>FWWM01004060.1_pt1 | contig 34892 bp, 38 predicted proteins | sample 2228351 | NCBI WGS metagenome assembly FWWM01 (sample SAMEA103939774, study PRJEB20133) | metagenome
AGGTCGACCGCCGGCTGGTGGACTTGATCAACGGTGTGGCCCGGGACGAGGGCCTGGGGCTGACCGCCGAGGAGGCGGACCTGCGGGACCCCCTGGCCCCGGAGCTGGTCGGGCGCTTCGACACGTTTCACACCGACCCGCCCGAAGCCCTTTCGGGCCTGCTCCTTTTTATCGGCCGGGGAATCGCCGCCCTTAAGGGGCCGGGGTCGGCCGGATATTTCGGCGTCACCCACCTTGAAGGCTCTTTAGCCAAATGGTACCGGCTGGAGCGGGCCCTCCTGGTGGAGCACCAGGTTGCCATCACCGACCTTTTACCGGCCTTCAGCCGGTATGAGACCTGGGATTACCTGCTGGCCGACCTGCGCCGGCCGCCCTTTGACCGGCTGGCGCCCCCGTCGGTTTCCTGGTATAATTCAGATTTCGTGCGAATAGAGAAGATTTCGGACCGGTTCGGGCCGGGAGTGGACACCAGCGACATCTACTTCGACACCGAGGGGCTGGTGGATACCTGACGCCGGGGTAAGCCTGATGTGGATTGTGCCGGGGTACTACTGGTTGACGTCTGGGGCGGCCGAAGGGACGACCGCCCTAAACGCGTTTGATAACGCCCTGCTGGCGGCCGGAATTGGCGACCTGAACCTTATCAAGGTTAGCAGTGTCCTGCCCCGCGGCGCCCGGCCGCTGAACGGGCTGCCCGAGGTGCCGCCGGGAACGCTCATGCCCACCGTTTACACCGCGGCCATTTCCGACCGCCCGGGCGAGGTCATCTCGGCCTGCGTCGGCATCGGCTTCGGCCGCAACGCCCACGGGATGATCTTTGAGCACTCCGGTCCCGGCGACCCGGCCGAGGTCGAGGCGGTGGTCCGGCAGATGCTGGCCGAGGCCTTCGCCCGGCGGGGAATTGAGCTTGAGCGGGTTGAAATCCGCATCTGTAGCCATCGGGTCGGGCGGCTGGGGTGTGCCCTGGCCGCAGTAATCCTCTGGGGAGGTGACAGATGAGGAGCGTCGGCTCGCACCTGATTTTTGAGCTCTGGGGCTGCGACGACAGCATCAACTCGCCTGAAATCGTCGAGCAGACCCTGCGGGAGCTGACCGAGGTGGCCAAGGCGCGGCTGCTGGGCCTTCATCTGCACCCCTTCTCGCCGCAGGGCGTGACCGGGGTTGCGATTATCTCCGAATCCCACATCCTGATCCACACCTGGCCCGAGATCGGTTATGCCGCCGTCGACCTGTTTACCTGCGGCCAGCCGGTCGACCCCGATGCGGTCGTCCCGGTCCTGAAGCAGCGGTTCAACCCGACACACGTCCAGGTCCTGCAGCTCTTCCGGGGCATCGCCGGTGACTGACGAGGCCGGGTGGTTCGGCGAACCACCGCTTCGGGGCTTTCAGCAGCGGTTTCGCATTCGCAGCCGGCCGCAAACCGTCCCGTCGGCGTACCAGCGCATTGAGGTCGTCGAAACCGAACTGCTGGGCCGGGCACTCGTCTTGGACGGCGCCATCCAGACCACCGAACGGGACGAGTTCATTTACCACGAGATGGTCGCCCTCGTGCCCCTGATGGCCCACCCGAACCCGGCCCGTGTTCTGGTCATCGGCGGGGGGGACGGCGGCACCCTGCGCCGGGTCCTTTACGACCGGCGAGTTCGGCTGGCAACCCTGGTCGAAATCGACGCCGCGGTGGTCGAAGCCTGCCGCCGGCACCTGGCCGGGGTTGGCGGCGGGGCGTTTGACGACCCCCGGGCCAGGCTCATAATCGGGGACGGGGCCCGGTTCGTGGCCGAAACCGCCGAAACCTACGACGTTATTATCGTCGATTCTACCGACCCGGTCGGGCCGGCCGCGGCCCTCTTCACGGTCGAGTTTTTCCGGGCGGCCAGGGCCCGGCTGAACTCACCCGGCATCTTTGTGACCCAGAGCGGTTCGCCGATCCTGATGACCCGGGAGTTCACGCGGGCCTACAATAGGCTGACAGACGCCTTTCGCCTGGTGCGGCCCTACTTCGCCCCGGTCCCGGCCTATCCCGGCGTCTGGTGGAGCTTCCTGGCCGCCTCAGACGACCTGGACCCGGCCGTTCCCGTCGCCAGCCCGCCCGCAAAGACCGGGTACTACACGACCGAAATTCACCGGGCGGCGTTTGCCCTGCCGCCCTTCCTTGAGGCTGCTTTGAGCGGAGATTATCCCGATGCCCTTGCCGGTTACGCCGCCGTTTCTCGGTAGCCGTCCCCTCGACCGGCCCAGGGTAGTCTTGCTCGGGGTACCCCTGGACCGGACCCAGTACTACCGGCCGGGCACCGGCCTTGGGCCGGCCCAGGTTCGCCTGGCCTCCGACAGCCTGGAGACTTACAGCCCGGAACTTCACCGGGACCTCTCGGAGGTGGCATTCACCGACGCCGGCGATGTGGATGTCGGCGGCCTCAAGCCTGAAGCCGCCGTTGAGCAAGTTGCCAGGGATGCGGCCGCCGTGATTGAGGCCGGGGCGATTCCCATCCTGCTCGGGGGTGAGCACACCCTCAGCCTGGGCGGCGTTCGGGCCGCCCACCGGCAGTACCCGGACCTCGTGGTCATCCAGCTGGACGCCCATCTGGACCTGGCCGCCACCGACCGGGGAATGGCCCTTACCCACGCTACGGTCTTCCGGCGGGTTGCCGAAGAGGTAGGGTCTGAGCGGTTAATTCAGCTTGGGATCCGGTCGGGGACCCGGGATGAATTCGTGGCCGCCGGCCGGTCCCGTTACTGGTCGGCCGAGGTCAGGCTGCCGACCACCTTGCGTCGGCAGCTCGGAAACAGCCCGATTTACCTGTCGGTCGACATCGACGTGCTGGACCCGGCGATTGCGCCGGGTACCGGCTCGCCGGAACCGCCCGGCGTCGGGTTCCGGGAGCTTATCGATTTTATCTACAGCCTGCGGGGCTTCCGGATAGTTGCGGCCGACCTGGTGGAAGTCTCGCCGCCTTACGATAAGGGTGGCCTGACCGCCATCGTTGCGGCGAAAATCCTTCGGGAACTGATCCTGCTCCTTGGTTAAAAACAGGGGCGGCGCCGGTTCGGCGCCGCCCCGGGTATATTCGCAAACTCCTTCAGGCTGCCTGAAGCTTCTCCAGGAACTGCCTTAGCTGCTCGCCTTCCAGGATCCGGCCGCACTGGAGACAGGCATAGGCAAATTCGTCCCCGAGGCCGTCCTCGCGGATCAGGTCGCCGCGGCAGCGGGGGCAGCTCTTAAGCAGGATCCGCTTGAGGCCCGAGGGCGCAGGGATACTGCGCACCATGGTCCCGTTCACCTCCCTTTCTTTTCAGTTTTTACGGTTGCCGGCCGCCGCCTGCTGCCGGGCGACGTTAAGCAAACGGCGGGCGATTTCTTCGACACCCTGCTGCCGGCAGTCAAGGTAGACCGAGTAGATGGCCCGGTCAAGCAGCCGCGCCTGCAGGGGAGAGAGGGGCTCGCCACCCATCCGGCGGCTGAGCAGACCTGCCAGCCGGTACAGGAAGAACCGCTGCAGGGGTGTCAGCTCCCGCCCCTGCGCCCGGGCGAACTCTTCGACCAGGGCCTCACCGGGAACATCGCCGGCAACGGCCGGAAAATCGGAGCCGTAAGTTGTCTCGGTAACCATCCCACTACCTCACTTTCGGTCAGCCATCCCGTCCCACAGGCCGGGCTCAAACCAGCTCCCACACGGCAGCCGCTCACCGACCGCTTCCAGGAGGGCCTGCTGGGCATCCTGATCGAGCAGGCTGGTCAGCCGCGGGCCGAGGGCCCTGACCGTCTCCGCCACCGCCACAGTATGTCGAATATACCAGGTTGCGACGGCGATTAAAAGTTGCTGGCGGGTGCTGGTCCCGATAACGCGGCCGTCGGCCTCGACCTGGCCGGCCACAAGCTCCTGGCCGTCGGCAATGACCAGGAGCCAGCGGCAGTTTCCGGCCTCCCCCAGCCTGTAGCGATATACCCGGCCCGGACACTGGCCGCAGGGCGCCGCACATCCCGACATACACACCAGCGTTACGGCCACGCCCCGGTCCCGGGCCAGGTTGAGGGCCGGGGCCAGCTCCTCCAGCTCCGGCTCCCAGCCGCTGACCAGCAACTGCCGTCGGGCGCCTTCGATAAGCCTGCCGGCCTGGGCGATCAGGTTGGCATGACCTGTAAAGTTGTAAACGTACGACGGCGATTCGGCCCGGACCGCCCGGTCCAGAGCCCGGGCAACTTGCCCGAGCCTGAGCTCGAACGACCGCTCCAGCCGGGCCAGAAACTCCCGGTGGTCGACCGCCCGGTAGCAACGGCCCGATTCGGTCTGAACCACCACAACCGCCCCGCGCTCTTCCAGCCGGCGCAGGACGGAGTAGATATTGGCCCGGGGAATCCCCGAAGCCTTGGCAAGCTGGTAACCGGTCAACGGGCCCTGCCTGAGTAGCGTGATATAGGCCCTGGCCTCATAGCCGCCAAAGCCGAGCTCCCCCAGCAGGGCGACCGGGTCCGGCGCTTCCAAGCCACCCCTCCGGATAGTAGTTATGACCGCAACTACTATCCGCCTGTTAGTATATGCCGGGCTGGTGCGATTGTCAATGGTCGGCCGGGTTAAGATTTCGTTAAGATTTGCGGGGACCGGGCGGGTCGGCTATAATCCGGTGACTGTTCCACGATCCCGCCCGAGAAGGAGTATGGATATGGCCGGACAGCTTGAGGGTAAGGTTGCAATCGTAACCGGGGCAAGCCGCGGCATCGGCCGGGCCATCGCCGTCCTCTTTGCCCGGGAAGGCGCCCGGGTCGCCGTGGCCGCCCGCACCGAGCAGGAGCGGGACGAGCGCCTCCCCGGCACCATCTACGACGTTGTCCGGGAGATTGAATCGTTCGGGGGCAAGGCGATCGCCGTCCGGACCGACGTCTCAAAAGAAGAGGATGTGCGCAACCTGGTCGCTCGGACCCGCGAGGCGTTCGGCCCCATTGACATCCTGGTGAATAACGCCGCCGTCAACTGGTACATCCCCGTAAAGGACTACCCGCTCTACCGCTGGCAGACGTTGCTCAACGTCAACCTGACCGGCCCGTTCATGCTCATTCAGGCCGTCCTGCCGGATATGCTCGAGCGGCGGAGCGGAAACATTATCAATATAAGCTCCCGGGCCGCCATCGGGCCGGGGCCAGGCCCCTACACAAGCCCGGGCCGGGGCGGCACCCCGTACGGCGTAAGCAAGGCTGCCCTCGAGCGGCTTACCCAGGGCCTGGCCCAGGAGCTCTTCGAATACAACATTGCCGTTAACGCCCTTTCACCCTCCCAGGTTGTGCCCACTCCCGGCGTCCTGTTTCACCGGCTGGTCGAGTCGCCCGATGACCCCCGGGCCGAGCCGGTGGAATACATGGCCCGGGCGGCCCTCATCCTGGCGACCCAGACCGCCCAAACGATGACCGGGCGGATAACCTACAGCCAGGAGATTCTGCGGGAGTTCGGCCTGCTCTAACCCAGGTTCCAGAACCAGACCGAGCCGTCGGCGAGGCCGCTGGCGATAACCCGGCCGTCCGGGGAAAAGGCCACTGCCTGCACCCGCTCCGGGTGGTCTTCGAGGATGTGGGCCAGCGCCTGGTCCGCCAGCCGCCAGAGCCGCACCGTCCGGTCCTTTGAAGCCGAGGCGAGCAGGCTGCCATCAGGGGAGATGGCGAGGGCCTGAACGCTTTCCCGGTGGCCCTTAAGGACGCCGACGAGGGCCAGGTCTGGCAGGCGCCAGAGCTTGACCAGCCCGTCGGCACCGGCGGTGGCCAGCAGGTCGGCCCGGGGTGAGAACCGGACCGACATCACCCACTGGTGGGCCCTAACCGTGCTGATGACCTCGCCGTCGGCCGGCCGCCAGAGTCGGACGGTCCCGTCCATGCTGCCGCTGGCCAGGAGGGACCCGTCGGGGGAGAAGGCCACTGTGAGCACGGCATCCGAGTGGCCCCGCAGGCGCCGGAGGAGATTTCGCTCCGGGACGGTCCAGAGCCGCACGACCTTATCGAAGCCGGCCGAGGCCAGCAGGTGGCCGTCCGGGGCGAAGGCCAGGGCGTAAATCCCTTCTTCGTGGCCGATAAGCTGACCGACCCGCTTGCCGCCGGCCACCGACCAGAGGCGAATCGTCCGGTCCCACGAGCCGGTGGCGACCAGTTCCCCGTCGGGGGAGAAGGCAACCGCGTTAACCCCGGCCGAATGGCCCTGGAGCAGGAACCGAACGGTCCCGGCCGGCCGGTCGAAAATGGCAACGGTCTTGTCGGCCGAAGCCGATGCCAGCAGGGTGCCGTCGGGGCTGAACGCCAGGTCGGCCACTGCCCCGATGTGGGGGGCGACCACCTCGCCGGGGGTCGGGTTCAGAGCGGCCGACGGGGTCCTTGCCGGCCGCCGCTCGGCCGGGGCCAGCCGGACGACCTCCGGGGCGGCCCGGGCGTCGAGGATGGCCAGAAAATCGGCCGTTGTCTTGGGCCGCTCCTCGGCGTTCAGGGCCAGGGCCCGCTCGACCGCGACCCGGAGGCCCGGCGAAACCCAGCCCGGCAGGGCCGGCAGCCGGTCGCCCAGGAGCCGGTCGGGGGCCGGCGGTGGCGGGTTGCCGGTGAGGGCGTGGTAGAGGGTGGCTCCCAGGCCGTAGATGTCCGTTGGCGGGCCGACCCGGGCCTGGGACGCGTACTGTTCCGGGGCGGCGTAGCCGGGGGTGACGACCCGGGTGTGCCTGGTGGTGACCCCCTGGACGAAGGCCCGGGCCGAGCCGAAGTCAATCAGAACGACCCGGCCGTCTTTCGTAAGGAACACGTTTTCGGGCTTTATGTCGCGGTGGAGGAGGCCGGCCGCGTGGATGACCGCCAGGGCCGTCGCAATCTTGCGGGCTATATCTTCGACCTCGTCGACGGGCAGGCGGCCCTGCCGGAGGATGCGTCGGGCCAGGGTCTCACCCTCCAGGTACTCCATGGCCAGGTAGGCCGTGCCGTTCTCTTCGAAGACGTCGATAACCCGCACGATGCCGGGGTGATTAAACTGGGCGAGGGTTCGGGCCTCTTCAAGGAACTTTTGCCGGGCGTCCGCCATCCCGTCCCGGCCGAAGCCGGCCGGTGGCATGACGAAGCCGTCTTCCCGGCGGGTTGACCCTTCCGGGAAGAGCTCTTTAATGGCGACCCGCATTAAGAGGCGGTTGTGGACGGCCCGGTAAGTTATCCCGAACCCGCCCCGGCCAAGGACCCGTTCGATGGTGTAGCGGCCGTCGTGGAGGGTCCGGCCGCCGGGGAGGGCCTGGAAGTTGCCCCCGACGTAGGACCCGCAGGCGGGGCAGACCTTTACGCCTTCAGGCAGCGGGCTGAAGCAAAGCGGGCATTCCACGGCTGCCTTTTATTATATCGGCGGCCCGGTCCGTTTCCAATAGCCGATCGGCCCGCTTAAGGGCTTACGGGGTGCCTGCCGGTCCGGTTGGGACGGCCTAGAGGTTGCGGAGCCTGGGGTCAAGCAGGTCCCGGACCCCGTCCCCGAGCAGGTTTAGGGCCAGCACCGCCAGGGTCAGGGCCAGGCCCGGGAAAAGCATCATCCAGGGGGCGTCCCGCAGGTAGCCCCGGGCCTCGGCCAGCATGTTGCCCCAGCTCGGAATGTAGGGGGGTGTCCCGGCCCCCAGGAACGAAAGCGAAGCTTCCCCCAGCACCGCCGACGCGAAGATAAACGTCCCCTGAACGATAATCGGCGAGAGGCAGTTCGGCAGAATGTGGACGGCTGCAATCCGCAGGTTCGAGACCCCAAGGGCCACCGCCGCCTCGACGAACTGCATCTCCCGCAGGGTAAGGACAACGCTGCGAACGAGCCGGGCGAGCCTGGGCGTATCGACCACCGTCAGGGCCAGCACCACGTTGTATTTGCTCGGGCCGAGGGCGGCCATAAGGGCAATGGCCAGCACGATGCCGGGGAACGCCATCATGCTGTCCATGATGCGCATCAGTGCCGTGTCCAGCCGCCGGAAGTAGCCGGCCGTGAGGCCGATTAAGGTTCCGGCGATAACGGTGCAGAGGGCCACCAGGAAGCCGACCTCCAGCGAGAGGCGGGCGCCCCAGACAACCCGGCTCAAAACATCCCGGCCGAAGTTATCGGTGCCGAAGGGGTGGACCCCGCCGGGGGGCTGGAGGCGGCCGGACGGGTTGAGGGCCTGCGGGTCGTGGGTTGCAATCACCGGGGCGGCCAGGGCAATGGCGACGAGGATAACCAGCAGGGTTCCGCCGATGGGCACCCCCTTGTAGCGGGAGGCGATGCGCTTAAGGCGGCTCAGCAGGGGCGGCCGGGGCCGGATGACCTCGGCCGGGGCGGCGATAACGGGCGAAGGGCTAGTCACGGTGGCGGATCCTCGGGTCCAGGTAGGCGTAGATGATGTCGACTACCAGGTTGATGATGACGTAGATGGCGGCGATAATAAGCACGATCCCCTGAACCAGCGGGTAGTCCCGGCGGGTTACGGCCTGGACCAGAAGCCGGCCCACGCCCGGGATGTTAAAGACCTGCTCGGTGATAACCGCGCCCCCCAGGAGAATCGCAAAGCTCAGGCCGATGACCGTAATTACCGGGATCATGGCGTTGCGCAGGGCGTGACCAAGGACCACAGCCGCCTCGGCCAGACCCTTGGCCCGGGCCGTCCGGATATAGTCCTGCGAAAGCACCTCCAGCATCATCGAGCGGGTGATCCGGGCCAGCAGGGCCGACTGGGCAAACCCCAGGGTAAACGCCGGCATCAGCAGGTACCGGATATTTTCCCAGAGGCCGGCCGAGAGGGGTTGATATCCGGCCACCGGCAGCCAGTTCAGGGTCACCCCGAAGATGAAAATCAGGTTCAGGCCGACCCAGAAGGTGGGCATGGAAACGCCGGCGATGGCCACCAGCATGGCCGCCAGGTCGAACCAGGAGCCCCGCAGTTTTGCGGCGATTATGCCGGCCGGAAGGCCGATGCCAACCGCAAACGTCATGGCCAGCAGGGTGAGCATCAGGGTCGGCTCGACCCGCTCAATGAACGCCTGGGTTACCGGCTTGTTCAGAAAGATCGAGGTGCCGAGGTCACCCCGGACCAGGCGAAGGTACCAGTTGGCAAGCTGGACGTGGGCCGGCTGGTCGAGGCCGAGGCGGGTGCGGAGCTCGGCCTTCTGCTGTTCGGTGGCCTCGGGCCCGAGGATCACCCCGACCGGGTCGCCGGGCGTCAGGTAGAGCAGGAGAAAGACGGTGGTCGAAACCACCAGCATAACCGGCACGGTCAAGATAAGCCGCCGGACGGTATACGCCAGCACCGACCCTCAGTCCAGGCTAGAGTCTGAGCAACTGCCCGTCAGGAAGCGAACCCGCAGTTCCAGAAGAACCAGTCGGTCGGATTCTGGTAGCCGACGACCTCCTTCCGGATGGCCCGGAGGGTGAAGGCCTCGCCGCATTTGATCCAGGGCACATCCTCCCACTGGAGCTGCTGGAGCTCCCGGACGAGCTGCTTTTGCTTTTCGAGGTCGGTCTCGGCCATCATCCGCGAGACGATCTCGTCCTTCTTCGGGTGCGTCCACCAGCCCGGCCAGGTCCCGTCCAGGTAGACCTGACGGACCGGGTGGACATAGGTCGGATGGCCGGTGATAAAGACCTCGTACTCCTTCGGGTCACTGCGGCGGCGGACCAGGGTTGCCCAGTCCATCACCTGCAGGTCGACCTTAAACCCGACTTTCTCAAGCTGATCCTTAAACGAGAGGGCCATGTTGTAGTTGTAGAAATATTCTTTAGTGGAGATCCAGCGGATCGGCTGGCCCGTGTAGCCGGCTTCCCGCATGAGCTGCCTGGCCCGTTCGGGGTCGGGCTTGTTGTAGACCTCTTTGCCGACGTCGGTGTAGTAGGCGGTTTCGGGGGCGGCGATTTCGGGCCCGAGCCGGAAGAACTCCTTGCGGCCGAAGCCGGCCGTCATGATCTGCTCCAGGTCGACCGAAAGCAGAACCGCCCGCCGGAGCCTTGGGTCGGTGAACATGCCCTGTTTTTTGTTAAAGTGGGGCCCGTACTGGTAATAGGGCTTCACGATGAGGGGCACCACGTTCGGGTTCGACTGGAGGTTGGGGTACTGGTCGGGCTGGAGGGACTCGGCGAAATGGTACTCGCCGGTGCCGACTCCGTCAGCCCGGACCGAGTCCTCGGGCACCGGGATGAACCGGATCTCGTCAAAGTAGGCGACCCGCTTGCCGCCGTAGCCGTTTGGCGGGTCCTCCCGGGCGGCGTATTTTTCAAACCGCTGGAGCCGGATGTAGCGGTCGACGACGTGTTCGACCATTTTATACGGCCCGGTGCCGATAATAAGCTCGTCGGGCAACCGGTCCTTCCCGACCTTCTCGGCAACCTCCTTCGGGAGCATCATCGCCTCGACCTCGGCCAGGAACTCCGGCAGGAGGCCGGTGGGCTGCTTGAAGGTAATTGTGAACGTGTAGCGGTCGTCCTCCCGGATAGTATCGACCCGGGCGAAGATGGTCCGGCCTCGGCCGGCGACCTGGGCCCAGCGCTTCAGGGATGCGACCGCATCCTCGGCCGTGAACTCCTTCTCATTGTGGAAGAGGACACCCTTCCGCAGGTAGAAGGTGAATTTGGTGCCGTCGGAGTTGACGTCGTATTTTTCGGCCAGGTCGGGGACCGGCTCGAACTTGCTGCCCCGGGTAACGAGCGACTCGAAGACGTGCCACATGGTGTTCCGGGTGATGGTGGCCGTTGTAAACCCGGGGTCAAGGGCCGGGGGCTCGCCGATAATGGCTACCTTCAGGACGCCCCCCTTCCTGGGGGTAGCCTGGGTTGGCTGCTGGGCGCCCGGCTGGGGGGCGCTCGGTCCCGGTGCGCAGGCGGCCAGGAGCGCCCCGGCCGCAACCGTGCCCGCCAGGCCCAGAAACTCCCGTCGGGAAACGTTTTCTAAGCCACGCGACATAACAAACTGCCCTCCTTTAGGGTTTCCTTCCTCCAGACCCGGTCTGCCAGACTTCCTAATTTTACACCGCTTCGCCCATTCTGGCAAATGCCGGCCGCTAGCGGCTGCGCAGCCTCGGGTCAAGGACGTCCCGCAGGGCGTCCCCGAGCATGTTAAACCCGAAGACTGTAAGGCTTATCGCCAGTCCCGGCCAGAGGACGAGCCAGGGCGCCTGGTGCATGTAGGCCCGGCCGATCCCGCCGAGCATTGCGCCCCAGGCCGGGTGCGGCGGCGGCACCCCGTAGCCCAAAAAGCTTATGGTCGATTCGGCCAGGATGGCCCCGCCAAGCTGGACGGTCGCCAGCACGACCACCACCGGGAAGACGTTGGGAAGCACGTAGAAGAGCAGGATTCGGCCGTCGCTGCACCCGATGCACCGGGCCGCCTCGATGTAGAGGTTATTGCGCACGCTTAAGGTGGCGCTGCGGACAACCCGGGAGGCCCCGGCCGCCAGCAGCACCCCGAGGGTTATCACCACGTTCCACAGGCCCGGCCCCAGCACCGAAAGCAGGCTTATTAAAAGCACGATGGCCGGGAAGGCCATCCAGATGTCCACCAGCCGCTGAACCAGCGTATCAAGCCTGCCCCCAAAGTAGCCTGAAATCGTCCCGATCAGGGTGGCCAGGCCCATGGCGATAAAGACCGACCCGAACCCGACCGTGACCGAGACCCGGGCACCCCAGATGATCCGGCTGAGCATGTCCCGGCCGTTGGCATCGGTTCCGAACGGGTGCTCCAGGCTCGGCGGCTTGAGCCGGGCGGCCGCATCCCCCTGCTCGTAAGAATACGGGGCCAGCAGCGGCGCAAAGGCGGCCGTGAACAGGAGCAGCAAAACGACGGCGGCCCCGAAGGTGCCCAGGGGCTTGCGCCGAACAAACCACCAGAGCCGGCTTCCGAGTCCGGGCCTGGCGGGGAGCCGGCCAACCTCTTCGTAAGTTCGGGCGCCGCTAATCATACTGAATCCTCGGGTCCAGGTAGGCGTAAACCAGGTCTACGACCAGGTTGCTGGTAAGGATGACCGCCGCAAAGACGAGGTTGAGGGCCTGGATGACCGGGTAATCCCGGTACTGGATCGCCTCGAGCAGGTAGCGGCCCATGCCCGGGATGACAAAAATCTGCTCCATGACCACCGAGCCGCCGACCAGGACCGAGACCTGCAGCCCCAGGACCGTTACCACCGGGATAACGGCGTTTTTAAGGGCGTGGCGGAAGATGACCACCCGGCCCGAAAGCCCCTTGGCCTGGGCCGTCCGGACGTAGTCCTGGCGCAGCACCTCCAGCATGGTCGCCCGGGTCAGGCGCATGAGGGTTCCCGAAAGGCCGATGCCCAGGATGGCCGCCGGGATGATGACGTGGCTTAAGTTCTTAATGGGGTCGACGTAAATGGGGGTGTACTGGAGCGGGGGCGTCCAGCGGAACCAGATGGACGGAAACGTAATGACCAGGGTCCCCAGCCAGAAGCCGGGGATGGCCAGGGCCGCCACCGCCACCCCCCGGGCCAGGTAATCGGTAATCGTATCCTGCTTTACGGCCGAAAGCACCCCGACCGGGATTGAGATAAGGAGGCCGATGGCCATGGCCAGCAGGCCCAGCTCGGCGGTGATGGGCAGCCGGCGGAGAAGCTCATCGATAATCGGCTGGCGGCTGCGCAAAGATGCCCCCAGGTCCCCCCGCAGGACCCGCCCGAGCCACTCCCAGTACTGGACATAGACCGGTTTATCCAGGCCGAGCTTTGCCCGCAAGGCATCTAAGTTTTCGGCGTAGGCGTAATCCTGCAGCAGCATCGTCACCGCATCCCCGGGCAGCAGCCTGATTAGCGCGAAGACGAAGACCGAGACCCCGAACAGGGTCACCACCATCAGCAGCAACCGCCGGATGATGTAGCGGGACACGTTTACTTGTTAAGCCAGACTTTCGGTGCCATGACCCCGCCGTAGCCGAATTCGGTGGTCGAATACGGGTAGTAGCCGCCAACGTACGGGTGGACCGCCCAGTAGACGTAGGGAACTGCGCCGGGCACGTAGTACATCTTGTCGGCGATGTATCGCTGGATTTCGAAAATGAGCTTGCGCCGCTCGTCCATATTCAGGGTCTCGGCCTGCTTTTCGACCATCTGGTCGAGGACCGGGTCGTTGAGGTGGGCGTGGTTCCGGTTGCCCTTCGAGTGGAACATGCCGAAGAGAAAATCGTGGGGCTCCTGGAAGGGCGTCTGCAGGCCCCAGACCATCCCCTCTTCAAATTTGCCCAGGAACGTGGTCGAGATATAGGCCGAGTACTCCTGCATCCTGAGCTCGACGTCGAACCCGGCCCGCTTGAGCTGGGCGTGGATAAGCTCGACGTACTGGACCCAGACGGTCCCATACCCCGGCGTGCTTATAAGCACGGTCTTAAGACCGTTGGGGTAGCCGGCCGCCGCCAGAAGCTCCCGGGCTGCCCGGGGGTCATACTTGAAGTACTTGCCCGCCGGGCCCATCTCCGGGCTCTTCGGGTCGAGCCACCAGGACCGGAGGGCCCAGGGGATGAAGTTGTTCCAGCCGCCCTCCCCGTTATAGACCACCTTGAGGATTTCATCCCGGTCGATGGCCATGGAGACGGCCTGCCGGACCCTCGGGTCGTTAAACGGCGGCTTGTCAGCCCGCCAGTACATGAACGGAATGAGCAGGTATTCCCACTGGTAAATTTTTGCGTCCGGAACCGTCTGCTTGAAGTTCTCCAGGTCCTGGGGGTTGACGCCGGCCATGTCGACTTCCCGGGCCCGCAGGGCAGCCATGGCGGTGGCCGTGTCCGGAATTATGAGGCCGACCACCTTGTCGACGTACGGCCGGCCCTCTTCGTAGTAGTCCGGGTTCCGGGTGAACGTGAAGGAGACCCCGGACTCGAAGTTTTCGAGCATAAACGGCCCACTGCCGACCACCACTTTGGTCGCATCCCCGTACTGTTCGACCACTTCCCGGGGCACAACCCAGAAGAAATAAGACGAGATATTGGTCAAGAACGGGGCCCAGGGCCGGCTGAGCTTGAACTGGACGGTGTAATCATCCACCGGCTTGACATCGGTCACCTGGGCAAATACGTTCCGCTCGGGGGACTCTTTCATAAAGCGGTTAAAGGCCCAGACAACGTCCTGGGCGGTGACCGGCCGGCCGTTCAGGGGCGGCTTGTTATGCCAGCGGGCATTTTTGCGCAGGTAAAAGGTCCAGGTGGTGCCGTCCTGGGAGATTTCGTACCGTTCGGCCAGGTCCGGTTCCCCCGGTACGAATGCGTTCGCCCCGACGTCCGGGCCGTACTTGAACTTGAGAAGGCGGCTGTAGACAAACCCCGAGAAAATTTTCGTCCGGTAAGAGACGTTGAGATACGGGTCGAGGGTCGGGGGGTTTTCGGTCATCAGGTTAAGTCTTAGGGTTCCGCCCCGCCGGGGCCCCTCCTGCTGCTGGGCCTGGGGTCCTGATGGGGCAGCCTGGGGGGCACAACCCCAGAGGCCCAGTCCCAGCCCGGAAATCGCCCCCGCCTTAAGCAACGTCCGTCGTGAGACCCGGCGCCCCAGTAAACCGGCGCGCTCGTGCCTGGTATCGGTCATTGCCAGAGCCCTCCTCCCACAAGGCGGTTTAAGTTTGCTCAATTATACTCTGCCCCTCCGAGGCCGTCAAGGCAAGCGGCCGGGCCCGGCAAGCCTTTTATGTCCGGCGGATGAACAGCCCCCGGCCGCGATCGTGTAAACTTTAACGGCTATGGTGAAACGAAAGCGCGCAAGGCAGGGCGCCGACCGGCGGCTCCTGGCCGTTATCGCCGTCATCGGTATCCTGGCCATTGCCGTGCCGGTTTTGCCCTACACCGGCATCCTGCCGGCCGGGACCGGGCCTGGCCAGGGTTCAGGTCCCGCCAGCACCCTGCCCGGCCGGGCGGTTCCGGACCAGGGCCGGGACCACGTATTGCCGGGCCAGCCCCACCCGCCGTACAACACAACCCCGCCGACCTCGGGCTGGCACTACCCCGGCACCGCCGACTGGGGAATCCACACCGAGCCAATCCCCGACGAGCTCCAGGTTCACAACCTCGAGCACGGTGGGGTCCTCATCCAGTATAACTGCGAATGCCCGGACCTGGTCGAAAAGCTCGCCGCAATCGTCAAGCGCTACCCGTCCCACGTAATCCTGGCCCCGTACCCGAACATGCCGTATCGGATCGCCCTGACCGCCTGGACCAGAATCGACACCCTGGACGATTTTGACGAAGCCCGAATTGTCCGGTTCATTGAGGCCTACCGGATGCGGGGCCCCGAGAACGCCCCCTAGGGCCTAGCGGCCCGCGGCCGGCCAGAGGACCACGCCCCCTTGGGCCATCCGGTTAATAACCCGGGCAAGCCGCCGGGCTTCTGCCTCGGAATAAACGTGGGGCTCAAGCCGGGGCAGGCCCAGGGTCATCTTTACGGTAGCAAACGCGTCGGCCCGCTTTCGGCCCCGGTAAATCACAAGCAGGTCGATATCGCTGGCGGCGGTGTAATTCCCCCGGGCGTACGAGCCGAACAGGACAGCGCGGACCAGCGGTAGCTTTTCGTTAAGGGCCGGCAGCCGCTCGGTAAGCAGGCGGATAACGTCAGCCCGGGTCAGGTCCGGATAGAAGACTTTTACAGACAGCAAGTCGCCGACCGAATCGCCCCAGACGTCGGCCCCGACCTTCTGGAAGACGGCCTTAACCGCCTTCTCAGCGGCCTGCTGGGCCGAAAAGCAGGCCCAGTCGTAGTAGCCCCGCTCAAGGTCGCTGCGGGCGTGGTCCAGGTCCCATTCGGCCTGGGCGACCCAGTCGCGAGTTCGTTCCAAGGCCGGTTTTCAGTCGGCTAGGGCCGGCCGGACCTCCCGGGCGAACCGTTCGATGGTCCGGAACGTATCGGCCAGGGTCTCCCGGTCGAGTTCGGGCACGCTGTAAAAGGTGTCCAGAACAAAGTGCTGGACGCCCAGCTCTTTGAACTGCCGCAGGTCCTCAACGATGTCTTCCGGGGTCCCGATGAGGGGAATCCGCCGGTAGCCCTCATCCCGGCGGTCAAGGATTTTTAGCGGCTCCCGGGCCGATAGGACCAGCGACTTCGGGTCGCGGCCGTACCGCTGGCAGTACTGGGTCAGGACCGCCAGCGACTGCTTCAGGTCGGAGATTTGCGGACGGGTCGGGTGCCAGCCGTCGCCGAACCGAACCGCCCGGCGGATGCCTTTTTCGGAGTTGCCCCCAACCCAGAGGGGCGGGTGAGGCTTCTGGACGGGCTTCGGCGCAAACCGGACGTTGCGAATTTTAAAATAGCGGCCCTCAAACTCCGGCACGTCCTGGGTCCAGAGGGCTTTGAAGACCCGGATGTATTCGTCGGCGAGGCGGCCCCGCTCGTGGAACGGCACCCCCAGGGCGTTGAACTCGTCCTCGGCCCAGCCGGCAGCTACCGCAAAAACCGTCCGGCCACCGGAAAGGACGTCGATGGTAGCCAGCATTTTGGCGGTAACCACCGGGTTCCGGTACGGCAAAATGAGGGCCGAAGTACCCAGGGTTATCCGGCGGGTGACCGGAATCACATACCCCAGCACGATGAGGGGCTCGTAGAAAACCTCCCCGAAGCGGCCCACGGCCGACTCGGGAATAACCACGTGGTCCGTTGCCCACAGGGAGTCATAGCCGAGCTCTTCGGCCCGCTGGGCAAACTCGACGATGGCCTCGGGCGAGGCTACCTGCCGGAAATGGGGCAAGGTCAGGCCGAACTTCACGAGGCGGCACTCCTTTCGTCGGCAGTTTCGGGGACGACGAAGACGAACCGGGCGATATCCCGGCCGAAAGACACGGGCCGGTCCCCAATCAGGACGACCAGGCTGTCGCCCCGGGGCCCGTAATCGAGGACCTTTACGGCGACGCCGGGGGTAAGGCCCCGGTCCTGGACGTACTGGAGGACGGCCAGGGCATTCTCAACCGGCTCGGCAACCCGGGCCACCCGGGCGCAGGCCCCGACTTCCAGGGTGTCCAGCGGCCGCTCCAGGTGGAGGTCAGGCGGCACGGGGTTGCCCGGAATCGGGTTGCCGTGGGGACAGCGGGAAGGGTAGCCGAGAAAGCGGTTCAGGGCGGCCTCTACCTCGGCCGAGATGCAATGCTCCAGGTTGTGGGCCTCGGCGTCGGACCTGGCCCAGTCAAACCCCAGAATGTCCGTAAGAAACCGCTCGATCAGCCGGTGGCGGCGCATTGAGGCCTCGGCCAGGGCCTGCCCCTTAGGGGTCAGCGCGACCTGCTTGCGGCTGTCAACAGTCACCAGCCCGTCCCGGGCCATCCGCTGGAGCATCATGGTAACGGTGGCCCGGGATACGCCGAGCAACTCGGCCAGCCGGGCACCGATAACCGGCTGACGCTCCTCGGCCAGCATGTAAATCGTCTCCAAATACTCCTCAACCCGGGGGCTGGCCTTCGCGGAGGGCCCCCGCTCACTTACCCGGACCAAGCGACCACCCCCTTGACAAAAGTAAACTATTTGGTTATAAAAATGCAGGTTGTTAGATTAACCTAACAGATCCTTCGGGTCCCGTAGATTATAGCAGGGCCGGCGACGGGCCAGGCTGACTGAGGGTAGTTTTTTCTCAAATCCTGGCAGTCAATCGGAGGGTTGAAGCGTGGTTAAGAAGCTTGTGGTTGCCGCCGTCCTGGTTATCAGCATTGCCGTCCTCGCCGGGCTTGTCTGGCTTGCCACCCGCCCGCCGGCCGCCCCGCCCAACGAATCGTTAAAGCTTCTCGGTCGTTCGACCGTCGGCCTGCACCGGGCGATGGATGCCGCCGGGGCCGGGGACGTGGATATGGCCCGGTCCCTGTTCACCGATTTCGAGTCGGTCTGGCAGCAGGTTGAAGACGACGTTGCCCGGACGTCACCGGAAAGTTACCGGACCATTGAGGAGCGGATTGACGGCGTTCGGGACGCCTTCCGGCGTCAGCCTCCCCCGGCCGAGCTGGCCGCCGCGATCGAAGAGCTTGATGAAAGCATCGACCTCTACTTGACGAAGGCGGCCACGCAGTCCGGGAAACCCGCCCGGCCAGCCGCCCGGGTTGGGTCGCTCGTTGACCTTATTGGCGCCGCCGAAGAGCGCCTTACGGTCGGCGATACGGCCGGAGCGCTGGCGAAAGTCCGGGAGTTTCAGGCCGAGTGGCCGTTTGTTGAGGCCCAGGTAAAGGCCAAGTCCCCTGAGGCCTACCGCCTGGTCGAAACTGAGCTCGGGGTGGCCATCTCAGCCCTGTCCCGGTCCGGGTCGGACCAGCAGGCCCGCCAGTCGCTCGAAAAAATTGCGAACGCCCTCCGACCCCTCACCGCCCGCGAGGTTGAGTACGGCCCCCTGGATGCGGCGGTGATTCTGCTCCGGGAGGGGCTTGAGGCGGTTCTGGTTATTACGGCCCTGCTCACGTTTCTGAACAAATCGGGCCACGCCGAGAAGGCCGGCTGGGTCTGGGGTGGCGGTCTGGCTGGGGTTGTGGCCAGCATCGGCGCCGGTCTGGTGGCAAATCTGGCCCTGGCGGGACTTGCCAGCGCGACCGACCCGGAGGCGGTGGAAGGTGTAACCGCCCTGGTTGCGGCCGCCCTGCTGGTTTACGTGAGCTACTGGCTCCACTCGAAGAGTAGCCTGCGGGCCTGGCAGCAGTATATTCAGGGAACAACCTCCCGGGCCCTGGCCCGGGGAAGCCTCTTCGGCCTCGGGCTGATTGCGTTCCTGGCCGTGTTCCGGGAGGGGGTTGAGACGGTCATTTTCTACCTGGGAATTGCCCCGGCCATCAGCCTGACCGACCTGGCCCTGGGCCTGGGGCTGGGGGCTGGAGTCCTGGTTGCCATCTCGGCGGCGGTCTTTCTGCTCGGCCTCAGGCTTCCCCTGCGGCCTTTCTTCCTGGTCGCCAGCCTGCTCATCTATTTCCTGGCCTTCAAGTTCATCGGCACCGGAATCCACAGCCTGCAGGTTGCCGGGCTTCTGGGTGTGTCGGTCCTGGACTACCTGCCGGCGATTGATTGGCTGGGTATTTTCCCAACCTGGGAGACGGTCCTGCCCCAGCTGGCCCTGCTCCTTGGGGCGGCAGCGATTCTGCTGCTGGAGCGGCGGCCCCGGCCGGGGGTAGCTTAAAAATCTTCAACGGGAGGCAGATTAAGGATGGCATTCAGGGTTCTAGCCGCACTCCTCGGGCTGCTGCTGGCCGCCGGGCTTGTGGCGTGCTCACCCCAGACGCCGGGTAAGACCCGGCTCGTGGTTGCAATGCAGCCGACCCTTTCGGCCGCCGAGATGGTCGAAAAGGCCAAGCCCCTTGAGCAGTATCTCGAACAGCGGCTGGGCGACGTGGACGTAGAAATCTACGTCCCGCTGACCCAGGCCGGGGTTATCGAGGCCCTCCGCTTCGGCCAGGCCCACGTCGCTTTCATGGGGCCGTTCCCGGCCCACCTGGCCGTCGAGCGGGCCAATGCCGAGCTGGTGCTGGCCGAGGTTCGGGAGGTGATCCACGGCCAGCAGAAGGTTGAGGCGCCCTATTATTTCTCGTACTGGGTCGTGCGGCCGGAAAGCCCCTACCAGACCCTCGCTGACCTGCGGGGCCGGCGGGCCTGCTTCCCAAGCCCGGTTTCGAGTTCGGGCTACATCGCCCCAATGGCCAGGCTCATCGAGCTCGGCCTGCTCTCTCAACCGGCCCAGGGCGAGGTTGACCCGAAGGCTTTCTTCGGTGAGGTGCTGTTTGCCGGCGGCTACGGCCAGTGCTGGGAAGCCCTTAAGGCCGGCCAGGTGGATGTGACCATTATCGCCGGGGATGTCCCTGAAAGCCTCTACCGGGAGGTGCTCGCCAACACCCGAATCCTCGAACAGCAGGGGCCCTTGCCCTCCCACGCCGTCGTCGTGAGCAAGAGTCTCCAGGACCCCCTGCGGTCCCGGGTTATTGAGGCGCTTCTGGGCCTTAATGCCCCCGAATATCGGCCGCTGATGCGGCAGTTCATTTCGGGCCTGTTTGTGGGCTTCCGGCGGTCGGATGCGGCCACCCACCTGGGGTCGTTCCAGCAGTTTGTCAAGCTAACCCGGGTTGCATTCACCGAGCGGGTGAACCCGTGATGGCCGTTAATCGCGAAAAGTTCAGCCCGGCGGTCGACGTCCGGGACCTGTGGGCCGCATACCGTCCTGGGGAATGGGTGCTGAAAGGCCTGAGCCTTCAGGTGCCAAAGGGCGAGGTCTGGGTAGTTATGGGGGCATCAGGGGCCGGGAAGACCACCCTGCTAAAGGTGCTGGCCGGCCTGCTGCCGTTTCAGCGGGGAACGGTGGAGGTCATGGGGTTCCGGCTGCAGGGGGAGCCGCCCCGGGCATTCCGCCAGGTCGTGGGGTACATTCCCCAGCAACTGGGCCTGGTCCGGGGGCTGACGGCCCTGGAGAACGTGCTGCTGGGGAGCCTCGCCCGCCACGGCGGCCTGGGTCCGACGGTTGGTCTCTTTCCCCGGCGGGAGGTGGCCCGGGCCCGGGACTACCTGGCCATGCTCGGCCTGGCGGACAAGGCCGGGGCCCGGGTCTTTAACCTGAGCGGGGGCGAGCGCCAGCGGGTGGCCATTGCCCGAACCCTGATGCAGGACCCGCAGCTTATCCTGGCCGATGAGTTCGTCTCGGACCTGGACCTGCCCCGGGCCGCCCGAATCCTTGAGACTCTCCGGGAGCTCGTCCGGGAGCGGGGTCTCACCCTGGTCATGAACCTGCACGAAATTCAGCTTGTTCAGGAGCTTGCCGACCACGTCGTTGTCCTGAAGGACGGAGAGGTGGCCCACCGCGGGCCGGCCAGGTCCCTGGAGTGGTCGGATTTCCGGGCCCTGGTGGAGGCGGGGGATGGGGGAGCCAGGCTCGCTGGCTGATAAGGCCCGGGACGTAAACCTGCGCCGCTGGCGGGACCTGACCGGGGCCGTGGCCCTCCTGGCCGTGCTGGGCTGGGTCCTTGGGCGGATGGGCTTTTTCGAGCCGGGGCGGCTCGCCGGAGGGCTGGCGAATTTCGGGCGGTTTGCGTCCGAGCTATTCCCGCCGGACCTCTCGGTTCTGCCGGTGGTACTCGGGGCGCTGGCCGAGACGGTGGAGATGGCGTTTGCGGGCACGTTGCTGGGGTTTTTCCTCTCGTTTCCCCTCGGGGTCCTCGGAACCCGCACGCTTTTCCCCCGGCCGGTGGTCCTGGCCGTCCGGCTGGCGGTGGCCGTAATCCGGACCGTGCCCAGCCTGCTCTGGGCGGTGATAATGGTCATCGTCGTGGGCCTCGGACCCCTGGCCGGGACGCTGGCCCTGGCGGTTTACACAGTAGGTTACCTGGCCAAGCTTTACGCCGAAATCCTCGAGGGGGTCGACCCCGAGGTCATCGAGGCGGTGCGGGGCCTGGGCGCCCGCCGCCACCACCTGGTCCGGTATGTTCTGTGGCCGGAGTCGGCGAATACGCTTTTGAGCCAGCTCCTTTTTATGCTTGAGTACAACATCCGGTCGTCGACGGTCCTGGGGCTGGTCGGGGCCGGCGGCATCGGGTTTTACATGCAGGTGTATATAAGCACCCTGGCCTACAGCCGGCTTGCGACCGTCCTGCTGGCCGTTCTGGCGGTAGTTCTGATAATGGACGGCTTGAGCGCCTGGGTCAGACGCCACTACCTGCTGCGGACCTGAGCCGGCCGCACAACCCGCAGCTACCCGGCCATTCCGTTCAGCCCAGGTCTTCTAAGGCAGGATAATAAGTATCCGCAAGGGTCAGCCCTTTAAATTTTGACCCCAATGCGACCCATTTTTTGAGGGCCTCCCTTCGGAGGTGAGCGATGGCTGCCTGCTCCAGAAACTGGCTCCGCTTGCGGCGGCTCACAGCCCGGTCGATCTGCCGGACGACCTGCTCCGAAAGGTTTACCTGTGTTCGGTGCTTACGGGCTTCTCCCACCTAAAGCCCCTCCTTTTCAATCCACAGTTTACACCTAAAATATACATCCAATGCTGACCCCCAGCAGTGGGGGCCGCCGGTTGCAAGTCGTGGCCGTTAGCCCCGCCGCGTGCTTGTGTTGCCGGTCAGGTTGGGTTAACATTTTTAGTGGAGTCAGGCATAAAGGGGTAAAATCGCGACTAAAGCCGTAATGATTCGCGCGGTCCGACCGACGGACCTGGTCGGCCTTGCTCTCCTGCAGCGGCGGGGCTACCCGAATGAAGCCTATGGTCGGCGGGCCTTTGGGCGGGAACGGGACGATTGGACCGACCTTCTCCGGGTCCTGAACCCGCTGGTTTCGTTCGAAATTCGCCGCCATACCCTCCTCTTCGACGACGGCGACCGCCTGGCGGGCCTCGTTTCTACCCTGCCCTTAGGCCGCAGCTACTGGGAGGTCGACCGGCTCATCTGGGCCCCCGACGGCCGGCCTCAGGATTGCGTCGAATTGCTGCGCCGGCTCGGACTCGACGCCGCCCAGCAGGGGGTTGAGCGCATCTACCTGCGACTTGCCAGCGACAGCCCGGTCCTGGGGTCGGCCCGGGCGGCCGGCTTTATCCCCTACCGGACGGAGACCCTCTTTCGCGGGCGGCCGGCAAAGTTACCGGCCGAAATCTCCGGCCGGGCCCGGCGGCGGGGAGATGACCTGGCCCTCTTCCGGCTCTACTGCCGGGTGGTCCCCCTGACCGTCCGGCAGGCCGAGGCCATGACCCTGACCGAGTGGCGGCAGTGGTTTCGGGGCGGCCGGCAGCTTATCGTCGAAGAGGCGGGCGAGCCGGTCCTTTGGGCCCGGCTTTTGGCCGTCGACGACCAGCTCCAGCTCACCGCCGAGGCCCAAGACCTGCCGGCCCCGGCGGTGGCCCGGCACCTGGGAGCGTTCCTGGCCCGCCACGGGGGAAAGAAGGCCGTTATCAGCCTGGTGGCCGATTACCAGCCCCACGTGGCCGCTGCTCTCGAAGAGCTCGGGTTCGAGCCGGCAGGCCGGTTCATCAGCCTGGTTCGTCACCAGACCGTACGGGTTAAGGCCCAAAAACTTGTTCCGGTAAGGGCTTGAAGGAGGGTTGAGGTTGCAGCAGGTAATTACGGACGACCTGGAAGCATTGCTGGCAGTGGTCCCACCCGACATTGCCGCCCCGTTACATACCCACCCGCGGAAATCCGACCTGCTCGAGGTCGTCATGGACCTGGGCAGGCGCCCGGAGGCCAGGTTTCCCGGCGATGACATTTTCCTGAGCGACCGGGACGTGACCGAAGCTGACATTGAATACGTGGTCTCAAGGATCGGGCAGTTCGGTGACGACAACCGGGCCGGCATCCCCCGGACCCTGCACCGGATCTCGGCGATCCGCAACCGCCAGGGCAAGATCGTCGGCCTGACCCTGCGGGTTGGTCGGGCCGTTTACGGCACGGTCCGGATCATCCAGGACCTGATCGAGTCGGGCAAGAGCATCCTGCTGCTCGGCCGGCCGGGGGTCGGCAAGACCACCATGCTCCGGGAGGCGGCCCGGGTCCTGGCCGACGACCTGCGCAAGCGGGTCATCATCGTAGACACGTCGAATGAGATTGCAGGCGACGGCGATATCCCCCACCCGGCCATCGGCCGGGCCCGCCGGATGCAGGTCAGGACCCCGACCCTCCAGCATGCCGTCATGATTGAGGCGGTTGAAAACCATATGCCCGAAGTTATCGTCATCGACGAGATCGGCACCGAGCTGGAGGCCGAGGCCGCCCGGACCATCGCCGAGCGGGGCGTCCAGCTCATCGCCACCGCCCACGGCAACACCCTCGAAAACCTCATAATGAACCCAACCCTGGCCGACCTGGTGGGCGGGGTCCAGTCGGTGACCTTGAGCGACGAGGAGGCCCGGCGTCGGGGCACCCAGAAGACGATTCTGGAGCGCAAAGCCCCGCCGACCTTCGACGTGGTGGTGGAAATTCAGAGCTGGACCGAGGTGGCGGTCCACCCGGATGTGGCCGAGGCCGTTGACCTGATTCTGCGGGGCATTGAGCCGCCCCACCTGCGCCGTCAGCTCATGCCTGACGGTACGATCCGGGGCTTTGAGCCCCAGCGGCCGGCTGTTGCGGCCCGGCCTGCCACTACCCCGACGCCGGAGGTGCCCGAGAAGCCGCTGCGGATTCTGGCCTACGGTGTGAGCCGGGACCGGCTCGTTCAGGTTGCCCGGGGGCTTCAACTGCCGGTGGTCGTTGTTGACTCCCTGGCGGAAGCCGACGCGGTGATGACCCTCAAAAACTTCTACCGGAAGAAGCCCCAGCTTCTGCGGGAGGCCGAAGCCCAAGGCATCCCCGTCTACGTCCTGCGCAGCAACACCATCGTCCAGATGGAGCAGGCCCTGAGCGCGATCTTCGGCCTGCCCGAGCAGGCGGCCGGGGTTTCGGGCCGGACCGGCCGGCCCGAGGCTGAGCTGGCGGGCCACCAGCCGCGTTTCGGCTCGACCGTCCGGGTTGTTGATGCCCTGCGGCGGCTCCGGGCCTACCGCGACCGCGCCGGCTAGTGGGACTCTTTATCGTCTTTGAGGGGCCCGAAGGTTCGGGCAAGACGACCCAGCTTCAGCGCCTTTACCGCCGGCTCCGGCGGGCCGGCATTCCGGTCGTTCGAACCCGGGAGCCGGGGGGTACCAGGCTGGGCGAACGACTCCGGCGGCTGCTTAAGACAACCGGTGAAAACCCGGTGGCCGAGGCCGAGCTGTTTCTCTTCCTGGCGGCCCGGGCCCAGCTCGTAAATACGGTCATCCGGCCGGCCCTGGCTGCCGGCCGGGTTGTCCTGTGCGACCGGTATTCCCCGTCAACCCTGGCGTATCAGGCTTACGGCCGGGGACTGCCCCTCGACCAGGTAGCCGCGGCCGACCGGCTGGCCACCGGCGGCCTCTGGCCCGACCTGGTGGTACTGCTGGACCTGCCGGTCGAGGCCGGCCTGGCCCGGCGGGGCCGGCCCGGGGCCGACCGGTTTGAGGCCGAGGACCTGGAGTTCCACCGCCGGGTCCGGTCAGGCTACCTGGAGCTGGCCCGGTCGGACCCCGAACGGTGGCTCGTGCTGGATGGGCAGGCACCCCCCGGCAAACTGGCCCGGCAGGTCTGGGCCTGCGTCCGGGACCTGTTCGCAAAGCGGGGCCTGCTTGGAGAACCGGCCAACCCGGGCGGTCCTCTCCGCCAGGGGGCCGCTGAACCCGCCCCCGGACCCACCGCCGGCCCTACCGGAAACTGTGGGCGGCGGGGACAGCGGCCAGGGCGGCGAGGCCGGGCGGCTCGACCAGCCTGAGGGCGGCAGCATCCAGGACCCGGCGGCCCGCGGACGGGCCCCCGGCCGGCTCCGGAATCCGAACCGGCACCCGCACCCGGCTCACCTCCTCGGCCAGCAGGGTCAGGCTCCCCCGGCTCCGGTCAACCCGGCCGCTCACCAAAAGCAGGGGCGCCGTCCGGATAACGTCCCGGCGGCGCTCATAAAGGCCCGGCAGGATAACCACGTCGGCCTCGCCGAACTCGTCGTGGAGGGTTATAAAGCAGAGCCCGCGGGCATTCTCAGGCCGCTGGCGGGCAACCACCAGCCCGGCCACCACCACGCGGGTCCCGTCCGGCAGCCCGGGCAGGGCCCCCAGGGGCGCTACCCCCTCCCCCAGGGCCGGCCGGAGCAGGCTCACCGGGTGGTAAGCCACCGAGAGGCCCATCACCCGGTAGTCGGCCAGCATCCGGTCCCAGGTCGAAACCTCCGGGAGCCGCGGCGGCGGACCCAGGTCCAGGGGCAGGGCCGGTTGCCAGGCATCCCCGGCCTGCCGGCCGCCGAGCGTTAGCCCGAGCTGCCAGAGGAGCTCCCGGCGGCCGAGACCGAAGCCGTCACAGGCCCCGACCAGGATTAAATTTTCCAGGGCCCGCCGGGGCAAACCGGTCCGCCGGACCAGGTCCCCCAGCCAGCGGAACGGCCCGTCCCGCCGGGCGTCTTCGATGGCCCGGGCCCCGGCCTCCCCGATCCCCTTAACGAACGCCAGGCCCAGCCGCACCGCCCCGCCCTCGATGGTGCACCGGGCCCGGCTCAGGTTTACGTCCGGCGGCAGGACAACCACCCCGTGGCGCTGGGCATCTTTTATAAGCACGTCCGGGGCGTAAAAGCCGAGCGGGTAGTTATTGAGCAGGGCGCAGAGAAACTCGGCCGGGTAATAAAGCTTAAGCCAGGCCGTCTGGTAGGCGAGCTGGGCGAAGGCCACGGCATGGGACTGGGGGTAGCCGTAGGCCGAAAAGCCCCGGATCTTATCGAAGACCCGGCGGGCCGTCGCCTCGGGAATCCCCTGGGCCAGGGCGCCCCGGCGGAACTCCGCCCAGAAGGCGGCGATGGCCTGCTCCGACCGGCGGCGGGAGAGGGCCCGGCGCAGGGCATCGGCCTGGGCCGGCGAGAAGCCGCCGATGGCCATGGCCGCCTGGATCGCCTGGTCCTGGTAGACCATCACCCCGTAGGTGTGGGCCAGGTACGGTTCAAGTTTCGGGTGGTCGTAGGTTACGGGCTCAAGGCCGTGCTTGCGGCGGGCGTAAATCCGGCCGCCCCCGCCGTTCCCCGGCCCCGGGCGGACCAGGGCGTCCTGGTCGGCCAGCTCTTTTAAGTTCCGGGGCCGGGTCTGGACCAGCAACTGGCGCTGGGCCCGGCTCCCCATCTGGAACGTCCCGATGGTGTCGGCCCGGCCCAGCATATCGTAAACGGCCGGGTCGTCAAACGGGATCCGGCTCAGGTCGATGAGGGGCCCGCCGTTTTCGGCGATGAGGTCGACCGCCTCCTCAACGGCCGAAAGCATCCCCAACGATAAAAAGTCGATTTTTGCAAAGCCGGCATCTTCACACGAATCCTTATCCCACTGGCAGATAAACCGGCCGGGGATGGCCGCCGGCACGATGGGGACCATCTCGATGAGGGGCGTCGACGAGATGACCATCCCGCCGATGTGCTGGCCGAGCTGACGGGGAAAGCCGGCCAGGGCCTCGACCAGGTCGGCAAACCGGGCCCAGACCGGCTCCCCGAGCCGGCGGCGGTATTCGGGCCAGCGGGCCAGCTCGGCCCGGACCGCCCGGGCCGACCCGTCCTCACTCAGCCGGGCCAGCCGGTCGACCTCCCCGGCGGGCAGGCCGAGGGCCTTGCCCACCGCCCGGACCGCCCCCCGCAGCCGGAACGTGGCCACCGCCGCGACCAGGGCGGCGTGGTCGGGGCCGTAGGCGTCGTAGATGCGCAGGATAACCCGCTCCCTGATTTCCCGGGGCATATCGATATCGATGTCGGGCAGCGACTGCATCCCCTCATTCAGAAAGCGGCCCAGGAACAGGTTCGTGGCCACCGGGTCGACCCGGGAGAGGCCGATAAGGTAGCAGACCAGGGACGAGACCGAGCTCCCCCGGCCCAGGACCGGCGTAAGGTTTAAGCCGGCCCGGGGCCCCCGCACCTCCGCCGCCACCTCCCGGATCAGCCGGACGATGTCCCGGTAAACCAGGAAGAACCCGGCCAGGTTGTGGGCGGAGATGAGCCTGAGTTCCTCCTCCAGCCGCTGCCGGGCCCGCCGGTAGAGGCCGGGGTCGGTGAACCGGTTGTAGACCTCCTCGAGCCGCTGCCGGCAGTACTCGGCCAGAACTACATCGGCCGGCCGGTCGCCTTCGGCCTGGAAGTCCGGCAGCCGGTAGCCCAGGTCCCGGGTCAGGTCGAATTCGGCGAGGCGTTCGGCCAGGTCCCGGGCGTTTTTAACCGCCTCCGGGTAATCGGCGAAGGCCGCTTCGAGCTCGGCCGGCGGCCGCAGGTAGAACCGGTCGTTCGGGTAGCACAGGTGGCCGGCCAGGTCGAGAGGGAGGTTGTTGTAAATTGCGATGAGGGCGCTCTGGAGCAGGCCCCGTTCGGGGACGTGGTAGTGGACGTCGCCGGTGGCAACCAGCTTGAGCCCGAACTCTTCCGCAAGCCGGGCCAGGGCCTTATTCCGGGCCCCATCCCCCGGGGCCAGGTTATTCTGGACCTCTAAAAAGACGTTCCGGTGGCCAAAGAGGTCCAGGTAGCGGCGGATGAGGGTCCGGGCCGCCACCCGGTCCCCGGTTGCAATGAGCCGGGCCAGGTCGCTCCGGCGGCCGCCGGTAACGCCGACCAGCCCGTCAGTTCGGCCGGCCAGTTCGGCCGGGTCCAGGGCCGGCCGCCGCCGGTCGGTCCGGTGGGCCAGGCTGACCAGGCGGCAGAGGTTGCCGTAGCCGGTGCGGCTTTCGGCCAGGAGCAGGAGCCGGCCCCCGGTCCGGAGGGTAAGCTCGACGCCGGTGACCGGCCGGATTCCCCAGGCCCTGGCCCCCAGCGCAAACTCCAGGGCCCCGGCCAGGCTATCCCGGTCGGTGACCGCCAGGATTTTATAGCCCAGCTCCGCCGCCCGGGTAACGTACTCTTCGGGCAGCGACGCCCCCTGCCCGAACGAGTAGGCCGTGTGCAGGTGGAGCTCGACGTCCACCGCCTCAACCCCACCCGCCCTGCTCGAACCAGCGGCCGGCCGGCCCATCGTAAAAGACCGTAAGCCGCCGGCCGTTAGCCAGCAGGACCGTGAAATAGACGCGGCGGACCGGCTCGCCCGTCCAGAGCCGGTCAGTAAGCTCCCAGCGGTCCAGGACGGCCTCAACCCCGACGAAGGGGCGGCCCCGGCGGGCGACCAGGGCCGGCACCCCGTCCCGGACGACGACCCGGACGGGGATGGGCCGGTTCAGAAAGCGAAGTCGGCTTCGACCAGGGCAAAGCGGCGTTCGGGCAACCGGCTCCACGGGTCAACCTCCCTGATAAACCCGAGATTCGGGCGGCCGTAGCGGGCCCGGAGCTGCCCCACCACCCCCCTGAGCCACTCCCACCGGCCGCCGAGGGCCGGCCAGAACCCGGCCTGCCGGACCGGCTCGCCGGCGGCCGCCTCAACCTTAAGCTCAATGCCGGTAATGGCCGTGCCGACCGTCCCGTTCCGGTGGGCGGGTCCCATCAGCAGGGTCTCAACGGCCCGGACCAGGCACCCCTCGAGGAGTTCGGCCCGGGCCGCCGGCGCCTTAAAAACCACCCGCCGCTCCAGGATCGGCCCCGGATCCGGCTGAAGCCGCACCCAGGCCCGGGCCACCGCCCGGCCCCGAAGCTCGGGCCGGCTCAGGGCCTGGCGGAGAAGCCGGCCGAGAACCAGCCGGACGGCCTCGACGGTCAGGAGCGGCTCGGTAAACCCGGCAGTTTCGGCCACGGCCGGTGGCCGCACCCGGGGCCGGAGGGGAATCCGGTCGGTGCCCCGGAGAAGCCCGTAGAGCCGGTCCCCCTCCGGCCCGAACTGGGCGGCCAGGTCGGCCCGGCCGAAGGCCAGAAGCTCCCCGGCCCGGGCGATGCCGAAGAGGCCGAGCCGGCGGCGGGCCTCATCCGAAACCGGCAGGAGGCCGACCGGCGCCCTGGCGAGCAGGTCCGGGATTTCACATTCGGCCACGACCCGGAATTCCCCGGGCCGGCAGGGGCCGGCCGCCAGCCGGGCGATGAGCCGGCCCGGCCCGATGCCCACGGCGGCCGGGAAGCCGGCGGCCGCCCGGAGCAGCCGGCGGGCCAGGCCGTCGGGGCCGCCGTAGAGGCCCAGAAGGCCGTCGGCGGCCACGTAAGCACAGCCGGGCTCGGCCGGCTCCACCACCGGGCCGACGGCCTCCAGGGCGTCCAGCAGGGCCGAAAACTCGTCGGCATAATAAGGATAGTCGGCCGGCAGGACGGTAAGGCCGGGGCAGACGGCCTGGGCCTCCCGCAGGCCCTGCCCGACCCGGACGCCCCCGGCCCGGGCCTCCGGTGAGCAGTCGACAACAACCCGCCGGCCGGCCGGGTCGCCGACAACGGCCGCCGGTTGACCCCCGAGGCCGGGATTCCGCCGGGCCTCGCAGACCCAGATAAAACTCGGAACCAGCACACAGCCCACCAGCATGGCCGCCCCCTCACGCCCGGGGTTCCAGCCCGGCCCGCACCCCGGAGTAGAGGCCGCCGGCGGCAAGCCCGGCAACCACCCCGGTCAGGATGCCCTCCGGGACCGGCCGGCCGAGGATGAGGGCAACCGCCGCGTTCAACCCGACCCCGCAGGCCAGGGCCATGACGGGATACCAGCGGCTGTCCTTAACCCAGAGCTTGCCGACCTCAACCAGGCCGACAATAACCGGCACCCCGGCGAGGCCGATAAACTCCCTGACGTCCATCTCGGCACCTCCTTCTGGTTTCACGTGAAACATTTCAGACCCAGACGGCGACCAGCACCTCAGCCTCCCCGCCCAGCGGGCCCGGTCCGACCACCAGGACCCGGCGGCCGGGGATCAGCTCGGCGGCCGGAATCGCCCGGCTCACAGCAACCGCCACGGCCCCGGTCGGGCTCCCCGCCGGCCGGACGGCGGCCCGGTATGTGGGGCCGTCAAAGTCGATTAAGATTCCCCACCAGACCTCGAAGGTCACCCGACGCCCCCCAGAACGAGCTCCTGGTCGTAGCGGTCCGGGCCGTACCTTACCCGCAGGCTCAGAACCCTTCCCCGCCGCCCCACCACCCCGGCGGCCGGGTCGGTCACGGCCACCACATCCCCGACCTCTAGCCCGGGGTGCGGCCGGATAACGACCCGGTCCCGCCGGGCCGCCCTTGCGCCCCGGTCGGCCAGGGTCCCGGCCAGGTCGGCCAGGGCCGCCGCCGACCGCCCGGCGTCGTAGCCAAACCCCGGCCGGAAGAACGCCTCCCCGGCCGGGTCGGGTCCGGCGAACCGCTGGGCCGCCGCCGTCTCGGAAACCACCCGGGCCCAGTCCGGGTCAGCCCCCAGGTCGGCATACTCGCCGGCCAGCAGCGGCCAGCTGCCAGGACCGACCGCCAGGACGGTCGGGTCCGAGGCAGCCCAGGGTACGGTCAAAACCACCCGGCCATCAGGTCGGAGGCCCTCCCGGATACCGGCCGTCAGGGCCTGCCAGGCCGGGTAGAGGGACTGGCCGGGCAGGACCCGCAGGCCCGGATACCACCGGGTCGACGAGTCGGACCCGGCCAGCGACCCGATTTCGAATCCGGCCAGGCCGGCGATGGCGTCCAGAATCTGCCGGGCCGAGGCGCTCCCGGCCGGGTACTGAACGGGAAACGGCAACCGGGCGGCCCGGAGCAGGGCGGCGTAGCCCTCGGCGGTCAGGGTCAGGGTTCCGGGACCCGACCGGATGGCCGTGACCCAGTAAGTTGGGGCCCCGGCAGTCACCTTCTCGGCCCCGGCCGCCGTCAGGTAGCCGGGGTAAACTTCGACCTGCCAGCCCGGCCGCAGGCCCGAATAGGCCCCGTGGTCGTTCCGGAGGGTTACCGTCAGCCGGCCCCCGTCCGGGTCCCGGGTGTAGTCCAGGCTTAAGATGTCGGCAAAGGGGACCGGGAGGGGGGCCGGCTCGGGGGCCGACCAGACCCCGCCGGCGGTGCAGGCCCAGACCCGCCCCCCGGACCGCCCGGCAACTGCAACCCCGTAGCCGCCGGGCGGGGTCCCGACCGAATCCTGGGGAAGCAGGGGGAACGGGGCCCGCCACCGGCTGGCCGCAAACCCGGTGGCCGGGTAAACCGTGCGCTGAAGCAGGGTCAGTATCCCGCCAAAACTCACCGCATACGTCAGCCGGAAGGTGTCGGCGAATGCCAGTTCAGGATGTTTAAACTCCAGGGCCGACCCCGGGTCGGCCTGCTCCAGGGGGTAAAACCCACCCCAGGTTCCGCCCCCGTTAAAGTCGAACGTTGTCCAGCCCAGGACCGGCCGATTGGCGGCGTCCCGGCCGGCCACAAACACCAGGTAGCGGTCGAAGGCCCAGGCCGCCGTCAGGTAATCCACCTGCCCGAACCCGGCCGGGTGGGTCACGGCGGCCTGCCAGCCCGAGGCCCGGGCCCATTTCCGGGCCCGCAGCCCGGCGGGACCGGCGGCCCGGTAAAAAACCGCCAGGTTGTCGGTGTCCCGGTAGGCGGCGGCCAGGGGCGGGCTCCCGTCGTGGCCCGGCACCGCCGACCAGGCCGGCCAGGTCTGGCCGTGGTCGGGGCTTTCCCGGTAAATCAGGCCCCCGGCGCCGTCGTCCGAGGCCATGAACACATACGGGCCGGGCGAGGCGGCCAGGGCCTCGGCGGCTCCGGCCGTCCCCAGGTCCTGCCAGCCGCCGAACGCGGCGACCGGGGCCGGGTTCGGCACCCGGCTGTACTGCCGGATTGACCCCGGTCCACCGTGGCGGAGCCGGAGCAGGCTCCCGTCGGCGGCAATAACCGCCTGGACCCGGCCGTCGGTCGGGTCGGCGTAGTGGCGGCTGTAGCGGTGGTTATCCACGCCGCCCCAGCGGTCGATGCAGACCAGCTCGACGTACGGGGCGGCGGCCGGAGCCTTTGCGGCGACCTCGAGGGTCGGGCTTATCGGCCGCATCTCAGTTGCCGTAGAGGATAATCCGCAGGTACCTGCGGGTCTCCTCGGGCAGGATGAGCCACCAGCGGTCGCCGTAGCGGCGGACGCCCCGGTCCACCCGGCCCCGCCCGCAGTTATACGCGGCCAGGGCCTTGGCGTAATCGCCGTCGAAGTGGTCCAGGTACTCCCGCATCAGCCGGGCCGCATACCGCAGCGACGCCTCCGGGTCGTAGGGGTCGATGTCCGGGTGGAATTCCGGGACGATCTGGGCGATGCCGACCGCCCCGGCCGGGGAGAGGGCATTCGGGTCGAAGCCCGATTCGAGGTCGATCTGCCGGACGAAGATGGTCGGGTCGACCCCCTCGTTCTGGGCCGCTGCCCAGGCGTAATCGTGAAAGTACGAGTAGTCCTTCGGCCGCTCAGACATCCCTTTCTCCGGAACCTGGGGTGTAAAGGCGGACGGGCCGCACCCGGCCGGCGCGCCCCTGCTTTTCGAGGCCGGCCCGGAACTGCGCCAGGGCCGCCTCGGCCCACTTTAAATAGTCGGCCTGGGCGCTGCGGGTCAGGTTGACCCGGTTAATCGCGTAGTTGGCCAGGGCCCGGGCGGCGTACCCGGCCGCCCCGAGCACTAAAAGCTCCTCCTGCTCGGGCCTTAAGGTCGAGCCGGTGTCGGTCAGGGTGTGCCGGCCGAGCCAGTAAACCCGGACCAGCTCTCCGGCCGCCGGGGGCGAATCGACCAGCAGGGTGAGCCGGTCGGCCCGGCGGACCCAGCCGGCGTATACCGGCGGGAACATCCCTGCCGGGTATTCAACCGCCTCGACCAGCAGCAGGCCGGCCAGGCCCGAAAGGTCAACCTCCCGGGTGCCGCCCGGCATCGTAAAGTCGGTCTGCTGTTCCCGGGGCATCGCCACGCTCAGGTCGGAAAGGGCCCGGTCCAGGTGGCGGTCGAGCTCGGCATCCGACCAGCGCGGGACCGCCGGGTCCTCGTCCTTAAGCTCCCGCCGGAGTCGGGTTCGCAGGTCGGTTCGGGTGGCCACGGTCCGGTCCCCTCAGGTCACTCCGGCCCGGGGAGGGCCAGGCCCAGGTCGATGAGCCGGTGCCGCCGGTCAACCCGCTGGAACTCCCGGAAAAGCCGCTCGGCCGGCCCGGCCTCGCACCAGGCCCGGTAGCGGATGGCCCCGGCCTCGGGCGAGGTCTTTAAGGCCTCGATGAGCCGGCGGTAGACCCGCTCAAGGACCTCCTGCCGGTGGGTGTGGATGATAACGACGCCCTTAAACATCGGCTCCCCTCCTTAAGGCCGGACACCGTACAGCCGGGCAACCTTCAGGGTCGAGAAGAGGGCGAGGCCGCAGTACCACTTGACCCGGTTCCGGGTCGCATCCCGGGTTTCGAGGGAGCCGACCCGCTCAACCTGAATCCAGCCGTTGGTCAGGCCCACCAGGCCGTCCTCCCCGAAGGCCACGGCGTAAATCGACGAGCAGTCGGTTGAGGTTCCCACGGTCTCGTTGTCCGGAATGAAGTCCGAGACGGCGATGGGGATGCCGTTGTAAAGCTCGACCCAGCGGCCGAACTCGTTAACAACCCCCTCAATCTGGGAGCTGGCGGCCCGGCGCAGCTCGTTCAGCTTGCGGCGGGACCGCCGGGACATGATGATAAGGTCCGGCTTGCCGGGCCGGATGAGGTCGAGCATCTCGTCAAGCTTGGCCAGGGTCAGGGTTGCGCCGTTGGTGCCCATCGAAACGGCCTGGGCGCCGGTGCCGATTATGGTGCGCAGACCGTCGAAGGCATTCGGGTCGACGGTCGAATCCCCGATAATGGCGGTCTCTTCGAACTTGTGGGCTACGGCCTTGGCCTTAAGCTCCAGGACGACCGCCTCGATGTCCTGGATGTTGGAGCGGGTCTGCCGGAGGTAGTTGTCGACGTCGGCGTCGCCGCCCAGGATCTTTAGGGAGGTCGTCACCTGGGTAAACGTCGGGGTGTCCTCGGCCCAGGTGGCGCCGACGGCGTAAAAGGCGGCCGTACCGGGGCTGGCCTCCCGGTTGTAGGTGAGGGCGTTGCCTGAGATTTCGATAAAGGGCATCCGTTCGAGCAGGGGCGAGGCTTTCACCACCGTCTCGAAGACCCCTTTAACCAGCAGGTCATTCGAGAGTTTGGCGGCCTCGGCAAGGGTAAGGGCCATTTATACTCCTCCTGGTCCGGGTTTAGCGGTTCTGAAGGCCGAGCCGGATCTTTTCGACGGCCGGCAGCGAGTCGAGGTCGGGCGGGGTCCGGCCCGGCGGGACCGGGGGCACCTGCCGGGCCGCGTCCCGGCGGGCGTCTTCGGCCGCCTGCTGGCGGAGCCGCTCGACCAGGGTCCGGGCCTGCTCGAAGGCCCGGTCCAGGGCCTCCACCGAGTCGCCGGCGATGAGCTCGGCGGCCTCCGGGAGGAGGCCCTGGAGGCGGGCCCGGTAGGCCTCAACGGCCGCCCGGTACCGGCGGTCGAGGTCCTCGAGCCGTTCGTCCGGTCCGGGTTCGGCGGATTCGGGCGGTAGCCTCTCATCGGTCACGGTCAAACGCACCTCCTGGTAAGCTGGTCTCACCCGATATTGTTCGGCCCTATCCATCAAAACTGCACAAATGTTCTAATTCAT
>FWWM01004079.1_pt1 | contig 34806 bp, 29 predicted proteins | sample 2228351 | NCBI WGS metagenome assembly FWWM01 (sample SAMEA103939774, study PRJEB20133) | metagenome
GGACCAACAACGGCAGCGAGCAGGTGATTGGACGCATGAAAATGCGTAGCCGCACGGTGCGGGGGTATAAAACTGAGTTTGGGATGTTGGCCGGGCTGATGCTGGCTGGCTCAGGCCTTGAGTAGAGGCTGGAGATGTGCCTGGAAGAGCATGCGCCTGTATGAATTTCCCAAACTCACCCACCGTGTATGTTACAAACACTTTATGATGCTGCGGTTGACATTGGCGAAATCCTCTGGCACGATATATTAAATATCCCCTAAAGGCCACCATAACTTGGGAGGAATTATATGGAGAGGATGAAAAAGTTTTCTTATCAAGGATTTCCCCGAATAAAAATCGTCATTAGCCAATTTTTTGGCGCCTTAGGGTTGTTGTTCTTTACCTCATTTACTATCTTCTCCGTTGTAGTAGGGTTGGCCAACATTCCGAATAGCGCGAATTCAATCTTAGATGAGCCAAGGGTAACTCTGATTTGTTTTATGACGTTTTTTCTTATCGTTACGGGGGCAGTATGTTCAACCCTAATTAATTATTTACCAACTGTTTGGTTGAATGAAAAAGGATTAATTATTTCTGCCTACCTTTTCTTCAAAATTCGAATCCCTTGGTCAAGCATAGTCGATATTGAAGCTGGAAATCCTCCTCGTGGTTATACATTAGTTCGTGCTCGGAGAATAACGCCATTTCATAGGGTTTATGGCTGGCTATATTCACGCACCTTTTATCCAAGCTTTCTTATTGGAAAAGGTATTAATGACCGAGATAATCTAATCAGGGAGATACAGCAGAGAATCCAAAGATCTGCATGACAAGAAAGCAAATGAGTTTATTGCATTCTCTCCATTACCAGGGCGAACGGTTCCCACCCGGTTCGAAACCTAAAATGCTAGAAACATGTATTCACAAGCCTTGGTTGCTACAGGGACTGGATATCTTGCTGTGCACGGATACTATTTATGGAAGCAACCATAATGAGATACTTATCCTTATTCCTTTTGGGTTTCATCCTAATTGGTATCTTCCTGATGCCAGCATGGATTTCTTGGATTCCTAAGACTTCATGGCCTATACAAATAAAACGGATCACAATTGTTGTAATGGCGGCCATATCCACCCTATTTGTAATAATAGTGATTACAAGACCAAATGCGCATTTACCAATAAAAATTCTAGGAAGGTCCGTTGCAATGCTATATTTATTAGATTGAATGTGTTACCGTTTTTTACTCCTGGCATCGTTGAACAATGTGATCATTGTAAAATGAATGTGTTGTCTCTCTTCGAACATTTCCCAAAAAGAGAGCAGAGGGGAATGTATCGCCCTCTGCCCCCTGGGGACCCCCCAACCCCAAGGGTGACCCTGTCGACGGTCGAGCCTGGGCGCTCGGGTTGCTCCTCAGCAGAACCGATCCTCCCACGCTCGCTGCGAATCTGACATAATTGGTGCAAGGGCAATGCCCGGGTGAGGCACCTTTACAATCGAATAGACCGAACGATCGGGTTTCAACATCATCAATAGCTGAGGTCAGGGGCAGCCACGGCGACGTTCGTCTATGATGGGGATGGCAACCGCGTCAAGGCGACTATAAATGGCACGCCGATCGTTTACATCGGCGATTACGCAGAATGGAACGAGACAACGAGTACCCTGACCAAATACCACCATGCCGGGGCGATGCGCATTGCGGTGCGGACTATGGCTTTGCGTTTCTTACTTACTGACCATCTGAGTTCCACAACTGTATCCATTATCGGAGCTGGAAGCTATCACAGTGAGTTGCGCTACAAGCCTGGGGGGAGACCAGTTACACAGATGGCAGCCCGCCCACCCAGCGGCAGTTCACCGGGCGGATCAATGCAACTTCAGTAATTTGCGTGGATTGCGGTGGAATGCGCGTCATGCGTGGGTCAATCCACCCGGCATGCGCCTGAAAAGCGCCGCCAGCATGAAGCAGGTCAGCGGTGTGCCAAGCACCCAGGCGAACAACCCTGGAACCCCCAAGACCAGGCTGCTAGTGAAGCTGAAGGCGAATTGCAGTGGCGCCGTCGATCCAACAATTAAATATACCTTGTGGATCCAACTTTCCAGGCGTCCTCCGTCGAACGCCCAGGCGGTGAAAAACATCCCCACGGACATGTAACTGTAGGAATTAGCCAGCGCCCAGAAGATGGAGTGAAAATTGTCACCCGCCCACAGCGCTAACCCCTCTGTCTGCCCGGCTGAGAGCCCTGGTCCCACAGCGATCAGCTGGATCAGATAATTGATGCTCGCCATCACCGCATAAACGATGGTAAAAGCCGGGCCGATCATACTCCACAGTTTCTTATCTGCTGGGGTGTAAAAGTACACGCACACCATCATGACCAGATAAGCCGGCGCCAGCGCCAGGGCGGGGATCAGGTTGATCATCTTGATCATGGTGAACGAAGCCGCATATGCCTGGATTCCGCTCCATGGCGCCGGTGGGGAAAGTATGTTCTGGACGACCACGCTCACTGCCCAGGAGATCGCCAGAGTCCCAGAGAGCAATGCCGAAAGGTATCCGACCCAGCTGAGAGTCTTCATCGAACTTCCAGAGGTTTCGGCAGCTGTGTGGTTTTCTTCCGCCCTAGGATTGGTGTGCATGGATATTCCTCCATTATGGGATGGCCGTGATTCATCGAGTTTGATTGCTCTACCGTTTCAAAAAAGGTTGCCTGGGCCTCGACCGATGGTTTTTTGCTATGCAGGCTCGCCGCGCCGCTTGAAAGCTGAGGGTGATAGATTCGATCGAGAGATCATATCACGCTTCCGGTGATATGTCTTCCGGACGGCCAAGCAGCCACATCGCGATCAACCCAAAGAAGATCTGCGAGCTGAGCTGCGGTGCGTATCCCCCAGCGGCCAGCAACAGCATCGCCAGGCCTGCCAGCTCCCCGCGGCGGGAGGTGGTTATCACCGTCACGCCTGCCAGCCACAAACTGAGCGCATAAACTGGCCAGGGCAGGTAAAGAGTCAGCCCGGTCGACCAGATCGCCAGGATGCCGGCCATAGCAGGATTGGCCAGGTGAAAGGAAGCGAAAGCCAACGCGGGAATCCCTGCCAGCAGCCAGTTGCGCCAGGCTGCTGCGCGTCCAAAGGCCCACCACAGCATGATCGGCGTGGCTACCAGGAGCAGCTCGCCCAGGTCGAAAACGCGCCTCCCCACCAGTGTAGGCACAGACCATCCGGCAGCCTGATTGATCGCCGGCAGAAGGTGTGAGATCCCTCCGGCGAGCAGCACCACTCCCGGCAGCCATCCGGCAATGAGGGATGATCCTGATCGCTGCTTCTGCCAGATATGCCAGCACAACACGATCACCAGATTCAAATAGAGAATCTGAAAGACCAAACGCCCCCAAACGCCTGAACCTGTGAAGAGAGAGGCGAGGCTCCATGCGGCGAGGATGATAGCCAGCAGAGCGACGGCATAGGAGGTGCGTTTCCAGGCGCGCCATGCCAGCCAAACCAGCATGCCGACAGCTAACAGGCTGGCGAAGGTGCTCGCCAGGTTCCCCAGAAGGCTCACCGCCCGGTATAAGCCGATCAGCACAGGCGATTTAGGCATGAAGATCGCTGCCCGCGTCAACGTGCGGGTGATGAGCCAGTCAGCCAGCCCTGCGATCACAAGCCAGCGCAATGCAACGCTGGCTGCCTCCGGGCGGGCAGAAGCGTCATCCGCTCTTTCTTCGATCGGAGTTAGAAGCGGAGCTCCCCTTTTTTCTATCCAGGCTGCTATGCGGGAATACATTTATCCCTTCTCACTCAGGCAGGCGGGAATAGATAAAAGCGCCGATCAAGAACAGCAGGATAAGCACGCCCCACAGGATGAGCGAGATGTGGTAAGGAGTGAACCAGGTGGCTGGCATCTGAGGTTCCACCAGCGCCGCCGCAGGGGGCGCAGAAGCCAGCTGCAGGGATACCCACTGCGAGGTGGATTTCTGTCCGTTACGCTCCTGGTTAGCGCCGTCCCACACCGCGAAAGCTAAAGAATAAACTTTGCCGGGCGCAAAACTGACATCGTCCGCCTCGGCGGAGGCCAGATCACGCGAGAAGATCACCCGCCATCTACCATCTGCCCATTCCCCATAACCCCTGACATTTTGCCCTTCGGCTGGCTGAGCGGTCAATGTCCCAAATCCTCCTGCGATCAGGTCTTCCACCGGCGAGCGGTGCGCCGGGCTGGCGAACAGATTGCCGGCTTCCAACGCGGGGATATAGTTCGTATCCTGATAGTCTGCGATCTCTGCCCGAGCGCCGGCATCGGGGTCGGCAAACGGATAATAATCCACGTACATATTCTGGTACTGGGTGTCCATGTCCTGACGGGCGTTGAGGTCACGCTGCCAGTCGGCTTTCCAATGCCAGAGGTTGACATTACCACCCTGCTGCCCCATGCAAAAAAAGGGCAGACCTTCAGCCAGTGGGAACTGCAGGGCGACTGCATCGCGGAAGTCCTGAACCCGCACCATGCTGTCGTTTTGCGTTTCGTCGACCCACTCGACCATAATGGCAATTTGTTCGTCATTTTGCAAAGCCCGGGCGGTGACCGATTTCACTCGCGTCTCCAGGGCGAGCGGCTTGGTGATGTTTTGGGCGCTTAGCGGTACTTCGACCGCCGGAGCTTGCCGCCACAATTCCGAGGCGGGATCATCGACTGGCAGCGCTCCTTCCACTGGTGACGCAAACAATGTCAATCCTTGCGAGCTCGCCAGGGGCGCTTTAAGCGCCGTCAGGAAAACGGCAAGAACAAAAGCCAGGCTGATGAGAATATGAACACGTTTCACTCGTGGCATGCTTCAACTCCTTGGCCCGGAATTTAACCTTCATGCAGGCGCAGCGGTTCAGCCGCCAGGCAACCCTCGCAGGACAGATCCGCAGGGTGAGGCGTAGGTGCCGATTTCGTGAGTGACCGCGCCTCGATGGTCACACCCAGGTGTTCGGCATCGGAACGGACGAAATCAGAGGCCAGGCGCGCCAGGAGGAGATAAGGGCTCATCTCCTCAGTCTCACTTCCTGTGTCACCCGAGGCGAGCAGCAAAGAGGCAACGAATGCTTCGATCCAGCTGCCCAGATGGTCCTGTAGGAAGGTGGCTTGCGCGCAGCGGGCGATCTCGACCTGTTCGGTTGTGCCGTGCTCGGCTGCATAGGCTTCTTTGAGGCAGAGCAGGTACATGAATTCCAGCTCGACTGCAATGTGATCCGGACGTTCGCGCACCCTACCTCCCATGCGAAAGCCGAACGCCCGGTAGAAGCCGGCCAGATCGGCCAGCTCCTGGCTTTGCCTGAACTCATGCGGCAGTCCGAATTCGGTCTCATAGCATTGAGAGCCGACCAAGCCGAAGACTCGCCGGTGTTCTCTCTGCAATTCCTCGAGGGTCAGCGACGAATATCTTCCCGAAAAGAGGTTGTTGATTTCCAGTCCCAGCGTTTCCAGGAGACTTGCAGAAACCTGTAAATCCTCCAGCCAGTTCTCCTTTGGGTAGAGGAAAGCCTGGGAGAGGAAGGCGTACATCTGAGCCCGACGCAGGGTATACTCGCTCATATCGAATTCATCCTTTCGGCGGGGCGCTCATAGATTGGCTCAACCACGGTCAACCTGACAGCCTCACGCCCTTTGGCGTCGAAACCGATGACAGTGTCGTTATACATCTGCCAGGGTTTGCCATTGATCTCGGTCTCCAGCACCAGCGGGCCTTCTTCGATCTCGTAGCGGAAGATCATTTTCTGGGTGGTGCGGAAGAGCTGCAACACCGCCAGCAGCTCCCGCGAAGGCGCTACATAGCGTTCGATGGCTTTATCGACGCCAGGCCCGAACATCTGGCGCAGGTAGGCGCGCGGCGCCCAACGGGGTGGGATATAATAAATATTCGGTTCAGTGCCAAACTGGGGATAGAGCGGCAGGGCCACCTGTTCGATTTTGATCATGTAATACAGAGGGTGGTCAGGCGCTTCCGCCCATGAGCCATCTGCAGCGATCTCGACCAGGCCGTTCAGGCGGATTTTACCCGGGCAGACCGCCATGCAACGCGTCTCCATCGGGACGCCGTCGCTGAGCGGATCGTTGCCCTCGACGCGCGGGTAGCAGGCGACGCATTTCTCGCTGGTGCGCGTCGTCCCGCGGTACATCGATTTCTTGTAAGGGCATTGTTCGACACATTTGCGGTAGCCACGGCAGCGAGCCTGATCGATCAATACGATGCCGTCTTCGGGACGCTTATAGATCGCCTTGCGCGGGCAGGCGGCAGCGCAAGCCGGATAGGTGCAGTGGTTGCAAATGCGCTGGAGGTAAAAGAACCATGTCTGGTGCTCTGGTAGCGTGGCGCCTTCCGTGCTCAACCCCAGGCGATCGCCTTTATACGCTGTGGCAGTGTCTTCGTAGAAGTTTGGCGCCCGCCACTCGCCGTCCTCTGGCAGATAGCCAAGCGCCTGTTCCGATGTGCCAGCGGCGGCTTCGGTGATGGTCAGCCCATTGTAAACGCCATACGGAGCCGCATCGCTCGCTTGAGAGGTATCCCACCCGGCTTGTACACCCGCTGTCCGGTGGGCTTCGTCGAGTTTCTGCAAGATCTTGATATCCCAATGTTGGGGATAGCCACCGTACGGCTTGGTCTCGACGTTGTTCCACCACATGTACTCCTGACCTTTGGAAAATGTCCATGTGGCTTTGCACGCCCCGGTGCAGGTCTGGCAGCCGATGCAGCGGTTGATGTTGAAAATGGCGACAAATTGTTTCTCAGGATGCGCCTCCTCGAAGGCGTAGCTCATTTTTCGTCCCAATTGCCAGTTATAGACTTCGGGCATGATGCGCTCCTTGCTGTGAATGAGTTAGCATGTTATTGAAACACAGTGATCTTTCGATGAGCGTGCCAATGCCTCCCAGAGATCTCCTGTCTGGTTTCATACACTCCGCCATTCGTCAGATGCAGATGTCCTCTGAGGGATACTTGAACCTGCGTTGAGATTCCATTTTGAACACATCGTGTGAATTAAATCCTGGACGTAAGCCTCACCTTTTTGCCGATAGATGCGGTGGGTTGCCAGGAACAGCGGGTTACGGAAGAGGGTCATCAAGCGCCCGGCTTCCCAGCCCATGCGGACATACTCTTCGACGATGGCTTCCGCCATCGCTTCCAGCTGGCCAACTTCCCCGGGCAACACCATTCCCACCAGTTCCAGCGGGTCTTCGGCGGCAAATTCATCTTTGGGCATAATTATCTCCTGACTTATAGTGAAGAAGTGTGCAAGGTCTCAGGCTTTAGTCTCGACAGTTTCACCGTGCAGATATTTGTTCATGAAATCGTTCTCGTGACCCGGCGTGAAGCCGGTCTTCGTCGGCTCCCAGGCGCCCTGTCCGCCCAAACCGCCGTCCTCAGCCTTGGTGATCCTGACCAGGGTCTCTTTGGGCACGGTGTTGAGGGCGTGGTTGTCCGCTTCGCCACCGAAGATGAAGCTCAGCGAAACCTTCTGTTTGTGAAACAGGTTGTCGGTCTGGTGCATGGGCATCGACCAGTCACGCGTGACCGACTGCTGAGAGCCGTAACGCAGGTTCGCCAGATAACCCGTACCCTCGGATTTAGCCAGACCATCCGGGCGGGTCTCGTGGGCGCGGACGGATTTTTCGGTTGCCATGAAGGGTCCGTGCTTGAGCATAACAATGTGGTAGGGGTAAGCCGGGTTGTATTTGACGCGCAGCATCAGGCGGGAGACTTTATAGAATGGATCGTCCTCCCGCCAGCCGATGTAAGGTCTGTCGGCCGGGTTGGCATCCACGTAGACATAATCGCCGTCTTCGATCCCCAGATCGCGCGCGGCCTGGGGGTTCATGTGCAACTGATGGTCTCCGACGCCGGGCAGGCGTTTGTCCATGCGATAAGGGTCGCCGAAGTTCGAATCGAGCAAGATGGTCCAGTCTACGGTGCTCCAGGAGGAGTGCACGCGATGGCGCGTCTTGGGTGTGAAGCAGTAGAACTGGTAGCCCTGCTCCCAAAGCGGGTTGCGCGTCTCTTTTGCCTTATCCCAGGGCATGGCGATATTGCGCACTGTGCGTTCCTCCCAGCCCATCGCCTCGGGCGGAATGCCGTAATCCTCCGGACGCACGAAGCGGCTAGATGAGACGATCACATTGGGCAGATAGGGTGTGGCTTCCGGACCTTCGCGATGGCTGATGATGTTCTCGCCGTATTCGATCGCCTCCGGGATGTCCGTGTAGGCGTTCAACCTGCCAGTGTCGGTGTAGAAAGGCACCGAATCGTTCACCTGCTCCCAGAAGGGGATGCGCGGATAGGTGCGGAAGAGCATCAGCGCCGCCCCCGGTTCCCCGTATTTGCCTTCGATGATGTCCTGGAATCGATAGCCGCTGGTCGTGAGGGAGGAATCGAGCAGCCTTTGGATATAAACTTCGGGTTTCCCTTCCAGGATGAACTTCCAGTAATCGCGGAAGCGTTGATCGCCGAGCTGGTCGCCGATGGCCGCGGCCACCTCGGCCAGGATGCGGGCGTCGTCGCGGGTGTCGTAGATCGGTGGAATGCCTCCTTTCCAGATCTGCAGGAAGGGATTCGAGCAGGAGGCGGTGATCTCGTAGGTCTCGAACTCTGCCCATGAGTTAGCTGCCAGGGCAAAGTCGGCGTATTCGACCGTGGCGGTCATTTCGATGTCCACCGTGATGATCAGCTCGATGTTCGGGTTGACGTTCTTGATCATCTCATAATGGTGTTTGGCATTATTGAGCAGGTTCACGTTGGTGAAGAATTGCACCTTGGTCGGGGTGGGCATGTGGGTTTTACCGGTGAAGACCTTGCGCCCATATTTTGGCGTCTCCACGATCAGGGGACGTTCGGAGTGATTCCAATAGGCTGGCTCCTCGTCTTTTGTATAAGCGTGGGCGATGATGTCTTTGCCCGGCGCCAGCGGGTCCAGGTTCGGCGCGAAAGGGTCTTCCGCCACCCAGCCTTTGAAGCCGGGTCCGGTGAGCGGGGAGCCCTGAAAGAGGGCAGCCTTGTAATTGCCTGCCCAGGTATAGCAGCCCGCCCCTGGCTTGCCGATATTCCCGGTCAGCATGAGCGGCAGAAACTGCGCCCGGTTCGCCAGGGTGGCGTGAAACCAGTGGTTGATTCCTTCGCCGATGTGGATAGCTACCGGGCTCATGGTGGCGATGTCGTTCGCCAGGCGTTCGATCATCTCTTTGGGGGCGTGAGTGATCTCGGCGACGGTGTCCAGGTCATAATCCTGGAGATGCTCAAGGTACATTGCCCACAAGGTCAGCACTTCCACACGTTTTCCATCAACCAGGGTGATCTCGCCCGACCAGTTCAGATCGGGGTCGATCCCCTTATCGACCAGCACATTTCCCACATCATCCCGGGTGAGTGGCACCAGGCGTCCGCTGCTGGCGTCCCTCACGACGAAATCACCGAGGCGCTCATACTGCTCGGCTTTCAGCCCCTGTAATGCAAAACTTGGACCGTCGGGATCAAGCGCCGGTCGGTGGTTCGGGAAGACTTCCGCCGCGCGCAAGCGCTTCAAGTTATCGGCGCGCACGAGCAAGGGGAAATCTGTGAAGCGCTTGACGAAGTCTGTGTCGTATTTCTCGTGCTCTATTAACCAGCGGGTGATCCCCAGAAAGAGCGCCGTATCGGTCGCCGGGCGGATGGGGATCCAGTAATCCGACTTGGTGGCGGGTGGAGAGTATTCGGGGGTGATGGTGACGATCTTGGCCCCGCGTTCCATAGCTTCGATGAAGAAGTGTGATTCCGGCATCTTGTTTTCGACCAGATTCTTCCCGCATTGGATGTGAAGGCGTGAATTGCGCAGGTCGTTGAAATCTTCATCGGATGTCTGCAATCCAGTGGTAAAAGGGTGACCGGGTGCCTGATCGCCGTGCCAGGTGTAGTTCGACCAGGTGCGCCCGCCTTTGGCTTGCTCTTGATCCACGCCGCGCAGGTGGACATCCAGCAGAGCCAGGGTGTTGGCAAAGCGGTACATGCCATATTTACCGATCACCCCCAGCAGGCCCATGCCGCCGCGACATTTGAAAGTGCGCGTTCCGGCACCTTCCATGGCGGCGATCATCTCTTCCGGATAGCCCTGCTCGCGGAGCAGGGCGGCACCCTCCTCGCCTGAATACCTTCTGGCGATGGCGATCATGCCACGGGCGATGTAATCGTAAGCTTCGTCCCACGAAACCGGGAGCAGCTCATCCAGGCCGCGTGAATCGAATCTGTATTTCGTTTTGTTGGCTGCGTCCAGCAGAGGGAAGCCATCGTCCGCCCACTCTTTCCAGCCTTTGCGCATCAGGGGACCTTTCAGGCGGTGGGGACCATACACCCGGCGATGGAAGGTTTGTCCTTTCTTGCAACCGCGCGGGTGCCAGTGGGGAGTGGCAGTGTTGCCATATAGATCGCTGTATCGGCTGACATCGTAATTGGTCTCGGAGCGCAGGATGACGCCATTGCGCACAAAAGCCCGTAAGCGGCAGGCGTGCGTGTCATTTGGTGAGCATACAAAAGTGAACGACGAATCATAGCGGTATTGATCGCGGTAGATGCGCTCCCATTCCCGGTCCGGGTAAAAGGCAAGCGGATTGGTGACATCCACAGGATCGAGGAAATTTAGATCAAGATGGGCAAAAGCGAGAGTCAGGGCAGATGCCCCGGAAAGCTTGAGAAATTCACGGCGGCTCAGTCCAGGCATTGGTCAACTCCTTAAGCGGTGGATTAGGTCGATCAAATCTGCGCTGCGCGCCGGTAAGGACTGCGAGGTATAGACGCGTAATTCGTTGCGTTCGAGCGTCACCCGCAGGACAGGGAGATTAGGGAGCAACTCGAGGATACGGGTCGTCAGCTGACTGGCTTGATGCCCGCTGATGCCCTCATCGGCAATGACCAACAGGTCGGGAGGGCTTTCGACCAGACGCGGTAGAGTCTCCTCGTCGAGCTCCAGACAGGCTGTCAGCTCGACATTCGGTGCCTGCCCCAAGATGTGCTCCAGGCTTTCGCCGAGCAGGTGCTTTTCACAGAACATGAAGACGCGCAGCTTCTCCATCCTGGTAACCCTGTATCTAAAGCATAGCGAAGAGTGCTCATCTCTGGAATCACTCCCCGGCTCATTCTGAGAATGAAAAAAGAGCGATCCTGCGATCGCTCTTCTTCGATCCGAACTAATTCCCTTGCATGCCGTGATCAGCAATTGCTGAGCTCGGATGCCCTTGAATCACCAGCCTGATAACATCCTGGACAGATCAACGCAGCGAGGTGAAAGAGATGAATGGCCCGATCGACATATCCCCTGCTCTGGCATCAAAGGGGGCATCATCGAGATAAAGGAGAAGTATCTTGATCAGAGCGCCATCGTTACGGCTGTGGATATGGATTTCGTCGGCAGCTGTAGAAGCTACCAGATCGCCGTTCCCGTTCTCTCTGAGTGCCAGGCCGCGTACTTCGTGTGGATCAGCGGCGATTGCAACCAAAGTGGCCATCACGGTTCCATCTTCAGGGGGAAGGTTGAGCTTGTAAAGCCCGGCGGGTGCTCCGTTCCTGCTGGCATTCGTCCATAGGTAGAAGGTGCCTTCCGCAGAGAAAGCGATATCTGCGCCAGCAATGTTGACGGTTGCCCGCGTGTCTTGATTGACCACTAACCCGACTTCGAAAGCTTCGGCGGTCTCCGGATCGAGTGTGTAGAGTTTCTCATCCAGGGCGCTGGTGATATACAAAACGCCATCCGGAGAAAAGGCTGCCTGATTGATCCGGATCACATTCTGTCCACCCGCCTGGATGACTCCTATCTCATGGACAGTGTCGTCTGAAAGATCATAGTAAGCCAAGACCGAAGCTGCAATATCCCTGGGTTCGGTTCCATCGTCGACAAAATAAAGGCGTCCACCATCGGGGGTGGAGGCCAGTGTATCCACATGGTTATAGTTTACCTCGCCAGCGGGCAGTAGGATAAGGTTCGCCCGTTCACTGGTTTCATCCAACACCACTCTGAAGAGGTGCGAGATGCCATCATCCAGCTGTGCTGTGTCGGATAGATAGAGGATCTCCTCCATGGGCGGCACCTCCGGTAGCACAGCGATATTATCGATAGCGATCGACCCGTTGACAATGACTTTCATAAAATCAACACCGCCAACTCCTACCGGGAGTGTGACCATACCATTATTACCTGTATCCGGGATGGGGACACTCGCTATAAGCTGGCCATCCCTACCCTCTGAGTAGAGCTCGATCACAGCGCCGCCTTCGCCCTGCGCTTCTTCGAGGTCCATCACAGTCGTGCTCTCGACCACCACTTTCCCGCTACCAAAACCAGAAAAGTCGAATTCGAAGACAGAGGCAATGTTATCTGCGTCATCGGGATCGAGCGAATCCAGGTCTTCGCTGATGATCAATACTTTACCCAGCTCCGGCTTGAATAAATCTGCATCCCTGCCGCTGCAACTTTCCGGGACCCCGCCGGGCGGGCAGGTCGCATCGAACACCATGGCGGTATTGGTATCCGGTGGGAACATTCGATTGATCCCATGCACGCTAATCACTCCTGTGACTGCATTCCCGCTGATGCCATTGCCAGATTCCAGAGCGCTCACCACAGTTCCGGCGGATAACCCTTCGAAATCGATCAGATTGCTCGATTGACTGATCTGAATGACTGTTTGATTATCGTTGGCTTTAGAAACCCCCGGGTTGAGCGATAATCCCGCCATCATTGCCAGGATGATAGCGAAGAGAAAAGTTACTTTATGCTCCATATGTGTTTTCTCCTTTGAAATGTAAGACCTATCTCGCGCCTTGCAATGTGTTCCTGCACATATAAAATAATTTGAGGGAATGCTTGGTTTGTTTTGCTCCTTTCTATATAACAAACTAACCGACCATTAAAACATCTGGTCGGTTTCACTATTTGCTCACCGGGGCTCAAGTGACCAATTTTCTCCCCCGGATCACAGCACCCAGATTATTGGAGATGATCGCGGTTGTTATGATTGTCGGTTGAAGATAACCGACTGTTATAGTCCAATTATAACATACCTCTCGACTTTGCCAATCGCGCCGCTTCTCTGCGGCTGTTCACCTGGAGTTTCGCCAGGATGTTGCGCATGTGGCTCTTGACGGTATGCAGGCTGAGGGATAATCGGACGGCGATCTCCTTATCTGTTGCGCCCTCGGCAACAAGGCCAAGGACTTCCTGCTCCCGGAGGGTGAGTTTCTCGATCGCCTCACTCTCGTCAGATCTGGGAGCCAGGCTGCTCAGGCGGCGGAATTCCTCCAGCATCCTCCCCGCCAGCGCGGGCGATATCGCCGCTTCTTTGCGCATCGCCCCGCGTAACATCTCAAGCATTTCTGCCGAGCGGATGTTCTTGAGCAGGTAACCCTGGGCGCCGTTTTTGAGGGCGGTAAACAACTTTTCGTCCTCGTCCCGGACAGTGAGCACCACCACTGTCACCTCTGGCAATGCCTCCTTGATCCTTTTGGTCGCTTCGAGCCCATCCATCCCGGGCATCTGCAGATCCATCAAGACCAGATCCGGGTGCATTTCCGTGGCTTTGATCAGCCCCTCCAGCCCGTCGCCGGCTTCTCCGATCACCTGCATATCCGGCTGGGATGCGATGATCCCCGCCAGACCCTCTCGAAACAGGTCGTGATCATCGACGAGCAGGACGCGGATTGGTTCATCGGGCTTCATGGCTCTGCACCCTGCCTGATAAGCGGCCAGGTCAAACTCACCTGCGTTCCCTGGCCTGTGGTTGAACGGACCTCCAGCTTCCCTCCCAGTCGGGCAGCGCGGGCGCGCATGATCTTCAACCCAAAATGTCCGCGCTGATCATCTTCAGGGATGTTCTCCGGATCGAAACCACGCCCGTCATCCAGCACCTGAACCTGTGCGTGACCATCGATCTGGTCCAGCAAGAGGGTAATGACGCTTGCCCCAGAATGATGGCAGGCGTTTTGCAGCGCCTCGCGGACAACCCGCAGCACCTGCTCTGCCTCCTGAGGGGAGATTAACAGGGGCGCGGTCAGATTGGTCTGCCAGCGCACCCCGTGATACTTCTGATTGAATTCTTCCACCAGGGATTCGAGCTGCTCCTGAAGGGTGAAGCGCAACGGCAGGTTTTCTTCAAGGCTGGCGATCGCCCGGCGCGTCTCGCTCTCAGCCCTGTCGAGGGCTTGCTGGACTTTCCCTAAGACCTCCCGGGCTTGGCCGATTTCCCCCTGTTCAATCTTCATTTGTGCCAGGTGGCAGGTCAGGCGCAGGTAATTGAGCGTTTGGGCGAGACCATCGTGCATTTCTGCCGCAATCCGCTGCCGTTCTTCCATGGTCGCAAGTTGCTCAGCCCGTGCGTATAGGCGGGCATTTTCGAGGGCAATGGCAGCTGAATTCGCCAGCCTGGTGAGCACAAACTGCTCTTCGGTCGAGAAAGCGTTTTCCCGCGAACTCCCCACACACAGGGCGCCGATTACACGCTCACCGAGCCGCAGGGGCGCCGCCAGATGGCTGACCCGATAGGGCGGTGCAATGATGCCGCAGGCACCATGACACCCCTCGACGCCGCAGGGAAGGGCCTGGTCGCTGGCCAGAACCAGCGCCGGAAGCGGCGCGTTTACCTTCGTTCTTGCCGCGTGAATCGCATCCGTCGCCCCGCTGTTGGCTTGCAGTGTCAGCGCTTTGCCATCTTCATCGACCAGGCATAGGAAGGCGACATCTGCCTCGAAGAGCTGTCCAGCCTTCTCTGTCACCGAACGCAGGACATGCTGGATATCCAACCGGGAAGCGATCTCCCGGCTGACCTGATAGAGCGCCTCCAGTTCACGCGTGCGGCGCGTCACCCGATCTTCCAACGTGTCAGCCCATTCTAGAAGCTCCTGCCGGGAAGCGAGGAGCTGCACGCGCGCCTCTTCGAGTGTATCAGCCAGATGCTTTACTTCCCGCGGCCCGTGAAGGATGACCGGTGAGCTCAAATCGCCCTGGCCGATGCGCTCTGCTGCCCGGTTCAAAGCCTGCAGAGAGGCGATCACTGACCTGCGCATCGACCACGCCCCGCCCGTCAACAAAGCCAGAGCCACGCCGAGGAATGTAATCTGCACCCATCTCAGCCAGATCACTTTGCCTCTGGCCTGTGCTTCGAAAAGGCGCACCACCTGGTCAGCCTGCTCGACCAGCTGCGGTGAGAGGGTTGCGATGGTGCGCAGCGCTTCGGAGGTGAGAACCGCATCTCCGGATGGTCCCTCGATCAACGCCATCGCCCCGCGGAAGATCTCCCAGGTTTCCTGGAGCTGGGCGAGTTGTTCGAATATCCGGCTGTTCGTGGTCCGGGGGAGCATGACCGCCTCACCGGGGAGGTAAGGCGCCTCGCCGCCATACTGCAAGGCCGATAAGGTCAACTCGAAGGTATCGACAGCTTGCTGGAGAGCCTGCCGGCGTGCATCCTCTGAGTTTGGATCGCCTCCATCAGGGTCCTCTGACCTCGATTCCAATACCAGGCGGGTCATCAGTTGCAAGAGCATGCGCTGTCTGCCAGCCAGATTGATGATCGTGGCATCCTGTTTTTGTGATTCCACCCCCCAGAAAGTTACCCCGCCAGAGATCAAGACCAGTAAGAAGAACGCCAGAAAGAGCGACCAGAGGCGCCCCTGTATGGTCTTGAGGTTATCCTGAAGCCAGGAGAAACGCTCCTTCCAGGTTACAAGCATTTGGGTTGGGTTCACCGACACAGATCCGCCTGCAATCGAGAATACCAGGAGACAAACCACCAAGATGTATTTTACCATTCAGGCCTCTTTGCTAAACCGCTATTGCTACAAATCGGAGAGGAAAGGTACAATGGGCGAAAATTTGCTTGCGAGGAGCATGTCCAGCATGGCTAATTTGTACGTTCCCGAGAGTGTCATGGCGATCGTCGCCCATCCTGATGATATCGAGTTTTCTTGTGCTGGCACTATCGCCCGCTGGGTCAAGGCAGGCGCGCGTGCAGCTTATGTGCTGTGCACGAGCGGTGAGGTCGGGATCGCAGAGAAAGGGATGACCAGGGAAAGAGCTGCCCAGATCAGAGAGACCGAGCAACTGGCCGCGGCCGAGCTGGTTGGGGTTAAAGAGGTGATCTTTCTTCGGGAGCCAGATGGGATGCTGGTGCCGACTTTAGAGTTACGCAAACGGCTGGTGCGCGAGATCCGCCGTTTCAAACCGGAGGTGGTTATCTGCGGTGATCCCACGATCGTGTGGGCTGGAAATGATTATATCAACCACCCCGATCACCGCGCTGCAGCGACGGCCGCCCTGGACGCGGTCTTCCCGGCAGCCGGCCAGCCGAATCTTTTTCAGGAATTCGAGGGGGAAGGGATCTTTGCTTTCAAACCTCGCAAGGTGTTTGCCACCAGCTGGGCACAGGCAGACTATTTTGTCAACATCGAAGACACCATCGATTTAAAGATCGCAGCATTGCGTGCTCACAAAAGCCAGATGAAGGATTGGGATCCGGAGTCTATGATCCGCGAATGGGCTGCTGAGCGCGGCAGAGGCAAGGAGATGGCATATGCCGAGGGGTTTCGTGTGGTCACCCTGGTCAACGATGAGGATTGGAACAAAACGAATGGACGTGTTTTTCCCGAAGACGATCAGCGCTGAATCAGCTGCGGGCTGCGCTCAGCCTCTGGAGCAAAGACGGTAATTCAGCCAGCGTGGCGATAACCGCATCAGGCTGAATCGTCTTGGCATGCTCGCGATTGGCGGGTGTATCTGCGCGGCGCGCGATCCAGATCGCAAAGATGCCAGCGTTCCTGGCGCCGAGGATGTCTGCTCCCAGGGTGTCTCCCACCATGGCTGCCTGGGCAGGCTGAACCCCAAGGGCTGCCAGCGCCATACTGAAGATGCGCGGGTTGGGTTTGCGGATGCCCGCCGCAGCGGAAGAGACGATGTAATCGAAATACGAACGGATGCAAGCTTTGTCGATCAGAGCCTGCACATCGTCGTCATCTGAGGCGTTGGAGATCAACCCCAGCCGGTACCCCTGTGCTCTCAATGTGTGCAATGTCGGGTGCAGATCTGTTTCCGGGTGCCAGTGCGCCTGCGAGACAGCGAACATCTCCCGCAGGGCTTCGCGAACAACACCATCGCGCAATTCAGGATACCCAAAATCGCCCAGTGTCGTGCGCAAGAGATAGGCAGCGGTGCGTTCGATGAACTCAGTTTCTCGTTCCGCCAGGTAATTCTCCATCCGGTCGCGAAACTCGGCGATGAACGCTTGCCCATCCAGGCGCAACCCGGCAGATTCCAGACTGCGCAGGAGCGCCTGATCTGCCTGGGTGATGATCGTCTCCCAATCGCCGTCGAAATAGATCAGTGTTGAACCCAGGTCGAAGAGGATGAGGTCGAAAGGGCGCATGCTTCAATACCCGCGAGACTGGTCGATCTGATTGAAGAGAGGTTTCCCTTCCAGATAGCGTTTGAGATTCTCGGCGAACAGCGATACCGCGCGGGCGTCATACTCAGGTGTAACCCCAGCGATATGCGGCGTCACAAAGACATTGGGTAGCTTCCAGAGCGGGCTTTCTGCCGCCAGCGGTTCCTCCTCGAAAACGTCCAGCGCGGCCCCAGCGATTTTCCCTTCCCGCAGGGTGGTGATAAGTGCTGCCTGGTCTACGACCCCACCGCGGGAGACATCCACCAGAAAGGCGGTCGGACGCATTGCTCTCAACTCGTCTTCCCCGATCAGGCCACGTGTGCCTTTTGTCAGGGGGACGGTAATAACGATAAAATCGCATTCTTTGATCATCGAACGCAAAGCCTGCGGCGGATATAAGCGGCGCACCAGATCGCCCGCTGGATCACCCTGCCCTTCGGGGACGTAATCCTCATCCTGAGGATGCATAACATCCCGTTTGGTCGCCAGGATGGTCGCACCGAAGGCGTTCAACAGGCGTGCCACCTCTCTCCCGATGCTGCCGTAGCCCACGATCCCCACCGTACTTCCGCGCAATTCTCGCGGGGAAAACAACTTCCAGCGGTCTTTTGGCCATTTTGCCGCTCTCTGGTTTTCGATCAACGCTGGCAGGCGGTGTCCGAGCGCCAGCAACATCATCAGGATATATTCTGCCACCTGGGTGACCGCAGCTCCGCTGAGCGAGGTTGCCACCAGGTCGGGTTTTTGTAGGATCGGATGGCCGATCAAGCTGTCGATGCCTGCCCAATGGAACTGGATCCAACGCAGGCGCGGTGCCCGATCCGGATCTGGCAGGACAGTGGCGGTATAGAGCACCTCGACCTTCTGCCACATTTCTGCAGGAATGTCGTCTGCCTTCTCCGCCTTGAGAGCGGTCACCCGCAGGCGCGGCGAGGCTGCGCTCAACCGACTCAACAGCTCCTCAGGAAAGGGCAGAGTGATCAACACTTCAATGAGCGAATCCATTTCATGGTCCTCTTTTACAAGATTTTGGTGCGTGCCTCAGTCTGGCCTCTTGTGGGCGGCAGGCAGAAATGCAGCCTTGAAGAAGGGGCTATTGTACGACGAATTATTGGGGTTGATTATAACCATAGATTTGATTTTCATTTTCAGGAGCACTCCTTGCGGCCTGGAGGTCATGTCAATCCAAGGGAGGCATTACCTCTGATCATATCTATCTTCCGATCGTGATGGGACCCCCATGAGGGCAGTTCAAAGGTCCACCTTGATCTCTCCCAGGTAGCCCAGCTCGGCCAGGATCGCCAAAACTTTTTCCTGGGCACCTGGTTTGACAATGACCGCCGTCGGTCCGAGCGGTTCGCCCAGGAAGCGCGCTGCCCGGGAGGCGCGCACCTTTTGCATGACCTCGGGTGAAGCGAAACGCAACACAACCAGCTTCTCGAAACGTGCCTCTACCCCTGCTTCTTCCCAGCGCTCCAATGCCCTGACCAAGCTGGGAGGGACAGCCTCGGCGTGGCGGCGCAGCAGGGCTATCAGATGGCTCACGCGCAACCCCTGTCGGCGTGCTCTTTCCAGAGAGGCGGGTGTCAGGCGGTAGCGATAGACGTTACCCTCCATCTTCTCCCAGGCGCAAAAGCGGGCGATCTGATACCGCACGGTGCGCGGTACGCCCGTGGATAGCTGCAGGCGGGCGTCAGATCCAGCCAGGAGCTTCTCCTTCTCGACCGCCAAGCCTGACGGCGGCTTCCCGGCGAGCAGTGCACCTGACCAGCCGGACCAGCGAAAAGCCGAGACAGGCCGTTCGGATCCAGGCGCAGCCAGGTCCAGGAAACCCAGCCAGTGCAACGGCTCTGTGATGATGAAGCGCACCAGGGCGCCGTCGACCTGTTCCCAGCACTCGAAACCGCGCAGGTATTCGCCCGACTTCCGACTGCGGATGAACCAGGAGTCGTAGTCGCCAGCCGGGCGCTGGAAGTCCGGCTGCTGCTCGCGGACGCCAGCGACAAAGCTTTCCAGGTTCCACCAGGTGCCATAAGGGACAGTTGAGAGGAGATCCAGGATTGCGCGCCGCGCCCGCAGGGGATCGTTCGCCCACTCACCTTCCAGGATAAGGTCCGCAAGCAGTGACAACTCATTGAAGGCCTGGCTGTCCAGCCAGGCTTTTGCCAGGGCTGCCAGAGCTTCTCCCCGCCCCGCCTCGAGAAAAGCGCGTGTCGGTTCGGGCAGCGGATGATTCTGCTCATCAAGCATGCCAGCCGCATCCAGCAAAGCTTTCAAAGATAATGGCGAGAGCGGATGAGGTAGACTGTGAGGGTGCAGCTCGATCTCTTCGGGCAACAGGTCGAGCCTCAATCCTGCCAGGAGCGTGCAGGCGTCGTCCAGAATGCGATCCGAGGCCGGGTAGACATGGGCATATTCGCCTCGCCCCGCAGGACGGCCAACCGGTCCGGGGGCTCTTCTTTGTTGCTGCGGGAGCAGGGCGAGCAGATCCTCCGGGATGTAGGCGAACTCGACCGGGCCATCGGAGGTGTCGAAGAAGGCGCGGCCCACCAGGGCGCGGTACCAGAGCATCTCCACAGCAGAGACCGGATTTCGATGCGGCATCTCCCGGTCGCGCCGCCCTGGCCCCATCTCGCGCACCTCGCCGTGGCGGCGGATGAACTGCGCCCAGGGCATGCTCCCGCCGCTGGCTTGCAAATCTTCCAGTGCGTGTTGCGCCGCCTCAGGCAAGGCTTTCAGGACCTCCGCCACCAGCTGGGGGTCAAGGAGGAGTGCTGCCAGCTCCGCAGAGGTTTGGCGCGGCTCGCTAAGATCCAGGCTCGCTATTATCGAGCGCGAGGGGTCGAACTCAACTCCCCACAGCTCGGCGACGATCTTTAAGAAGCCAGGGTCAATCCTGCCCAGGTTCTGTGCAAGATCAGGGAGGTTTTTGATTCCGCTCATCGCGATGGATTTAGCCAGCCTCAGCGCAAGGCTCATGCCAGGGATTTTGAATCAGATTCTAAAGCTTATTGTGACAATAAGGAATGTGGGAAAACCGCTAATTATGGTCAGGGGAGGATACCGAAGGATGCAATGATCCTATCCGCAACTTCCTGTATCTTGCTAGGTTTGCCGTCATCCACTTCCTGGAATATCTTGCGCAGGCTCAAAAGTATTAAGGGATAGTCGCCAACGATCAAATCCCTAACAGCTGTAATGGGCCCTCTTTTCAGACGGGATAGGGGCAAGGGGGGATGGGCGAAAGAGACAGTTACCTAAAAAGTCTCATCCAAATCAAATTGACCCACCTCCATTCGGGTAGGTCTTTGATTTTTGAAGGGCACTTGGTCGTTATGGATAGGCCCCTTCCTGAATCGGTTTGGGGTTCTTGATCAAAGGCAGCTCTGCGACCGTCGGGATGTGAACGTTTGCCGCCTCAGGTGGAAGGTTTGCGGAAACGATCTCGATGCTCGCGTTATTCAGCAGATTAGCAACAAGAGCCTGTAGAGCCGCCTCAAAATGAGCTGGATCGCCGCCAACCTCATCGAGGATATGTTGGTTCAGCCGTTCGGCGAGCATCATTCGTTTCATTGTTGGGGCATAAAGCTGGATAAACTCCTCACTTTTCAAGCTTACTCCCAAGCGTTCCGCCTGTTTTTCCAAAAGCCTTTCCGCCTCTGGGATCTTCTTTGCTCCTTCGATATACTGCCTGGTGCGTTCGATCGCTTCCTGGTCGGTCGGCGTGTATCCCCGACGCTCGGATTCCTGTTCGAGGAGTGTATTCTGGATGAGCAAGCTCAATGCATCCTGGTATGCCTGTTCGAGAGTTATACCGTTCGTGTCTGCCATCGTTGCTGCCAATCCCACAAGTACGCCCCTCGTGATAGTTTCGCCGTTTATGTAGGCAATCGGCGTAGCGTCCCCCTCGTTGGATGCGATATACTCGGCTATTTGCTCGGCAGGGCTAACACCTTTAACTCCCCTGGTAGATCGGCAAGCTGGCAGAGCGAGAGCAAAGATAGTAAAGACGATTAGGAGTTGGCAGACTTTGGACATCTATTGCCTCCATGTGAGTATTCTAACAAGTTTTATGGAGAGACAGTCAATGTCTTAGAAATTGTATTTGGAAAGCAAGCATTGCCAAACCAAAATCCGCTAGTGAATTTTCCGGAAAATGGCGACGGGGAGAGGGTGTATAGGTTATCGCTTTGCCAAGCTCGGCATCTTTTGTCTGCCGGGCAGATGGTATATTCTGCAATCCATCCTGTGATTGTTTGTACTCCATCCCCATCCTCATATTTGGTTGCGTTTCGTAGCCAGTCTGAAGATCCGCAGAATGTTGATCTTGGAAATACAGAACCTCCGAAATCTGTCGGATTGCCTACTCGTCGTTCCTCCCTCGTTATGTATCTATGTTCATAACCGGCGATGGAATAGAGTTCGCCATAGACTGTACCACATATTCCGCTTGAGCAATAAAGCGTAGCAAGTCCCCAAGTCCGGCTGCCCGATACATAATTGGCAAGGGCGGCATTAGCAAAGGGCAGAGAAAAGAAGATCAGAATCAGGGGAAGAATGAACTTCCAGGGAATTTTGCATTTGGGTTTCATGTTGACTTGCCTTTCTAAATAATGAGCCGCCGGGAAGAAACAGGAATTTTGGTGGTTCGTCTTCCAAATTCCTCTTGCTTCCCGATGCTGCATAAACAAAACGAACGGAAAGCAGAAGCGCGATTCCAGCCAGGACAAGGGCGATTAAAATCTGATAATGTCTGCTTCTCATCTTATATCCACCAAAATCTGGCCTTCGTGTTGATTGGATTGATGCTGTTCAATTTACTCCCCCTCAACCCAAAACCTCAAAAACCCTCAACAACTGCACAAGCTGGTCGAATTGAATGCCCTCGCCTTCGACGTATATTACCGTCTCTCCGGTCTCTAACACTATTCTGACCAGATTGGACTGTGGATTTATCAGGTTCCATCCCGTTACATCTTTGTGTCCAAGACGCACCTGAATTTGTGTAGATTTAACCCAATCTGGCAATGTCTGAAGGAAGGTTTCCTGCATTATCTTTTTTGGTCCCTGAATAACCCTCAGTCTCATGCTCCCATCGCTGTTGGCATATTCAATCATCGGGCCAATTCCAAGATGTGCCGCGAAATTTAATCCGCGCCTGAAAGAGGAAGACTTATAAGATGTTTCTAAGGGTTTGAGGTTTGCAGAGACTAATTTGAAGGGAACCGCCGAGCTTTCTAACCCGTAAAGGGGGTAATCTACCGCCTCCATCGGAAACTTTTCGGCAAATTCATCCAGAGGGTAATAATCTGTCTCGACTGCTCCATCGAAATAAAGATCCTGTAACAATGTTCCATCCTCATCGCGCGATTGCGTTCGCCATCGGGTGGTCTTCCCATCCAAACCGACCTCGAGCCATGTTTCGATTTGCTCTGCATTATGCCAGATCGCTGAATAAGGCTTGTGATAAGGATCTGGTGGCTCCAGCGCAGGATCAGGTCCTCGTCGAAATTGCTGGTAGGTATAATAAGCTATCTGGCCGGCGGCGGGTGTTTCTATCCTGTCCAGGGCTTCCTGTAGCAGTGAACGTGCTTTTGTTATTGAAGCTGATTGAAATGACCATGTAATATAGGTAATTCCTGCAGCCAAAAGTAGTGCACCGAACAAGATCCTCGTAATCCCCACTTTCATAATAGACTTTATCATCCTGGTTTCCCCTTTCAGATAAAACCACCTGGCTTTCTCAGATTTTAGCATCAAGTCAAAAAAACAAGAGGGCTCGCGTGATTATAGGCCGCGCGTATAAGAGTTAGCTGGCATTATCCTTTGCGACATCGCGCAGGATGCTCATAAAGTGTGAAGAAGTGACTTAAATGAGTTATTATGGTGTTTTGCAGCGGCTCTGTAGCTGTAAAACACCACCCTCTCGACCCATTTTCGGATGGCTTCTCATGTCAAAGAGATCAAACCATCACTTCGATCGCCGCCGGCAGCACCCTGATCGTCAACTCGCGGACATCCGTGCCGAAACCGGAAAAGATCTCGCCATCGGCGTGGATGTACAATGGCCGGTCCGATTTCAGCTTCAATTCCCTGATCGTCCCCATGCGCACCTGGGGGAAACGGCCATGGGTGCCCTTCATGACCTCTGGGATCAGGCGAAACATCATTGGCCGAGAGACCTTGCGAATGGCGGCGTAGTTCAGCCAGCCGTCGTCGACGACCGCGCCCGGCGCAACCTGGAATCCACCCCCCTCGCGCGGCCCATTACACAGCACCAGCATCAGGATATCATCTTCCCAATCTCCTTGATCGGTTTTCACGATCAGGTGTGCCGGGTCGTGATTGAGCATAATGGTCTTGATCACCGCGATCAGATAAACGAAGAAGCCCCTCATGATCGGCACGCTGCGCGAATGGATGGTGGCGACTGCGTCGAAGCCGATCCCTAAAGTGTTGTCCCAATATTCCCGCCGATCACCGCTCTCGATCAGACCCAGATCCACTTTTTTCGGTTTTCCGGTAAATACCTGGCGCATGGCGGCAGCGGGGTGGGTATGCATACCCACGTTGCTAGCAAAGTCATTGCCGGTGCCCACCGGCACGACGCCCAGGCGGGGACGTTTCTCTGGAGGCACCTGCATCAGCCCATTGATCACCTCATGGGTGGTTCCGTCGCCTCCGACCGAGATCACCAGCTCATAACCGTCCTCGGCCGCTTGGCGGGCCAGCTCTGTGGCATGCGTCGGATAGACCGTCCCGGCCCAATCTGCGCCGCCAAATTCCTCGACAACGGGGCGCAGGTCAGCACCCCAGCGCCAGGCGCGCCCCAGATCGGCATTGGGGTTGATGATCAGTTTTGTTTTGTGAACGGGCATATGGATTATATGTACCTCTGTTTGAGTGCTGTCGCAGGCAAGACGATCTGGCCCTCCTGCGGCTCCCCGATCTGCGTGACCTGATCGGGTTTGTTGGCTGCCAGCCAGGCGACATAGGCTGCTATCAGGGCGTCCAGCTCCTCCGCCTGATATAGGTCATCCATGGGCAGGATGCCCTGGAGTAGCCTGTGACGGGTGAACTCTTCGAACACCAGCATCGGATCAGGGATATGCACTTTCTGCTCAAATAACACCAGTTGGCGCTGCAAGCGCCCCTCGAGCGTGTGTTTGGGCAGAGGCAGACGTCCCAGCAGCACCGCAAAGCAGGCATGCGGATAGACCTCCAGAAACTGGCGGGCTGATTCTGACTGAGGATAGGCCGCGTAACCCAGCCCGGCAAGTCTTTGATAGAGGAGGAAACCCTGTCGCATCCAGCCAGGGCATGCCTCATTCTCGGCAGGAGTCCTCGGAGCGGGGATATTATGCTGGCGCAACAAATATTCAGCCACCCGGAAATCTCTCCAGCGTCCCGGCCGCGGCGGCGGGACCAGATGCTCGCGCACTTCTGGGCGATCCATTAAACCCTGATTGGGCTTGCTGGGTGCGCAGATCGCCACTATTGCTGCCGTTTGACCAGCCACAAAAGCCAGCACATCCCCCATATCGCCTCGTCCCAATGCCAGCAGCTGCAGATCGTGATTTAACGCAGCATAGGTGAAAGGTCTGACTCCGGCCGTTGGGTCGATCCCGATGTAGGTTGTGTTGATGTAAAACATCCGATTACCCTGCGAAGGAAGCCCCTGCCTTATGTATTTTTTCTACGAGTGGATTGGATGGCCAGGCTTTCCTACTTGAAAGATGAGAGGGGCCATCCTAATCTCATGTACGGTTTAGAGTGTAGCGCAAAAACGCTTCACATGCAATAGAAAAACCCGGCCGAACAGGACATACGTCACGCCTGAAAAGATACACCAATCTTTGACGGAATCCCCTGCCTGGAATATACTTATATCCGATCGAAACAATCCATGGTGATCGTTAATCCGATGACAAACCTCTCCGAGTTCTTGATCGGTTCAACCATGCCCCCTGAAACAATCTACTAATAGAAAAGGAGCAGACAAATGGCAGAGACAACCGCATTCAAGCTGACTTACGCCACCATGTTCAACCCTCCTGAGGAGCTGCACACGCGCTTCGAGGAGGCGCTGGTCAAGGTCAGAGCCAATCTGGGCAAAGAATACGGCATGATCATCAATGGCAAGGATCGCTTCGCTGCCGAAAAATTCGAAGATCGATCTCCGGTCAACACCGATATTGTGCTGGGGGTGTTCCAAAAGGGCACCGCGCAGGATGCTGAAGACGCGATCGCGGCGGCGCGCAGAGCTTTTCCCATGTGGAGCAGAACACCCTGGCAGGAGCGCGTGGCGCTGCTGCGCAAAGCAGCCGATCTGATCGACCAGCGCACATTCGAGATCGCCGCTGCCATGGCCATGGAAGTTGGCAAGAACCGCATGGAATCACTGGGTGATGTCGCCGAGACCGCCGATTTGATCCGGTATTCCTGCTATCAGATGGAAAAGAACGACGGCTATATCGTCGAGATGGGTCGTGACCCTCTGGTTGGCTACACCGCCACGAATATGTCCGTGCTGCGCCCGTATGGCGTCTGGCTGGTGATCAGCCCGTTCAATTTCCCCACCGCGCTGACAGGTGGACCAGCCGGCGCAGCCATGGTGACCGGCAACACCATCGTGATCAAACCCGCTACCGATACCCCCTGGGTGGTGCGCCAGCTGGTCGAGTGCTTCCGTGATGCCGGCATCCCCGATGGCGTTTTCAATTTCGTCACCGGTCCCGGCAGCACGCTGGGACAGGCATTGATCGACAGCCCCGATGTCGACGGGGTGACCTTCACTGGCTCTTACGATGTCGGCATGGCTATATTCCGCGATTTTGCCAAAGGCCGCTATGTCCGGCCAACGGTGCTCGAATTGGGTGGCAAGAACCCGGCCATTGTCTCCCGCCACGCGGATATCGAACGCGCTGCCATCGGCATCGTCCGCTCGGCCTTTGGGTTGCAGGGTCAAAAGTGCTCTGCCTGCTCACGCGTCTATATCGAAGAGCCCATGTATGATACTCTGGTGGAGCGCCTGGTGGATCTCACCAATAAACTGACGATCGGCGATCCTACGGATCGGAATGTATATATGGGCCCGGTGATCAACCAGAAATCCTATCAGGATTACAAGAACTTCACCGAGGAGCTTTCCCAATCCGGGCGCTTCCTCACTGGTGGTAAGGTATTGACCGAAGGCGATTACGCCAAGGGTTATTTTTGTACGCCCACCCTGGTTGCGGACCTCCCATTGGATCACCGCCTTTGGAAATACGAGATGTTCCTGCCCATCACCACCATCGCCCGGGTGAAGAACCTGGATGAAGCCATGCAGTTGGCCAACGATGTGAACTATGGCCTGACAGCAGGTTTCTACGGCACCAAAGAGGAAGCGCGCTGGTTCTTTGACAACATCCAGGCTGGTGTGACCTATGCGAACAGGCCGCAGGGCGCCACCACCGGCGCATGGCCTGGATTTCAACCTTTCGGCGGTTGGAAGGGCTCCGGCTCGACGGGAAAGAACGCCGGTGGACATTATTACCTGCCGCTTTATATGCATGAGCAGATTCAAACCCTCATTGATTGATCTGCCGCCCTCAACGATGGTTCCAGGCCACAATTCGAAGAGACAGAAATAAGGGATAGAGGCCTCCCGGCCTCTCCATCCCTTATTTCTGTCCCAGAAAGAGACGACACTGATCCCAATGAGCAAGCTGATAACTCTCGCTGAAGCCATCCGCCGTCATGTCCATGACGGTGATACGGTTTACGCTGCTGGATTCACCCACCTGATCCCATTCGCAGCCGGACACGAGATCATCCGCCAGGGGCTGAAGGATCTGGTCCTGGCACGCGCAACCCCGGATCTGATCTATGACCAGATGGTGGCAGCCGGCTGTGCCAGAAAGGTGATCTTTTCATATATGGGTAACCCTGGTGTGGGCTCGTTACGCATCGTGCGGGCAGCCATCGAAGCGGGGGAGCTGGAGTGGGAAGAATATTCTCATTTCAGTATGATCACGCGTCTGCAGGCTGGAGCTGCCGGGCTGCCCTTTATGCCCATGAACCCCACCGCGGCCGGCGACCTGGAACGAGCCAACCCTCAGTATCGCCGGGTGAAAGACCCTTATTCCGATGGCGAGGTGGTGGTTGTCCCGGCGCTCACCCCCGATGTTGCCATTGTGCATGTCCAGCGCGCTGACGCCGAGGGCAATGCCCAGATCTGGGGCATCATCGGGGAACAGAAGGAGGCGGCTTTCGCAGCTGAGCGTGTGATCCTGACAGCCGAGGAGATCGTCGATGCGGAAGTGATCCGCTCTGATCCGAACCGCACCCTGATCCCGGGGTTCATCGTCGACGCGGTCTGTCACGTGCCCTATGCTGCCCATCCCTCCTACACACAGGGTTATTACGACCGGGATAATGCCTTCTATCTGGAATGGGATTCGATCAGCAAGGATCGTTCGGCGGTCAAGGGATATCTGGAAGAGTGGGTTTATGGGGTCAAAGATCGGGATGAGTATTGGGAGAAACTCGGCCCTGAGGTGCATGCGCGCCTGCGGGTTGCCCCCCGCCCCAGCGCAGTCGTCAATTACGGAAAATATTAAATCGCTCTGCGAATGACACGAATGAGGCCGAATTTTTGCTGATCAACCAAAACAAACAGCAGGAGGATATGTCCAATCCATTAAACTACTCTGCGGCGGAGCTGATGACCATCAACGCGGCGCGGCTCCTGAAAGATGGGGATGTGGTCTTTGTGGGTGTCGGGCTGCCCAACCTGGCCTGTAACCTGGCGCGGCGCACGCACGCCCCTAATCTGGTGATGATCTATGAGGCCGGGGTGATCGGGGCCCAGCCGGCGCGGCTGCCCCTCTCGATCGGCGACCCCACTCTCGTAAGCGGCGCACTGGCGGTCTGCAGCATGTACGATATTTTTGCTCTCTATCTGCAGCGCGGCAACATTGATGTGGGCTTCCTGGGCGGCGCGCAGATCGACCGTTTCGGCAATATCAACGCCACGGTTATCGGTGACTATTATCATCCAAAAGTACGCCTGCCAGGTTCCGGCGGCTCGATGGAGATCGCTGCATGGGCCAACCGCTGTTATATTATGACCCCCCACCAGAAACGGCGCTTTCCGGAGCGGGTCGATTTCCGCACCTCGGCGGGTTTCCTGAGCGGGCGCGTCGAACGACAGGCTGCCCGGCTGCGTGGTGCTGGCCCTCTGGCTGTCGTCACCGACCTGGGGATTCTGGAACCCGACCAGAACGGTGAGCTGATTCTGACCGCGCTCCATCCAGGCGTCAGCAGCGAAGCAGCCAAAGAGAATACTGGCTGGGAGTTGAAAATCGCCACTGAACTGAAGGTCACCCCGGCGCCAACAGAAGCTGAATTGCGCATCTTGCGCGAAGAACTCGATCCACAGGGGATTTACCTGAAAGGGGAATAGATTGACCGGCAGACGGAGAATTTCCCAGCTTGCAAATTGCACGCGCCCGCGAAACATCCTCCCTGAGCGCCGAGTTTCGTGAATATCAACCCTGCCCGCCCGGATTTCATACATCGTCTATTCTTCTCACAAGAGGAACGCCGCCTGCGCGCTGCCTGGCGGCTCATCTTGCAGGGTGTCCTATTGATCCTGTTCCTGATCGCCTTCCAATATCCGACGCTATTAGTCTTAAGCCGGGCGCATCGCCTGGCAAGCCCCACAACGCTCCTTGTCTCAACCGTGATCTCCTGTCTGGCCATCACCGCTTCGGTCTTCGTCTCTCGTCGCTGGCTGGACAGGCGCTCCGTTTTCAGCCTCGGACTTCAGCTTAAATCCTGTTCGTTCCTGCACCTGATAAGCGGGTTCATCCTGAGTGGTCTGATGTTCGGATTGATCTTTGCGATCCAACGGCTGGCTGGATGGCTGCAGATTAGAAGTTATGCCTGGGAATACCAGTCCTGGAGAGTGATCGGGGAATCGCTTCTGACCATGGTTATTATTTTTGTGTTGATCGGCTGGCAGGAGGAACTGCTGGCGCGCGGCTATTGGCTGCAAAACCTCAGCGAAGGCTTGAATCGATCCTGGGGGGTGTTGCTCTCCTCGGCCATGTTTTCCCTGGCGCATTCGGCCAACCCGCATGTATCCTGGGAGGCGTTGTTGGGGTTGTTCGCCTCGGGGATCTTTCTGGCTTTCAGCTGGCTGCGCAGCCGCCAGCTCTGGCTACCTGTTGGCCTGCACATTGGCTGGAATTTCTTCGAGGGGGTCGTTTTCGGTTTCCCGGTAAGCGGAATCGTTTTCTTCCAGTTGCTCCGCGTACGGGTCAACGGACCTGACTTTATTACAGGCGGCGCCTTTGGACCTGAAGCTGGCCTGATCCTTGTGCCAGCTTTTCTCCTGGGCGGAGGATTGATTTACATCTTTACAAGGAGGCAAGACGAAAAAGGTAAAGAGATTTAAGGGACAAATGCGTCCTTGAAAATCCCATACCTGTTCGCAGTGCAACCATGTCTTTCATCCTGGCTTCCATCCCCATCGCATTGATTTTGATCCTGATGGTCGGCTTCCGCTGGGGAGCAGCCCGGGCAGGGGGTGTCGGCTATCTGAGCGCCCTGCTCATCGCTTATCTGGCGTTCGGAGCTGGTGCGCAATTGCTGGCATTCGCGCACGCGCGCGCCCTGCTCCTCACACTCGACGTTCTCTATATCATTTGGGCAGCGTTTTTACTTTATCGGGTGGCAGATGAAGCCGGTGTTATCCGCACAATCGGGGAAGCCCTCCCTCATCTGACCGCGGATCGGGGCATGCAGGCTTTGATCATCGGCTGGGTGTTCGCTTCCTTCCTGCAGGGGGTGGGCGGGTTTGGTGTTCCCGTAGCTGTCATCGCACCTATCCTGGTGGGATTGGGTTTTTCCCCGCTCCTGGCGGTGATCATCCCATCTCTTGGGCATGGTTGGGCGGTAACTTTTGGGTCACTGGGCTCCTCTTTCCAGGCATTGATGGCGGCAACCGGTTTGCCGGCGAAAACCCTGGCACCTCATTCGGCTGTTTTTCTCGGCTCATCGGGGGTCGTCACAGGCTATATCGTTGCTCACGCTGCCGGTGGCTGGCATGCCATTCGTCGTCTTTTCTTGCCGATCATGCTTTTCGGCTTGAGTATGGGGGTTGTTCAGATTGTCGTCGCTGTGTCAGGCTTTTGGAACATCGCCTCATTCTGTGCCGGGATGGCAGGATTGCTGCTGGCGATCCCATTAGCTCAAAGATATCGCGGGGAACAGGGAGACAATGGCGATCTGGATCGACGCAGGCTCGGCATTTCGCTGTCCGGTTATGCCGTTCTCATTCTGATCACCCTCGGTGTGCAGCTGATCCCTTCCCTGAAGGAAATTCTGGGCAAGATCGTGCTACGTCTTGAATTTCCGCAGGTGAGCACCGCGCATGGACACGTCGTCCCGGCTGGTTTTGGGCGTTCGATCCCTCTCTTCCAACACGCGGGGGCGATCCTGACCTATTCATCACTCCTGGCATATCTGATCTACCGGCGTGCAGGGTTCTACAAGCCAGGCGCTATCCGGCGTATCGCGAGCGGGACGCTGACAAGGGTATTGTCTTCCAGCGTGAGCATCGCCTCGATGGTGGCCATGGCGGTGATCATGGAGAATTCCGGCATGACAGAGACCCTGGCGCGCACCCTGGCAGAGAACTTTGGCGCGGCCTATCCCCTGAATGCTCCCTGGATCGGCGCCATCGGCGCATTCATGACGGGTAGCAACACGAACTCCAATGTCGTTTTTGGCGCCTTGCAACTGCGAACAGCAGAGCTGTTAGGTTATCGGGCGGCGATCATCCTGGCTGCCCAGACAGCCGGCGCTGCGCTTGCCTCGATCATGGCTCCTACTAAGGTCGTAGTCGGAGCGAGCACAGCTGGCATGGCAGGTCATGAAGGGGAAGTGCTCCGCAAGCTGTTGGGGTATACCGTGTTATTGGTTCTTCTGATCAGTGGCCTTACTGCGCTGGCGATCTGGTTGCCCTGACAGAATCTGAAGAGGATGCAGCGATGAAATCCTTGAAAGAAAAGATATCTCGCAATAAACTACGATTACATCTGATCAGCTTCTTTCTCATGATCCTGCCCCCATTAGCCCTCTACCGAGTGGGTCAAAGCGGATCCGAGGGGTGGATCTGGATCTTGATAGGCGTTGTTATTCTGGGTAATGTTTTAGCCATCCTGGTCCCATGAGCGTACGGGCATTGAACCTGGGAGAGAAATTTGCAGATAGATTCGGGGTGGCGCCCGGTTTGGTTGTGCAGGCCCCGGGGCGCGTTAATCTGCTCGGCGAGCACGTCGATTACAACGATGGTCCTGTGCTCCCGGCGGCTATCGACCGTGCTGTTCATCTGGTGGCCTCCCCTCATGAGGAGCCGATCATCGAGCTTTATGCGCTGGATTTGGGTGAGCAGGTCTCTCTCCGGCTGGAAGCTCTGCCCGCCAAAACCGCTCTCGACGATCGTCCCTTGCCAGCCTGGGCGCTTTACCCGGCCGGTGTATCCTGGGCGTTGTCAGAGGGAGGATACAAAGTGGCCGGGTTAAAAGCCGTTTATACCTCTGAGGTCCCTATTGGGGCGGGATTGAGCTCTTCGGCTGCGGTCGAAACGGCTTTTGCTCTTGCCTGGCAGGCTTTGGGTGGATGGCAGGTGGACCGGATGAAACTGGCACAGCTCTGTCAGCGCGCGGAGAATGAATATGTGGGGGTCGCCTGTGGATTGATGGATCAATTCGCCAGTCTGCATGGCGTTGCTGACCACGTGCTGTATTTCGATACCCGCAGTCTGGAATGGGAAGCACTGCCACTACCAGATAACACAGTGCTCGTGATCGCCGATTCGGGCGTGCGCCGTAGCCTGGCTGCACCTGGGGGAGCGGAAGGTTCATCTGACCTCACGTATAACGAACGCAGGGCTGCCTGCGAGGAGGCTGTTACGCGGCTGCGGGCTTACCTGCCGGAGATCAAAGCTCTTCGTGATGTCTCCCCGGTGGAATTTGCCGCGTATAGTGAATTCCTTCCGCCCTTGATCCGCAGGCGTGCGGAGCATGTTATCAAAGAGATCGCGCGCGTGAACTCCGCCGTTGTCGCTTTGCGCACCGGTAACCACCGTTCCTTCGGCGCCTTGATGTATGCCAGCCACGCAAGCCTGAGAGACTTATATGAGGTGAGCACGCCCGAGCTGGACACATTGGTGGAGATAACCCGTAAACTTCCCGGTTGTATCGGAGCGCGCCTGACCGGCGCAGGCTTTGGTGGGTGCACGGTCAACCTGGTGGAGGCAGGCGCCGCTGACGAATTTGTTGAGGGTCTGATGACAGGATACTGGGAGCGCGCAGGCCGCCAGGCGCAGGTCTACCTGTGCAAGGCGAGCCAGGGGGCAGAGGTGAAGTTGATTTAGGTTCCTGTATACAATTTTATGTATTCTTTAGGGATGCTGGGCAAATAAATTTCTTTGCCGTTTTTTTACCGTGATAGGAGAAAAATTTATATCCAATATATTGCCGATTATCGAGATCTTACCTCGTTCTCAACTTCGCCACAGTCACTCCATCACCCCCCTCCTTTTCCCCGCCCGGTTCGAACGAAGCGACATGCGGGTGACCACCCAGGGACTCGCGCACTGCCTGGCGCAATCTGCCGGTGCCCTTTCCGTGGATCACCCGTACAAATGGTAAACCGGCCAGGAAAGCTGCATCGAGGTACCTCTCCAGCGCTTCCAAAGCCTCATCTGTCCGCTGCCCGCGAAGATCGATTTCCATGCCCGGCGAGGGCACAAACATAGGTGCAGAGAGATCGCTTTCCACCTTCCGCGTCTTGCTCCGGACCGGAGAGGAGCTTTCGGTCTCTCCATGAATGTGTTCAAGTTCAGAGTGTCTTGTCCTCACCCGTAGGGCGCCAATCTGCACTTCGACTTCGTCCTCTCCCACAGCAGTCACCACTCCCTGAGAATTTAGAGATCGCAGGCGCACCCTGTCACCCAGACGGACAGGCCGCGTGGTAGGACGGAATACGCTTTCAGCATATTCTCTTTCAGTTGGAGCTGTGTAGAATTCCTCCAGCGACTCGACCTGATGTTCGATGGCCTGCAGCGCCTCCAGCGGCTGACGCGCTTTTGCCAGTGAACGGCGCAGTTCTTCGAGTTCAGTATGCAGGGCAGAGAGGCGCTCTTCAGCTTCTGCACGCGCCTGTTCCAGGATTTTTCGGCGTTCATCTTCTATCCGGTCAAGGCGCTGGCTGAGCTCGGCTCGCAGAGTCTCGATCTCATGCCGCATCTCCTCAGCTGCCGCCCTGGCTTTCTGCGCCAGCGTCAGCTGCCGTTGGATCTCATCCAATAAACTTTCGGCGTGCACCTCGTGCGGATCGAGGTCCTGGCGTGCGGCTGTGATGATCGGCTCGGGCATCCCCAGGCGTTGGGCGATGGCCAGCGCGTTCGAACGCCCAGGCAGACCGATCGTCAGATGATAAGTTGGCTGGAGCGTCTCCAGGTCGAATTCCACGCTGGCGTTGATCACCCCCGGCTTCGAGTGGGCGAATGCCTTCAGCTCGGGGTGGTGGGTGGTTACCAGAGTGGTGATGCCGCGTTCGAGGAGATGGGTGAGCAACGCCCTTGCCAGGGCAGCTCCTTCCTGCGGGTCCGTACCGGCACCCAATTCATCCAGGATGACCAGAGAATACCGATCGGCTTTCTTCAGGATATGGATGATGTTGGTAATATGCCCAGAAAACGTGGAAAGCGATTGTTCGATCGACTGCTCATCCCCGATGTCTGCGAAAATCTCTTTGAAAACACTGATCTCCGAGCCGGCTTCAGCTGGAATATGCAGTCCGGATTGTGCCATGAGAGCCAGCAAACCGACGGTCTTGAGCGTCACCGTTTTTCCGCCGGTGTTCGGACCGGTGATCACAAGAATGTAGGTTTGAGAGTCCAAAACCACGTCTACCGGTACGACTGTTTCGGGGTTCAGCAATGGATGCCTTGCCCCATAAAGACGGATGACACTCCCGGGGTGCCTGCTGGTTTTCTTTTCCCCTCCGCCCTTGTGTGGGAATGGAGATAGAGCTGGGCGGGTGGCCCGCAAGGACGCGGCGTATTTACCTTTCGCCAGGATCAGGTCGAGCTCCCCGATCACTTCCAGGATATTTTTCAGTTCGGTTGCGTATTCTCCAACCAGAGCGGAGATTTCAGCTAGAACGCGCCGCTCCTCATCGCGCTCGGCCAGCTGCAGCTCCCGATATTCATTGTTGAGATTGACCACACCCAAGGGTTCGACGAACAATGTAGCGCCGGACGCAGACTGATCATGAACGATCGCCTGGAGGCGACCTTTGAATTCTGCCCGTAAGGGGAGCACGTAGC
>FWWM01004081.1_pt1 | contig 34795 bp, 28 predicted proteins | sample 2228351 | NCBI WGS metagenome assembly FWWM01 (sample SAMEA103939774, study PRJEB20133) | metagenome
CTCCAGGATCTCGAGCTCCCGGTGGAGGATCTGGGCCAACAGGTCCAGCCGTCCTGAGGGGTCCAGCTCCAGGAGCTGCTGGCGCTCCTCCAGCTTGAGCGGGAGGTGCTGGGCCACGAGGTCCGCGAGCTTCCCGGGCTCCTCCGTCCCCATGATGGCCATGAAGGCCTCCGGCGGCACCGACCGGCTCAGCCGCGCGTACCGCTCGAACTGGGCCGCCACCTGCCGCATCAGGGCCTCGACCTCCACGGTCCGCTCCGTGGGGTCCTCCACCGCCTCCACTCGGACGGCGAAGTAGGGGTCCGTGCGGACGAACTCGAGGATCTTCCCCCGTACTAGCCCCTCCACCATCACCTGGAGCACCCCGTCAGGCTGGCGCCCCACGTTGATCACCCGGGCAATGGTGCCCCACCTGAAGAGGTCTTCGGGCTTCGGATCCTCGATGCTCTCGTCCCGCTGGGCCACGAGGAGCAGCAGCCGCTCGCCCTCCATGGCCTGCTCCAGGGCCCGGATGGACTTCGGCCGCCCCACGCCCAGGGCGAGGGAGGTGTGGGGGAGGACCACCACGCCCTTGAGGGCCAGCAGGGGAAGTACCGCTGGGTACTGCGTCCGCGTCCCGCTCATGCTCCCTCCCAACTACAAGATCGGACCGGGACCGCCGGTCCCTTCACCCCTGTATACGCAGAGGGGACCTGAAAGATTCCCCCGCGGCTAGCCGGCGGACTTCTCCTTGGGGAGGCGCTTCAGCTCCGCGGCGGTGACCAGCAGGGGCGGGGCCCGGCGTTCCACCGCGTCCAAGGTCACGATGCACCGCTTCACGTCCGGACGGGAGGGGATCTCGTACATCACGTCCAGCATGATGTCCTCGATGATGGTCCGGAGCCCTCGGGCCCCCGTGTTGCGGGCCATGGCCTCCCGGGCGATGGCCCGCAGGGCCTCCTCCGTGAACACCAGGTCCACCCCGTCCATCTCGAGGATGCGCTGGTACTGGCGCACGAGGGCGTTCTTGGGCTCCACCAGGATGCGCACGAGCTGGTCCTCCGTGAGGGGGTCCAGGGTGACCACGATGGGCAGCCGGCCGATGAACTCCGGGATGAGGCCGAACCGGAGGAGGTCCTGGGGCATCACCTGGCGCAAAAGCTCCCCGGTATCCTGGGTCCGGCCCTCGCTGGTAGCCCCGAACCCGATGCTCGCCCGGCGCACCCGGCTCTCGATGATCTTGTCCAGGCCCTCGAAGGCTCCGCCGCAGATGAACAGGATGTTCGTGGTGTCGATCTGGATGAACTCCTGGTGGGGGTGCTTGCGGCCCCCCTGAGGCGGTACGTTGGCGATGGTCCCCTCGAGGATCTTCAGCAGGGCCTGCTGCACCCCCTCCCCGCTCACGTCCCGGGTGATGGAGGGATTCTCGGACTTGCGGGCGATCTTGTCGACCTCGTCGATGTAGACGATCCCCCGCTCCGCCTTCTTCACGTCGTAGTCCGCGGCCTGGATGAGGCGGAGGAGGATATTCTCCACGTCCTCCCCCACGTACCCGGCCTCCGTGAGGCTCGTGGCGTCCGCGATGGCGAAGGGGACGTCCAGGATCTTGGCGAGGGTCTGGGCGAGGTAGGTCTTCCCGCAGCCGGTGGGGCCGATGAGGAGGATGTTGCTCTTCTGGAGCTCCACGTCGTTGGGGCGGCGGTGGCCGATGCGCTTGTAGTGGTTGTACACGGCCACGGCCAGCACCTTCTTCGCCCGCTCCTGCCCGACCACGTACTGGCAGAGGGCCTCGTAGATCTCGTGGGGCTTGGGGAGGCTGCGGGGCGCCAGCTCCTCCGGCTCCCCGTACAGCTCCTCCTCCAGGATCTCGTTGCACAGCTCGATGCACTCGTCGCAGATGTACACCCCAGGGCCGGCCACCAGCTTGCGCACCTGCTCCTGGGGCTTGCCGCAGAAGGAGCACTTCAGCCGGTCGTGGTCGTCCCCGAACCGGAACATCCGTCCGCCCCCGAAGCCCTTCGCCATCCCCGCCTCCGGTTGTTATCGGCTTTCGTCCCGCCGTGCGTACGCCGCGACCTTCTCCGGCCGAGGCTCGATGACCTGGTCGATGAGCCCGTACTCCTTTGCCTTCTGGGCACTCATCCAGAAGTTCCGGTCCGTGTCCCGCTCGATGCGCTCGAGGGGCTGGCCCGTGTGCCGGCTCAGGATCTCGTTCACGATCCGGCGCATCTCGAGGAACTCCCGCGCCTGGATCTCGATGTCCGTGACCTGGCCCTGGGCCCCACCCCACGGCTGGTGGATCATGATCCGGGAGTACGGCAGCGCGCCCCGCTTGCCCCTCGCCCCGCCCGCGAGCAGCAGGGCCGCGGCACTGGCCGCAAGCCCCACGCAGATGGTGGCTACATCCGGCTGGATGTGCTGCATGGTGTCGTAGATGGCGAGGCCCGCGGTAATAGACCCGCCGGGGCTGTTGATGTAGAGCTGGATGTCCTTCTGGGGGTCCTCGTAGGCCAAGAACAGGAGTTGCGCGATCACCAGGTTGGCGGTCTCATCGTCGATCGGGCCCCCCAGGAAGACGATGCGGTCCTTCAGCAGGCGGGAGTAGATGTCGTAGGCACGTTCCCCCCGCGCGCTCTGCTCCACCACAATCGGCACCAGGGTCATGTGGACCCCTCCTCCGACGGCGTCTTCGGGTGCGCTCCGGAAGCCAAGGCCACGAGGTAGGCCACCGTCTTGCGCCGCCGCACCCGCGCCCGTAGCCCTGATAACCGTCCCTGTGCCTCCAACCACCGACGCACCTCAGCCGGCTCCTGGCCCAGCTCCTGAGCTAGGTTCTCGACCTCCTCCTGGAGCTCCTCCTCCGTGGGCTCTAGACCTTCCGCCTGGGCGATCCGATCCACCACGAGCCGCGTCCGGACCCGGCGCTCCGCCGCAGGCCGGTACTCCTCGTGGAGCTGGTCTACGGTCTTGCCCGAAAGGGCGAGGTACCGCTCCAGGGTGAGGCCCCGGGCGCGGAGGCGGTCGACGAGGTCGTCCAGCAGGTCGTGGATCTCCGCGTGCACCAAGCTCTCGGGGAGATCTACCTCCGCGGCCTCCACCACCGCGCGCAGGACTTCCGCCTCATAGGCCTCCCGGGCGCGGCGCTCCGCCTCCCGCAGAAGCCGCCCCCGCACCTCCTCCCGCAGGGCCACAAGACTCGTGTGGTCGCTCACCTGGCGGGCGAAGGCGTCGTCGAGCGGTGGCAGCTCCCGGCGTCGCACCCCAACTACTCTAACCCGCAGCCGCTGCCCCTCATTCCAGGGCACCTCCGCCTCCTGCCCCTCCTGGGCGCCCTGCAGGGCCTCCATGAGGGCTGGCGGGGTTTCGGAACCCCCCAGCTCCACGAGCAGCTCCCGGCCCGCGGTGAACCGCGTCTCCCCTTCCGGGGCCTCCTCCACCCGGAGGAGCACGAAGTCCCCTACCTCCGCGGGCCCGTCCTTGGACACGAGCTGGGCCAGTTGGGCTCGCATGGCCTCTAAGGCCCGGTCCACCTCCTCCTCGGTGACCGTAACCTCCGGCCGGGGGATGCGCAGGGACCGGTAGTCCCCGAGCCGCACCTCCGGAACCACCTCGACCGTCGCCCTCAGCCGGAGGGGCTTACCCTCCTCGAGGTCCTCCACGTCCACCTGAGGGCGGGTGAGGGGTCGGAGGCCGGCCTGCTCCACCGCCTCCTGGAGGACCTCCGGGATCAGCTCCTTCAGCGCCGCGTCGTACACCGCCTGTTTGGTGAGGTACCGCTCGAGGAGGAACCGAGGGGCCTTGCCGGGTCGGAAGCCTGGGATGGGGGTGGTGCGGCCGAGCCGGGCGAAGGCCCGGTCGATGGCCCTCCCCACCCGATCCTCGGGGACCTCGACCTCCAGCACGGCCCGGCTGCCGGGCTCATGACGAACCTCCACCTTCAGCATCGGCGTCTCCTCTCCGGTTGGTGCGGGCGGAGGGACTCGAACCCCCACGGGGGAGCCCACCGGATCCTAAGTCCGGCGCGTCTGCCAGTTCCGCCACGCCCGCTCACGGCACCTCCCTAAACCAAGGCCCCGCAGGCCACCTCACCCCTGCGGGGCCGCAAACCTTGGTGGGCCGTGCAGGACTCGAACCTGCAACCTTGGGATTAAGAGTCCCCTGCTCTACCAGTTGAGCTAACGGCCCGACTGTATGTTAGCAGCCCGGCCTAAGAGGTGTCCAGGTCACTCCGCGGGCCGGGCCCACCGAAGCGTCAGGGGGCCCGTGTAGGCAGGCAGGCGTAGCAACGCCACCCGGCGCACCCGGATCACCACCCCGACCGACCGCAGGCCGTCCGCGAACCCACCCGGGGTCCGCAGGGCCGCCTCCATCAGCTCCGCGTCCCCAATGGCGGAGATGACGTACGGGGGGCTCGTGGGGGAGCCGTCCACCAGGATCCGGGACCCCGACTGCCGGAAGGCGGACCGGGCCAGCACCCGGCGCCCGTTCACCGCCACGGCCTCCGCGCCGCTCGCCCACAACTCGTTCACGAGCCCCGCCAGCTCCAGGGCCTGGAGAGGGGGTGCGACAAGCCCAGGGGGGACCCGGAGACCGACCGTCACCTCCACCTCGATCCCTGGGCCTCTCACGGGCACGAGCCCCAGCACCATCCGTTGGTGTGCCACCTCCCGGGCCACCGCGCTACTGAGGGCCTTCCCCTCTGCCACGAGGGCCTCGTACTCCTGGAGCCGGCGGCGCAGGCGGCCTAGCTCGGCCTCAAGACCCCGGCGGGCCGCCTCCGCCTGGGCCACCAGGACCGCCAGCTCCTCCACCCTCCGGGTCGGAAGCCCGCTCCGGAGCTGCTGGGTGCTGCGCCACTGGACCCCGACCAAAAGCCCGGCCACGAGGCTTCCCACGCCCAGCACAAGCCAGCTTGTCCGCATCTCAGGCCATTGTACCCACGGACTTGCATCTCCCGCCCGCACCCCCCAAAAATGGAATTAGCACTCTCACTCAGAGAGTGCTAAACCCGAGTCCTCGGAAAGGAGGGTGAGCGCACATGCCGGCGAAGCTCCTGCTGTACGAGGAGTCGGCCCGGAGGGCCCTGGAGCGGGGGGTGGAGAAGGTCGCGAACGCGGTCCGGGTGACCCTGGGGCCCAAGGGGCGGAACGTGGTGCTGGAGAAGAAGTGGGGCTCCCCCACGATCACCAAGGACGGGGTGACGGTGGCGAAGGAGATCGAGCTGGAGGACCCCTATGAGAACATGGGGGCGCAGCTCGTGAAGGAGGTGGCGAGCCGGACCAACGACCAGGCCGGAGACGGCACCACCACGGCCACGGTGCTGGCCTGGGCCATGGTCCGAGAGGGCTTGAAGAACGTGGCCGCGGGAGCCAACCCCATGCTCATCAAGCGGGGGATTGACGCGGCCGTGGAGGTGTGCGTCCAGGAGCTGAAGAACCTGAGCCAGCCCGTGGCGAGCCGGGAGGACATCGCCCACGTGGCGGGGATCGCGGCCAACGACCCCAGCATCGGCGAGATCATCGCGGACGCCATGGAGAAGGTGGGCCGGGACGGGGTCATCACCATCGAGGAGTCCAAGGGGATCGAGACCACGGTGGAAGTCGTGGAGGGGATGCAGTTCGACCGGGGCTACATCTCCCCCTACTTCATCACGGATCCGGACAAGATGGAGTGCGTCCTGGAGGAGCCCTACATCCTGCTCACGGAGAAGAAGATCAGCTCCGCCCGGGACATCGTGCCCGTGATGGAGAAGGTGATCCGGTTCGGCAAGCCCCTCGTGGTGATCGCGGAAGATGTGGAAGGGGAGGCCCTCGCGACCCTGGTGGTGAACAAGCTGCGGGGGGTTCTGCCGAGCGTGGCGGTGAAGGCCCCCGGATACGGGGATCGCCGGAAGGCCATGCTGCAGGACATGGCCATCCTCACGGGCGGCCGGGTGATCTCGGACGACATCGGCATCAAGCTGGAGAACGTGGAAGTGGACATGCTCGGCCGGGCGGAGAAGGTCCGGGTCACCAAGGACGACACCACCATCATCGGCGGCAAGGGCAAGCCCGAGGACATCAAGGGCCGCATCGCCCAGATCAAGAAGGAGATCGAGGAGACTACCTCGGACTACGACCGGGAGAAGCTGCAGGAGCGGCTGGCGAAGCTGTCGGGCGGAGTGGCCCAGATCCGGGTGGGGGCCGCCACGGAGACGGAGATGAAGGAGCGCAAGATGCGCTTCGAGGACGGGGTGAACACCACCAAGGCCGCGGTGGAGGAAGGGATCGTGCCCGGTGGCGGGGTAGCCCTCCTCCGGACCCTGCCGGCCCTGGAGCGGCTGAAGCTGGAGGGCGATGAGGCCGTAGGCGTCCAGATCGTGCGCCGGGCCCTCGAGGAGCCCCTCCGGCAGATCGCGGAGAACGCGGGGTTTGAGGGGTCCCTGGTGGTGGAGCGGGTGAAGGAGAGCCCGGACCGCAACTTCGGGCTTGATGTGCGCACCGGGGAGTTCACGGACCTCGTGAAGGCCGGGGTGGTGGACGCCACGAAGGTGGTGCGGCTGGCCCTTCAGAACGCCGCGTCCGTGGCAGGGCTTTTGCTCACCACGGAGGCCCTGGTGGTGGAGAAGCGGGAGAAGAAGAAGGAGAAAACCCCCACCCCGGGCATGCACGAGGAAGAGTTCTAACCTGCCCTACCGGGCGGGGAACAGGCCGGGGATCCAACCGATCCCCGGCCTTTTTTATCCGCGATGCGACCGCGCGGGCGCCTCCGCGAACTGTTCCGTTTCCGTGGAGCCCGCGAGGGCGAGGGTGGAGGCCGCTCCGTTGGAGACCACCTGGGCGACGAGGTCGAAGTACCCGGTGCCCACCTCCCGCTGGTGGCGCACCGCGGTGTAGCCCTCCCGCTCCAAGGCGAACTCCCGCTCCTGCAGCCGCACGTAGGCCCTCATCCCGTCCGCCGCGTATCCTCTTGCCAGCTCGAAGGTGCTCGCGCAGAGGGCGTGGAACCCCGCGAGGGTGACGAACTGGAACTTGTAGCCCATCGCCCCGAGCTCCCGCTGGAACCGGGCGATGGTATCCTCGTCCAGGTAACGCCTCCAGTTGAAGCTGGGGGAGCAGTTGTAGGAGAGGAGCTTGCCGGGGTACCGGGCGTGGATGGCCTCCGCGAACCGCTTGGCCTCCTCCAGGTCCGGCTTAGAGGTCTCGAACCATAGGAGGTCCGCATAGGGCGCGTACGCCAACGCCCGGGCGATGGCGGCCTCGAGCCCTCCCCGCACCCGGTAGTACCCCTCCGGTGTCCGCTCGCCCAGGAGGAAGGGGTGGTCGTAGGGGTCCGCGTCGCTCACCAGGAAGGGGGCCGAGAGGGCGTCCGTGCGGGCGATGAGGACGGTAGGCACGTCCAGCACGTCCGCCGCCAGCCGGGCCGCATTGAGGGTTCGGATGAACTGCGCCGTGGGCACCAGGACCTTGCCGCCGAGGTGCCCGCACTTCTTCTCCGCACTCGCCTGGTCCTCGAAGTGGACGCCCGCGGCTCCCGCCTCGATGAGGGCCTTGGTGAGCTCGAACGCATGAAGAGGACCGCCGAACCCCGCCTCCGCGTCCGCCACGATGGGGACGAGCCAATCCCGGGTCACCCGCCCCTCTGACCACTCGATCTGGTCCGCACGGCGCAGGGCGTTCTGGATCCGGCGCACGAGGGCGGGTACGCTGGTGGAGGGGTACAAGCTCAGGTCCGGGTAGACCTGCTCGGCGAGGTTACCGTCCGCGGCCACCTGCCACCCGCTCACGTAGATGGCCCGAAGCCCGGCCCGCACCATCTGGACCGCCTGCATGCCCGTGAGGGCGCCGAGGGCCGCCACGAACTCCTCCTCGTGCAGCATCGCCCACAGGCGCTCCGCACCCCGCCGGGCCAAGGTGTGCTCGACCCGGACGGATCCCCGCAGCCGCACCACGTCCTCCGCGGTGTAGTTCCGGCGGATCCCCCTCCACCGGGGGTCCGTGCGCCAGTGGTGCTCCAGCTGCTCCGCCTCGCGCCGGATCGCCTCTTGCAGGTTCATCGGATCCCCTCCAAGAGGAGCTCCCACGGAAGCTCCGCAGGGCGGAGGGACGGGCGGACGAAGGCATCGAAGGCCCGGTTCGCGCAGGCCTGGCAGTAGATGGTGGCCTCAGGCCGGTACGCGCACTCCGGGCAGCACAGCCCCCCACAGCCCTGGCACGCCCACACGTCCATCCACCGCACCCGCCGACCGCAGGAACACGTCATTCTCCTCACCTCCACCCTCACGTTGCCCTGCGGGGCGCAGGGGCCGCGAGGGATGTGCGACGAACGGTCGAAACTCGGGGACAGGTGGTCGATTCCCGCGGCCGACCGTCTCAGGTGGTGGCCGCCTCTTCGTCCTCGAAGAGGTTCCCCTCGAGCGGGCGGTTCGCCACCGCCGGAGCCCGTAGGAGCTCGATGCGGAAGAAGGCGGAGTAGTACCACACGCGGCTGGGGCGGGTCCGCACGGGGAGCCACTGCCAGGCCCGCATGGTCTCCACGTAGTCCCAGTTGGTGTAGGCGTTGAACCCGTCCCGGATGTCCGTGAGGACAGCCCCCCACGCGAGCAGGGTCCGCTGGATGTGGGCCCACTTCTCCAGGCTGGACTCCCCGTGAGTAAGCCCGAAGTAGCCCGCGCTGCCAGGGCCCCGGAGGCTCAACAGGGCCCGCTCCATGAAGGCCTCAAACCCCCGCAGGCTCTCCGTGGGGTCCGTGAAGAACGTGTCGAACCGGCCCTGCCACGCCTCGGGGAGCGGGGTCCGCACGTCGTAGGGGTGGGCTTCCACGGCGCCGAGGCCTTCCGTGCGGGCGACGTCCCGGATGAAGTGCACGATGCGCTCGTCCGCGTCCACGGCCACCACCCGTCGGGGAAGGCCAGTAAGGCCCAGGGCGAGGCTCACCAAGTCGTCGTCTCCCACGACGAAGATCTCCTTTCCCTGGACGTCGCCCCGTTCCAGGGCCAGGGCCACCCGGCTCAAGGTCGTCTCCTCGGTCACGTAGCCCTGGTCGAAGGCCTGGAGGGCAGGCGGACGCTCCCGGGCGATGGCCCGGAATCGCTCCACCACCTCCGTGCCCAGGGCCTCCACCGTCACACCCCGTCCGCCGCACCGGGGACAGGCGGCCTCCCGAGCCGGCGGGATCCCCAGTTCCTCGACCCACCGCCAGCCCCGGGGGCTCAGGCGCAGGCGGGTATCCTCCGGGATCAGCAGACCCTGATCGATGAGCTCGTGGAGGAACGCGCACAGGAACCGAATGGGCGCCCGGCTCAGCCGGAAGGCCTCCCACAGGTCGTCCGTGGTCTGGAGGGCCCCGAGCGCCCGCTCCGCATCGCGCCGGCTCACGGCCACCGGCACCCGGCTCCGCACCCGCTCGAGCAGGGTCAAAAGCTGCTTCTGGGCGTCCATGCGATCGGCCGCAAGGGGCACGCTCCCCTCCATCGGATCACCTCCGGGAACGGCATCGCACTCTAAGGGTACGGCGCCCTTTGAGATTTTCCTAGGCGGCTACAGGTGGAAGAGGGTCTTGAGGAGCCGGGCCGCGGATCGGCTCACGGGGATCTCCGTCCGCTTGGGGTCGTCGAGCCGCAGGAGCATGGTGCCCGAGAAGAAAGGGTAGAGTTCCGCCACGTGGTCCAGGTTCACGATGTAGCTGCGGTGGACCCGCACGAACCGGGCCGCGGGAAGCCGTTGGGCCACCTCCCGGAGGGTGGTCCTGGCTTCATACGTCCTCTCCCGGGTCACCACCCGCACCAGGTCCCCGTGGGCCTGCACGTAGAGGATCTCCTCGGGATCCAGGAGGACCACCCGGTCCGCGGTGGGGATCGCCAGGCGGGAGGGATGGAGAGAAGGCTCGGAGGACAGCCGCTCCAGGGTCCGGCGGAGGCGGTCGGGGTCAACCGGCTTGAGGAGGTAGTCGAAGGCCACGACCTCGAAGGCTTCCAGGGCGTGCTCATCGAAGGCGGAGACCAGCACCACCCGGGGCCGCTGCGGGAGGACGTTGAGGGCCCGGAGGGCATCTAGCCCGCTCAGCCCCGGCATCCGGATGTCCAGGAACACCACCTCCGGAGGGTTCTGCCGGATCCGATCGAGGAGCTCGTAGGCGCTCGTGGCCTCCTCCACCTGGTCCTGTCCGAGCTCCCGGAGCAGCTGGACGAGGTGCGCCCGGGCATCGGGGTCGTCGTCCACCACGAGGATCCGAAACGTCCTCATGGAGGGCTCCCGGGCAGCCGGCGGGGGATCCGGACTACCACCCGCGTGCCCTTCCCCTCCTCGCTTTCCACCCGGAGGCCGAACTCGGGCCCGTAGATGGTCACAAGCCGCCGATCCACGTTAAAGAGCCCCACCCCAAGCCCGGATCCCACACCCCTTCGGGTCACGTGCTCCACGAGATCCGCGGGAATCCCCACCCCGTCGTCCTCCACGGTCAACACCGCCAACTCCCCCTCCTCCCGGCCGATCACCCGGACGGTTCCGCGCCCGGGCTTGGGCTCGATGCCGTGCACCACCGCGTTCTCCACGAGGGGCTGGAGGGTCAGCACGGGGACGAGAAGCGTCCAGAGGGAGGGAGCGATGTCGATCTCCACCCGCAGCCGCTCGCCCAAGCGCATCTGCTCGAACTTCAGGTAGTGCTCCACGTACCAGAGCTCCTCCTCCAGGGTGCAGAACTCGCCGTGGGCGCGCAGGGCGTGCCGCAAAAACTCCGCGAAGTCCAGGACCAGCCGCCGCGCCCGATCCGGGTCGCGCCCGCAGATGGCGGCCACCGCGTGCAGGGTGTTGAAGACGAAGTGGGGGGAGATCTCCGCCCGCAGGGCCCGCAGCTCCATCCGCTCCAGCCGCCGCACCTCCGCCTCCAGGAGGCTGAGCTCCAGCTGGGCGCCGAGCAACTCCCCCAATAGCACCGCACCCTCCACCGCCTCGGGCCGGAACGGCCGGCCGTCCGTCCGGTACAGCTTGAGGGCCGCGGGGACCATGCCCTTGACCCGCATCGGCACCACGATGGCCGCGGTGAGGGGGCAGTCGGGGTGCGGGCAGCCGATGGCGGCCCGATCCCGGGCCACGGCCGGCTCGCCGGTCGCCAGGACCCGCTTGGTGAACTCCGTGGTCACGGGCTCTCCTGGCCGGTGGTGGTCGCTCCCCGCGCCCACGAAGGCCAGCACCTTGGCCCTCCCGACCAGGGAAACCGCGTCCACCTCGAAGACGTCCCGCACCAGGGTGGCCACCCGGTGGGCCGCCACCTGCGTGAGTCCGGAGTGGAACTCCTCCCGGGCCGCCCGCGCCACGGCCCGCAGCCGCCGGATCATCGCCCGCAGCCATACCCGGCTGCTCAGGGCGTCCAGGTTCCGTTGGAGGCGGGCAGGCGGACGCATCTCGGGATCAGGATACCGCACGGGTGCGTAGACCGGAACGTCCCGGTGATTCAGGGGAGTTCATAAACGGTTTCGGGAGGAATGGCCCGGGGTGGAGCAGAACTCCCTTGTTGGAATCCAGCCGCGAGAACACAGGGTCATGCGATCGGGGTCGCTGGAGGGCGACCGGTTCCTCGGGGTCTACCTTGCCGCGGTCTCCCGCATTCCCCGCCTCACCCGGGAGGAGGAGGAACGGCTGGGCCAGCGGATCCAGAGCGGCGACAAGGAGGCCCTGCGTGCCCTCGTGGAAGCCCATCTCCGGTTGGTCCTCTCCTTGGCCCGGCGCTTTGCCCGACTGGGCGGGTCGCTCCCGGACCTCATCCAGGAGGGGAATCTGGCCCTGGTGCAGGCGGCCTTGCATTTTGACTGGCGGAAGGGCCAGCGGTTCAGCACGTACGCGGCCCTCTGGGTGCGGCATGCCCTCCAGCGGGCCCTGGTGGACCAGAACCGGACTCTGCACGTCCCGGTATCCCGCCGGCGGGAGCTTGCGGGTCTCCAGCGGATGAGGCGGCAGCTGATGCAGCGCCTGGGTCGGGAGCCCACGGCCCAAGAGGTGGCCGTTGCCCTCGGCTGGCCGGTGGAACGGGTCGTGGAGGACCTCGCGTCCCTCAACCGTCCCGTCTCCTTGGAGGAACTGGTCCCGGACGACGACTTCGAGAAGGTCACGCCCGCCTTGGAGGCCCCAAGCCCAGAAGACACCCTCGTTCCTCTCCTCCGCCGGGACGTCCTCCGGGCGTTCTTGGACCGACTCCCGGAGCGGGAGCGGGAGGTGCTGCGGCTCCGCTACGGCCTCGACGGAGGCCGACCCCGGACCCTGCGGGAGGTCGCCCGCCGGCTGGGCCTCACCCCGGAGGGCGTGCGGCTCGCGGAGCAGCGGGCCCTCCAGAAGCTCCGCCGCCCCGCCTGGCTGGACCGGCTGCGGGACCTCGTGGGCTAGCCTTTCCCCTCGGAGGGATCTCCCCCCGCGGGAAGGAATACTCCGGTGGTGCAGCCGGAGGAGGCGGCCATGGTGAAGGAGCTCACCCGGAACCAGGAACTCATCCGGTGGGTGGAGGAGGTGGCCCAGCTCACCCGCCCGGACCGCATCCACTGGTGCGACGGATCCCAGGAGGAGTACGAGCGGCTGTGTGGGCTCCTCGTCCAAAAGGGAACGTTCGTTCCCCTCAACCCCAAAAAGCGGCCCGGATGCTACGTGGCCTTCTCCGACCCCTCGGACACCGCCCGGGTGGAGGACCGGACCTTCGTGTGCACCCGGCGCAAGCAGGACGCGGGGCCCACCAACAACTGGGTGGACCCCCAGGAGATGAAGCAGACGCTTTTCCGGCTCCTGCGGGGGTGCATGCGGGGAAGGACCCTGTACGTGATCCCCTTCAGCATGGGGCCGCTGGGCTCGCCGTATGCCCGGTTCGGGGTGCAGCTCACGGACTCCGAGTACGTGGTGGTGAACATGCGGATCATGACCCGCATGGGCACCCCGGTGCTGGAGGCGCTGGGGAAGGGGGAGTTCGTACGGTGCGTGCACTCCGTGGGTTTCCCCCTTCGGCCCGGACAGCCGGACGTCCCCTGGCCCTGCAACCCGACCAAGTACATCGTCCACTTCCCGGAGGAGCGGCTCGTCGTGTCCTTCGGGAGCGGCTACGGAGGGAACGCGCTGTTGGGCAAGAAGTCCTTTGCCCTGCGCATCGCCAGCTGGATCGCCCGGGAGGAGGGGTGGCTGGCGGAGCACATGCTGATCGTGGGCGTGCGGTCCCCGGGCGGGGAGAAGACGTACCTCGCCGCCGCGTTTCCCAGCGCCAGCGGCAAGACCAACTTCGCCATGTTGGTTCCGCCGCATCCCTTCCGGCGGCGCGGGTGGGAGGTCACCACCGTGGGCGACGACATCGCGTGGATCTTCCCGCAGCTGGACGGTACCCTCCGGGCCATCAACCCGGAGGCCGGGTTCTTCGGGGTAGCGCCGGGGACGAACTGGGAGACCAACCCCAACGCCATGGCCACCATCACCCGCAACACCATCTTCACCAACGTGGCCCTCACACCGGACGGCGATGTGTGGTGGGAGGGCCTCACGGAGGCGCCGCCGAAGGGGTTGCGGGATTGGCGGGGGCGGCCGTACGACCCCCAACGCGGGGAACCCGCGGCCCACCCCAACGCCCGGTTCACCGCACCCGCCCACCAGTGCCCCTCGATGGATCCCGCGTGGGAGGACCCGCAAGGAGTCCCCCTCCACGGGTTCGTCTTCGGGGCCCGACGCAGCGACACGGTCCCCCTCGTGTGCCAGGCGGTCAGCTGGGCCTTCGGGGTGTACATGGCCGCCACTATGGGCGCGGAGACCACCGCGGCGGCCGCGGGCGAGGTGGGCCAGGTGCGCCGGGATCCCTTCGCCATGCTGCCCTTCTGCGGCTACCACATGGGGGACTACTTCAACCACTGGCTCCAGTTCGGCCGGGAGCTGGCGAACCCGCCCCGCATCTTCCTCGTGAACTGGTTCCGCAAGGGGCCGGACGGGCAGTACCTCTGGCCCGGCTACGGGGAGAACATGCGGGTCCTGCGGTGGATCGTGGAGCGCGTGCGGGGCCGTGCCTACGCGGTGGAAAGCCCCCTCGGGTGGATGCCCCGGTACGAGGACATGGACTGGGAGGGATTGGACTTCCCGCGGGAGCGGTTTATTGAGCTCATGCGCGTGGACCGCGAGGCGTGGATGCGGGAACTTGGGGCCCACGAGGAGCTCTTCACCCTGCTGTACGACCGGCTGCCCAAGGAGTTCCTGTTCATGCGGGAGCTGCTGCGCAGCAGCCTGTGGCGCTCTCCCGCGCGGTGGAGCCTGGCCCCGGAACGCCCGTAGCCGTCGGTCCCCCGAACCCGCCACCCACGGCCGCCCTAACCGATCCGGTTTAGAATCGACGAAGGCGCCCTCGCCCTCCTATCCTGGTGCGGGAGCTCGGGGCCGTGTCTCATCCGGATCTCGCGAAGGTCTTCCTGTACGCGCTGGGGACTGCGCTGTGCACGGGGCTGGGCGCCCTTCCCTTCCTGTTCACCCGGAACGCCACCCGCGCCTGGCTGGGCGCCTTCAACGCGGCGGCGGCCGGGCTCATGCTGGCCGCAAGCTTCGGGCTACTCTTCGAAGGCCTGAGCCACCACGTCGGGCGGCTGACCGTGGGCGCCCTGGGGGGGATTGCCTTCATCGCCTGGGGATCCCGATTCCTGCAACGCCAGGACTCCCTGCGTCTAGAGAACCTTTCTGGAGCGGATGCCCGCAAGGCGCTGCTGGTGGTCGGCGCGATGACCCTCCACTCCTTCGCGGAGGGCATCGGCATTGGGGTTTCCTTCGGGGGTGGGAGTTCCCTGGGGCTTATCATCACCCTGGCCATCGCGGTGCACAACGTCCCGGAAGGGCTCGCCATCAGCCTGGTGCTGGCGCCCCGGGGTGTCGCCGTGGGGCGGGCCGCGTGGTGGAGCGTGTTCAGTAGCCTCCCGCAGCCGCTCCTCGCACCGCCCGCCTTCCTCTTCGTGGAGACCTTCCGGGCGTACCTGCCCGTGGGGCTTGGGTTTGCCGCGGGCGCCATGATCTGGATGGTGTTCTCCGAGATCCTCCCAGATGCGCTGGAAACCGCCCCCCACGGGCTCGTGGCCACCACCGTGACCCTCACGGCGATGGCCATGGTGGTCTTCCAGGCCCTGCTGATGAGGCCCTGATCCTACACGTCCCGGGTCTGCTCACCCAGGGCCGCCTGGGCCGCGGCGAGCCGGGCCACGGGCACCCGGTACGGCGAGCAGGAGACGTAGTCCAGGCCCACCGCGTGGCAGAACCGGACGCTCTGAGGCTCTCCGCCGTGCTCCCCGCAGATCCCCACCTCGAGGTTCGGGCGGGCTGCCCGGCCGCGCTCGGTGCCCATGCGCACCAGCTGGCCCACCCCGTCCTGGTCCAGCACCTGGAAGGGATCCTCCCGGAGGAGCTTGTGGTCCAGGTAGCGGGGCAGAAACCGGCCCGCGTCGTCCCGGCTCATCCCGAAGGTGAACTGGGTGAGGTCGTTGGTCCCGAAGCTGAAGAACTCCGCCACCTCCGCGATGCGGTCGGCCAGGAGGGCCGCCCGGGGCACCTCGATCATCGTGCCCACCCGGTAGGGGATCCGCTGTCCGGTGCGCGCCATGACCTCCTGCGCGACCCGGTGGACGATCTCCGCCTGCATCCGCAGCTCGTTGGGGTCCGCTACGAGGGGGATCATCACCTCCGGCTCCACGTGCACCCCTTCGGCCTGGCAGATGGCCGCGGCCTCGAAGATGGCCCGAGCCTGCATCTCCGTGATCTCCGGGTAGAGGATCCCCAGCCGACACCCCCGGAAGCCCATCATGGGGTTGAACTCCCGCAGGGCCGCGACCTTCTGCCGCAGGGCCTCCACGGAGACCCCGATGCGCTGTGCGGTCTCGCGGATGGCCTCCTCGTCCTGGGGCAGGAACTCGTGGAGGGGTGGGTCCAGGGTGCGGATCACCACCGGGTAGCCGTCCATGGCGCGGAAGATCTCCACGAAGTCCTGCCGCTGGAGGGGCTCAATCTTCGCGAGGGCGGCCCGCCGCTCCTCCGGGGTGGTAGCCATGATCATCTCCCGCATGGCGTAGATGCGGTCCCCGGTGAAGAACATGTGCTCGGTCCGGCACAGCCCGATCCCCTCCGCCCCGAACTGCCGGGCCCGGCGGGCATCCTCCGGGGTGTCCGCGTTGGCCCGGACGCCGAGCGTCCGGAATTCGTCCGCCCACTGCATGAAGGTGGCGAACTCCCCGGTGAGGGTCGGCTCCCGGGTGGGAAGCTCGCCCAGGAACACCTCGCCGGTGCTCCCGTCCACGGTGATCCACTCCCCGGCCCGCACCACCCGGCCGTTCACGCGCATCTCCTGGGCCTACAGGTCGATCATGAGGGCCTCCGCGCCCACCACACAGGGCTTGCCGATCCCCCGGGCCACCACCGCGGCATGGGAGGTCATGCCGCCCCGGGCGGTGAGCACGGCCTGCGCCGCCACCATGCCGTGGAAGTCCTCCGGCGAGGTCTCCGGGCGTACCAGGATTACCCGTTCGCCGCGCACCGCGCGCCGCTCCGCCTCATCCGGGTCGAACACCACCCGCCCGCTCTGGGCCCCTGGGGAAGCGGGAAGGCCGCGGGTGAGGAACCGGCCGTCCCGGTGGGCGGCCTCCCGCGCGGCCTCGTCGACGGTGGGGTGCAGCAGCTGCGCCAGCTGTTCCGGGTCGACCCGCAGGACCGCGGTGCGCTTGTCGATGAGCCCTTCCCGGACCATGTCCACCGCGATGCGCACCGCGGCCGCACCCGTGCGCTTGCCGGACCGGGTCTGCAGCATCCACAGGCGCCCCTGCTCGATGGTGAACTCCATGTCCTGCATGTCCCGGTAGTGCCGCTCGAGGCGCTCCGCCACCTGCACGAGCTCCCGGTAGACCTCCGGCATCTCCTCCGCCAGCTGCGCGATGGGCTTGGGAGTCCGGATCCCGGCGACCACGTCCTCACCCTGGGCCTGCGGGAGGTACTCCCCGTACAGCTGCTTCTCTCCAGTCACGGGATTGCGGGTGAAGGCCACACCGGTCGCGGAATGAGGACCCAGGTTTCCGAAGACCATCGTTTGGACGCTCACCGCGGTGCCCAAGGTGTCTGGGATCCGGTGGACCCGGCGGTACTCCACCGCCCGCCGGCCCATCCACGAGTCGAACACCGCGGCGATGGCGCGGCGCAGCTGCTCGTGGGGGTCCTGCGGCGGGTCCTGACCCGTGTGCTCCCGGATCACGGCCTTAAACTGGTCGGCGATCTTCTGCAGCTCCTCCGCGGTGAGGTCCGTGTCCTGACGGAGGTCAGGCCCCCGCCGCCGGTACGCCTCCAGGATCCGGTCGAAGGCCTCACCGGGCACGCCCAGCACGATCCGGCCGAACATCTGCAGGAACCGCCGGTACGCGTCGTAGGCGAACCGGACGTCCCCCGTAAGCCGCCCCAGGCCCTCCGCCACCGCGTCGTTCATCCCCAGGTTCAGGACCGTGTCCATCATGCCGGGCATGCTGAACTTAGCCCCCGACCGGACGGACACCAGGAGCGGCCGGTCGGGGTCGCCGAAGCGCTTGCCCGTCCGCGCTTCCACCTCCCGCAGGGCGTCCAGCACCTGCTCCCACAGACCCTCCGGCAGGCGGCGGCCCGCCTCGTAGTACGCGTTGCAGGCCTCGGTGGTGATCACAAAGCCCGGCGGGACCGGAATCCCCGCGCGGCACATCTCCCCGAGCCCCGCGCCCTTGCCGCCCAGGAGGTCCCGCAGGGCCTCACCGCCCTCCTCGAACCGGTAGACCCACTTCTTCGCCATCCTGCACCCCCACGCCGTCGTTTCCCCTTACAGCCTACACGGCTCCGAGGGAAGGGCGCATCCCGTGGCGAAAGGAACGTTCGTCCATGCCCTCCCTGGCCTTCGTGGGGGACGTGATGCTGGGCCGCGGGGTCAACGCTCTGATCCCTCGGAGGCCGCCCGCGTGGTTCTGGGGGGATGTGCTGCCCGTGCTCCGTTCCGCGGACGCGGTGTTCGCCAACCTGGAGTGCGCCATCACCACGCACCGCCGTCGGTGGTCCAAGACCCCCAAGGTCTTCTACTTCCGGGCAGACCCGGCTGCCGTGGAGGTCCTCCGGGCCGGGAACATCCGGTACGTGAGCCTTGCCAACAACCACGTCCTGGACTACGACGTCCCAGGGCTTCTCGATACCCTCCGGTACCTGGCCGAGGCGGGCATCGCCCACGCGGGCGCGGGCCGAACCCTCGCGGAGGCCGAAGCCCCGGCTCTGGTGGAGGTAGCGGGGATCCGGGTGGGGGTCCTCTCCGCCACGGACAACGAGCCGCCGTTCGCCGCGGGCCGGGAGACGCCCGGCACCAACTACCTCGAGATCCGCCCAGACCCCGAGACCCTGAGCCGGGTGGAGGGCTGGGTGCGCCGCGCCCGCGAGGCCGGGGCCCAGCTGGTGGTGCTCTCCCTCCACTGGGGCCCCAACATGGTCCTCTCCCCCTCTCCGACCTTCCGGGCCTTCGCCCGCGAGGTGATCCGCCGGGGCGTGGACCTGGTGCACGGGCACTCCGCCCACGTCTTCCAGGGCGTGGAGCGGTTGGGCGACCGGCTCGTGCTCTACGACACGGGGGACTTCCTCGACGACTACGCGGTGGACCCCGTGCTGCGGAACGACTGGTCCTTCGTGTTCTGGGTGGAGGTGGGGGCGGACGCGAAGCTGCGGCGGCTCCGTCTTGTGCCCGTCCGGCTTCTCTTCGCCCGGGTGATGCTGGCCCGGGGCGAGGAGGCCGCGGCCGTCGGCGCGCGCATGAAGGCCCTCTCTGCTGCCCTCGGCACCCACCTCCACGAGGTCCCGGAGGGCCTGGAGCTCCCGTTGGAGTCCAGCGGTCAGGCGGGGTAGCGCAGCAGGGCGCCGATGCCGCCGTGCGACCGCAGGGTCGGCTGCGGGTTTGTGACCTCCAGCTCCGCGCGATTGCGGTGCGCGAGGAAGGGCAGCACCTGGGTGAGCCAGGTGCGGACCACCGCGGCTCCGCACACCGGACAGGTCGGCAAGGGCCGGGCGCCCACGTACCCGCAGCCCGGGCACTCCACCACCTCGGTTTCCAGCTCTCGATCCACCACGACGAGCTGCACCTGCTGGCGCAGGAGCGCGTCCAGGGTGGGCTCGAGCCCGAGGACTCCCCTTCCCTCCGCGCTGCGGTCCAGGAGTTCCTGCACCCGCTGGGCTTCCCGCTCCCGCTCCACCTGCCGGACCACGGTGAGGATCCGGTCCCGGATCTGGGGCCAGTCCTCGAGAGGCGAGGGGAGTGGGACCACCGCCACCACCTTTCGGGCTGCCGGCTCTGGGAGCTGGTCCCGGACGCCGAAGGCCGCCTCCTCCGGCCCTCCGATGAGGAGCCGCCCGATGCGCCGCTCCTCCACGAACCGAGCGGCCGCCTCCGCCACCCCAGCCCAGAACCGCCGCAGGTGGTCGTCCACCCGGGCTTCGAAGGTGTCCCGCTGCGCGCCCCGGGTGGCTCCGGTTCCCACGCGGCTCGTGAAGGTCGGCGGCCGCCCGGAGGCGAACCGCCAGCTCGTGGTGTCGAGTTCGAGGGTCTCCTCCTCGACCAGGCTCGCGGTTCCCAGGTAGGCCAGCAACAGCTGGGCATGGTCCCGGTGCACGACGAGGATGGCGTACGGCTGGTACTCGTCCGCGGCCCAGAGCAGCGGCCAGATGTCCGGCCGGCCGTACCGGACGAGGTTGGGAAGGGGTACGGGGAGCCGATACTCCTGCCAGAGATCCGGAGCGGCGAAGAGGGCAATCCCCCGCCCCTGGGGCCGGCTGTCCCGAAGGTAGTGGAGGACGCGGTCCGCCACCTCCCGAGCCGAGCGCCGCTCCTCCTTGGGGAGCTGGTCGACCACCTCGTGGAGGGCGTGGCGGGCCCAGATGCGCCAGGCAGGCTCAGGCCGCTGGTTCTCGGGCTTGGTGGGATCCACGTCCAGGCACACGGAGAGTACGTCCCGCCGCGGGGAGGTCACGAGGGCCATGAGGTCCTCGGGGTCCAGCATCCCGACCTCCGAACGGTGTCTTCAGATCAGTATCCGCTTCTCCGTCCGCCCCGCGCAAGGGCGACCCTTCCGGTACACTCATCTCCGTGGAGTGGCTGACGAATCTCGAGGTCTGGACGGCCCTGGTGACCCTGACCTTCCTGGAGGTCATCCTGGGCGTGGACAACGTGATCTTCGTCAGCATCCTCGCCGCTAAGCTCCCTCCGGAAGCGCAGGATCGGGCCCGGGTGGTGGGGCTTGTAGGCGCGGCTACCACCCGGATCCTCTTCCTCCTCTCCATCGCCTGGATCCTGGCCCTGAAGCGGCCCCTGTTCGCGGTGCTGGGCCATCCGGTCACGGGCAAGGACCTGGTCTTAATCGCCGGAGGGCTGTTCCTGCTGGGGAAGTCCGTCAGGGAGATCCATGAGAAGCTGGAAGGGGCGTCCGGCCAGGCGGCCCAGCGGGTAGCGCCGAGCTTTGCGCGTGTCGTCGGTCAGATCCTTCTCCTGGACGTCGTCTTCTCCATCGATTCGGTGATCACCGCCGTTGGCCTCACGCGTTTTGTTCCGGTGATGGTGGCGGCCGTCCTGATCTCGGTGGGGATCATGCTCCTCGCCTCCAGGGGGATCTACTCCTTCGTGAACCGGCACCCCACGGTGAAGATCCTGGCGCTCGCCTTCCTCCTGCTCATCGGCTTCGCTTTAGTGGCCGAGGGCACCGGGGTACACATTCCCAAGGGCTACATCTACTTCGCGATGGGGTTTGCGGTCTTCGTGGAGTGGCTCAACCTGCGCGCGGGCCTGCGGGGTGAGCCCGTGAAGCTCCACAGCCCCTACGAGGGGACGAGCGGGGACCAACCGGAACGGTCCTAACAGCCCACCATCAGGACCGCGGCCCCGCGGCGAATGCGGCCTGACCGGAGGTCTGCTAAGGCCTCGTTGGCCTGTGCAAGGGGGTAGGGCTGGACCTCCGTGCGCACGGGGATCTGGGGCGCCAGGCGCAAAAACTCGTCCCCGTCCTGCCGGGTAAGGTTGGCCACGGACCGCAGCACCCGCTCACGCCACAGGAGCGCGTAGGGGAAGGAGGGGATGTCCGTCATGTGGATCCCGCCACACACCACCACCCCGCCCGGGGCGACGGCCCGGAGGGCGAGGGGCACGAGCTCCCCCGCGGGGGCGAACAGGATGGCGGCATCCAGCTCCTCCGGAGGCGGCGTCGAAACATCCCCGGCCCAAACCGCGCCCAGTTCCAGGGCAAAGCGCTGGGCCTCTACGTCTCCAGCCCGGGTGAAGGCGAACACCCGGCGTCCCTGGAACCGGGCCACTTGGGTGATGATGTGGGCCGCGGCCCCAAACCCGTAGATCCCCACCCGCTCCGCGTCCCCGGTCATGCGCAAGCAGCGGTAGCCGATGAGCCCCGCGCACAGCAGCGGTGCGGCCTCAAGATCCGGGTACCCCTCCGGGATCCGGAAGCCGTAGCGGGCGTCCGCCACCGCGTACTCCGCGTACCCGCCGTCCAAGTGGTATCCCGTAAAGCGGGCCTGCGGGCACAGGTTCTCCTGGCCCCGCCGGCAGTACCGACATTCCCCACAAGTCCAACCCAGCCACGGAACCCCGATCCGGTCTCCCTCCCGAATCCCCTCCACCCCCTCGCCCACGGCCACCACGGTCCCCACGATCTGGTGCCCGAGGATCAGGGGAAGCTTGGGTGGGGCCAGCTCGCCGTCCAGGATGTGGAGGTCCGTGCGGCAGACGCCGCAGGCGTGCACCCGGAGGAGCACCTGGCCGCGCTGAGGCGTCGGGATCTCCTGCTCGACGAGCTGGAGCGGAGAACCCGGCGCGACCAAGACCATGGCCCGCATGCCGTCTACCGGTTCCGCATCACCAGGGCCCGGCACTCCCGCGCGGCCGGGGAGTACGGCACCGGCCCCACCGTGGCCCAGATCTCCGCCTGCACGTGCCGCTCCATGCTGGGCTTCCGGGATCCTCCGTCGGGCTCCCCCCACCACGATGACCTCCGTCCCCGGTGCGCTGTACGCCTCCTCCACCACGGCCGGGGAGTAGAAGCTGCCGCCTAAAGACCCCGTGGCCTCGTAGCTCGTGGCCGGGAGCCACTCCCGGTAGGGCCGCAGGGCCGGGTCCGTGTAGATGGCGGGCAGGACTCCGGAGATCCACCCGGACTCCAAGGTGTTCATGGCGTACGCCCGCGATCCCACCGGCCGCAGCCCGAACTCCTCTCCCGCCTCCAGGATGAGTGACCGCACCGCCTCCCGGTCCTCCCAGGGTCCCGAGAGCTCTATCCCCGGGCCGCCGCCCATGCTGTGCCGGAGAGCCCGCACTCCCCGACCTGCGATGGTTAGCCACGTCCACGTAAAGAACTTCACTTCCGGGAGCTTTCCGCCGGTCAGCTTCTCCAGCAGGGCGAAGGTATAGGGCCCCATCGTCCAGGCCGGATCCCGCTCCAGCTCCACGTCATACCCTCCGATCTCCGCCCCTAAACACTCGAGCACCAGGTCGCCGATCACGTATCCCTCGGGACTACAGGCCACGAAGTGCCTCGACCGGCCCGGACTGAGGGTGTGGAAGCTGTTGACGGCGAAGTTCTCCAGTAACCGCGCGGTATCCGGACCCCGCACGTACAGGTTGGTCATGTGGAAGGACTGGTCAAGCAGGGCGACTGTCTCCCGCCGCGCCCGCTGCTCGTCCCGCCAGTTGGCGAACTCCGCGGAAAGGACGGCCGGCGGGAATTTCTGCAGGATCGTCCTGAGGGCACCCTTCGGGTTCTGGTACAGGTAGTCCACGATACTCGGCACGCTCTCCAGAAGCTCCTGCAGGGCTTTGGGCGTCGTCCGTTCCTCCGGCGAGGTGAAGGAGACCTCTTCACCGGTCCGCTCCACCTCGGTCACGAACGCTCGATCCTGCACCACGCGCCGGAAAGCCTCCCGGTGGGAGGCCCGCAGCCAGCCGAGGGCAACAGGTCCGTCCTTATACCGCGCGTACCGCACGAGGTACTGCAGGGTCCCCTCGTGCTTGCCGTACGGGCTCCACGCGAGCAGCGCGGGAACCGGAGGGCCTTCGACGGGCCGGAACACGTCCGCGTAGACCCGCACCCCGTCCCGGAGCGGGATGGCCACGTCCCGCTCGATGAGCATCCCCGCCTCTACGGTGCGGCCCGGGCGAGGGCCGACGACGCCCACGTCCTCCGGACGGTACAGCGGCGCGCGAAACCGGTACGTGGTCCGTTCCCCCCTCACTCGGCCCCAGATCTTACCCGCTCCTCCCTAGAGGAGGCAACCCGCACGGAGACGACGCGGGAGATGCCGGGCTCTTCCATGGTGACCCCGTAGAGGGCGTCTGCGGCCTCCATGGTGGCCTTGTTGTGGGTGATGAGCACGACCTGGCTTGAGCGGGCGAGCTCCCGCACCAGCTCCACAAACCGGCGGGTGTTCTCGTCGTCTAAGGCCGCCTCCACCTCGTCGAAGACGCAGAAGGGACTGGGGTGCACCCGCAGGAGGGCGAAGACGAGGGCCAGGGCCACCATCACCCGCTCCCCGCCCGAGAGGGCCTGGATGTCCCGCACCTTCTTTCCGGGTACCTGCACCCGGAGCTCGATCCCCTCCTCCCCCTCTTCATCCGCCACCAGCTCCAGGGCGGCATGCCCGCCCCCGAACAGGCGGCGGAAGCAGTCCGCAAACGTCCCGTTCACTTCCTTCAGGGTCTTCCGGAAGCGGGCCTCCAAGAGACCCTCGACCCGCCGGACTTCCTCGAGCAGGAGGGATCTCGCCTCCTCGACGTCCGCCACTTGCCGCTCCAACGCCTCCAACCGCTCGCGGACCCGCGCGTGCTCCTCCACGGCCCGCAAATTCACGGGTCCCAGGGCCTCCCGCTGCATCCGGAGCTCCTTCACCCGCCGCACGAGCTCCTCTTGCCGCAGCTCCGGCGGCGCGGCGGCATCGGCCTCCTCCAGGGTGAGCCCGAACGCCTCCCTCACCCGCTCTCCGAGGGCGGACCGCTCAGCCTGGAGCTGTGCCCGTCGGACCTCGAGCCGGTGCACCGCCTCCTCCCGCTGCCGGACCGCCGCCCACGCGGCCTCCTTTGCCTCCGCCAACCCCTCCGCCTCCTTGGCGGCCTGGTCCCGCTCCTGGAGGAGCGTGGCGATGCGGGACCGCACGGCCTCCTCCTCCGCCCGGAGGGACTCTAAGGTTCTGCGGGCCTCCTCCTGCTCGGCCACAAGCCGGCGGATCTCCTCCGCGAGGGCCACCCGCTCTGCCTGGAGGGCCGTAAGGCGTTCCCGGAGCGACCTTTCGGCCTTTTCGACCGCCTCCGCCCGGTGCCGCAGGGCCTCCTGCTGCGCCTGGAGCTCCACGAGGCGCAGGCGGATCCGGGTGTGCTCCTCACGTGCGGCCTCGAGCTCCTGGGCCTTGCTCGCGAGGGCCTCCCGTGTTTCGCGGAAATGCGCCCGCACCTGCTCCAGCTCCGTCTCCAGGGACGCGAGGTCTGAGGCCATCCGCTCCAGGCGAGCCGCAAGCTCCTGGGACTCCGACGCTGCCGCCTCGAGCTCCGACCGGAGGCCGGCCTCGGCCTCGTGCAGGCGCGTAAGGGTCTGGTCTGCCACGCGGAGCTCCTGCTCAAGCCCAGCCGCCTGGAGCTCCGTTGCCCGCAAGGCCTGGGTGGCCTCACGGAGCTCGGCCTGCAGGGTATGAAGCTGCCTTGCGAGCTCCTCCCGGTGCCGACGGACGCGAGACCTTCGGGCCTCGAGGGCCCCCAGCTCCGTGCGGAGCGCGCGGAGCTCCTGGGCGCGGCCGAGCGGAGGGTCGGAGCCCACCCGGCCCGTGGCCAGCACCCCTTCCGGGCTCAGGACCTCGCCCGAGAGGGTGACGAGGCGGCCCCGAGTCCCGCGGGTCCGGAGGTGGATGGCGGCCTCCAGGTCTTGCACCACCCACGTGTCCGCTAGGGCTGCCTGGACGAAGGGCGCCACCTCTGGCCGGCACCGCACGAGGTCGCGGGCGGCCAGAGCTCCTTCCGGCGGACGAGACCCGTCCGGGCAGGGGCAGAGGAGCTCCGGGACGAAGAACCGCACCCCGTTCGCACGGTCTCCCAGCCAACGGAGGGCGGACCGGGCGGACGTGAGGGAGTCCGCGAGGAGGGCGAATAGAGCCGGTCCCAGGGCCGCCTCCACCGCCTGCCGGTACTCCGCGTCCACCTCCAGGAAGTCCACGACGGCTCCCCGGACCCCCCACAGCTCCGGTTCGTCCGCCCGGCTCAAGAGGACCTCCCGCGCGCCCTGCTCGTAGCCCAACCGCCTCGCCTGCGCCTCCTCCAGGTACCGCAGCCGCTCAAGCCGGGCCGAATGGACCCGCTCGAGCTCCTGCTCCTCGGCCCGCACCCCTTCCAGCTCTGATTGGACCTGCTGGACCCGTGCCCACAGGGCGTCGGCCCTCTCCGCAAGGGTCTTCCGACTCGCGGTGAGCTGTTCGAGTTGGGTGCAGAGCTGTGCTCGGCGCGCCTCGACCGATTCCCGCTCCTCCGATTGCCGCGCGAGCTGCTCCTGAGCCCGCTGGATCCGGGCGCGCAGGGTCCGTAGGCGCTCTTGAGCGGCGGCGTGCTGGGCCCGGGTTTGGGCACGGGCGTGCTCCAGCTCCAGGAGGTCGGAGCGCAGCCGCTCTACCTCCTCCTCCAGGGCCCGTACTTCCTCTACGAGGGTCTCCGCCCGCGCGCGGGCCGCCTCCTCGGCCGCGGTGGTCGCGTCAAAGTCGGCCTTCAGCGTCGCCTGCTGCGCACAAAGGGCCCCGGACTCCGTGAGGAGGGCTGTGAGCTCGGACGTGAGCCGGGCGGCCTCGGCCTCCAGGTATCCCTCCCGCTCCCTACTCGATCGCACCCGTTCGGACAGGAGCCGCAGGTTGGCCTCGCACGCCCTGGCCGCCTCCACCACGGCGAGCAGCTCCCCGGAGGCGGCCTCCAGGCGGGCCGAAGCCTCCTCGGCCTTCGCGCGTGTGTCGGCGAACGCCCTCTCGAAGACCTCTGCCTGCGCCCGCAGCTCCTCTAGACCCTGGTGGGCAGCGGCGTACTGGGCCTCGAGCCGCTCCAGCTGCGAAGCCAGGCGGCGGAAGGCTTCCACGTGCAGGTACAGCTCCGCCTCCCGCAGGGCCCGCTCACACGCGAGGTAACGCTCCGCGGCCTCCGCCTGGACCGTCAGGTACACCTGCTGGGCCTTGAGCTCCTGGAGGAGGTCCCCGAGGCGCTCGAGGTCCTCCTCGACCTGCTGGAGGCGCCGCCTGGCGTCCTCCTGCCGGCGCTTGTACCGGGCGATCCCCGCGGCCTCCACGAGCCATGCCCGCCGCTCCTGCGGGGAGGCGTTTAAGATGGCCTCCACCTCGCCCTGGGCGATCATGGCGTAGGAGCGGCCGCCCAGCCCTGTTCCTGAGAACAGCGCCTGGATGTCCCGCAGGCGGCAGGGAGTCCGGTTCAGGAAGAACTCGCTCTCGGAGGCCCGGGTGGCCCGCCGGGTCACGGTGACCTCCGTGAACGCCACGGGCAAAAGGCCGCCCGTGTTGTCCAGGGTGAGCTCCACCTGGGCGAGCCCGTGGGGCCGACGGGTGCTGGTGCCCGCGAAGATGACGTCCTCCGTGCGGTGGGTGCGCAGGGCCCGGTGAGAGGTCTCCCCGAGCACCCACCGGATGGCGTCGAAGAGGTTGCTCTTGCCGCTCCCGTTGGGCCCCACGATGGCGGTGATGCCGGGCCCGAACTCCAGCTCCGTTCGGTCCGCGAAGGTCTTAAAGCCCTGGAGCTCCAGCCGTCTCAGGTGCATCGAGGAATCCTTTCGCGCCTGCTCCCGCTACCCCTCCCGCACGGACCGGTAGACCTCCAGCACCCGCTCCGCCAGGGCGGCCAAAGACCACCGGACAGCCTCGGCCCGGGCCCGCGCCCCCAACGTCGCGCGCAGCTCCGGCTGATCCGCTAAGCAACCGACCGCATCCGCCAGGGCCGCGGGATCCGGCGGGACCAGAAACCCAGTCCTTCCGTGCACCACGGTCTCGCCCGTCCCCGTCGCGTCCACCGCGGCCACGGGTAACCCGCACGCCATGGCCTCCACCACAACGAGCCCCTGGGTCTCCGTACGGGAGGCGAACACGAACACGTCTGAAGCCTTCATCCACGCCAGGACCGCCTCGTGCGGGAGGGCGCCTGCAAAGGTCACGCGATCGAGGATCCCCTTAAGCCGGGCCCCGTGCTCGAGGCGGCGCCGGTCAGGTCCGTCGCCCACGAGCAGCAGGTGGAGGTTCCGGGCCCGCAAGGCCAGATGGAACGCTTCCAGCACCAGGTCCAGGTTCTTCTCCTGGGCGAGCCGGCCCGCGTATAAGACCAGCACCCGGTCCTGCGGGATTCCGAGCGCGGCCCGGTCCGCGGCTCGCGTCCGCTCGATCGCCGCGAGGTCCAGCCCCGCGGTGGGGATCACAACGATCCGGCTCCGCACCCCCTGGGCCTGTAGGAGCTCGGCCACGGCCCGAGAGGGCGCGATGACCGCGTCGCACCGGTTGCAGAACCGCACCACGTGGGCCCGCACAGCCCATGCGGCGAGGGGCCGGGGGATCCACGGAACGTAGTGGACGTACTCCGGGTACAGGGTGTGGTGCGTGAATACCACGGGAACCCCCGTGGCCCGCGCGGCCCTCAGGCCCAGCTGGCCTGCGGTGAAGGGGGAGTGGACGTGCACCACCTCCGGCTGGATCGCCCGTACCCGCTGTACGAGTCCCGGCTGCACGGGCAACAGCAGGGGGAAGTCGGGATAGCGGGGGAGGCGGAAGGAGGGAAGCCGGTAGACGTCGGGTTCTGCGTCCCGGTAGCCCGGGAAGGCGGGCGCGAAGAGGGAAGGCTTGGCCCCGAGCCGGCGCAGGCCCTGCACGAGGGCGGCCACGGAGTGCACGACCCCGCTCAGCCGGGGACGGTACGAGTCCGTGAAGAGGGCGACCCTCACGCCCACCAGTCTAGCCGAGGAATGCAGGGGTCCTGCGGCTCGTTGGAGCGGGCGGACTTCAGGTAGACTACTGGGGGCCGGAACCATGATCTACCTGGACAACAGCGCCACCACCAAGCCCCTCCCGCAGGCCGTGGAGGCGGTGCACCGGGCCCTTGCGGAAGGGTGGGGGAACCCTTCTTCCCTGCACCGCATGGGGCTCGAGGCCGAGCGCCTCCTCGGGGAGGCCCGCTCCGCGCTCGCGGCCGCCTTAGGGGTGGACCCCGCGGAGGTGGTGTTCACCTCCGGAGCGACGGAGGCCAACAACCTGGCCCTGTGGGGCGTGGCCCTGGGCCGCAAGCAGCCGCACGTGGTCGTGAGCGCCGTCGAGCACTCCTCGGTCCTGGAGGTGGCCCGCCACATGCAGCGGCGCGGGGTGCGGGTGGACGTGGTGCCCGCGGACGAGGAGGGGTTTGTGCGGCTGGAGGCCCTGCGGGAGGTGGTGGGGCCTCAGACGAGCCTCGTGAGCGTGATGCTCGTGAACAACGAGGTGGGAACGGTCCAGCCGCTTGGAGAGGTGGTGCGGATCCTGGACGAGGTGGAGTCGCGGTCTGGCCGCAGGCCGCTGTTGCACGTGGACGCGGTCCAGGCGTTCCTGAAGGTCCCGGTGCGTCCCCGGGCCCAGCGGTTCGACCTCGTGAGCCTCTCCGGGCACAAGGTGGGCGGCCCGAAGGGGATCGGGGCCCTGTACGTGCGCAAGGGCGTGCAGCTGGTGCCCCTGCTGGCAGGCGGGGACCAGGAGCGGGGAATCCGGCCCGGCACGGAGAACGTCCCGGGAGCCGTGGGGTTCGGGGCCGCGGTCCGGGCCCAGCTCCACTCTTGGCCGCAGGACGCCCAGCGCATGCAGGCGTTACGGGACCTTCTGCGCACCCTGCTCTCGGAGATCCCCGGCGTCACCTGGAACACCCCGGACCACGACGCCGCCCCCCACATCCTCAACCTCACGGTGTCAGGCGTGCGGGGGGAGGTGCTGGTGCACCGACTGGAGCAGGAGGGGGTGTTCGTGAGCACGGGATCCGCGTGCCACTCCCGGAAGGCCCGGCCGAGCCACGTGCTCCTGGCCATGGGCCGCACGGAGGAGGAGGCGATGCAGAGCATCCGCCTGAGCCTCGCGCCCTGGACCACGGAAGCGGAGGTCCGGACGGCCGCGGAGATCCTCGGCCGGGCCGTGGCGGAGCTGCGGCCGCACCTGGTGAGGCGGTAGCCGTGGAGGACGTCATTCTGGTTCGGTACGGCGAGATCGGGCTCAAGGGCCGCAACCGGGTTTTCTTTTTGCGGCAGCTCTTGCGCAACCTCCGCACCCGCCTGCGGGACCTGGGAGTGGAAGTGGAGAACCGCTACGACCGGTTCGTGGTACGGCCCGTGCAGAACAAGGAGGAGCTCCTGGCCCGGATCGTCCGGACCTTCGGGGTGGTCTCCGCGAGTCCTGCCCTGCGGGTCCCTCCCGAACTCGGGGCCATCGAGCGCGCGGCCGAGGAGGTCACGGCGCGGGCCCTCGCGGGCCGGACGGGGGCCACCTTCCGGGTGAGCGCCCACCGCCGGAACCTCCACTTCCCCCTCCGGTCCATGGAGTTGGAGCGCCACCTGGGCGCCGTCCTCCTGCGAAGGTTTGAGGGACTGACGGCCCGCATGAAGAACCCGGAGATCGAGGTGTGCGTGGAGGTGCGGGAGGAGGCGTACGTGTACACGGAGACCGTCCCGGGACCGGGCGGGCTGCCGGTGGGGACGGGCGGCCGGGCGGTGGGGTTGCTGTCGGGCGGGATCGACAGCCCCGTGGCGGTGTGGATGATGGCCCGGCGCGGCATGGAGGTCGTGCCGCTGCACTTCCACGCCTTCCCCTTCACCAGCGAGCGGTCCAAGGAGAAGGTGGTGGCTATCGGCGAACGACTCGCGCAGTGGACCGGTTCTCTCCGGCTTTCCATCGCGCCGTTCGCGGAGGTGCAGCAGGCCATCGCGCAGGCCGTCCCGGAGCCCCTGTGGACGCTCGTGATGCGGCGGATGATGATGCGGGTGGCGGAGCGGGTGGCGGAGCGGGAAGGCGCGCGGGCCGTGGTGACCGGGGAGAACCTGGGCCAGGTGGCCAGCCAGACCGTGGAGGCCCTGCACGTCATCGAGGCCGCGACGCGCCTCGTGGTGCTGCGGCCGCTGGTGGGCATGGACAAGCAGGAGATCGTGGCCCTGGCGCAGCGGATCGGAACCTACGAGCTCTCCATCCTCCCCTACGAGGACTGCTGCACCCTGTTCGTCCCCCGCCACCCCCGCACCCGTCCCTCCCTGGAGGAAGTGGAGGCGGCGGAGCGGGCGCTCGAGGTAGAACCCCTCGTGGACCGGGTGGTGGCGGGGATCGAGATCATCGACCTCACGGAGCCCGTCCGGGTCTAAGGGATCCCGAACCGCACGGGTCTCGATCTCCCGTGCTCCGTCTTCAGCCACTCGATCTGTCCGGTGAGGACGTCCCGGACATACCGGAGCAGGGCGAGGGGGGTGGTCACCAGCTGGTGGGAGCCCATGAGGAGGTAGCTGCCGAGGGCCCCTGCCACCCGGAGGGGGCGCCAGTCCAGTTGTGCTCCGATGGCGGTGGCGAGGGCCCCCGTGAACAGGAGGAAGGCGGCGTTCGTGGCCACCGGCGGGAGAGACCGGCCGAGGGGGAGGAGGTAGAGGGGCTCGAGCAGGTTCCGGAGGAACAGGGCCGCGCCGTAGACGTAGCTCGCGAAGATGGCCGCGGGGATCGCCACGGATCCCGTGAGGAAGAACACCAAGTCCAGTTTTTGGAACCACGTGGTGCGGCCCACGAGGATCCTGACGAAGTAGTCGCCGAGCGCCATCAACACTCCCTCCGACCACCGGGTGCGCTGGCGGACGAGCGCCCACCAGTCCGGCACCGACTCCTCCCAGACCACCGCCTCCTCGCAGTACCGCACCCGCCAGCCCGCGGCCCAGAACCGGATGGCCAGGTCGATGTCCTCCGTGAGGGCGTTCGGATTCCAGCCGCCGAGCGCCAGCAGGGCACGCCGGTTCACCACCATGCCGTTTCCGCCCAGCAGGACGCACGCGCCGAACCGCTCCCGGGCCCGTTGCATCAGGGTGTGAAAGACCCCGAACTCCACCTCCTGCCCCCGGCTCAGGACGGTGCGCACGGGGTGGTAGAAGAGGCGCCGGCCCTGGACTCCCGCGACCCCCGGCTCCAGCAAGTACGGAACAGCCCGCCGCAGGAACTCGGGGTGAACGCGGGTGTCTGCATCGAACACCGCAAGCAGTTCTCCCCGCGCGTGCCGCGTGCCCACGTTCAGCACCGCGGCCTTCCGGCCGCCCTCCCCGGAAGGCACCCGCACCACCCGGGGGACCACGGGAAGGGTCTGCGTCAGGGCCTCGACCACCGCGGCCGTACCGTCCGTGCTCCCGTCGTCCAACACGATCACCTCGAACCGGGCTTTCCCTTCGGCGTCGTGGTAGCGGAGGGAGCAGGCGGAGCGCACGCTCCGGGCGATGACCGTGGCCTCGTTCCGGGCAGGGATGAGCACGGTCACGAACGGCAGGCGATTTAGCTCCGGCACGGGCTGCGGCCTCAGGCGAGCGAAAACCCCGAGCAGGTGCATGCCCATGCCGTAGAGGGAGTACGCGAGGAGCACGAGCTGCAACCACCGGATGTCGCGGGTGCGCACGCTGTAGACGAGGAGGGCCACCCAGACCACCCCGCCCACCACCACCCAGAGGAGCACCTCCGGACGCCGGGCCCGCACGGCACTAGACCTGAAGCGGCTGTATGTCCCTCACGAGGCGCCGCAGGGACTCCCCGTACGGCGGGTAGGCGATCCCCGCGTCCGTCACGATGGCGGTCACCAGCTCCGCGGGCGTGATGTCGAAGGCGTCGTTGAGGGCAGGGGTCCCCTCCGGTGCGATGGGGATCCCGAGGAGGTGGGTCACCTCCTGGGGGTCCCGGGCCTCAATGGGGATGGCCGTTCCGTCCGGGGTGGCGAGGTCGATGGTGGAGCAGGGAGCCGCCACCCAGAAGGGAATGCCGTGGTGGCGGCTCAGGACCGCGAGGGTGTACGTCCCGATCTTATTGGCCACGTCCCCGTTGGCTGCGATCCGGTCCGCACCCACGATCACCCGGTCCACCATCCCCCGCGCCATCAGCCAGCCCGCGGCCCCGTCCGGGATCAGGTGGAAGGGAATGCCCTCCTGCAGGAGCTCCCAGGTGGTGAGCCGGGCGCCCTGCAGCACCGGCCGCGTTTCGCACACGTATACGTGGATCCCTTTGCCCATCTGGTGGGCGGTACGCACGATGCCGAGTGCGGTGCCCATACCGGCCGTGGCCAGACCCCCGGTGTTGCAGAGGGTGAGGATGCGCTCCCCGGGCCGGATCCGCGCGGCGCCGAAGGCGGAGAGCCGGCGGTCGGCCGCCACCTGCTCCTCCAGGATCCGGTGGGCCTCCTCGAGCAACGCCTCCGCGTTGGCCTGCGGGTCTCGGGCAGGGTCCAGACACCGGAGGAGCCGATCCACGGCCCAGCGCAGGTTCACCGCCGTGGGCCGGGCGCGTCGGATCTCCTCCGCGGCCCGTCGGACCTCGGCCTCAAACGAACCCGGATCCGCCGCGGCCTGCCGGGCCGCAAGAGCCAAGGCGTACGCGCCGGCGGCGCCGATGGCGGGCGCCCCTCGGACCCGCAGGGCCCGGATGGCCGCCACCACCTCCCGCCAGTCCCGCAGCCGGAGCACCCGCACCTCGTGCGGGAGGCCGGTCTGGTCCAGTAGCTCCAGGGCGTCCTCCCGCCAGGCGACGCTCGAAGGCGCCATGAGGGGCCTACAGCCGGAAGAGGGGGCCGGTGAGCCGCGGGGTGTGGGCGGCGGGAGCCGTGATCACCACGTGGTTGGGCGCGAACAGGAAGATCTCCTCTCCCACCTGCTGGATGTGACCGTCCAGGGCGTAGTCCACCCCGCACAGGAAGTCCACGATCCGCTGCGCGACCTCCCGCTCCACCTCCCGGAGGTTCACGATCACGGGCCGCCGGTGCTTGAGGCAGTCCGCGGCACCCTTGGCCTCCTCCAAGCTCTTGGGCTCGAGGACCACGATCTCCATCTGCCGGTTCGTGTGCAGGCTGAGGATCGGGGTCCGGCGGCGCCGGGGCTCCTCCTCCAACGGCTCCTCTTCCTCCGGCTCCTCGTCGAATCCCAGGAACTGCAGCAGCCGTGCCATGGCTCCCATACGTCCACCCCGCTTTCCCTTGCGTATTCGCCCCTGACCCCCTCCATCCCTTCACCCACCGGGCCGCTCCCCGAAGAGGGCCCGACCGATGCGCACCAGGGTGGCTCCCTCCTCCGTCGCCACCTCGAAGTCGTCCGTCATGCCCATGGAGAGCTCCGGCAACGGGACGCCCAAACGGTCCGAGAGGTCGTCCCGTAGCTTCCGCAGCTCCCGGAATACCCACCGCACCGCCTCCGGGTCCGGGCTGAGGGGCGCGATGGTCATGAGGCCCACGAGCTGCAGTCCCTCGCACCGCGCCACGGCCTGCGCGAGCGCAAATGCCTCCTCGGGCCTGACCCCGTGCTTCTGGGGCTCCCCGGCCACGTTCACCTGTAGGAGCACCCGGACGGTCCGGCCGTGCTGCACGGCCCGGCGGCTCAGCTCCTCCGTGAGCGGGACGGAGTCCACGGAGTGGATCCAGGAAAAGAGGCGCACCGCCTCCCGGGCCTTGTTCCGCTGCAGGTGCCCCACCATGTGCCAGGTGACCTCCGGAAGGGCCCGGACTTTCTCCCGCGCCTCCTGCACGTAGTTCTCCCCGAGATCCACGAGTCCCGCCTGCGCCGCGGCCACGGCCACGGAAACCGGAAACCCTTTGGTGACCGCCACCACCCGCACGGAGGACGGATCCCGGCCCGAGCGGCCGCAGGCGGCCGCAATGCGGGCGCGGACCGCGGCGAGGTTCTGCCGGACCTGCTCCGGGGCGATCATGGCCGAAGGGCGATCAGGCCTTCCATCCGGCCCACCCGCCCGTCCCTCCGGTACGAGAAGAACCAGGGGGCATGACAGGCGGTGCAGGCCGGGCAGAGGCTGATCCGGAAGACCCCGCATGCCCGAAGCTGGGACCGGGCTACGGCCCGGAGGTCCAGCATCCAGTGACCGGGCCGCGCGGGCCTGAGCGCCCCATCCCGCCAAGGCCCCAGGGCCTCCACCACGGGGACGTCTACCTCATAGCAGCAGGGTCCGATGGAGGGCCCGACGGCCACCGTGATCCGGTCCGCCCGCGCGCCCCGGGCCACCATGGCCTCCACGGTGCGCACCAGGATCCCGGACGAAAGGCCGCGCCAGCCCGCATGGGCCGCCGCCACCACGCCCGCCTGGGGGTCCGCAAGGAGCACGGGGAGGCAGTCACTCGTCCGCACGGTGAGCACCACCCCGGGCGAGGTGGTCACGGCGGCGTCCGCTACGCCCGACGACCCCCCACCGTCCTCGGCTCGGACCTCCACCACCCGGGCCGTGTGCCGTTGGAGGAGCTCCACGCACCGGTCCGGCTCGAACCCCAAGGCGACGAGCACCCGGCCGCGCAGGACCGGGTCCGTAAGGGGGTCCGGGTGGGGGAGGGTGCTCCGGCGGGTCGTGAACGCGTGGACCACACCCCCCGCGGCACGGAGGGCCCGCGACCGCAGGCACCACAGGCCTCCGGCCTCCACCAGCTCGAAGTCCGGCCCAAACATCCTGCGCCGTTCCTTCAACCGTAGTCGTTTATTGCACAACCACGTCGCCAGGCGAACGGCGTTCCCGACTTGCGCCGGGGAATCCCACCCCGGGACCCGAGCTTCCATCACGCGGAGGGCCTTCCGGTGCCG
>FWWM01003830.1_pt1 | contig 34743 bp, 30 predicted proteins | sample 2228351 | NCBI WGS metagenome assembly FWWM01 (sample SAMEA103939774, study PRJEB20133) | metagenome
GCTTTTTTTTCCTTCAATATTATTATATACATTTTTTCATAAACTAAATAATAAAATAATTATTTTTTACATTTTTTTTACAAACTTATCTTTTTGAGTAGTATAAATATTTTTTTTGGAGGTTTTAATATGATTTATTTAGAATAATAGAAGGGGGTGATGGAATTTATGGAAGAAATTCTAACAAAAAATAGTGCTTTGATAGTAGTAGATATGCAAAACGATTTTATAAATGGTGCTCTAGCTGTTCCTAATGCTGATACTATCATACCAATTGTTAATGAATATATTAAATTGTTTGAAAAAAATAATCTAATGATAGTATTTACAAGGGATTGGCATCCGGAAAATCATTGTTCATTTAAAGAAAATGGAGGGATTTGGCCTAAGCATTGTGTTCAAAATACCTATGGTGCTGAATTCCATAAGGATTTGTATATGCCTACTAATAAATATATTATTTCTAAAGCTTTTTTACCTGATTTAGAAGCTTATTCTGCATTTGAAAAAACAGAATTAGATGATTTACTAAAGAAGAATAACATAGACACTGTTTTTGTATGTGGTTTAGCTACTGATTATTGTGTTAAACAAACTGTGTTATCTGCTTTAAAACTTGGCTATAAAACTTATTTACTTGTAGATGCTATTAAAGGAGTTGATTTAAATAACTTTGATAGTGAAAAAGCTATTAATGAAATGATAGCTAACAAAGCTAAAGTCGTTGTTTTTGATGAATTACTTAATAAAATGAAAATTTAACAAAAATTAGTAAGAAGTATTTATCTTAGATAAAAATAAATCCTTACAAATATAGCTTACTAAATTTATAAGTATTACAGATGAAGAAGAATCAAGCAATTTATTAACACTAAGAGATTTAACACCTTAGAACTTAAGGTTATAAGGCTGAAAAAAAATAAACAGAACAAGCTGTATTAAGGTATAAAGCTCCAATTTTATAATATAACTAGTTAGTTCTTATTAAAACATTTAAGTAATTAATTTAAATGTAAATAATTTATAAATAATTAATTTAGGGGGAATTGCTATGAATTTTTTTAGATCTATTTTTAAAGCTATTGTTTTTAAAAGATATTTATTTATTTTTTTCTTTGTATTTCTTAGTTTTTTTGTTTTTAGTGTCTTAAAAGGAAATTCATTACCTGATTTTGAATATACTATAGAATATCCAAAAAATATTGATATAGATAATCAAAATCTATTAAAAATAAGTACTTTTATATTTAAAGATAAAGATATTAAAGATATTGCTAATATTGATATTTCTTTGTTTTATAAAGATAATATAATTTATAAAACTAAAACTAATTCTAAAGGTTTAGCTTTAATAAATATTAATAAAGATTTATTTAAAAATTTAAAAAGTAAAAATGATTTTAATATAAATGATCAGAAAAATTTAGAATTAATTGCTAAAATAGGAAATAATCAAGAGAGGCTATCTTTTAATATTATTAAAAACTATAAAGCTATAATAACTCTTGATAAACCAATTTATCAACCTGGTCAGAAAGTATTTATAAAAATTATTACTTTAAAACAAATAAATAATATTTTTAAACCTATAAGTGATAATTTTATTCTTGAAATATTAGATCCTAAAGGAAATAAATTAGAATATAAAAAAATAAAAACAGATAAGTGGGGAACTCTATTCTTTGAATATAATTTATCTTCTTTAATTAACTTAGGAACTTATAAAATAAATTTAAAAAAAGATAACGACGTAATATCTACTGTTAATTTTGAAGTAGATAGATATACTTTACCTAAGTTTAAAATTGAATTAAAAACTAATCAAAATTACTTAGTTATAAATAGAAATTATCAAATGGAACTGGATTTAAGTTATTTTTTTGGAAAAAAAGTAGAAGCTGATATAAATATAGATGTATTTTCTTTTGATGCGCAATTTTATAAACTTTATTCAATTAATGGGAAAACAGACAAAAATGGGAAATATATCTTTAACCTCAAAGTTCCTAATTACTTAACAGGTATAGATAAAGATAAAGGACTTTTAAAATTAACTATTACCGCTAAAGATAAAGCTAATCAAATCGAAACTAAGGATTTTATATTTAATGTATATTCTAATGATATTATCTCTGATATAGTTCCTGAAAATGAAATTATTTTAAATGCCTAAAATAATTTTTTATGTGTTTTTTATTATCCAGAAAGCGCTAAAATTGACAATAATTTTAAAGTAATTTTTAATAAGCCTTTTAAAAAGACTTTTGAAGTTAAAGGTAATACTTTAAGTTTTACTTATAAGCCTGATAAAAATGAAATTTATTTTGATTATGAAATTATAGATTTAAATAGAAATTTAAAATCAAACTTTACCAAAAGGTTATATATAAATGATAATGTAGATGATTTTATTTTTTTAAATTTAGATAAGGTTTTATATAAAGTAGGAGATAAAGCTAATCTAGAAATAATTTTAAATAATTTAAGAGATGTTTATTTAGAATTAAATCTGAAAACAGATAGTGGATATATTACTTTATTTACTGATACAATTAAAGTTAATAAAAAAGCTAATTATTCATTTAATTTAAATTATTCTGGTAATTTATTTATTAGGGCTTATTATATTAATGAAAGGGGGTTTTTTGTTGATAATATAAAATCAATAATTGTTGAAAAAAATGATAACTTTAAAATAATAACTAAAACTAATAAAAATATTTACAAACCAAAAGATAATTTAGAATTAACAATAAATACGGTTTTAGGTAATAAACAAGTTGATTCAAAGGTTTTAATTGATATAGTAGATGAAGCAGTTTTGTATTTAGCTAATAAAACTCCAGAGTTGCTTAAACTCTATTTATCTCTTGTTCAAGAACTATTAACTCCTAAATATGAAGCTCATAATTATATTGATTTCATAATAAATGAACAAAATAATTTATTAAAATATGCTTTCCTTAAGGATTATAATAATAGTTTAAAACAAGAATTTGATAATAATGTTTTTAGAGTTTTTAGTCTCTCTAAAAAATATGAATTAACATTAAACAATGCTATAAAAACTTATGAGAAGGTAAGTAATTATTATTATAGATTTAAAGTTGTCCCTTATGATTTGTTAAAAACTTTTGGTAATTTAGATTATCTTTATGATGGTTGGAAGAATTTATTTAAAGTTGAATTAAAAGATAACAGCATAAAAATAATAAGTGCTGGTTTTGATAAAAAATTTAATACCTCTGATGATTTAGTTTATCCTGATGATTATTATAAATTTTATAAATATAATAAGAGAATTATTTTTGAAGAAAGCTTTGTTAGAGCTTTAGAAATCGGAGCTCCACAATTTAAAAGTACTGAAAATCTTAAAAAAATTGATACTAATAATAACCAGGATTTATCTTATTTAAGGCAATATTTCCCAGAAACTTTTTATTCTAATATAATTGATTCAAATAAAACATTGTCTTTAAAATTGCCTGATAGTATTACTAACTGGAAAGTTAGTTTATTAGCTATTGATAATAATGGAAATACTGCGGATAAAATATTAGATATTAAAACTTTTCAAGAGTTCTTTATAGATGTTAATTTACCATTATTCTTAACTAAAAATGATGAAATATCTATCCCTGTTATTATTTATAATTACACTGATAAAAAATTAAATGTTAATTTAGTTATTAACAAAGAGGATTGGTTTGAGTTGTTAGATAGTAATCAAAAGAATATAGTAATTGAATCTAAGGGGATTGATAAAGTTTATTTTAGAATAAAAGCTGTTAAAGTTGGGAAAAATAATTTAACTATTCTTGCTTATTCTAAAGATACTAATTTAAAGGATGCTATAAAAAAAGAGATAGAAGTTGTTCCCTATGGTCAATATGTTCAAAATGTAAGCAGTTTTAGTGGAAATAGTAATATAGATTTTGTAGTTAATGGTGAGGGTAAGGGAGCTTACTTAGTTGTTTATCCTGCTTTATTTAGTCAAGTTCTTAATGGTTTAGATAAGCTTTTAGCTATGCCCTATGGATGCTTTGAACAAACTAGTTCTGTTAATTATCCTAATGTTTTAATTTTAAAGTATTTAAAGCAAAAAGGGATCTCAAAACCTGATATAATTATGAAAGCTAACTATTATATAACTATAGGTTATCAAAGGTTATTAACTTTTGAGGTAGAAGGCGGCGGATTTTCTTGGTTCGGAGATAAACCCGCTAATAAAGTTTTAACAGCTTTCGGTTTAAAAGAATTTAAAGATATGAAAGACGTTGTATTTGTTGATGAGGATTTAATTAGAAGGACAAAGGAGTTTTTATTAAATCAGCAGTTAGGGGATGGTTCCTGGGAGCCTGATAAAACTTTTCTCCATCAAGAGGTTTGGCAAAATATTCAAAAATCTAAAATTACTACTACCGCTTATATTCTTGATGCCTTATTAGAAAATGATCCTTCTATACTAAAAAATTCTAAAATAGATAATTCTGTAAAGTTTATAATAGATAATATTAAAGATATTAAACAAATTGATAACTATACTTTGTCTTTTATTTTTAATTCGCTAATTAATTATGTTATAAATAGTAATTTAATGGGCTTTGAGACTAAAAATTACCATAAAGCTATTGAAAAAATAATAATTATTAAAGAAGAATTAATAAATAGAGCAAAAAATAAAGATGATACTATATTTTTTGAGGGGATAAATCAGGGAACGTTTTTCTATGGGGATCTAAATACTTCTTCTATAGAAACTACTGCTAATATTGCTTTAGCTTTTATTAAATTATCAAAAATAAATATAAATCAATTAAAAGATTCTTCATATATGAATTACGCTTATAAAATGATAAAATTTTTAATTAATTCGAAATCAGATAACGGTTTATGGTATTCTACACAACCTACTATTATGGCTTTAAAAGCTATTTTTTATTTTGAGCTTTATTCTGCTTCTTACAATCAACCTAAAAATGCTATCATTAACATTAATGATAAATCTATAAATATTAGTTTTACAAAAGATGAGTTAGCTTATAAAATTATTGATTTAACAACGTATTTAAGAGATGGTAAAAATTATCTTAAAACTAATGGGGATAGTTTATATTATGATTTAGTATATTATCAGTATTTACCTTTTGATAAGGTTTCTAATAATTTAAAAGAGTTAGATATTATTGTAAATTACGATAGAACTAATATAAAAGAGAATGATATTATAGTTGTAAATGTTAGTATAAAGAAGTTAATTAAGGGGGCTTTGGAAATGGTTGTATTAGATTTAGGGATTCCTCCAGGGTTTTCCGTTATTACTGATAAATTAGATCAATTAAAACAAAAAGGAGTTATAAAAAATTATGAATTAACATATAATCAAATTATTATTTACTTTGATAAAATTGATAGTGATATTAATTTTAGTTATGAAATTAGAGCTAATTATCCATTAAAAGTAAGAATTCCTTCTTCTAAAATTTATGAATATTATAAACCTTCAAATAAATTAGAAAAATCTGGAGGTATATTAGTAGCTAACTAAAAAGATAAAAATAAGACTATAAAAAGCTTAAATTATTATTTTCCCGATTTCTAATTCATTTATTAAATTAGATTGATTAATATAATTAGTAAAAATATTAATTAATTTATTAAAATTATCGTGTAGGGGATTTATTGTTATTTTTTGTGATTTATTTATTATGCTTCCTATAATTGATTCTAATACATTTGCTCCGAATGACCTGTTGTCTATATAAATACTTAGTGTAATTAATTTTTTTACTTTAAATTCTTTTAATTTATTTATGTCTTCATTAGTTAATGTATTTGTTATTATGATTTTGTTTTTAACTAAATCCCCTAGTTTTTTTATATAATGAAAATCCCCACTAATTATATCTACTTTATCTATATATTTTGAAATTATATTGTAAATTTTAATATCTTTTTCTTCTTCTTGTTTTTTACCTATTGGATATAATAGATAAAATGGTAAATTAAGGACATCTTGTAATAATAAGTTAGCAATTTTTTTTAATTCTGTTAAATTGTATATTATTTTATCAGTTTTAAGTGCAAAAACTAAATCCCCTATTAAAACTTTGAAATTATTTTCTATAAAAGTTTTAACTGCGCTAAATCTATCTAAAGAACTAACCTGCAATACTACCTGATTATTATTTATTACTTTTTGATCTATTAAATTTTGGATTATTTTTTTTTCAATTATATTTTTTATTATACTACCATCAAATATGCTTTTTTTAATTGATAATTTAGCTAATTTATAGGAATCTTTAATAATATATTTTTTATCTTCAATAAATAAAAATAAATCTGTACCACCTAGCCCTATTGAATCTATATCACTATCTTGTAGATTTTTTATTAATTTTTTTAAGGTATAGTAATCTCCATCTATTCCTACTCTCGCTAAATATATATCAAAATCTTGGAATTTAAAATTAGTGAATTTATTTCTTTTAGAACTTCCTAAACTTAAACTAACTATTTTTATCTTCTCCATTTTTTTATTATTTATTTTTTCCATTATTTATTTTCAAGTATATTAATAATATTATAAGCTATTTCAGAAATTATGGAATTTACTATATTCCTAGAAGTTTTATTTGATTTTGTGAAATTACCAAATTTCGTAAATACGCTTAATATGTAATAGTTTTTGTTATTTAGTTCTTGTTCTATATTATTAGATTTAAAAATAATTCCACTATCTAAGGAAATTCCATTTATATCCCCAGTTTTGTTAGCTATATAATAATTATCTAAAAACATTGGAATTTTTTCGGTATATTGTTGCTTTAACATTATGCTTATTAAACTTAAAGTATTTTCTTTATTTAACAGTTCAAAAGCAGCTAATTTATATAGTAGGTAGTTTATTTCAAAAGTTGTAGCAAAATTAACAGGTGGTGAAACTAAATCTACCATGAACCTCCTATTTATTGTTGTTTTATTTAAACCTATTGATAATAAGTAAGAGTTTAGAGAATTAAATGGATTATTTTCTATTTTTTCAATTAAATCTATTAAGATATTGCTTGCTGTATTATCTGAAATTATTATAGCTAAAGTTATTAGATCTATTATTTTTATCTTTGATATATTTAAATCTTTTAGGATTCCTGCACCTCCTACTTTTTTTATCCTTTCTATGTTAATTTCTTCATTTATATCTACTTTATTTTCTTCATATAGTTTATAAATATAAATAGTTAATGGGATTTTTACTATACTTGCTGCAGGAAATACTTTGTTTTCATTTAAACCTATATACGCTATTTTGTTATCTTGAAAGTAAAAAAAACAATAACTTATTTCTATTGGTAATGTATTAGCTATTTTAGGGATTATTTTTTCATTTTCTATTTCTATTTTTTGTATAATTTTGATATCCATAGTTTTAATATTTTAAAATATTTTTCTCTTCCCTTTTATAAAAGTTAGATTTAAGTAAATAAAAATTGAAATCTAGTTTTATAGATTTTAAATTAAATAATTTTAAGAAACATTTAAAAAAGGATTAAGTAAGAATAAAAAGGAATTATATTAATAGGGGGGGGGCGAAGGGAAAACAAAAAATAATTTTACCGAAATTTTTTTGCCCCTAGGATAATTTTTAAATTTAAATTTATGGGAAGGGGATGATAAATATGGATCCTCTCTTATTAGCACGTATTCATTTTGCTCTAGCTACTACTTTTCATTTCATATTTCCACCAGCTACTATAGGCTTGTCTCTTTTAATTTTATTATTCCAAACACTGTATTTATTTAAAAGGGAAAAAATATATGATGATATTTCTCATTTATTAGTTAAAATGTTAGCTGTTATTTTTGTAGTAGGAGTTGTTACAGGATTTACTTTATCTTTTGCTTTTGGGATGTATTGGTCTAAGTTTTCAAAAATAGCAGGAGATTTAATTGGAATTACTATTACGGCAGAAGGGGTTTTCGCTTTCTTTTTAGAAGGGGTTTTTATTGGATTATTACTATTTGGTAAAAATAAGATCCCGCAGTTTATGTATTGGTTTTCATCGTTAATGGTATTTCTAGGTACCCATTTGTCAGCATTTTTTATATTAGCTACAAATAGTTGGATGCAAACTCCAGCAGGGTATGAAATAATAAGGACAGCTACCGGAGAAATTGATAAAGTAATAATAGTAGATTGGTTTAAGGCTGTATTTAATCCATCTACTTTAGCAAGGATGCTTCACACAACGGTAGCAACTTGGATAACCGCTTCTTTATTTACTGCCGCTACCGCTGCTTATTATTTACTAAATAACAAAAATATAGAATTCTCAAAAGTTATGCTTAGAATTAGTTTTATTGTTTTTGCATTATCTTCTATTGCTCAATTTTTTACTGGCCATATTCAAGCTATGGTAGCTTATCATTATCAGCCTGCAAAAGTTGCTGCTTTTGAAGCTATGTGGGATACTACTAAGAGACCTGGGATGTCTATTATCGCTATAATTGATGAAAAAAATCAAAGAAATATTTTAAATATAGAAATTCCTTTATTAAATGCAATATTGTTTGGAACAGAGTTTTGGCCTCCCAAATTCGATATTAATATAGAAATGAAAGGATTAAAGGAGTTCGTTAAAAAATTAGATGATGGAACTGTTATTAAAGAACATCCACCAGTTGCTTGGGTTTATTATACTTACAGAATTATGATATATCTTGGTACCTATTTTGGTTTAATCTCTATAATTGGACTTTATCTTTTATTTTCTAATAAAATGTTTACTAATAACTTATTCTTAAAAGTTTTAACATATAGTTGGCCATTACCATTTATAGCTAATACTGCAGGATGGTATACTGCTGAAATTGGAAGACAACCTTATATTATCTACGGAATTCTTAAAACTAAAGATGCTATGACTCCTAACCTAAATGCAGCTTCTATTTTATTCACTATTATTGTTTTACTAATTCTTTACTCATTTTTAACCTATGTTGCTTTATACTTAATATTTAAGATAATAAAAAATAATAATGTAGTTTCTGAGAAAGTTGTAATTAAACCTGAACCTAAATTAGAAAGTTAATAATTAAATTAAAAGCTAATTATTAATTTTATTAAATAATTTAAAATAAATATTTAACAGGGAAAGGGGGATTTTTTTATGGATAGTTATCTAACTCAGCATATTTTATATATAGTTATAGGGGTAGCTTTTTTTGCTTATAGTTTTTTATATGGGCCTATTTTAGGTAGTGGCTCTATTTTTCATTTAATAGCTAAGACACATGAAGATAGAAAGACTATTCTTAACTCAGTAGCACCTTTTTGGGATGGAGCAGGGGTTTGGTTAATAGCTGCCGCAGTGGTTATTTGGGGAGCTTTCCCACAAGCTTATGCTACTATTTTTGGAGGATTCTTTTTGGCTCTTTTTGTAGTTTTAGTATCTATTATCCTTTCGGTTGCAGCTATTGAATTATATCATAAAGATGAAGTTAGGCGCAATTTCTGGGCTAATTCTTATTTTATTGGTAATTTTATTCCATCTTTTTTATTTGGAGTGGCTTTAGGGAATGTTATACTTGGGATCCCAATGAATCAAGATTTCCATTTTACAGGATCATTTTTTGATCTTTTAAGACCATTTCCATTATTTATGGGACTACTTAGTTTATTTATTTTAATTATTCACTCCATTGGTTATTTAATAATTAAAACTGAATCCCAAGCTACTAATAATGCTATTAAATTATTACCTATTACTAATACAATTTTTCTTGCTTTGTTTATTATATTTTCTATTTGGGGGTTCTTTATATTTAAGAATGTGATTTTTAATATAGGTTTATATTGGATTTTAGTTATCCTTATTGTTATACTTTCCTTGTTTATTTATAAATTTGTCAATTTTAGTTTTTGGTTTACTACTTTACAATTGTTTTTAAGCTGGGGATTAATTGGGGTTATTATGTATCCTAATGTAGTTAGGGGAATTGAAAATAGCATAACTATATTTAATGCTACTTCTTCTCCCGTTACTCAAAAAGCTATGATATTTATATTAGTTATTGGTTTGCCTTTTGTTATTGCTTATACTTATTATAGTTATTTTGTTTTTAGGAATAAATTCACTCCTGACCAAGATTTATACTAAAAATAAAAAAAAGATAAATTGCAAACAATTAAAAGTAGCTAATGTCTTTGTTGATAAAGTGGTAGGAGCATATGGTAAATGTAAAGTTAAATAATAACTGTAAACCCCTTACAAAAACTACTAATAATTTTAGAATATTACTTTATTAGATTTATTGGAAATTTTATTGAAAATACCTTGATCTTAATAAAGTATAACATAAAAATCACCATTTATAGTTCTAAATTTTTGTTGTATTGTTTTGTGTAAATTTTTTTTAAAGCATTAAGTTGAGGAGTGTTTTCTACATTTAAATATTATCAGAATGTTTTAAAAACTTATTACTAAGTGAGTACTTCTTATTTATTTTTTTTAATTTGATTTATAGTATAAATAGTTGCTTCTTTAAGATTATTTAAAATTTCTTTTGAGATTAGTACTTTTAAAAGAAGTATAAAACCTAAGATTATATATATAATACTTACTTGTATTCTTATATCAGGAATTAGTAATTGTGAAGAAAATAGAACAAATAGAAGGATAGCGTCTATTATTTTGAATCTCATATCTAGGATCATGATTAAAGCGAAGAAGCTTTGAGCAGCAGTTAATAATATCTCATGTTTTTGAAGCTCATCTAATATTAACGGACTACCTGGTTTAGAATGGATTAATAATGAAATAAAATATACAAGTGGAATAAACCCAACAAGTAGTGTCCATTGGTTTATTTTAGAAGATACTACAGTAGAGAATGCATCAGTAGCTAAGAGTTTATAGGCAAATATGATAACGACAATTATTTCCGGGGATTCTGAAGCTATAGGTGCTACCCATTGAACCATTAAAAATTTTGCAGTATCAACATCAAATCCAAAATTAGTAGCTATTTTAGAACCTAATATCAAAAGGCTTTCTCCAAATGGCTCTGCACTTAAGAGAAATCCTAACCCAGCAAATGAAAACATAAAAAATATCATAAATTTTTTAAGCTTTTGGGGGAGATTGGAAATAAGCAATGCTGGACCTTCCAATTCAGGTTCTCTTTTCCCCATCCTTGTAGCTAAATATATATATATTCCAAATATTGTAAATAATATCAAAGTATCAATTAAACTTAAATTTCCTTTAAACGGAAGTATAAAGCAGTATAATGTAGATAATAGTAAAAAAGTGATTTCTAATATATTAGTTTTATCTAATTGAATATAATTAGGGGATTCTGGGGATCTTTTTGATTTAGCTATTAAATATACTATTAAAATGAGTGGCCAAACTAAGCCGATTAGCATCCTATTTGCCCCTGTCATGTTGCTTATTGCATAATGAGTATATTCTTCTTTAATTGCTGCCATATAGGTAAAATAGATATCAACTACATACTCGGGCAAAACGTTTATTATAGCTAATAAAGCTAAAACAAAATTTGGTGGTAGGTATTCTTGAAGTACTTCAGAAGCCCAGCTAACTATAAATGCGCATGCTATTATCGTTATTCCTGTTAAAATCGCACTTGCTAATGCATAATGCTCATAATCCCATTTAAATAAACCTATTAAAGTTAATGTTTTTATTATCATCCAGGGTAAGGATATTAAAAACATTAATATTAACAGATTTGTATATTTTTTTTGAGTAGATTTATCTAATTGGTGGTTATTATTTTTTTTATCTTCTTCTTTTATGTTTGTTAGCATTTTTTTTCAACTCCTTTCTTTTTTCGGTATTTAATTATTTGATTTAATTTTTTTGATTGTTTTTTATTTTTATTTTATTGTTGTCTTATGATGTATTCTATTTTAGTTATATCTAAGGAATCTTTGAAGTTGTCTGGAAATCCTGGAGGTAAATTAGCGTTATCTATATCTCCCTCTTGTTCAGTTAGAGTATAAGTTTGGTTAATATTGGTGTTTGAGGTATCTATTATTATGTTTTGAATGGATCCGAAACCATAGGAATCTATAGGGTTTTGTCCAAAGTCATCTTCCATTTGATTATATCCAAAATTTCTTAAAAATACTAACACTATGAAATTATATATATTAGGGCTTCCTATTATATTATCTGGAATTAGAATATTAAAATTAAGAACGTTATTTGATATATTTGAGTTAGTGTCAATTATAATGGATGACCATTCTTGTGAGGTACTTGTATTTGGGCTTGGGGGATTAACTCTGTTAAACCTTTTAAATCCGTTTTCAAAAAAATATATATGGCTCCATCTATCTATATTTAAATTATTAAAATCGTTATCAAATCTAAAACATAAAGCACAGTAAAAATTATAATTAAAATCTTGAGAATTATAGTTATAGCTAAAAGTAGGTTGGATATTATTTTTAAAGTAAACACTAATTGTTAATAATTTATTGGTAATTATTGGTGGAGCTATGGTAGGAGTTGGGGTTGCACAAGAACTTAAAAATAATAGTATTATACTTATTAAAATTAAACTAAAATAATATAAACTTTTTAAATTAAAATGTATTTTAGACATTATTTTATTTAATTATTTTTCTCTTTGATTTTCTTTGGATTATATAATATTGCAAATAGTATAAAATATATTCCCATTATTACTAATAGTACTTGAAAATAATCTATGTTTCTAAAGTATGATCTACTGGTTATTATTATAGCTAAACTAAAACTTATTAAAGCAGCGTCTTTTAGATATTTAAATTTTTCTTCTTTATTTGCTAAAAATAATAATAATGTTCCGTATATACTTATTATAATTAATACTATCAAATTAGGAAGAAATTCATTAAGATTTATTCTAAACGATATATCATAAATTTCCTGAATAACTAATATAATAAAAATAAAAGTAGTTATTAAAATAGAGTTTCTATCAATATTATTGAAATAACTATTATCTTTTAGGAGAGAATAATTATTTTTGTATATATAATAAAATATGATAGCACATATGATTAGCGTTATGTAGCTTATTGTTCTTAAGTTAAAAAATGGGAAATTGTTATCTGAATATATACTGTGATAACTATAAAAACTAAACAAAGGATATAATAAATGTAATAAAAAAACGAATATTAATATGTAAAAAATTATAATGGAATAATATGAAAAGCTTTTTAATAAATTAGGCTTGTTAATATAAAATAATAAACTAACTATACTTAAAATTCCATAAACTGTTATCATTAAATAAAATTTATCTATTAACATAATTTGGGATTTAATTATTTCTATAGGGGGTAAAATTAATGAAATCAAAATAAGAGTATTTATATTAGTTGAAAACATATTAAAAATTTTTGAATCTATTGCATTTTTTTCATTATTAAATAAAGAAGTAAATAAATTATTTATTTTTATATTAAAAACTATTAAAATAAGTAAGATTGTGTTTAAGATAGTTATAATTATTAATGCTATATTATTTCCTCCTAATAAATAAAATAAGAACCAAAATAATGTGCATGCTATAGGTAGTCCTCCCATAATACCTAAAACTATACTAAAAATCAAACTATTGCTTAATGTATAAAAATAATAACTAATTAAAAATGTGAATATTAATATATTAAATACTGATAATAATGGTGTTATTAAATGAATGTCATAATTTATTTTAATACTAAATTTATACATAAATAAAAAAGGAAGTATTAGGGAAATCAAAAATATAGGGGAATATTTAATATTTTTTAATTTAGCAATATTTTCTTCTTGATCTAATTTAGACAAAATAAATGTTAATATAGTCATTAATATAAATGTAATTATTAAGTAAAATATTCTTGTATAATCTAAGCCCCAGTAATATGTTAAAAATAAAATAAAATTAATAAAAAACATTATGTAAGCAGATATTGCAAGAGATTTATATTCTTCGTTTTTATTTAAAGAGTATATATATAAATAGACTGTACTTAGTGTTAACCAAATTGTAAACCAATAAATATTATTTAATAAAGTTTGGATAGTTAAAGATAAAAATAAAATTATCATTGAATAAAAAACCCAAAAAATATTTTCATTTTCTTTCTTTTGATTATAAATATAGTAATTCGCTGCTAAAAATATAGTAAATAATAAACTATAAATAAAAGAAATAACATTAGAATTAATTCCTTGAAAATATATACTAAATTCATATGATTTTATTAAAAACACACTTGTTGTCCAATAGATTAGATTTAATATAATGAAATATATTGAATCTATTATACTTAGCTTAGGTGATAGAATAATAAAATTAAAATAAAAAAGGAAATAATTTATTGATAAGAATATAATTAATGATAATGTATATTCTGTGCTTAAACCTTTTAAAGAGAAGAATATTATTACTGAAAGGATAAAAAACAATAAATTAATTATTCTCATTTCTAACCATTTAAATATATTAAAAGATACACTCATAAATGCATTTATTAGAGTTATGAAAAGTAGGTATTTATTGATATATAAATTTAAAGGGATATCAGGGAAAACTATAGATAAGTAAGCTCCAGCTGATGATAATACCATTAACACACTCGATTTATTTTTTAATGATAAAATCAATGATAATAAACTTATTCCAAAAACTATTATTAATGAATATATTAAAGGAAATATATTAAATAATAAAGAAGAAACAATTGTGTTAGTATATAATATTGTTATCCCTATTGCTTGTAATCCTATGAAAAAAAAATTACTTAGTTTTTCTTTATACCTATATGGTAATATAATAAATATTAATCCTAAGATAAATACTAATAGAAGTAGTATTTTTATATCTTTTATAAATTCTATTATGGAATATCCTATTCCTATTAGTAATAAAAATGCACCTATTATAAAAAAGATTTTCTCTAATATAAAATCTATTATTTTTTGTGATGAATTTTGTGATATTTTATTATTTTGTATTTCAGTATTATTGCTATCAATATTTTCGTTATAATTATTTAAACTATTCATTTTTTTGTTTTCTTTTAGATATGTATTTTATTATTTTTTCTATAACTTAAATTTTATTATAACTGATTTTATATTTATATTAAGATATTTTAGAAACTTTATGTGAAACATCTCACTTATTAAGCATTAGCTTATTTCTTCATTGCTGGATACATTATACAACAAACTAAAGTTAATTTTACAAAAAAATAGATCTAAAGACTTAAGATTTAAACTTTTTACTTTTTATTCTTATAAACTCAGCAAGTCATATTATATTAAGATTTTCTATATACTATTCTGCCTTTTGTTAAATCGTAAATAGATAGTTGAACTACGACTCTATCTCCTACACTAACTTTAATAAAATTCACTCTCATTTTTCCTGATAGATGTGCTAGTACGGTATGGCCGTTATCTAATTTAACTCTAAACATTCCATTAGGCAAAGCTTCAATAACTTCACCTTCGGTTTCTACAAAATCTTTTAGAACTTTTATATTTTGTTGATCTTTTTTATTTTTTTTATTATGCATAAAAAAAATAAGCGGGGACGACGGGACTTGAACCCGCGACCTTTGGCGTGACAGGCCAACGTTCTAACCGTGCTGAACTACGCCCCCTTACATTATACTTATTCTACTTTTATTTAAAATTCCCTTTTTTATTTTGTTTAAGTTTTTTCTTTAGTCTATGAAAAATTATTTTTTCTAAATGTAATTTTTAATTTTTTAATTTTTAATTTTTGACATTTCTTTATTTAAACGTTTATTAATTTTAAATGTATAATTTTTAGCTTTTTTTTTAGCTTGTATATACTTTTTAGCAAAAATAATTTCAGTACCTGTAAAAATATTATAGGAAAAGCAATAAAAATATGAAAGATATTCAGTAAATTTCATTTAAATGGAATTTATCTCTCATTTTATAATTATTTTAATTCAATTATATCTATTTTGTCGGGTAAAGTTTCTATTATTTCAGATAAACTTTTTAATGGTTTTTTATGTAGATATATGAAATCTATTGCTTTCATTCTTCTTTTGGTTGTTATAGTAGGATTTAGAAAATCTATAGCACATTTATTAAATAATTCATTATTTGTTAATTCATATAATCCTTGGCAAAACTGAGAAATATTTAGTTCATATTTTGATATAAAAGAAATTGAAACAAATGAATAAATATGAATAATTACTATAATAATAAAGATTAAAATGCTGCAGTAATATATTAAAGAACTAGGTATTTCTGGTTCAAAGTATGTATAAAATAGAAAAAAGGGGCAAGAAAATATAGGAGCGCATACGGTAAATAAAACTAAGGCATTTAGTAATAAAAGTGAGTAAACTGAAAGTAGTAGTAAATTGCCTAGTTTCGAGTGTTCTATTAGATAAAATAGATTATCATATAAGATTATGTTTAGATTTTTTAGTTTTTTATTTAAGTTATAAGCAGCTTTTATGAAGCTGAATTCAGCGTATAGTGGTATTAAAGGTATCAAAAGAGCTATTAATAAGTTTTCATATGTATAGATTAGTAATTTTAAGGATTTTATTAATTCCTTTTTTTCTTTAGATATATCCATAAAGAAAGTAAATAGAAATAATGGTCTTGAAATTGCAACTCCTGGTGTAACAAGCTAACATTCTAACAGTACTGAATGTACTCCCTTATATTTTTACTATATTCATAACATTTTCCCTTTTTTCTATTTTTCTCTTAATAAAATTTACTGCTAAAATAATTAAAATAATTAACAGAAATTATCCAAAATTTCGAAGGAAATTTTTTATTTTTTTTAAATATAAATAAAATAAAAAACATAATAAAAATTTTTTATGATTTTTAAATTTTAAATTATGGATAATTTTATTGATATTTTTACTAAGCAAATTATTAATGTATTTTATCCTTTTTTAGTTTTTATTTATTTACTCATTTTTATTTTGTTTATTTTTAAATTTATTATTAATTTAATATTAAAGAAAATAGAGAAAAATAAACTAAAAAAAATAGGAATAAATGATATAGATAATTTAGATGGTTTGACTTTTGAAAAGTATTTAGAAGTTTTATTTAAAAATATGGGATATAAAGTAATAAGGACTCCTTATATGCAAGACTATGGTGCTGATTTGATTTTAGAAAAAGATAATAAGAAAACTGTAGTTCAAGCAAAGAGAGCTGACTCAAAAGTAGGAGTTAAAGCTATCCAAGAAATCGTTGCTGCTAAAGGATACTATAAAGCTGATCATGCTATGGTTATTACTAATTCCTACTTTACTTTTAATGCTAAAATATTAGCTAAAGAAAATAATGTTGAGCTCTGGGATAGAAAAAATTTGATAAAAAATATTATACAATATTTATCTGATGATAATAAAAATGATAATAAAAATGATAATAAACAAGCATTAGTAAATAACGAGTCATTTAAAGATGAACTTCAAACTGATATTAATTTTTGCTTTATTTGTAATAAAAGATTAACTGATAAAGAAATAGATTATTGTTTAAAAAATACTGATATTTTCAAAGGTAAGACTTACTGTTATAATTGTCAAAAAAAAGTATAGTATATTATAAAATGTTAAAAACTTTGTAAAATATGTAATCAATTAATCCTTTATCGACTTTAATAAGCTTTTCGTTATTTAGGATAATAACCCATTCAAATTTAGCTGTTAGATAAAATTTGTAATTAATACTTCCGTAGATATCTAAAAATCCTAATGTTTCTGTATTTAATATATTTTGATTTAATCTATTAAAGTATAGGTAAATATTTTTTCCTGATTTAGATATTTGTAAGTTGTAGTTAGAAAAATTAACATTAGCTTCAATCTTTTTAGCTTTATTATAAAAATCCGATAATAAATTAAAAACTAAATAATTGATATATTCTTCTAAGGTCATATTATTTTCTTAATTATTTATATTCTGCTTTATTTATATATTATTTATATTTTATTGTATTCCTGTATTAGTAGTTAAGGAGATTTATTTTTATTTATATATTATTTTCTAATGGATTCTTGTAGATTAATGCTAAAGGCTATATAAGCGGGTAGAATAGATGATAAAAAGCCGATCAATATGCTTATTATTAAAATCTGTAAGAATACGTTAAAAGATAGTGATACTATTGGGATAGATAAATTAAGAGCCTTATAGAATGAATTTTGGAATAGTAAGCTAGAAATTATCCCTAAGATTATCCCTATAATTGAACCAATAAATGATATAATAATCCCTTCAAATAATACTGTTAAGAAAACTAAGAATCTTGGACTACCTATTGCTAATAATATAGCAAATTCTTTTATTCTTTCAAAAGTAGTTATTAAGATTGTATTAGTTGATGCTACTAAGGCTGTACTTATTGAAGCTATTATTATTACCACTTGTAAGCTCTTTAGTAATGCTATTAAAGAATATTGATTATTATTTACTTGTTCATTTTCATAAAAAAATAAATTAGGATAAGTGCTTTTTAATTCTTGAATTATTTTTTTATTTTCTAAATTATTTAGATTTGTTATAACCCATAACTGAGATAATGAATTAATATTAAATAATTGTATATAATCTTTATAATCTATAAAAATAGCATAGTCTTCATAGCCATTTAGTTTATTTAGTATTTTAGATATTCTAAACGGCTTGTTTTGGATAGTTATTATATCATTTTGTTTAAGATTTAACAGCCTTGATAGTTCTTTCCCTATTATTGCTGTTTGAGAAGAATACAAGATATTTACTTGTGAATTAGGATAAAATTTATCTATATAATTTAAATCTAATGAAATTATGGGGATTAGTTTATCATTTATTTTGATTAAGTCTTTAAATATAGGAGATATTATAAAGTTAGGATATTTATTTCTTAATTCTTGATATATATTAATATTTATTTTATAGGAACTTGTACTTACTACAATTGGTCCTAACTCTATTGGTAAATCTCCACTTGTTATTACTATATCTATTTTTTTTAAGTTTATTGAGTTTTTTATTGTTTTTAAAAAACCATCTATTATAGATAATAGCAAAAATGATATAAATATTGAGATAACTATTGAGAAAACTGTTAAAAATGTCCGTTCTTTTCTATATTTTAAATTACTATTTGCTAATTTTAAACTCAATATTAACATTTTTAGCTTTTTTATATAGGCTTTAGTTTTTTTATAAATTTATATAAAATAAAATTTTATCCTTGTTAAAATAATTATTCTGAAATTAATTAAATTAAAATTGAATTTAAACTAAATTAAATTTAAATGAAGGGATTCTTTTTTTTAAATAGAAGTAAAAAAATAGAATATATTTTTAATGAATATTTTTTAATTTATTTATTTTTGTGGAGGTGTAATAATAATGATAAAAAGCAAAAAAATTTTTTTGTTATATTTTTTACTTTACTTTATTATTTTTATTTTAAATGTTAATGCTAAAGAAAATAATGAGGATAATTTTATTTTTGATGATTACTCTTTTTTGTCTCTTGTAGGAATTGATTCATTGGGATCAAGTTATCCAAGTAATTCAGATAATTCAAATTTAATTTTACAAAAAGTGGATTTTGTATCAAATTTAACAGCGGGTATCTATTTAAGTGAGTTAATTAAAAAGGATAATAATTTAAATAGAGTATTGATAATAAAAAGTAAGGATAATGATGTTGTTAATCTTTTTATCAAGGGCTTTCTTAGTGGTTATGATATCAATAAGGTATCCATTGTTGATGTAAAGCAAGTAAGAAACTATGATATTGATCATTTTAAAATAGTTGTAGCTTTAACAAGCGAAGCTGCTAATTTCCTTAAAGATAATTATAATCCGAATGCTCTTAATATTTATTCTTTAGTTTTGAGTCCTTCTTATTTAGGGATAGAAAATAAGTTTATTGGTTTTGCTGTCTATCCTTCTATAAATCAAATTTTATCAGAAATACGGAAAAATTACCCTGGTATTAAAAATATTGGTATAGTTTATAGTTTAGAAACATATAACCTAAATAAAAACTATACCTTACAAAAAATAGGAATAAATTTAATTCCTATTAATGTGAATAATTATAATATAGATAAAATTGAAAATAAATTTAAAGAATGTGATGCTATATTTATAATACCTGATGTTTTTACTTTGGAAGAAGAAAATCTCTTTAAAATAATATATAAAGCTAAAAAAAATAATAAATTATTGTTATCTACTCATAAAGTGTTATTAAATTATGGGGTTGATTTAATATTTAGCGTAGATTATGAAAATTTAGGTAAGCAAGTTGCTGATTTTATTAAAGAATATTCATTTGATAAGAAAGATAAACAAAAAGAAAAATATTTAATTTTTAGTGATAGATTTATAATATTTACTAAAAACTATTAAGATTTAATTATTTAAAATATTTTAGCTTTATCTATTGTAATTTATTAATTTAAAAGGAGGGGAGATTAAATGTTATTGAAATCTATTAAAAATATATCTGCTTTATTTTTATTATTAATTTTGATTTTTAGTGTTTTTGTATTTTCTAATGAATCAAAAAATAAAGAGAATTTCCAAATAGACAATAAAAAAAATTATAATAATATAGAGTTAGTAGATTATGTTAACTCTTTTGAAGATAAATCTTATATAGAACAAGAGGTTAATTTTATAACTACTGTTGATAGTTTAACTAAATATACACAAAGTATATTAAAATCTGCAGCAAGTATATCAATAATTCAACCATTTGAATTAAGATTATTTTATTATCCTGATTTAAAGACTCTACTTAATTTTACCCCAGGTTTATATGTAATAGAAGATGGAGCTAATTGGTACTTGGGGAATAGAGGGATACAAATACCTGGTAGTGTTAATTCTAGAGCTTTAATTCTTTTTAATGGTTATCAAACTAATGATTACTATTTTGGATATCCTTTGAATTATCCTTCTCATTTTGTACACAATGTGGAAGTGGTTCATGGGTATTCTAATGTTTATTTTGGAAGTAATTCATTGCTTGCAACCGTTAATATAATCCCTAATTTTAAATATTATAATCAAGATTATTTAAAAGAAAAATTATTTAACGTATATACATTTGCTAATTTTAATGAGAATAAAGTTAATACAATAAGTGGTTTTATGTTTAATAAAAATTTGGGTAAATATTACTTAATCGTAGGTAATGAGTTTATAAATTATAAAGGTAGGAAAATTTTCTTTGAAGATAGATATCAGGCTTTAGGAGGAACAATAGAGGATAATACTTCTTTTTATAAAGATAAAACTTGGAGTTACTATGAGTATATTGGTTTATATAATGAGGATGAGCAGATTTATTTTGCTAACTATGGGCATAGGTATTCTTTTCCTACAGGACCTGGATCTTTTCAATTAAACTCTAATTTATCTTATTATATGGATAAATACAGATTTTTTTATTATCAAAAAACTTTTCAGTTATTTTCAAATATTCAATTTAATACAAAATTGAACTATCAGAAGTATTCATTTGATGGTGAATTACCATATATTGGTTTTCCTGCTATAAATGTGGATAAGGGAGCTATTGATGTTATTTCTTTTGAGAATAACCTAAATATAAAGCAAAGAAAATATGATTTATTATTTGGTATTGATATAAAACGGATACAAGCAAAGAATTCTAATTTTGATGCTAATTTTTCTTTTGATCCTAATGAAAGATATAATGTTAGTGGTTATTATTCCAATGTGTTTAATAAATTTTTTGTTTATTCTTTATATTTTCATTTAGATTATTATTTAAGAAATGATTTGTTATTAGCTTTGGGTGGGAAATATGATAATTATGCTAATATTTATAAAGATAAATATTATATTTATGATTCTCCCATTTTTGGAATTAATGAATTTAAAATTACTAATCTAATTGTTTCTCCAGTTTTTATCCCTAAGTTTGCTTTGGTTAAGTTATTAAATGAGAACAGTTCGCTAAAGTTAATTTATTCTCAAAATGTTAGATTCCCTTCATTATTTGAGGTATATAGAAATGCCTATTGGAATGCTTATTTGGATCCAACATCTTTGGTACCTCTTACTTTATCTTATGAAAAGCATCATACCTTAGAGCTTGTTTATTATAAAGAAAAATTACAAAAGAACAAAAAAACTTATTTTACTTTTTGTATTTATAGAAATAGGATAAAAGATCTTATTTATGAGCAACCTGCTCCTACAATCTTCGGTTTTACTATAATAGGTTATAAAAATTTAGCTAATTTGGAAAATATAGGAGCTTTTGTGGACTATGTTTATCAGGTAGATGATAAAAGCTTTTTTAGATTTTCTACTTCTTACTCAAATGTTAGAATAACAAATCCAATACCTAATATTTTTGAGTATATGCCTAATTCTCCTAAATTGCTAACATTAGTAAAATATGGTTATAAATTTAAAAATAATTTAAGTGTAGCATTAGAATTTAAGTATACTTCTGAAACTTTAATAGATGATGCAAGGAGATTAATACAATCCGTTTTGTTACCTTATCCTATCCCTTCTGATTTTAAAGTAAAACCATATACTATTGCCAATTTAACTATAAATTATTTTCTTGATAAAAATTCTTATATAACTTTTTACGTTAATAATTTATTTAATGAAAAATATTATTATCCTATAAGTTATAGTGCTAATGCTCCAGTTACTAAATACCCTGGCTATAAAAGAAACTTTTACATAGGTATAAATTATACCTTTTAAAGTTTTTTCTTATTTTTTATTAATTAAACTAATTAACTTTATTTTTTGGACACAGTTAATTAGCGTTAAAATATTTAGTTAAATATATTTTAACAATTTTTAAAATAAAATTAATATTTTTTACATTTTTAATGTTTTTTTATTGGAAAATTTTTTTAAAATAAAAAATAGAGTAATTAAAAGATTCATTTTATGAGAGAATAAATAACAATCAATATAAGGAGGAGATATAAAATGAATATTAGAAATATTGATTTTTATATATCCAACCATCTATTTAGTTTTAATTCTATAAATGAAAGTAAAAATCTTTTTGTTAAAGAGAATACTAGATTTTCCAATAATATTATAAAATTACTAAAAGTTCAACAAAAAATTATTAGTATATTTAAAAATTCTTTGAAATTTGAAGTACTCTCAGAAAACAAACCAAAATTAAATCATGTTATAAATACCAAAGTACCGGTGTTTCCTAATTCCCAAAAATCAAAAATAATTATAAATAAATATATAAATTTATTTTTAAAAAATATAGATATCTATAATAACTGGGTTACTCTATTACATTCTCCAGACAGAGTTTTTACTCCATACAGTTCTCCAAGCAGAGGAAATATATATATATATCCACCTAAAACCAAATAATAAGAATTAGATCTGGAAATAGTAATATTAAAATGAATATTCTTATGATAATCCCTTTAATTTGCTAACAAAAGTAAATAAAGTAAATATAATCTAAAAATAATTTAAATTAAATATATCATCAAAAGTTAAAAAACATTTAATAATGTAATTAGCTAAATATGCCTGATATAAAAGAATTATTATATATTAGTACCTTTTAGAATTATATTTTTTATGCATGTTGGTAAAAATTTTTTAATAAAATTAACTTTTTTTTAAAGAATTTAACTTTTTTTTAGTTGATTTTTTGTAAAAAATATTATATATTAATTGTCCATTAGGTAAACTAAAAAAATCTTTTACATAAAGGGGGGTTAAGTATGTTTCCAATTGGGGATATGAAACCTTATATCGCAGATAGAGATAACTTTGGAGTTTATAACTATAATGAATCTTCTAATAGTAACTTTAATGAAAAAAAGATAGAAAATAATCAAAATTTTGAAAATAATCAAAATTTTATAGAAGATAGAGTAGAAATTAGTCCCCAAGCTAAAGATGAATTACATAATAATAATCTTGAATCTCATGGGCCTTCGCGAGGACCAATTAGAGGTAGAGATACTTAATGATAAATTATTTTAAATATTATAATAGAATAAATTATAAATATAGATTAATTACTTTTTTAAATATTATAAGGACTCTTTAATAAAATCATACTAGCTAAAAATAGTTGTATATTTACTTTATAAGATTATATTATCTTAGTAAATAAAAAATAATATACCTATTTAATATTTAAAAATCAATGAATTTATCAAAAGTATAAATTCCATCATTAAAATTTATAAAATATTTTCCTTTCTTTTTTATTATTTCTTCTTCATTATTATAAAAATAATCTACTACCCCTGGAAAATAATAATAATAAGTTAAACTATTTTTATAATAGTAATCTTTTATATCTGTTTTAAAAATTAGATAATTTTGGGATTTATATGGATTTATTTTATTTGAATAAACTGAATTTATTAAATTTGAATTAATATAAAAATTAACAGAACTACCACCATCTAAATTCAATACATCTTTTATATGAGTTATTAAATTATCTGAATTTAAATTACTTAAAAAATTAGCAATATCATACATATTTAATCCCTTATTTCTTTCGTAATTATAAGGTAAAATAGAAATAATGTTTAAAGTATTATCCCGGGTATTAACTATTAAAGTTCTGGCAGCTTCTTTTATTATGTTATTTCCTTTTTCTCCAAATTCTTCTCTATCCAAATCCATTATATAATTATAATCTTTATATATTAGTGGTCCAGATTGTAATAAAATATCAATATCATACATCTTTTTTGTTGTATTTACTAATTTTATAAACTCATATCTTATATTTGTTAAATAGTCAAAAATAGTTACTAAGTTTTTATTTTCTTTATCTTTTAATATACTAAAATATCCCCTATTAGGTCTATATTCGACGGGAAAAGAAATTATGTTATTATCATCTACCACTCCCGCTACTGTAAAATATTTATCATCTTTCCTAGCAAAATAAGTTCCATTAATTGCTATATAAAAATTATCGTATTTATATTCTAATTTATCTTTCTTATCTAAATTAATAAAATCTACTTTATAAGGGACTAGAAAATTAAAAATTATAACATTTATAGCATTTGCTTTATTGTTGTATTTTTCAACAATATAGTTGTTATATAAATATGCAAAAATTTTATTAGTTTTTTTATCATAAAATTCTATCTTATTTATTATTTTAAAATTAAGTGGAATCTTTATTGTTAATAGATTATTGTATAGTTCTTTTTTTATTAATTTATAGGGTACAGGATAATTTAGATTTATATAAATTTTTGTTACATTATCTCCATTATCTACTTTAACATTTTCTAAGCTATTTAATATTGTTAATTTTTCAGTTTCTTTTAAGTTAATGATAATTTCCTTAAAAGATCTATAAGTTATATCTAAATTATTAAATATTTGATTTATTTTATTAATTCTAGAATCGTATAATTCTATATTTATAAATTCATTGTTGGAATTTTCATATTCTTGGGATTGATAAATATTTAATTCACCTGCTATAGAATAATCTATTAAGTAATTAATTATAACTATATAAAAAATAAAAAAAATATACGAAAGTTGTATTTTTAGTTTTTTATACATTCATTTGGCTTTTTATATATTCTTAGATTATTTTATAAATTATTTGATTTTAAAGGAATTAAAAATAAAGTAAAAATCTTTTAGATAATTTTCGAAATCTTTTTTGTAGTTTGTATATGTTAATAAATAAAAAACATGGGGTTTTAGGATATAATATCTTATAGTTTTGAAGTCTAGGGTTCCTTGGGTAAATTGGTACTCTAATATATATACTTCTTTGTCTTGTATTTTTTGCTTTTCATTTTTTAGAATATCAAATTTTTCTAGTAATGATTCTTTCATATTTTTTAATTCATTATTTATATAATCTTCTATGTTTTGGTTAGTTTTTATTGTTTTAATGTATATGTTAGCTGTTGGGCTTTGGGTATTTATTAACGCTAAATCTAAATCAGCTAATTTCTCTATTAGCTCCCAATTATTTGGATAATTAAATGTATAATCCTTAGTTTCATAAATTTTATAATTTGAATTCTCATTTACATTTGAACCATATGAATATATCTTTAAAAAAAATATTTTTATTAAAATTAAAAGAAATAGAACTTTTTTTATTGTTTTCATATTTCATTATTATTTTCTATATTTTATTCTTTTTCCCTTTTAATATTTTTAATTTCTTTAATTATGAAAGTATTTTAGTATTAGTAGGAATTTTTTTTATTTTTTTATAAATTGAATAATAGGGAGAGGTGATTTCTATGCTTATGGTTAATAAAACAACTTTATACTATAAAGATAATTATAAAGATAAATTTAGATGAAATTTTATAAAATTCTTACTAATAGAAGATAAAACAGATTTTAATAAAGTAAAAGATGAATTAGTTAATGTTTATTTAAAAACCTATGAAAATATTCCGGATTATCACTATAAAAATATTCAAGATATTAAAGATTATATAGAATGGTTATTCTATCATAAATCTAATGATCTAAATAAAAATTTAATTATAATAGCAGTTGATAATAATAATAAAAAGGTAGTTGGTTTTATAGCAGGTGATACTTATTATTATGATAGAGAATTAGAAGATTATGCTATTGCTATTCATGAGATAAGTATTATTCCAGAATATCAAGGGCTTAAAATAGGATCTACTTTAATGAATGAATTATTAGAAACTGCTAAGAAATATAATAAAGATAAATCTTTAAAAGCTAAGTACTCTGTTTTATATGTTGGAGAAAAAAACTATAAAGCTATTAATTTCTATAAGAAATTAGGTTATACTTATTTTTCTAAGCATGGTAAATGGATTAAAATGATAATGCACCTAGATTAATTCCCTTTATTTAATAAATATTTTTTTTATTTATTCAATTTTATAAATGATAACGTTTTACAAATAAAAAGGGATGGATTTAAATTCACAGAAAAATAAAAAGGAAAATTAAGTTGTATTTATATAGCTAAAATTTAAATAGGAGGTAAAGTTTAATGAAAGTAATAGGGGTTTTAACGAGTGGTGGGGATAGTCCGGGAATGAATGCTGCTATTAGAGCTCTAACCAGAACTGCTTTAGATAATAACTTTAGGGTAATCGGTTTTCTTAAAGGGCTTAAAGGAGTTTTAGATAATGAGTATATTGAATTAAATGATAGGAGTGTTAGTGGGATAATAGAGAGAGGAGGAACTATTTTACAATCTTCTAGAGAACCTAGGTTTTTTGATTTTAATTATCGACAAATCGCTTATTCTAATTTAAATAATCTAAATATAGATACATTAGTTATAATTGGAGGTAATGGGAGTTTTAATGCTGCTTATAAAATATTCAAGGAATCTAATATTAAAGTTATTGGGATAACTGGTACCATTGATAATGATATTTATCCAACTGAATATACTTTGGGTTATGATACTGCTTTAAATACTGCAAAAGATGCTATAGATAAAATTAGGGATACTGCTTACTCTTTTGAGAGGGTTTTTATTGTTGAAGTAATGGGTAGGGATTATGGACAATTACCTTTAGAGATTGCTTTATCTACTGGTAGTGAAATAGTTTTAGTCCCTGAATTTAGAATAGATTTAGAAAAAATAGCTCAAAAAATTCATACTTTTAAACAAAAAGGTAAAAAACATGTCATTATTGTTTTATCTGAAGGATATTCTAATGCTTTTGAGTTTTATAATCAATTAAATCCAATTTTAAAGAAGTATAATGATTATGAATTAAAGGTTAGTGTATTAGGGCATATACAACGTGGAGGAAGCCCTACTGCTAAAGATAGACTCTTTGGCACTTTAAGTGCTTATAAAGCTATTGATGCTATCTTAAAACAACAAAATGGTTATTATGTTGGACTTATTAATAATAAGTATGATTTAATCCCTTTAGAAGAAGCAATCAATAATAAAAAAACTATTGATAAAGATTTAATTAGATTTTTAGAAGAAATTGCTGTATAATTTATAAACAAGATTTTCTTTTTCTTTATTTTTTAATTTTTTATATCCTAATTTTAATAAAAGCAAAGATAAATTCTGAAAAGATTTTTTTTATTTATAGATAATTTTTAATGATTATTTTTTTTTAGCTATTTTCTAAGTTAATAATAATTATCTTTAAGAAATAAAAATAAAATTCGCTTACTAAAAAGATAATCTAAAAATGAAAAATTAAGTCAAAATGATAAATCAAAAATTAAAAATAAATAATAAATTAAAGAAACTAAATCTAATATAATAGTTAATGATGAAAATTTTACCTAAAGGATATAATTTAAGAAGTATTGAATTATATAATAGCTACTAATTATTGAATAATACAATATTAATAAAATTAATAAAAAGGTGATAAATGTGATAGTTGATGTATATAATTTAAAGAAAATCCTATTAGATAAAGGGATAAAACCTTCATATATAAGATTAAAGATTTTAGAATATCTAATAACAAGGGAAAATCACCCAACAGTAGATGAAATTTATAAGGAATTAAAGAATATATTTCCTACATTATCAAAGACGACTATATATTTAAATCTTAATTTATTTGTAAAAAATGATATAGTAAAAGTTTTAAATGTAGATAATAATGAGCAAAGGTTTGATTTTATAAAACAAGAACATATAAACTTCTTTTGCGAAAAATGTAAAAAAATTTATGATATAACAATAAAAGAAATTAAAATAAAATATGAAGAAATAGAACACGAAATAAATGATACTGTATTATATTTTAAAGGAGTATGCAAAGAATGTAAAAATCAAAAAATAACTAATTTAAATAATTAGAAATAAAATAATGGAAATAATTTTTGAAATAGATTTAATAAAGAAGTTTTTATTAATAGTAGGAATATCAATATTATGTGGTTTCTTAATAGGGTTAGAAAGAGAAGTTAGGCAAAAACCAGCGGGATTAAAAACAATAACACTAGTAACAGTAGGAAGCGCTATATTTACTTTTATATCAAAATATGGTTTTACTGGGAGTGCTGTAGATAGTAGTCGGGTAGCTTCACAAATAGTAAATGGTATAGGTTTTTTAGGAGCAGGTACTATAATAAGAAGCGGATTAAAAATAAAAGGATTAACAACCGCAGCAACCCTATGGATAGCCGCATCCATAGGAATGGTCATAGGAGCAGAAAAAATCTTTGCCGGAATTGTTGGAAGCTTCATAGTATTTTTAACATTAATAATCCTTAGAGCTTTAGAAAAATTATTATACGAAAACTTTAATATATTTTATATAAAAATTAAATATAACTTAGATAATCTAAAAAATGATCAACAAATAACTATATTAAATGAATTTAAAAATAAATTAAAAGAACTTAATATAGATATCTTAGAAGAAAGTGAAATACCAAATGGAAATATCCTTAAACTTAAAGGTAATAAAAGTAAAATAAAATCTGAATTAAATAAAAAATTAAAAAATGAATTCTATACTGTAAAATTATTTGAAGTAAAGGATATATAAAAGATTATGCCTGAATTCCCTGAAGCAACTACTATAGCTTACCAATTAAAACAATACCTAAATATCCCTAATAACAATAACTCTTCTATTACTTTAAAAAAAATAAATATATACAAAGAATCAATAATAAAAAATATAGGATTAATTGATGAAATAATAAACAGGGATCTCCAAGAAGTTTCTAATTATGGGAAAATTATTTATTTTAAATTTAAAGATGATTACTGGATATTATTCCATTTAGCTTTAACTGGAGCGCTACTTATTAAAGAATTAATTGATCTTAATAAGATTAATTATTTTGAAAAATATAAAATAATAGAGTTTGTTTTTAATGAGATCAGAGATGGTAATAATTTAAAAGATAAAATTATTTTATTTACAGCTAAAAGGCTATTTGAAAAAGTAATATTTATAAAAGATAATAATCCATTTAAAAAGTATGGCCCACCATTTAATAAATTAAAACCAATAGATTTTATTAATATTTTATCCAAAATTAAAAAGCCAATAAAATTAGCTTTAATGGATCAAAGTTTAATAGCAGGAATAGGTAATATTTATGCAATAGAGGGGTTATTTTGTGCTAAAATTTCCCCTTTAAGAAAAGCCTGTGATATAACTGTCCAAGAATACTATAAATTATATTCCTGTTTAAAAGAAATATTAAAAGAATCAATAAAAAATAGAGGATCAACTATAAGTGATTATGTAGATGCTTTAGGAGAATATGGAAATTTCCAAAATTTTCATAAGATATATAATAAATCAAAATGTCCACAATGTAATAATAAAATAAAAAAAATTAAAATTGAAGAACGAATAACTTACTATTGCCCTGATTGTCAAAAATAAAAATAAATATGTATGAAATATTAGATCATACAGCTGATATAAAAATTAGAATACAATCAATTAATTTATTTGATTTTTTTAGGGATTTAATTTTTGCCTTAAAAGATATCATCAATTATGATTCTAATTCTTTAAATGATTCAAAAATAAGAAATAATATAAAAAATATAAAAGTAGTTTTATCAGATTTCGATGATTATCAGAAGATATTTAATTTTATTTCAAAGTTTATATATTATTTAGATGCAAAATCAATTTTAATAGAAGATATAAATTATATTAAGCTAAAGGAAAGTAGCTGGGAGTTAAGTTTAAAAGGATTAAAAATAGATAAGAAAAAATTTAAGGGATACTTAAAAGCACCAACTTATTGTGACTTTAATTTCAAAAGCCAATTTTATTTAGAGGTGATAATCGATGTATAACTTTGGGATAATATTAGCTGGAGGAATTGGAAGTAGATTATTCCCAATTTCTAGGATATCCTATCCTAAACAATTTCTAAAAATATTTAATAATAAAAGCTTACTAAGATTAACATATGAAAGAGTTATAAATGAATTTGACGATGTTTTAATTTGCTCGGGAATAACTTATAAACACTTAATAGAACAAGAAAATATAACTCCAGAAAAAATAATATTAGAACCAGAAAACGCTAATACTTCTGCCGCTATCTTGCTTTCTATTAAATACATTCTTTTAAAATATAATCTAAAAGAAGCAAACTTTGTATTTTTACCTTCTGATCATTTTATATTTAATGAATTAGAGTTCGTTAATTCCTTAAAGAAAGGATTAAATTATACTTATAAAGGTATAATAACAATAGGTGTTAAGCCAGATTATCCTTCTACTCATTATGGGTATATTAAACTAAATCCAAATCAAATAATAGAAAATAATATATTTAAAGTAGAAAAATTTATAGAAAAACCTAACAAAGCACGAGCTAAATATTATTTAAAATCTGGAAATTATTTATGGAATTCTGGAATTTATATTTTAAATAGTTCTTATTTTTTTGAAGATTTTTATAAAATTAATCCCGATTTTAGAGATTTTATTAATTTAAGTTATCAAGAGTTATTAAATAATTACAAAAGTATTCCCAAAATTTCTATTGATTATTCATATAGTGAAAAAAGTGAGAATTTATTAGTTGTTAAATCAGAATTTAAGTGGTCAGATGTAGGTACCTTTGAAGAAATCGCTAAAATATATTTATATCTCCAAGAAAATCATAAAATAAACCAAAATAATAATGAAATTTTTCATTTAAATTCTAATTCTCATTTAATAAAAGATAATCAGAACTTAAAAAATAAAAAATACTGTTTTATAGATTGTAATGATTTAATAGTAGTAGATACTGTTGATTTTTTGTTGGTATCTAAAAAAAATAGTAGTTTTAAAATAAAAGATATTTTAAATAGAATAGAACCTGAGATATTAAAATATAATGTTATAGATTATCGTCCTTGGGGATATTATAAAGAGTTAGATAAAGAACCAAATAAGTACAGAATAAAATTTATCTGTGTTTATCCTAAGCAAGAACTATCTCTACAATATCATAACTTTAGAAAAGAATACTGGTTTATATTAAAAGGTAATGGTTTAGTTATTATAAATGATAAAAAAATAACCGTTAAAGAAAATGATATTATAGAAATTCCATATAAAGCTATACATTCTATAAAAAATAACGGCGATCGAGATTTAGAATTCATTGAAATACAAGTAGGAGAAAAATTATCTGAAGATGATATAATTAGAATTAAAGATATTTACCAAAGAGTTTAATTAATTAAAATATAAAATATAAAATATAAAAATATAACATATATAAAAAGAGGTGTTAAGAAATGTTAAAAACAGAAGATTTTATTAAGATATCAGATTATAAATATAAGCATACATTAAATAATGCAGTAATATATATAGATGATATAGCTAATGTAGAGTCAGAGAGCTTAAAGCAATTAATTAATGTATCAAAATTACCTGGCTTAGTAGGAGATGCTATAGCTATGCCTGATATTCATTGGGGGTATGGATTTCCTATAGGTTGTGTAGCTTGTACAAATTATAACGAAAATGGGATTATATCTCCTGGAGGCATTGGTTTTGATATTAACTGCGGGGTTAGATTAATTAGAACTAACCTAAAACATACTGAGATTCAAAAATATAAAGAAAAGATATTGGATGAATTATTTAAGGAGGTTCCAGCAGGATTATCTAGTGAAAGTGATATAAGGTTATCTAAAAATGATTTTAAAAAAGCAATATTAAAAGGAGTTAATTGGGCTTTAGAAGAAGATTATGCTAATAAAAATGACATTAATTTTATAGAAGATAATGGTTTTAAAAAAGATTGTACTTTTGATTATATTAGTAAAGAAGCAATTGATAGAGGAAAAAATCAATTAGGAACTTTAGGTAGTGGGAATCACTTTTTAGAGCTTCAAATAGTAGACGAAATATATGATGAATACATTGCTAATAAGCTTAATTTATTTAAGGATCAGGTGGTTTTAATGATACATTGTGGTTCTCGAGGGTTTGGACACCAAATCGCTACTGATTTTATTAATTTAATGTTGAAAGTTATGGAAAGTAAATATAAAATTAAGGTAGAAGATAAGCAATTAGCATGTGTTCCTGCTAATTCAGATGAAGGGCAAAAATATATCTATTCTATGAATTTAGCCGCTAATTTTGCTTTTATAAATAGACAAATAATTACTTACAAAATTAGAAAAGTATTTAAAAAAATATTAAATATAAAAGAAGTTGAAATAGTTTATGATATAAGTCATAATATGGCTACTATTGAAGATTATTTTTATAATTCTAAGAAATATAAATTAGTTATGCATAGAAAAGGTGCAACTAGGGCACTTCCTCCATATCATCCATCTTTACCAAAAGAATATCAAGCAATTGGTCAACCCGTTTTAATTCCCGGTGATATGGGGAGATATTCTTTTGTATTAGTTGGTACAGAAACAGCATATAAAGAAACATTTGGACATACTTGTCATGGTGCTGGTAGAATTAAAAGTAGAAGTCAAGCTAAAAAAACTATAAACTATCAGGAACTAATGAAAGAATTAGAAGCCAAGGGAATAAGTATAAGGGCTGCTAGTAAGGCAACTGTTTTAGAGGAGGCTCCGCAAGCTTATAAAGATGCTCTCAATGTTGTAGATATTGTCCATAATGCTAATATCTCTAAAAAAGTTGCCAAACTAAGACCTATTGGCGTAGTTAAAGGATAAATATATTTATTTTTTATTAATTTAATCTTTATTTCTATTATTTTTCTTTCTTTTTGTTTTAATTGTTCTTCTTTTTGTTTAGCCTCTATTTCCTTTTGTTTCAATTGTTCTTGGTATTTTTTTAATTCATCTTCAAAGATTGATTTAGCTATATATTGTATTAACGGATTATCTTTATACATCTTTTTTATTTTTTCTTTCTCTTTTTGTCTATCCTTAACATCCTTAAAACTTCACCATTGATACTTTAGATCTCTTTAAATACATTAACTACTTATCATTTTCAACAATATCTCCTATTTTTCATTATATATTCCTTTTTTTGTCCTCTTTTCTACTAGGTCTATCATTATTTAATAAATTTATGAGGATAACTTCAAGTTTAATAAAATCTAATTCTTTTTATTGCTTATTTCTATATTTTCTTTTACTTTGGAATAAATTGGATGTTTTTCTTTTATTTTGATAGCTTTTATATCTGTTATATTTTGTATTTTAAATAAATCAGATAAAAGTTAAGCTAGGGTATCTGGGTTTTCATAAAATATACTTTTTAGATAATAATATAATAAATTTTTTATTCTCTTGCTTTTTAAAATTTCGTCTTTAATTTAGCTATTATCAAAGCAATAAATTCTTTTTAAATAATTTAAATATCTAGATTTTAAATTTAATAAACCTTAATTTATCAATAAATTTGGCATGTAAATTATATAAGTTATTATATTTATTATGTAAATCTGTATCATCTGTAATTGGAAAATAATTTAATTCGTTTATTATATCATTTTCAAAATATTTTATTAATTCTTTTTTTAAATTATCTTGATTTATAGGTATATTTTTTAATTTTATTTTCTGTAAGCTCATTATTAATTCTATAGTTAATATCTTAAAAGCTATTTTTATAGATTTTAAAAGATTCTTAGTAGAAACCTCAGAATGAGTTATAAAATCTTCTTGATTTAAACTAACAGGATAATTATTAATACTAACGTAATTAGTGTATGTTTTTAATTTATT
>FWWM01003681.1_pt1 | contig 34732 bp, 35 predicted proteins | sample 2228351 | NCBI WGS metagenome assembly FWWM01 (sample SAMEA103939774, study PRJEB20133) | metagenome
GTCAACATTGAAAGTGACGGTGTGCCCTGACGCGATGATGACCGCATCGCCGTCTGCGGGAACAGTCCCTGTATTCCAAATGTTGGGGTCTGACCAGTAACCTGAAGCGATGCTCGTAATGGTTGCCACTAAGGCACCACCTCCTCAGGTGGGAACTCCTCAGGTGGTAACTCATCAGGGAGTGGCGTCTCAAGCAGATGCTCAGGGAAGGGCAAATCGTCGTAGTTCCATGCGACGGGCGGGAGCGTTCCTGACTGCGTGATAACCAAGTGAGGAAAGCGGGCGGTGCGGGCAACGATGTAAGTGCCTTCAGGACCGTGTTGGAAAGTAGCAATCTCGGCGGGTTCACTTGTTCCGTCATCGTAATGGATAGTTGCATCTCCTGTCTGCAGGTCCACATCCACGCCTGCGATGCCACCTGCTTCTTTGACGCTTGTGTGCCAAACGATGGTAATCTTGCGTTCGCTATCTTCCTGCAGGAGTGGCACGCCCCATCCCTCCTCGTCGGTTATCTAATTTGAGTTTTTGTGACGGCTTGTTAGGTTTGGCTTTCGTCATCGCTGATATGGCTGCCCCTCTATCCTTTGATGCCTTGCAATCCTCTATGCGTTCCAATTCGTCCTCTTGATCGTTATCGTAAACTACTTTCGCTCCTAACCAATCCCAACGGATTTTTATCGGTTGCGGCATCATGACTTCACCACCTTGAGCACAAGGGTTACTCGCTTTAAGCTTGTAACGGCAGTAACTTGAAAACCGATACAATCTCCTGCCGCGATAGCCGTAGATGCCCACCCCGTCGGGGTTCCGTTGCCCTTCTGGGCATTGGCGATGTTGGGCTTCGTCCCTGTCCCGACCATGCTGGTCATGGTAGGGTAATCAGCATAAGTGCTGCGAAGGATGTCTATCTCAATGCTCCCTGAAGTTGGCGGGTTAGCGTCGGTGCTCAAAACTGTCCATTCGGTAATCGTGCCCGCAACAGGAACCCAGATCGCTCCTTTGAAGCCCGTCGTGATAGCATTGACGCCGTCGCCGATGGTGATGCCAACACTAACCACGCGAGAGTTATCAGGTAACCATCCGATGTCAATTTTCCCGTTCGCGGTCGCTTTGGGGACAGCATCAGCGGTCGGAGTAGTAGTAATTGTTTCCAAGTCGGTGATGTTGGCTTTGACATGGGTGTGAACAGGCAACCAGCCAGCATTTATCTTCCCGTCAGCACCCGCTTTAGGAACGGCATCAGCGGTTGGAATTGTCGTGATTGTTTCCAAATCAGTTATGTTGGCTTTAACATGCGTGTGAGTAGGTAACCATCCAGCATCAATTTTCCCGTCGGCGCCTGCTTGCGGGATTTTGTTTGGTGCGGGCGTCACTTGCGCGTTTGCGGGGTCTTGAATGACTTTTGCGTTGGCATCCAGCGCCGCGTAACCGTTCGGTTGCCCCTTGTTGGATTGCACTTCTACCGTCTGCGTTTGCGGTGTGGCTTGATTGTCCCGATACTTTAGGTCTTTGCCGTTAAGCCAAACCTCGCCCACCGCAGGCGATGCGGGATCCGTCTTCCGAGGAACCTGTATTGTGGCTTGAAAATCATTGGCTTGCGTGAAAGTGTTCGCTTCATTCTCGTAAGCAATCGTTGTTGGCTTGTTGACGATTTCGTTCCAATCCACATCCCCCCACACAACATCCGTCCCGTTGCTTTTCAAGACCTTCCCTACCGCTCCTAATGCCAACCCAGCCCACTTTACGAGCCCCGCCACCAACTGCCCCACAATCAACATCCCCCGCTGCACTGTCGTCGGAGCGGTGTCAGGGTGCACATCGCTTAGCAAGTTGTGAGGTCCGCCCCCTGCACCTCCCGTGCTGTTAATCGTGATAACCCGCTGCTGATAATCCTGTGCCAATTGAATGTTTGTCCCCGCCCGCAACTTCACATCGCCCTTGAGCGGTTGCTGCCCCTCCACCTGCAGCGTTGTGACCACATTGTGCACGACCCCAACCAACTGAGGGGATGGGGGCACCTCCGGCAACACTACATCCCCTAACCACACCGCTGTTGTGCCTGAGGGAACTCTAATCGCATGGTAGTGCGTCCATGACTTACCGTCCGCTCCTTCCTGAATCATGTAATAACTCTGTGGGTCATCAAACTGATCATTGGGAATGAGCGCTAACTCCCAACGCCCCGTCGCATCCGTCGCTGTCACGACAGTTATGGGCATCGCTTCGGCTTGCTGCTCGCGCGAACGCTGCGGGAAAATCAAAGTCGCCTTCACCGGCTCATTGGGCACCGGGTTACCGCTCTCATCGGTCAAAACATTGAAAACAATGCGGGTTGTCCAAGGCATTTATTTACCCTCCTTATGGCATTACCCCTGTCCCTCGCGGCGCTACCCAGTTGCGGGTTTTGAAAACGCCCAAGTCTGCTTCAACGGGGTAGCCAGGCGCAATGACGAGGAAGATAACTTTCTGAATAGACTTACCGTTGTTGCCTACAGTCGCAATTTCTGCAATCAAGTCCTCAAAGTTTTTAACCAGTCCCGATGACGTGTCGGTGTTGACAATGGTGATTTGTGTTTCGTCATGAAAGACGAAACGGATAGCGGGTTGCGCCATGCCCGGGTTGCCCATGACGGCAGGAGGCAATTCGGCTCGTAGGGGAAGGATTTGAGCGTTCGCTCCTACATCGTAGGTGGCAAGAATGGTTGCGGATGGGTAATACATTTGCAGTGGCGGGTCATAGTCTTTGCACAAATAGCCGCTGGGCATGGTTAAAGTGGCACCTGCTCCTATTTCCTTCCACGCCGTTCCATCCCAAACATACAACTTGTCGGTATCTGTTGCCCACCAGACATCGCCTTCTGTGTTTCCTGTCGCGGGCTTGTCGGCATCCAATCCTGAATGAAGCCTGCTTGCCGCAATCGTGTCCGACTCGCCCCGTCCATGAGTAGAAGCATGGGGCGAAGGTGGGAAAGTATCCGGTTTGCCCGTGATTTGATCCCAATGATGGAAAGTCCCTGTTAGCGTGGATAAATCCCCGTGCGCATGCGTGTGGTCGGCTCGCGCAACGGCATTGAGATTTCCCGTCTGGCTGTTCGCCCCCACCGCAGGCGGCGGCACATCGCTGACAGGAATCACACTCCCCAACGGATGCCGCGTCGTCGTGTCATGGCGGGTCACATTCAAATACTGCGTGTGATCATCCCTGCTCGTGTTGGTAATGTGATCGTCCAGCGAAATAGAAGTTCGTCCCCCCAGTTCCGATAAGGGCTCTATAAGCATACGCAAAACAGCATGCAAGGCTTCAAAATACGCGCGTTGCTGCGGTGAAAACTCATCAGGGATGCGAGGCAGGGAAACAAACTTCGGCACGCGCCGCGTCATCCTACCCGCACCCCCTTCTGCTCCAACATCAATAACAACCGTTCTATCGGCACATTCCCTTGTAACCGAAACCCAATGTAAACTCCGATGGCACTATGGTCGTAAACGCGATTTTTCCCCGCTTGGTTGACTGCCGTCCGCGTTGGAAGCACGGTCGGGTTCGTCGGCACATTGCTGCGACGAAAAGTCACTGACACCGTGCTCCCCGTCGCATCGCTGCTCACCAGTTCAAGGAAATCAACTCGCTTGACAATGCTCGGCAGGTTCCAATCACTTAAGGGAAACAGAACATCGTAGGAAACACCGTCCGTCCCCAACCACTTGGAAACCACTTCGTTTTGCCCGACAACGGCTGTCCATTCAGGGATGCGTAGTGTCTGTAACGCCGTCATCGTGATGTTGTATCGCGTCCACGCATCCGTTTTGTAGTGATATGCCCACACCACTTGCCCCGCTCCCGTCGGCAAAACAACAACATAAACGCCCCGCTGCGGGATAATCGCACTCAACACCCGATCAGCCTGCGAACGGTCAAAGTTCGCCCGTAGCCAATCGCTCATCGCCGGCGAAATCAACTGCGGTTGGGAACCAACCGTGTAGCGATAGAACCCATCTTCCGCCAAGAAGAAAACTTGCCCGTCAGGTGTCACCGACAAGGAGCCCGAAGCAACGCATCCAACGCCCTCCCACTGCTTTTGTGCATAGACGGGAGGCGAACCGCCGACATAGGGTAGGTTGAAAATCTCGTTTGTCGTGAAGACAACAAGCGTGTTTTGCGTTTCCGCTAACCCGGTGATGGGCGAGCGCGTGTCCAGATCAATGTCAATCGCAATGCCTGCATTCCACACCGTCGGGTTGAAGATATCCGACAACCGAACCCGGTTGCGCACCCGCTCCCCACCCGCGATAACATCCGCTGCAACCAGATGCCCTTGATAACTTTCAATGAACCGTGCCCCCTGCGGCGCCCCGTTAACAGTTAGGTAACTGATGCTTATGCCGTCAAACTTGCCGATGTAATCAATGCCATTGACAAAATAAAGCGCATCCTTTTGTTGCGTTATCTGCCACCATGTGCTTCCTGTGAAACCACTGGAAGGTGTGATGTCCGTTACGAGGGTGCCGTCCGCATTGACACGATAAGCCTTGTTCTCCGTCAGCACCAGATAACGGGAAGCCGTGTCCAAAAAACCAACCCGCCGAACAACTTGCCCTAAGGGGAGCGAAAAGAAAGACTGGAGTGACAAGCGAGGACGCAGGAAGGGGTAAAGGTCACAATCCAAAGCGCTGGCAAAAGCCCCGACGGGAAGTTGGCTTTCAATAAGGTCGGGCATCTCCCCCCGAAATTCGGCAATGACGATGGGTTGGCGGGCACCCATGCGTCATCACCTCTCACCCGCCGACGCTACTGGCACCGCCGTAGGACCACCTACCGTTCGCATCGTGCGCGGCGCATCAGCGGTCTGCTCCGCAACAATGAGCGCCTGCAGCGCTTGAATGGCTTGGTTCGCCATGTCTTCAAAAAGAGCAACTTCGTCGGGCATCACCAAACGCCGCGCCAAAATCGCCGCCGCCTTAAATCGCAAGGCATCCACCGCATTTTCCGTATACCAGTTAGTATCGTCGTCATTTACCAACTGAGGAAGCCACTTCTTGTAGTAAACTGTTACTGTGACCGCAGCCGCTGGTGTAGGAAACAGGTAAAGGTCAGTGCCTAAGATGGAGTAGTTCACGGGCGTCCCTTGCGTTGTGCCAAACGCCCGCAGCATCAACTCAAAATCACCCTTCGTCAGGGGTTTCCCTGCAATGGCGACGGAAATGATTTCCCGATAATCCGTCGGTAAAGCAACTTTCTGCACTCCAATGCCAAAGTTCAGCGTCGTTACTGCCTCAATAGCCCGACTGGGAGCAACGCGCTGGACAAATCGGAACGCTTCATTAATAGCCTCTTTCAACCGCGTCGTCGTTAGGTCAACCCCCAGCGGGTCTAACAGTTGCGGACGCCCTAACAGGTCATAAACCGAATCTTGCAACTCTTTGAAAGTCGCCATTTTCTACCACCGTCCTAAATAACGCGTGGCGTGACAATTTTTCGCCGGATGCGTCCAACCTTTACCCGTCGCTTTTTCGTCGGACGCCGTAAGGTTCTCCGTTTAACTTTCTGAACCTTCTTCGCCTTCACTGTGTGCCCGGCAACTCCTTCATTCAGGATGTCTGACGACGGCGCTTTTGACGAACATGCTGGGACGCCTTGCGCATCGCTTCCTGACCCCCCTGGAATGCACGCTTAATCCCTCCCAAAGGCCCTCTCCCAGACCGTTTGCGTGTCCGTGCCTTTCGGGATTTCCCCCTTCTCCGTTTGCGAATGCGAATGGGCATCTTCTTTCCCCTCCCTCATTTGCTCTTCTTCGGCTTGTTGTAAGGTTGGTTGTGATACAACCCACCTTTGACGCCACTCAGGAACGAACCAACCCCAGCGCCCGAATACTGCCCCTCAGGCGGCATCGGGTTGGTCGTCACACCGCCATTGCTGTTGCGCTTCTTCACTTTCTTCGGCATCTATGCTCCCCTCCTTACATTGCCGCGCAGCGCATATTGACCCGGTTGCGCTCGCGGCGTCGTTTGTATTTCCGCATACCCCTCATTGGAGGGCAGCGGTCGCTTCGGTGGCTTCTTGGTCGGCTCATTGCTTCTTTGCAGCCCCTTGAGCAACAGCGGATTTCGCCGCACGCGCGATCTCCTCCTGTGCCTTCAAATAAGACTCCGCACTCTCATGGATGTTCCCTTCATCATCCATCAACTTGAAAATCGCCCCAAACTGAAAGTGATTCAAAATAACTTGCGCCTTCTCGTCATCGTCCACTTCCAAGATGCCGTGCTGAAACTGTCCGATGCCAGCGAAGTGATACTCCGGCCACATCTGGCAAACAAAGCGCCACTTCGCCATGTCCACAATCCCTCCTTACGAAACCCTTACTGAGGAAGGTGGGGGGGACGGGGAGGCGATAAGCAATGCGGCAGGGTCAAGGTTTTTCCGTCCCCCCACCTTCATTCAACTCGTTACGGACCAGTGTAACTGTTGAAGTTGCTTATCCAGTAATGAACAAGTCCGTGTTGAACTTCCAAGCCTGCCTCTGTCAGGAAGTAGTCTTTGCGGACATCTTGGTCTGGTGTCTGGACATTCTCAATCAACTGCGTGTCTCGCCCCTCAAGGTAGCGGTAAACAAGATACTGCGTGTCAATAATGAGCATGGAACCGCTCAACTCTGCCGTCTTAGCGAACAACGGGTGACGAACAAGGTAGAGAACACCATGAGGGGAGACATATTCAAAGACCTTCAACCCGTAGGTTTGATCGCCCGGCACCAAGTTGATCGTTCCCCGTCGCTTGGCAAGGGTGTTCAAAGTCGTCAGGGCTCTCGGACCGCACAAGGCAAGTTTTTCATCGTTCCCGTAAGCAAACACTTTCTCCAGCACTTCATCCCATGCTGACTCCGTAACACCGCTACTGAAGTCCGACATGTTAGAGGCCGGGATAAAGTATTTGATCCCGCCCGTTGCCCGCAGCGGTTTGCCGTTCGTGTCCGTCGTCAACTTCGGCTCGCCGAAGATAAACGCCCGTTCCATTTCCACTGCGTGTTGCCGCAGCGCTTGCCAGCGGTCATTGACATAAGGGTCTCCCGTCCGCAAACGCGTCTTGAGCGCCGTGCCCGTGATTTCTACCGTCGTCTTGAAGATTTGACAATAGTTCGTTTTTACTTCAGGCTGATACATAACCGCAACAGGCGCCCCTGTCCCTTCGCCGTAGGCAGAGCCAATGATTAGCAACTTTTGACCTGAACTACCGGCGGCTGCCGCCGTTGTGCCGAAGGCGCGTTGGACGGTAATTTGGTTCGTGGCAGTGTTCACGGCGGTAACGCGCATCTTCTCGTTGGTCGTCATGTTCATGATGACATGACCAACCTTGAAAATGGTTGCGTCCGCAACGGTGATGACAGTGTCCGACGCTGTGTAGGCAGCCCCGACGGTTGTTGCTAATTCTTGCAAAACCATCGGGAACCAGTTAAAGATCGGGTCATCGGTCGGCTCCTGACGAAGTTTTGAAAGCATCGCCGTCAGGGGAGCATCCGCGCGAGCATCCTCTAACCAGAGAATTGCCTCGCGCCAACTTTGAGGACGCTCTTCCGTCCTCCAATCACCTGTGCCACGCATGCCAAGAATAGCCATTGCAAATCACCTCTTAACGGAGTTTTGAAATTGCTTGGACAAACTCTTGCACCTTTTTGTATTGCTCATCAATCGGTGCGGGCGTGGTGGTGCGAACCACACCTGCCGGTGGCGCGCCCTCCGATGCTGCCGGTTTGAGCCGATCGCGGGCGGCTCGCGCCAACACTTCCATGCGTTGTTGCACTGTCAATTGCTGCCAACGCGGGTCTCTGGAAAACGCGTTGACCAGTTCTACCAACATCGCTTCCTTTCCTACCAAGTCAGGATAAGTGCGATAGAACAACTGCTCCAACTCCCACGCCAACTGCCGCTCCACCAACTGTTGAAACGCCAACCCTAACTGCTGCAGAATGCCACGATAGTGATTGTCAACGCGCGAGATAACCTCCCGCAGCACCTCACGGGGATTCGTCAAGAACTGCAAGTCTTCAAAGCCTGACAGTAGTTCCTCGGCTTTCAAAGGCGCCAACCAATCTTCTTCCTCTTCCGCTGGCACTTCCTCTTCGGCTACGACGGACGGCTGCGGGGTTGGCGCTTCCGAGGGTTTTGCCGCAGGCACCGACGGGGAAGGCGGCGCTTCCGAGGGGGCTTCCGTCTTCGTTTCTGGCGAAGGTTCCAAATAGTCGGAGAGCGACGGAACCTCCTGCGTCCCCTCTGCGGCGGCTTGCGCCCCAGCCGCCGACGCGGGGGACGTTAATTCAGGGCTCCGGGTTTCTAAAGCCGAAACGCCATTGTCCCCCGATGCCGTTGGCACCGAGGCTTTCTGAACTGCCGAATAACTCTCAAGAAATTGTCGCAACGCCTCATCCATCATCATCCCCCGGAGCCTCAACTATCATTTTAACACGCCCCAGAACGCCTGTTAAGAGCGGGGCGCAATTTGCTGCTCCGTCCGAGGTAACTCCAAAAACCACCGCAGGGATTGTAATTCAGCCGCCAGCCGCGCCGCGACAATTGTATCCCCCCGCAACGCTGCCATCTCCAACTCCCGCTCCTTGGCTGTTATTCGCGCGCGGATAATCTGCTGAATCTCCTTCCACGCAGGATGGCTTTCAAAGTCTTTCCACACATCCCGATGTAGCATTTGATCACGCCTCCGTCGGGATTAATCCTTCTAACCGCTCAGCGCCTTCCATTTCCTCCATCTCTTCTAAGGGCGGACGAACGCGCCGCTCCTTCGGTTCCATTTCACCGGGCGGCACCATCCCTTCCCCTTCGGGTAGCAAGCCTTCGGCTAACGCTTGCCCAACGGCACCTGCCTCAGGCACTTCTGCGACTTCTGGCTGCCGCATGAATTGGTCAATGTTGCGAATGCCCAACGCGGCGACCATGTAGCGGAAGATTTCCACAATGTCAAACCGCTCCGAAAGCGATGGGACGCGCCCGACCAACTCAAAGATTTGCAGCCACAAGTCAGCGTTTTTCTGCGGATCCAATGGTGCCGTCCCATCGTGCAACGGGAAGTAATAGCGCCCTTGGATGTCCGACGGATTTACCTCCAAGACCGTTCCCACCAGTTTGACCATCGCAGGAATTCCCAGCAAGCGAACAGCAATAGGATGCGTCAAGAATTGTTGCAATAGCGCCAACTGCATCTCCGCCCAAGGGATAATCGCCATCGCGGACAAACTTTGGGCAAGCATTTGCAACCGATTGGCTCCCATCTGCGTTACATGGGCTGTCTCCGTCGCCGTCCGCTTCGTCGCAGGAAACATCCCCATCAAAACATCGCTCGCACCTGAAAGACGCTGCATGTAATCCAGAACAAGTTCCAGCGTGTTCAAGTGCTGTGTCGTAAAAAGTTGCACCGGCACTTGATACAGGGCGTCCGTGACGGGGCTCCCGTAAGCCTCAGGACGCAGGGGAATGATCATGCCCGGACCCCACTTCTCCATATCACGGGGGTCTACCCGCGAAGGATCGTAAACAATGATTTCATTGAGAACCTTCTTGACATTCTCCACATGAGAGTTAATTAGCCAAGAGCAAATGTCCTGCAACGGCATGAGCAGTTCAACGAGCCCGACGGGATCGTTCATGTGCACATCAGGAAGGTAAAGCCCCACAATGAAGGGGAAACGGTCATGACTATAAGGCGATGGCTCCGCCCGAATGATGCGATTCTGGTTCGCCATGACGATAATCCACATCTCCACATCGTTGCTGTCCGACAACCCGTATTCGGATGGGATAAGCCGAACCCACAGTTCCTGTAGCATGACCATCCCTTGCGGACGCAGTTCCCGTGCATCCGTCGGCAACCAATCCGGCACGCCGATGACATTGAACGGCGGTGTCGTGGACAGTGTGTTCAGGATCGCCGAAGTAAAAGGCGCCACCTTGTCCACATCCACATAGACGCCTTGCTGTTCCTTGACCTTCAACCACCACCAGGGCACATACAACAAGTGACCGACAAACTGTCCTTCCTGAAAACGAGCCAACGAAACACGCGGGTCAGGGTAAAAAGAGAAGGGGTCAACATTGATGGTGCGTGGTCCTTCGTAAACGATGCTATCCTCTACCTCCTCCCACTCAAACCCCATCAGTTCTCGTTTGTAGCGCTTCCGTTCCACCCGCCGCTCCCACACACACTTGAGAATCCCAATCCCGTAACGGAGTGTGTCCAGTAAGAAGTTGTCCAAGATGTTAATGCCTTGTTGTAGGCGAAAGTAATAGTCCAACAGCGCTTCTACCAAGCGGGCGCGCTCTTCGTTGGTGCCATCCAACGGGCGCACCTCAAAAACGGGATAGCGCTGCGTGAAAACGGCAAGGAGGTAAGACTTGATGGTCTGGATGATGGAGAAAGTGAACGGGGCGACAATGTTCTCCTCAAACGGATACTGATACCCCCCACTGCTGGTGCGGTCGGAAGGGGAAACGACCATCTTCCAGCGCCGTTCGGCTGCTTGCCACGCGGCATAGCGGGTGCTCCATGCTGTCGCCGCCATGTTAAAGCAGCCGTGCACCAACGCTTGGAGTTTCCGTTGTGTTTCATCGTCCCTTAACGCCCGCTTAAGGGCATCGTCCATAGAGCAACCCCGGAAGCCCTAACAATTATAGCACTCTCAGCAAACAAGCAAACGGGACGGAGTTCCCATCTGCCTTCTCTATACCCGTCTCGCGTATACTTCCATTTCAGTAGCCAACCGCTCGGCTTCTGCTTCAGCTACTTGCAGGGCTTCTTGCGGTGAATCATAACTCCCCAACTTAACCTCAATAACTTCTCCTCCCACAACAAGGCGTAATGCTGCTACTACTCCATCTTGTTGTGGGATAACGGTTGGGGACATCACCGTTACAGCCATCAGATCAACCCACACCGTAGAGCCGTCTAACGTCTGAAATACCCAGATGCGTTTCATCACCACTCACCTCCGTTATCACTTTTCGTCTTTACGACGCCCCCCTAACGAAGTTTACCCCCACCTTCACCATGCGCCCGTGAAATTTGCTCAAGCAACTCCAACAACTGTCCCCGTGTCGTTATCCGCTCCTTAAGGCTTTGCACCCCAAGGAAGCGATGCACCTGCTCCCGTGTCACGCCCCAACGACTCACCGTCCCCCAGAACCGCTTCCAGTCTTCATCGGTCACAGGAGCATCGTCCACGCTCTCCGCCTCCACCTCAGTCTCTAAGTTAGCAAGGGCGAGAACATGCCCCAGCAGCATAGACAGAGCCTTACGCACCGCCCGCGTCTGAGCAAAGGAGGCAGCGAAAGACAGTGCCTTTTCCTTCTGCCCTCCACCCAACCGCTCCATCTCCAGTCCCGAGACCAATCCCACCGCTGACGCCACGATTTCCCCTTTCTTGATGATGTCCATGTGCGCCTCAACATAGGCAACTCTCTGCTCCTCGTAGTGAACATTGAGCGATCGCAGCACGGGCGTAAAGCCCAGAAGGCTTGCCAACACCTCCCATCCTGCCGCTGTCACATAACGACGCCCTGCCACCTCAATGATGTGTCCCCCTTCTTGCAGAATGCGTTGGAACTCTTTCGCCAATTGCGCTGCCGCCTGGATGCGTTGAACAATTGCATCCTTAGACGGCAACGCCAACACATCCACGACTTCCTCCGCTGGTGCAGGAACGGCAGCCCCCTGCTGAGGTTGGGATGCTTCGTCTTCCAAAGGTAATGGCTTTGCCATAACAACCGACCCCCTTTACTCAGTAGTGAAACGGAAGAAGCGCGCCAACGCATGCGTCAACGCGTGAAGTTTAGCAGAAAAAGCGGCGAGGAAGGATGCCAGAGGGATTGGGCCTGCACCTGAAGCGGTCGCGGGGGAACAGCCAGATCCTTCCTCGCCACTACCATCGTCTTCCCTCTGTGCCCAGCAAAACCCGGTCGTGTCCAAGGCAATCTCCCCGCGTTCTAAGAGCCAACGGAGCAACCCCTCAATGTGTTTCAAGTAGTAGATCCGCTCCGCACGGCAGAGAAGTTCCTCATCGTCGCTTGAAGGTGTCCGCAGCTCCTCAATCATCGCCTGCACCTCTGCCAAACACTTCTCCACAACGGAACGCGCCACCATTCGGTGCTCACCTCCGATGCGGTGAAGTTCGTCTACCACGCGCGTCATTTCCCCGCTAAGCACATACCCACACCGCTCACACACATAGTAACCAACCCACCCATGCCTCCAAGCAAGAGTGCGATGCGCAAGGGAAGAACACTGAGGGCACGGTGTGCCAAACCGCTGCCCAAGATACACTGCCCGTGCCAATAACTCACAGGCAGGGCAGTTAAGAGAGATGGAATACTTACCGTTCCGAGTCCACAATTGGTAGTCTGCCTGAGAAAAATGACAAGCAACACAGGGGCCAACCCACGACTTAAACATCTGGGGACACCTCCTTTTGTAGGCGTTTACGCCAATACCGCTCCAACGCTGCCTTTCTACGGCAGCGAGGGGAGCAGTATTTTTGGCGGGAGAGCGAAGAGAGGAAAACCACGCCACACACAGGACATGTCCCCCGATACGGAGGCAACCGCACCTCCTGCTCCCCTCCCTTATCCGCTTGATAATTTCCCTTTATTGACCTAAAGCCAGTTGACGATAAGCCCATAGTAGTCACCCCACTCCTTATTATAACACAACTTTCACTGTAAATCAACCTTTTAAGCATGCCCTCTTTACAAGTAGCCGTTGATGTGCTAAAATAGGAGACGGAGGTGATAAGCGATGGTGCTTTACAGTCCACACATCTGGGGCGCGTTCCTGCGCGCTAAGCGCCAAGAACGAAACTGGTCTATGGCAGAAATGTCGCGGGTAATCGGCTGCACCATTATGTGGATTTCCCTCCAAGAGCGAGGACGCCTACCCCATCCTGAATGGGTGAAGAAAGCAGCCCTCGCCCTCGGTGAAGACCCGCATGAGTGGCTTCGCGTCTACATGGAAGCCGTCGCCGATGCCATCCAAGTTGACCCCGATCTGATTTTCCAGCAAGAACCCCCTGCGGATAACCCGTTACCGCGCGAACTGCGAAACCTCCTGCGCCGCATCCTTACCGACAACCGCAAGTATCAAAAAGCCCTGCGGGTTTTGGAAGTGATCGCAGAATGACGCCTTGGGAACGCATCGTCCTTTACCTGTGCCTTACCATTCTGGTCATCACTCTCTTGCTTGTTCTTATGTTCCGCTACCAATACTACCAGCAAGGCATGGTTCGTGTTGACAGGCTGACAGGGAGGGTGCAGCAATGGCAAGGGGAGCAGGGGGGATGGTATCCCCCGTAATTACCCGCCAGCCGGCAAACTCCCGAGGAGCCGTTTGACGCGAATCGCCCGCACAACGCTTTCTACACCATGAATCATCCCGAATGGCGCAAACACATCAAGGACATATCGCAGCGCATCCACTAAGTGGTCATAATAGCCATCCTTGATGACTTCACCATTTTCGTCCCGCCGATAGCCACCTTCAAAGGCTCGGATAAGGATTTTGCACTTGGGGTGAATGAACAGCCGATTTTTCCGCAGCAGCCCCACGATGTTCTGCAACCCCGTCTCCAACGGCACCCGCTTCATCCGCAACGCTATCTTGTGCTTAACCCGTAACTCCATATCAATGCTCTCTGCCCTGTCACTCCGTTGCGTTGCCGCGTAGGGGTCTCCGCACCACAACACCGCTGTCGGGTTGGGAAAGTAAGCGCTCGTGCGGTTCTTTACGATGTCTATGAAGTCATCCAGCAGCATGTCCCGTCCCAACATTTCGTCCAGAATGTGAACGCGCCGCCCAACAGGGTCAAACGGGTCACCGTGTATCTGCACCCACACCGCCGCAGGACGATGATAGCCGAAGTCTAAGCCAATGATTAGCGGGTAGTCGGGCGTGTATTCCACTGTCTGAACATGCAAGTGTTTCTGGAAGAAGGGCTTGAAGACGGCTTTCCCCTCAGGAACGAATCCCCACTCGCCTGCCACATAGCGATCAACTTCTTCAGGCGACATGGATTCTAACAACAAGTCTTTGAAACCATCAGGTAGGTAGGGATTGTCGTCTAACGAGGCGTGCACAATCGCTGTGCCCTCTTTCGGGGCAATGCCCTCCTCAGGGAAGCCGACAAAGAATTCGTAAAGCCAGTGGGTTTCGGGGACAGGGTTGGCGGTAGCAAACAGGTGCCGACGGTTCTTCGGCACATGGGGCAAGCGCAAGCGAGTCAGTTGAAAAAGAAAAACCTCGCGGGTCAATTCTTCTATCTGGTCAATTGCAATGAAGCCCACATTCAACCCTTTCGTTCGCCCCAAATTCTTCACTGTGTCCCCTAACCCTGTCAAGAAGACAATTGATTTAGAACCAGGGAACACGATTTGCTTTTTTCGCGTGTAGTGGACATAAGGGATTTGCGACATCTCCAGTTCCAGCAACAAATCTTCCAGAACCGTGCGCTCCAAGTCTTCGTAGGTCTTGCGGGCTAACAAGCCTCTATTGTGCGGCACCATCAGAGCATCGTCTATCAGTTGCCAGATGAGCGCCGTCGTTTTCCCTGACCCCGTCGCCCCAACGAAGAGGACGATGGGATGTTCCAAACACCGTTGATGAAATTCCTGCTGCACTTTCGTCGGCTTATAATGCCCGCCGACAATCATACATACTCCCCTCTGCCTTCATCTAAGGCTTTTACCTTGATGACAACTGCAGGATTTGCATTTCCGAGGGCATGAACATAAACTCCCGTCCCAGCAATAGAGGTGTGACCAAGATAAGTAGCGAGTTCATGTAAGGGAACTTCTTGAGCTACTAAGGTCGCAAAAGTATGACGAAGGCTATGGCAGGAAAGCCCCGAACGCTTTATCCCTGCTTTTGCCATGACGGCATCCACAAGACGATTGACCTGTCGCACTGTCAGGCGCTTGCCCTTTCCCTTGCGGAGCCCGACGAACACGGGAACGCCGATGGCGTCAGGCTTGGGCGCTATCCCCGCTCGTTTGAGCGCCTGCAAGTAAGCCTGCAGCAATTGGGATGTATCCGAGCGCAAACGAACGATGCGAAACTTGTCCCCTTTTCCCCAAACCCGTAAGGCAATCCCATCGGCATCGGTTAGTATGTCGGCAAGGGAGAGCCGACAGACTTCAACCCGCCGGAGCCCGTGCAGCGCCATGAGGGCTATCATTGTCCTGTCCCGCAATGCCCGAATACCCTTTCGCGGTAAGGCACCAAACAAGCGTTGGAGAGCTTTCAACAATCCTTCTACTGACGCAGCAGGAAGGCGTGATCGAACGCGTTCAACCGGATTTGTTCGCACTTTTTCGTTCTGCACCAAGTCTGTGCCTCGCCAAGTTACTACCCCCCATTGCCGCGCATGTTTAACAAGAGTTCGTAAAGCCGAAAGTTTGCGGTTTATTGTTGTGGCTTTGATCCCCCTCCCTTGTAGCGCTTGTTTGAAGCGTGTCAGCACCATACTTGCTTCCACCTCAGACAAGCGGAAAAAACACTGAAGGGCTTGGACAATGTCATCCGTATGATAAATCGTCCTACAAAAATCACGGAGGTCCCCCATGTAAGCTTGTCTTGTGTTGACCGAACGGTTTCGGGTAAGCCACCCAGTAATTACATCATCGACATTAACTACTGTTATCAATGCTGCTGTTTCCTGTGTTGGAACTGTGGTATTTACTACCATTATCCTTTCCCCCTTCTCGCCTGCGGGGGGCGAAGTCCCCTATAAGTATGCCAATACGACCGCTCATAACGCACGCGAGCAGGGTTATGCACTCCCACCCATATGACAACTAACCCCCAAAGACAAAAGAGCACAACGGCTCCAACTTCCGCAACCATCAGCAACCAACGCATCACTTTCACCTTCCTTCTTCGCCCGGCTTCAATGCGGGCGGTTCACTTGTTTCCAGTTCTATGACCTTGCCTGAAATGGGGCTTCGGTAACGCAGCCTTTGCTGTAGAACATTGATTTGCACGCCTTTGCCCCGCCCCTCTTGCCACAAGGGGTCATAGCCCCGCAGCAGTTTGATAGCCGCCTCAATGTTCCCTTCCGTCCAAATGTGCTCAAACACGGCTAAGCGGAGTTTGGCGATTTGATGCTCCAACCATTGCTTTTGGTCTTCGGGATTAACTTCTATGAGGACGGAGCGCAAGTATTCCGCAGCGGCACGCGCCTTGCCCCACCAGTGGGCGCACTGCCGCAAGTCGTCTTCACGGACAATGCCATACCGCTGTGCCATGCCGAACCCATCATCGCCGAAGCGAAAGATCAAGATGGCGGCGATGCACATCCGTGCCGGCGCTGGCATGTCCTTCAGCAGGGGTGATAACCCTTGCTCCATGAGTTTGAAGAGCCGCGACGATTTGCCCGGCACGCAAAATCACCTCGCTGCGCAAATGAGTCAACTTCACAAGGGCATGGTGCCCTTTCCGATGCCGCTCCAGTATGGGCGGCAGCACTTTTGTCCATTCCTCCAGCGTGAGCGCCCGACGCGGAAAATCCCGTTGCTGCCGAAACCACCAGCGGGAAATGCCCGTGAGGATGGCAATGCTGGTGCTGGACAGCAGGGGGAAGCCTTCTTTCGTCCGACGACGAAACTGCCTGATTCCGTTCTCCCGCAGCAGTTGTTGCTCCACCACTGCCTCCACCATCTGCCGCGTCACCCAGACCACCTGTTGGCGGAAAGGATGCCTGTTTCGCTTTTCTACTCCCCACTGCCGTAGCGTTCGCCAGAGCGTCCTCGGATTGACCCAAAAGCCTTCGTCCATCATCTTGCCCTCCTTCCATTGTCGCTTTATAATTATAGCAACGGTTGATTTACTTGTAAAGGAGGTAAGGAATATGGGCGCTAAGAGCAGGCGTAAGGGGAAAGAAGGTGAGTTGGATGTCGCCCGAAGGCTTTACGAGGCTCACTTTGGTTGTCCCCCACCCCCTGACCGCACGGTGTTCGTGCGCACCAAACCCGGTGTCCGCCAACATGAAGGTGACCTCATCGTTCCTGAGGATTTCCCCTTCTTCGTGGAAGTCAAAAACCGCTCTATCTGTTTGTCTCACCTGCTTCGCGACGAATGGGGAGAAATCATCAAGACAACGCACAATCACAGTTGGCCCCAGTGTCGCATCCCCTTACTTATCTTCAAAGTGCATCGGGAATGGTGGGTTCTTACTCGCTTTGTTGATGTCCCTCTTCGCCTTGCCTATTTAAACACAGCCGTTAGCACCGCTTTCTTTGTCCTCCTGCCGTTAAAGCAATTCTGTCAGTGGTGGCGACAAAAACGAGAGGAGGCAAAAACATGAAGAAGAACAAGGAAGCGGAAGCCCCTTTCGGTAAGGAGCCTTTCTCCATCCCGACGGAACAAGCCCTACTGGGCACGATTCTCCTTTCCGTCAACGGACGCGACTTGTTCCGTTACGCCCTTGCCAGCGGGGTGTCGCCTGAGCATTTTTCTTACACACCGCATGGCTTGATTTGGCGGGCGCTCGCCTTAGCAGACCAAACGGAACGCTCCTTTGACCCTGCCCAAATCTTTGAAGTTGCAACCAATCAGGGATGGGGCAACGAGATTGGAGGGCTCGCTTACCTAACGCGCTTGTGCGAATATGCCCTTCCCGAAGGAGAATTCGCCCAACTCGTGAAACAACTTTTACAGTATGCTCACGACAGACGCGTCATCAGAGCCTGTGAGAAAGTCGTTCATTCCTATTCGGCTAACGGTGATTGGCATGCCGCTTTGACCGACCTGTATGCTGTTCTGTCTGCCCCCTTATCACCCTTTCAAGCCCCTACCGTTTATTCGGTCAGTGATTTGCTCCCTGGTGATTTTACCCTGCCGTTTCTTATTGACCCCCTTTTGCCTGAGTGTGGGCTACTGTTGCTTGTCGGCGCAGGCGGTGTGGGCAAGTCCCTTTTCACGCTCTGGTTAGCCCTAACACTGGCTCAAGGGAAATCTCTCTTTGACCGCTTCCAAACACAAGCCTGCACGGTGCTCTATCTTGACGGTGAATCCAACGCCCGCGCTTTCAAGCGCCGCCTGACCCACTTCGTAACCCAACCCATTGATAATCTCCTTTATGCCGAATGGGTAGGAGCCCTGAACACCCCTGAGGGACGCGCCCAACTGGAATACTTACTGCGTGCTTGCTCTCCCGCCTGCGTCATCTTGGACAGTCTCATTCGCTTCCACACACTGGACGAAAACAAAGCAGGGGACATGCGCTTACTCTTCTACATCCTTGCCCAAATTCGCCAACGCTTCGCGACCGCTTTTATCATCATTCACCATGCCCGCAAGTCCACTCTGTTCGGTTCCACACAGGATGCCATTCGGGGCTCCACCGACATCCACAACGCTGCCGACACAACCCTCTTCTTGAGACGCCCCCAAAAGTCCAACACCATGACGGTGGAAATCGTCAAACTGAGACATGGGGAAGAGCATCATGGCGAAAAGTGGCGGGTTGCTCTCAACAAAAACGAAGAAATCTGGTTCTACGAGTTTCTTGGGGTTTCCGAGGAAGCGGAGTCCAATGTGGAAGCAGCAGAGAAGTTCATCCTTCACTTACTCTCAGACACATCCCTGACGCGCAAGGAACTCATTGAACGCGCCCGCAAGGAAGGCTATGCTACCCGCACCGTTGACCGCGCCTTGGTCAATCTGAGGAAAGATGGAACCGTGACCACCCGCAAGGAAGGGCGCTTCACTGTTTATCTCCTACCTGAAACATCCTTGCCCCTGCTTTAACGCCCTTTTGCTATCTGCCGTGAGACTGTTGCCATTAATTTTGGCAAAGGTGGCAAAAGTCATAGGTGCCTGTCGGAAGGGCTCGCAAAACCCCTGTAAATATTGGCGATTTACACGCCCCCCATCGTTTGCCACGACCTTTGCCAAAACGTTTGCCAGCGATTCACGAATTTGGCAAAGGTGGCAAAGGTCACGGATGCCCACCTCAGGGGTTCCGCAAAACCCCTGTAAATGCTTGGGGTTTCTGCCTTCCCACCATCCAGCGAGCGTCGCCAACGACCTTTGCCAAAACGTTTGCCATATATGTACTAGGTTGGCAAAGGTGGCAAAGGTCCTTCCCCTACCGTTGCCATAACCGTTGCCACTACTAATACCAATACTTGGCAAACATCCTTTTTATCTGTTGTCATTTAGAATCGTGGCAAAGACAAATGACAAAGGTTGGAGTTAGATTGTGGCAAATGTCGGTGGGCGTAGGGGATTAGTCCAACGCTTGTTAGTGGTGACGCGAAACAAGCGGCTTGGGGTTTACAACTTATGGCTTCACACGGTAGGGGAAACGGCGGGCGCCGCGAGCCGCTGCTGCGGCGGGCAAGTGTCTTGGGGTAGCAGGCAGTGAGCGAAAACGCAAGCAAAATCAAGGGTTTTTGCGCCTCAAGGCACTCGGAGGTCAACAAATGAAAATTATCGGACATTTAAAGTAGCGAAAAGTGGTTATTTGGGGGCATTTTGACAGGATTTTAGACGCTTTGGGGAACGCTTTGGAAGACGCTTTCGGGGCTTCGTTGTTGCGTGGGGACATGGGAGCTTCTCAGCACAGCAGGGCAAAACACGGCATGCTGGCGGCGAACGCACAAACTGGAACTGTGCTAAAATTATGCGGGGTTATCATAAATCTGGAGGTGCTCACAATGGACGCAATGCGAGAAGTAATGAGGAACTTGGCACGAAGGCGTTGGCATAAAGACAAAGACAGCAATGAAGCTCAAGAGGTGCGACAGCGTGTTGTTGTTGAAGGCACTTGTGCTTTTTGTGGACAGCAGTTCTCACGCGAAGTTGCAATTATTGCACAGCATCGTGTGCGCTATTGCTCGTTACGCTGTGCTCGTGCTGCAGCGATGCTGCGTTACGCTGAACGAACGCGGGAGCGGAGTGCGAATGACAGTTCGCTTAGCAAGCGAGAGTGACATTGCTGCAGTGAAAGCAATCGCTGACGCTCACAGAACGGAGTTGGGCTTCGTTCCCCTCCCTGCGCTGGAAGAAGCGCAAGCGGAGCAGCGCTTGCTGGTTGCTGTCGCTCCGTCCTCCCTTACCCCTGCGCCCATCGTTGGCTTCGTTCACTTCCGCTGCTGCCAAGACGGACACGCCACCATTTACGAAATTGCTGTGCTGCCAGAGTGGCGCGGGAAAGGCGTGGGCAAAGCGCTCATTGAAGGCGTCATCAACGCGGCTCGTCAGCGTGGCTGCCACACTTTGCGTCTAAAGTGCCCTGTGGATTTGCCTGCCAACGGCTTTTACGCTCGCTTGGGCTTTACTCGCGTCGCCATTGAAGAAGGCAAGCGCCGACCATTGGCGGTGTGGGAGAAGGGCATCGGGCAAAGGGCAGAGGGCGAAGGGCAGAGAGCAGAGGGCGAAGGGCAAAGAGTGGAGAGCGAAGGGCAAGGGGCGGGAAAGTGGCAGTTTTTCGTCGGGCTCACCAGCGAGGCGTCGCAGGTGCGCTCACTGGTGCGACGGTTTGCCGCAGGCTACAACGGTCAGCCACCCTTCAACCCGTTTGAGCGGGTCATCGTTTCGCCCCTGTTCGTCCCTCCCGCAACCCTGCGGCTTTTGCGGCAAGGGCTCGCTGTCGGCAATCAGCGGTTGGCAGCAGGCGATGGACAGGCTTGGGAAAATGGGGTGCCGCCGTGCACTTGCGTGATGTTTGACAGCGGCGGCTTTCAGGTGCAGACAGGTCGGTTGGATTACGACGACTTGTGTCGGCGCTTGCGGGCTTTTTACGAGCGGGAGCGATGGGCTCACCTTTATGTCCTGCCTGACCATGTGCCCACTTCACGGGATGCGGATTTTGAGGTTCAGCGCAAGATAGACGAGACGCTGCGGATGGGTGAATTGTTTTTGCAGTGGCTGCCTCATTTGAACGGGATGGGAGACGAGGGGCGTGGGGCGCAAGGGATAGCGGTTGGTGTTGTGCATGGGCGGACGGAAGAACAAGTTCGGCTGGCGGCTCGTCGCTGGCGTCAGTTGGGCGTGACCTACATTGCCTTTGGCAGTTTCGGCACCTCAGGGCGCAATAACAGCGTCAACATGCTCTCAAAACAAAGTCTGAAAGTGCTCTACGCTTTAGCAAGCGAAGCGTCACTTCAAAATCAGCAACTGCACATTTTCGGCATTACGAGCCCTGCCTACTTATTGCGGCTTGTTCGCTGCAGCATTGTGCCGACCAGTTTTGACAGTGTTGCTTGGTGGAAGGCGGGCGGGTTTGGGCAAGTGTTTCTTGCGATGCGCAGTAGTTTATTGTTTTCACATCGTACACAAAGCAAGCGAAAGCAAATAGATGATGAGCAATTTGCGAAAGAGCGAGACAAAACAAAGCACATATGCCCTTTTTGCGCTAATTTGTATGAATTGCGCAATTCACGCTGGATGCGCATTTTGCACAATTTAGTTGTGTTATTTGAAGAAGTGCGCAAACTGCAGCAGGTTGTAGGGGAATTCCCCTACAACTTTTGGTTTAACCCAAAACAGCATTTTGTCGGGGAACTCCCTTACATCAAAGTTTAGACGAAAGTAGTATTGCGCGCGGGGTGGGATGAACTAAAGGAAGCAGAGGTTGGAACTCGTTGGGTCGCAAAGGACCCAACGAACATTGTTCGGGGATCTCGTAACGAGGAGGCCGTGCTCGTCTACAAAGACGAGCGCGGTTGTGCGGTGCTCCACAGAAGGTGGGGCACAAGAGATGTAGAAGCAGCAACTCCGTTTGAGGAGCTGGAGCTTGTATGGTATGAATTCATGTAGGCGGGTTTGCCCCCTCGTCCCGCGCCCCGCCCCTTCGGGGGCGGGGTTTTTCTTTTAGCGAAACAAGCCCCCGTGTACTTCGTAACCCATCCCACTCAACTTTGCTGCGTCAAACGTTCGCAAGTGACCATCGTTGCGCCAGCATTTGCCTGACAGCCTGATCGCTTTTACCGCTTCTTCACAGCGACGCACTGCCTCTGATAGCGTTGATGCCGCTGCCGACACTTCGCAAACAATGCCATCCAGTCCTGCTGTCAGCAACTTTCCTGACCGCTGATCAACTTTCACATCCAAAAGCCACAAGTCCGCTTGCAGCACTTCAGGCACAATCACTTGCTCCCCTGCCGCCACTTCCTTAAACGAAACACCTGCCAACTCTCCCGTTCCTCGTTTGAATGCAACAGCAATCCCTACTTTGTCAAGTGCTTCTGCCAACGCCTTGATGTCCTCTCCCCGCCGCTCCCGTTGCCGCAACCGTTCAAAGATGTCACCTGTGACGAAATCAACGAACGGCGCTGGCGGAAGATAAACACGAATGGCGTAAGCCACTTTGCTCAAGTCAGCAGGAATGATTTTTAAAGTGCCCTGTGCGGCTTCGGTCAACACGCGTCCGATGTCGTCAGTGAACAACGAAAACAGGGCAAACACCGCATTGTAGCCGAACCTCGGCGTCCACTCCAATCCCCAAACACCTTCCTCATTGACGATGCTGTTCAAATCAATCGTCCCGTTGTATTCGTTTTGCTCCAACCAGTCCGCCAGTTTCCCAATGCCTTCTTCAACGATGCGCGGGAGCGCATCCTCATAGCACCACACAATACTTGTCATGCAGCCTGTGTTGGGACCGATATCGCCTGCCATGAAGGGTTTCGTTTCCAAAGTTGCGTTGGCAGGAAAAACGATGTTACCATTGGAAACCCACAACTCCGTGCTGATCTCAACCCCTTCAACGAACTGCTGCACGATGAACTGTGTCCCCTCCCCTTCGCCCAACAGGGTGTCCAACGCGTCCTCAACTTCATCGGGTGTGCCAATGACCGTAGAGCGCGGCGCGTTCTCCCCATGAAACTTGACCACCCATCGCTCCACATCCCGATGCTGCCGCATAAACGAGCGTGCATCTTGCAGCGTTTGCAGCGGTGGTGATGTCAGCGGGATTTGGATGCCTGCTTGCTGCATCACTTGCAAGCCAAAGTGGCGGTCTTCTTCCAACTTATCCTGTAGCCGACTGCCGTTGAAGACCGCATAACCATGCCGCCGCAGTTCGTCTGCCAAATCGCCCATGCCGATGAAGTCAAAGATAATCGCGTCTGGCTCTTCAAGCGCATCAAAGGCAGTAGGGAGCGTGTCGTAGATTTCATCCAGCACCCCGTGATAAAGTCCGAGCGCGCGAGCACGGGCGCTCTTAATCCACACTGCCACTTGGTTACCTTCTTCTTTCACTCGTTGCGCAACAGGCAGAAAGTCACCTGCTGCGCTGATGAACAACAGTTTCATCTCAATCACACCCCTCGCATCTTGGTGGCGGTTGGGAAGCAACAAACTTGCGCGTTGATTGTTGCTTCTTTGTTGTTTTGTCCACTTCTTCGTCACGGCAGGATGGGCATATCCAGTGATACTCTGATTTCTCATTCCTCCAAAACACAGCGTGAATGAAACACACAGGACGGGCGCACTTATAGCAAGTGACGAATTGTGGTCGTCCACAGCCACAAGTCATCCTTTGTCCCTCCTTTGCCTGTATGCTTTCTTGTCAACGAACGCTAACAAGTAGCCGTTTTCGTTGATGAAGTGCACTAACTCAACGCGAAAGAACCCTCGCGGTGTCATCTCAACCAACGCCAACCCCTGTCCCCAAATCCGCCCGCTGTCCCAATGCGGTCGCGGCAGCGCCAAGCATGGCACAATCCAACAACCGTGTTCATGCCCCTCAAAATCCTTCTGCACCCAGACATCCGCTCGGTGCCAATGCCCAACAATCAGGTTTTTCAGCGTCCGCAAAAACAGGCACCGAGCCACATTCACAGCTGTGCTGACCATCCGAAAAGTATCGCCATGCAGAATGTAAAGCATCCCCATCCGCACCAGCGGCGCCGCAAATGTGTCGGTCGGACACGGCGTGTCGGGATGCCGCAGATACAACACCCCATCCAAACGCAACAAATTCGGCAACTCCAGTTCATCTAAGCCGATTAGTTCCACAGCGCGATTCCAAATGAATGCCCGCAACCGCGCTTCGTGATTCCCCTCAATGAAAATCCATTGTCTTGTTGGAACGCGCTCAAACAACTGCTGTAACACTGACCGCGCTTCCTTAATTTCCAACCCCAACTCCAGTTTGCGCCTCGGGTCTTTGCTGAAGCGGCTAATCGCAAAAAAGTCCACAAAGTCACCGTTGACCACAACAATGTCAGGCTGAACATCCCGCAAAATCGTCAACGCTAACGACCACGCTGTCGGGTCTTGAAACGGCACATGAACATCGTTCAGCACTGCGATGGTGATGTTTCGTTTCGGCTGCACTTCCGCCCAAACGCCGTCATGGACGGTCAGTCGCCACATTTCTATCGCCTTCGCCGTGTTCGTTTCCGTCGCTTTCTTGCCCCCGCTCGTCCGAGACCGTGCTTGCCGTAGGCGATGGCGGCGGCTTGCTTGCGCGCCGCTTCCTTCGTGCGCGGGCGATAGGTAGCACGGCTCGTCGTCATTTTCCCCGAACGCTTCCATTCCCGCATCAACTTCTCAATCTCTCTTGAGACAGCATCTTGTTTTCGTCGCGACATTTTCATCACCTCCCCGTGATTTGCTGCAGCGTGCGCACCAGTTCCTGCAGAATGGGAGAACGCTCAATGTCTTTGCGAGGAACGCTCGGTATCAGAACTTGTAAGTCAGCCCCCATCAGTCGCTGCAAGTGCGCGTCTATTTGTCGTGCATCGCCTCCCATCTCCCCAAACCGCTGCAACAATTCGTCCAACCGCTGCGATTCCTCAGGCGTCAATCCTTCCTTCCACCCCTTTGCTGTCAAGTCAGCGATTTGTGCCGCCAGTTGGGAACGCTCTGCCGTCGCTTCTTGCGTCTCCCGCTGAATTTCCGCTAACAGCCGCCGTGCCGTCGCCACCCGTTCGGGCATAAAGCCCAACGCCAGCGGCACCGTCACCCATGCGTCTATCTCTCGCAATAATGGCTTTCCTTTCACCGTCGTGCGGAACACACCTTCCTGATGCGTGTAGAATGACTGTAACATCCGCGCCACACCGACGGGAAGAAGCGCGTAGAGAAAGCGGCGGAAAGTTTGGTCTGTGGGCGTTCGGGCATATTCTATCGCTGCGGTCACCGTGTCCATTATCCACGATGCCCCCGGCGATGTTCTAAGCCACGACTGCCACACAAATTCCTCCAACCCGGGATAAGCCGCTTGGCGCTGCTCCGTCACGATGCCGAAACGGCTCAAGAACTGCCACAGCGGCACCCCCAAACTTTGTGACCAGTCAATCCCTGCCAGCGATGGCAATCCCATCAACAGGAACTTGTAAAATGTCCGCTCGGGATTTGACGGGTCAGCAGCCCGCAGAAGGAGCGTTCGCTTGATGGACACTTTCCCATCTGTCACTCGCCGCAACGCTTCGTCCAACTCATCAAACAGCGGCATCCCCAACAACCCTGCCCCACCCATCAGTAAGGCAAAAGCTTTCAGTTTCGTCTCAGGAGTCGTGCCGGGAGAAAACAAAAACTCTAATTGCTTGACGGCGAAGTTCATGAACTGAAACATTGTCCGCCCAAACTGACCACCTTTGCTAACAAACAACGGAACATCCGTAATGTCTTGCCTGAACTGTGTTGTGTCAATAACCCAACGCCCGACGGCTAACCCTGCATCCTTCAACACCGCATCCACACTTTCGCCTGCTTCTATGCGCGCTGCCCATTGCGGCAGCAAGTGGCGGAACCGCTGCCACAAGTAGGCTTCGTCACGGCTCATCGGTCCCGGTTGCCCGTTAGCCAACGCGGCTCGCCGTTCGGGATTGGTCAACCAAGGACGCAAAATCCCCAATCCCCAGTCTATTCCCGCAATTCCTACCTGCAAGCGATTGGGCACTTCAGCGGAAGTGAAGGGCATCATCAAAATTTCTGTAACCTTATTGGCAGCAGGACCGAGGAACCGCTCCGCTCCGACCAAGTAACGTAAATCCTGAACATCTAACCGAAAGCCGTTCCACAATTCCTCTGCCTTATAGGTAATGCCGTTAATGGTCACATCGTGTCCCCGCGCCGCTGCCCACATCTTCGGCAGGGCTTCTACCACGCGTCCTAACCCAACCATCGGTCCGGCGAACATGTAAGGTTGCGTGCGGTTCAAAAGCCACTTGGCAGGGTTCAAACCGAGGAACTTGATAGCAGCGTAACTGCTAATGTATGCCAACCACCGCTGTGGCTTGGGAATGCCAATGGTTGCAAGGAAGCGATCCATCATTGCCAACCAATAAGTGCCTCCCGTTAAGGCATCCCGATAGTCCCGCAAATAAAGTTGCTCCTGCAATGGCATGTCAGGATACTTACCTAACACATCCCGCTCCAACATCCGCATCGCCCGATTGTAAACAGTTCGGTAAACGCTGTTGATGTAGGAAGGAACGACAGCCCGCAAGTCTCGCTCGTAAGTCTCCAAGTTCAAACTCCGTTGCCCTGTCCACCAGGGCGCTGGCGCTGGTCGCAACCCCAACCGGGTGCGCAAATCGTTGAGCACGCCGTGCGGCAGGTTGTCTATTTCGCCTTGCAGCCATCGTAACAATTCCTGTGCCGCCTGATGCAACTGAGCATCGTAGCGAGGGCTATTGGGGTTCACTAAGTCCGGTTCGTTCAGGGTGCGCTCCAAATAACGAGCGTAGGTCTCCATCGCCAACTGGTCTTGCCGCGCCAACCGCTCAATCCCCTGTAGCAGTCGCTCCAACGGCATTCGGTCAAAGGTTACCCACGCATCGGCAGGCAAGTGACGCTGGTAGAACACTTCAACGCGAAAGTCAGTGGCTCCCTGCGGACGCAGTTCGCTTTCAATCTTGTTCACCGCCGCTGCGATGGCTTCATCGTAAGTCTCGTAAGTGCCCAAGACAATTTCCCGTTGATCGCCGTTCTTGTCTTTGTAGCGAATAGTAACAACTTCGTCGCCCCAAAGCATGTGCGTGAAGTCAAAACCTTGCCGAACGCGATAACCATGCTGCGACAGCAACTGTCCTAACTCTTGATGAATTGCCCTGAGAATGTCCGCCCGCCACTTCAGGTTCGGCGGCAGCGCATTGTAAATGTTCTGGTCTTGCAGCGCATAACTGAGCGTGATGGCTTCCTGATGCGTTAGCCCATTCAGGGCTTGGTTGGCTAACTGGAGATGTTTGATTTGCTGCCGCCGCAGTTCGTCGCCCCGTTCAGTGGCTCGGTCAAAGAATTCCAAAACCCCAGGTGACTTCGCTCGCATCGCTACTTGCTGCGGGGAGCGAAAATGCAACCAAACCCGCATTCGGCGGTTGAAGTCTGACTTGACGCGTGTCACATCAACATCGGTCGGGACGATGTCGTCAGCAAGCACATTTTGTTCCCACAGCCGTCCCAACCAAGAGAAAGGATTAATGACCGCACCACGCCGTCGGGAGGGAGGAGCCGATGGCGGCTGTTGCGGGTCTATGAGGATTTTGACAATATCTTCCGCTGCCATCTCAGTGGGTTTGTAAACCCACACGCGGGTCGCTTTCCCCTCAGGAGTCGGCAATTGCAGTAAGTGCCATTCATGCGTCCCTCGCGCCAAGCCCTCAGAAATCCCCCCAACAGGCGGTGGGAACAAGATGACCACATGGTCATTGGGCTGAAATTCAGGCACCTGCCCTTTGGGCATGTGCAAACGCACTTTTACCCCCAAGTCCTCTCGCTCCAACCACCACCATTCCCGTTGTGCATCGTAGTGCGTCACCCGCGCATGCAAAATCTCCCGCCCTAGTTGCTCTTCCAATGTTGTCAAATCCGTTTTGCCTTCGGTCAAACTTTCTTTCACAGCAGGTTCTTGCGGCACCACCACGCGAATATCCTTTTTGGCTATCTCAGGGGCATCCACTTCCACCATCCGCGCCCGCTGTGGGTCAGGCTGCGGAAGCGGTGGCGCTTCAGGTGCTGTAGGTGGTGTTTCTGGTGGTGTCGGTGGTCTTTCTGGAACGGTCGGAGGGCTCTCCGGCGGTGGTTCGCCCGGACGACGCACAGGAATGGGCACCGCTTCTTTTTCAGGAAACTCAATGGGAACGCGTGGGAATCGGACAGGCACGCGCTCTTCTGTGATCTCTGTAGTCACAGGCACGCGCACTGGACGACGCACCGTTACGGGGACCTCTTCGGCTTCCCGACGCACAGGCACCCTCACAGGCACACTTTCCAACCGAGCATTGATGTCCGTCACCAGCGTCCCGACGCCTTCCTCGCTGATCCGTGCCCGCCACCCCTTGTGGGGCAGAAACTCTTGTTGCAACTTCGGGTCGGAGAGATGCTTTTCAACAAACGCTTCATCAACGCGAGCGCGTCCCTCATTGCGTGCCCGCGTGAATAACTCGTTCACTAATGCCTCGTAGTGCTCGTAATCCCGCACCGCCCGCGTCCAACGCTCCGCCAACCGCTCGGATGCCTCCCGCCAAACCGTTTGCTGAAATTCCGTCCGACTCATCCCTTGCGGTGTCGGCACACCCTTTAACGCTTTCGCCACCCGCGTGATCTGGATGCCCCGTCGCCCTTCCGCAAACGCCTCTTCTGCGATGCGGTCAGCCATGTCCCGCCAAACGGTCTCAGGTTGTGGCGGTGTCGGAGTAGGGGTCGGTGCGGCTTCAGGCGGTGCCTCCACAGGTGTCGGAGGTGGTGCCGCTGGCGGCGCAGGTTTCGGCAACGGCTCAAAGGCTATGTTCGCTGCTTTCTGCACCTGCGCTGGCGTCCATGCCCGCCGTCGTGGCTCTACCCCTGTGTATTGGGCTAAGGTCGCCAAATCACCCGAACTCAAACGATGAACAAGATCCCTGCGGAAGCCCTCCCGCATCTGAATCCGTTGCTCCGCTGCTAAGGAAGGCATCATCTTTTCTATCCCTTCCGCAAATGCCCTGTCGGCAGCCTTCATTAACCTCGCCAGATCTTCGGTTGTCTCCACCCGCGAGAGTCCGCCCACCAAAAAGCCCAATGCTGATGCCCATGCCACCCTGCTCAACACCTCATGCGGCACAGGCGGTTGCCTCTCTATCAACGATTCGGCACCGACAAAACCCATCTCTGTCAAACCCATTACTGCTGCCTCGCTCAATGCCGATGCCAAACGGGGATGCCGTTCCATCAATTGGATGCCGGCTCGCAATGCTCCAGGCACCCGCCGCATGATCGCGCCTGCAACGGCACCTGTGACCGGCACGGCGCCCCAAAAGGCGGCTTCGGTTACCGCTGCTTCGGCGATGCGGGCAGGCGGTTGGCGTAACCCCTCCCTTGCCAATTGCCGTGCCGCGCCAACCTGAAGCCCCGTGAGCGCCCCTCGGGCTGCCGTCGCGGCTAAGCCTCCCCCACGCACGAAGATACCGGCGACGGGACTTGCGGCTAATGCCAAAACTCCCGTCCCCCCCAATTCCCCAACCGCGTGGGCAAGTGCTGTCGCTCCCCCTGGTGTTTCGGGCAACAGCACTGTCACTTTTCTTCCCCGTTCGTCTACCAGCGTGTAGGGATGCAATCGCCCTTGCTGTGGACGCAGGAAAACGCCCCCCAAAAGGCTTAAAATCCATTGGGGGAAACTTTTAGAAGGAAGCCCTGCCTCCTGCAAAACCCGCACAGCCTTCTCATTCATTTCAAACATACCCTGCTTCCTCGCGACAGTTAAGTCCCCTGCCGAGACATACTTATCCCCAACTTTTAGCCCTTTGCCGATAATCCCCGTATGAACCCCTACCGTATGAACAGTGGGTAACAAGTATTCCCACAAACGGCGGCTCTTGAGCACATCAGGACCATACTTTTCTACCAACAATTGCGCCCCAGGGTGAAATGCTGCTAAGTTCACGACCAGGCGGGCGAAGGGTGTTTTCAAGTCCGTGAAGCGTCGCCCCCCATAAATGCGTTGCGTCCAACGATCCAACTCTTCCAAAATTTGCTCAGGAATGAGCGCAGGAGTCGGTGGTAGGGTCACGGCTTGACGGGCTGCGTGCGTCTCCCCAATATCCCGTCTCGTCGGACGCGATGGCGGCACTTGCGTTGTTAAGTAGCGCCAGCCCTCCAAAACCGTTCACCTCACTGACGAATCAACTGCGGGCGACGCTGCTGTTGAGGCGGGCGTTGAGAAGTTGTCTGGGAGCGTTGTTGCCGCTGAGGTGAACGCAACCGTTGCGCCGGCGATGGCGGAGGTGGAGGCATCAAAAGGGCTTGATTTTGCCGCAAAAGATGTTGCCGCACCAACTCTTCCGTTTTGGCTTGTTCCGCCTCCATCCAAATCCCCTGCGGGGTTTGCACCTCCCAACGCCGCAAAAATGTGTTCCAACGAACAGCCGCCGGTCCCATCGGCGTGTTGATGGAAAGAGCGCCCCCCCGTTGTTTGATGCTATCTAAATCCCTCTGCGTCAATTGCACAATCGTCTTCGCAATATCCACCGCCGCTTCTGTCTGTCGCACTGCCCGCTGGGACGCGACATTCTCAAGATAAGCCTGCGTGCGCGCCTTATCTAATTGAAAACGCCCAGCCGACACCACCATCGCTGTGCGAGCCTGCTGGATTTGCACCCCGACCTTGGCGACATCAAGGGCTTGCTTTTGCACATTCAACTGCCATACTACTGTCGCAGAGGCGATCAGTCGTTCGGCTGTCTGGGAGTCAATTTCGGGAAGTTTCAACTCCCGCGCCAGCGCGTTGCGGCTCCCTATCCACATCCCCATTAGTGCTGGCGGTGCCCCCTTGGCTGCCCCTTCGTTGATGCGCCGGTCGTAATCGTCAATCAATTGCCGCGCTATCTGTTGCTTTGTTGCCTCGTCTTTTACAAAAACATCGTGAAGGCTCAGAATCAACTCAGGTGTGGCAGGGCTATCGGCAAGTGCTTCCAAGTAGGGATACTGGCGCGTCAGTTCTGTCCATCGTTCCCCCATCACTTCCCGAACCGTTCGGGGGGCTCTGAGAAGGTCAGGGGCGATGGTTTTCAAGTCACGAATGGGAATTTTCGTTAAGTCAACCCCTCGCTTCTTCCAACTTTCCACCACTTCCGCCGGCAGCACCGTGCTGGCAGGTTGTTCTAAAGGGTCTAACATCCAAGTCAGCAATTCCCCCGCATCGCTCCGCAACAAGCGCACGGCTCGCAACGGCATGTCCAAAAACGAGCGCAAATGCGGAGGCACTTGCTCATCAGGAATTCCCAATACCTCTCGTAACGGTCGCTCCCCCATCTCCAACGCGGCTTGCGCATCCCTGCTTTCCAACTCCTTGAGATTTGCCGTCGCCTCTAAAATCCGCCGCCGAATGGGCGCTGTCTCTAAAAACTCCCGCAAATCTGCTGCCGCTTGCTCTATGCTTATCTCCCTAAGTCGCACGCGCTGCCCCTTTTCCTGCAGAGTAAGTTCCCAATCCTTGCGCTCAAAAGGGAGAAACTCCCGTTCTCGCTGAAGACCCAATTCCTCGCGTGCCACTTGCACCCCTAAAAGGCGCCGTCGGAGCGCGGCTTCGGGATCCTCAGGCGGCGGTTGCACCCCCGTTGGTAATCGGGCCACCCGCTGATATTCTTCCCACAACTCAGGGGGAATTTGACCTGGCGGATACTGTTGCATCGTCGTGAGCAATTCGGCTAACCGTCGCTGCCGTTGCTCTTCTTCCTCTTGCCGCCGTGCCTCCCGCACTGCTGCCAGCGGTTGCAGCGCTTGTACCAATCCTGACAGAAGCCCTGCAAATGGGGACGGACGGTAAGGCAGCAACCCGATTTCCTGTAAATCCGCTAAGTTTCGCATCACCGGCGGGCTCAACAACGACATCAAGCCCCGCACAGGCATTTACGCTCACCCCTTACGACGCAGAATGTCGTAAATGGCTGCCAGTTGCCCTCCCGCCCCCAGTAGTTGCTCCCCAACCGAGGGCGCATAGAGAGGTAGGACACCAGTGTGCAAGAAAGCCTCAGGGAAGGGCGCCATGCCCAAGATTTGCATCGTGACCGTTCTGGGTAATGCCGCTGCGGCGGTTCCTAAACCGAGGGCTTCCATGCCGCCCAAACCACCCCGCATCGCCAAATCCAACGCCATTGGGATGCCCGCATACAATTGCTCTGCTGCTGCCAATTGCCGCTGCCGTTCCGCTTCAGCGGCTTGGGCAGCAATGCCTGCTATCTGTTGCTGCAAATCTTCCATAATCCGCTCTTGTGCTCGCGCCAATTCACCGACGGCTGCTGACGATGTGCCCAACCCCATCGCTTGCATTTGGCTCAAGATAGGGGAGACTGTCTCTTGCATCGCTCTTGCCGCTTGTTGGCGCAACCCCCCAAACAAGGTTTGATACTCCGGACGAGCAAAAATGTCCTGAATTCCCGCTGCCATTGCTCTCAGCGTTCCCATCCCACCCATCCCACCACCCGCCAAAGCGCCTCCCAAGAACGCACCAAGAAAGGGGAAGGCTCCCCCTAAGGTTTGTCCCAGTCGGGCTTGCTGTTGGGCCAATTGCAGTTCGGATGGTTGCATCCCCAACCCCAACACGCTTCCCCCATATCTCAACAACCCCTGAGCCAACGGAAGCATTTGTTCCTGCAGCGCCTGAATATGCGCTGGCACCTCAGGTTTCACTTTCTTGCGCTTAAACACCTGCCCCGCTAAAAGTCCTATCCCTAATAACGGCAACCCCACCTTCAGTGGGCTCTTGATAAGAGCCTGTAAGGGGTTCTTGAGAAAACTGCCTACCGCTTTAGTAGCACCTTTGAGTAAGCCCCCTACCGCTTTAGTAGCACCTTTGAATAAGCTCCCTACTCCTTTAACCAGTCCCTTAAGGAAAGCGGTTCACCTCCCAAGCCATTGGCGCATTTCTGTCAAGTGCCGTGCAACAAGCATCCGAAAGTGTTGCCGTTCCAAGCGCCCCGGACAAGTGGTGGGGCTAAAATCGCGATGAAACCAAATCCGCTCTGGCGTCAATCCCAACTTCACAACCAGCGCCGTCAGGACAAACCACGCCGAAATGTATTGGTCGTTCGCCATCTCATCAGCGTTAAAGTCCCCCAACAGGCAAACGCCAACAAATTCTTTGTTGTGCCCTTTTACATGCGCCCCCATCTCGGTCATCTGACGACCAGGCATGATCAACCCGTTCGGGAAAACAAGCCAGTGATACCCGATGCCCTTCCACCCACGCTTCTCCCGATGGAACTTATCTATTGCCACCCACCAATAATCCGCATCAGGATGCTTCTCCCAAGCCACATAGTCAGGCACCAAAGTGTGGTGTAACACGATTCCCTTCCACTCCCTTGTCTTTAGGTCTTGCAAGTATGCCAAGAACTCCTTACGGTTCATGGGTTCGCCTGGTAGACGAATTTTTGTCATTAAGCATACCCCCCTTGACAATTCGCCATGAACCGTAAGTGAGTTGAAAAAGCGGGGAGGGAGCCAATAGCGCGATGGCAGCAACAGCAATGGCTAATGCTTTCCCGTCAATACCTTTGAGAATCGCTAAGATCTCCAAAACCGCAATAGCCAAAATCGCTATCACGGTGACAATTACCATGTCCATTTCCCCCCTTACAACGGTCGTAACACGACAACGAAAGTTTTCTTATCCACCGTTATCTTGCTGACTTTTATCCCCCCCTCAGGGACCTGCTCTTTTACCACCAACTCAAACTTCTTCCCAAACACCTTGAAAGTCGCCACCGGTTGTCCCGTTGTCGCAAGGAGTGACAACGTCGTAGCGCCCAACTCCTTTAGCAATTGACGAGCCCGTAACTTCGCAATGCCAACAAACAACCAATGCAACATGTCCGACACCTCCTACTAAACGGTCGCGATGACAATCCCCACAACGCCAACAATGTAGTCCGCTGTCGGCGATGAAGGGAGCGTGACGACCAGACGCGCATACGGCGTCGGGGAAATCCATGTCTGCTCCGCATTGGAAGTCAGCGTCGCCAAGTTTACCCATGTGTTCCCGTCAGCGCTCACTTGCACCTGCACCGTCACGGTGCTCGGAGCGCCTGAGTCACGGAGGTAAACGAACGAACGGTAGGGACGGTCAGGGGAAAGAAAAATCGCAGGAGACGCAATGGGGGTCGTCGGGTCGCCCACTTGCGCGACGATGGTGATCGTCCAGATTTTGAAATCCAAACTTACCTTCGCAGGGGCTTGCACCCCATTGAATTGCATGACGCATCCCCGGAAGCCCATCTAATTATAGCATCCGTTGCTGCTATAGGCAACTGTCGCTTACTCCCTCTCCGCCTCCTTCCTCGCCACATCATGGGCATACTTGTCTATCAGGGCGGAGAGGACAACCGAACAGAGCGCTACTGCCTCGTGCCAGGTCATATTCAACTCCGTCACATCATCCCATGTCTCCACTTCCAACCACACATCCTCTCGCGGGTCATCAACAAAATATCCCCCTCTTATCACTGCGTTGATGTAACTAACCGATTTACTCAACACTTTTGATGACATACTCCTCACTTCCTTCAGACAAAGAGTATTAGCATCCCGCAGAAGTGAGGATCGCTGCCATATGCGGGAACGGGTTGTGTCCCTGACTGCATCCACCAAACAATCTTGTAAAACCCTGTCTCGGTGATAGAAGGGAAAATGCCCTCCAACACTTTCAGGCTAAACCAGTCCCCTGAAAAGTTCGTCAACGGTTGAAAATCTATGCGTTGTCCTGATGGGGTGTAAAGACGCCCTTGCACGCGGCAATATTGCGGGTCTTCCCAAATGCCC
>FWWM01004091.1_pt1 | contig 34731 bp, 32 predicted proteins | sample 2228351 | NCBI WGS metagenome assembly FWWM01 (sample SAMEA103939774, study PRJEB20133) | metagenome
GAGGAGGCGGCCAAGGACGCCACCTACCGCAAAATCTACACGGCCTGGAAGAAGTTCCGGGACGAGCAGTACCGCTGGTTCAACACCGCCGAGCTTGCCTACGAGCAGTTCGCCCTACCGAACCCCTAGGGCCTAAAGGGGTCCGAGGCGGCCTCCCAAACCGGGAGGCCGCCTTTTCCTCAAGCCCGGCACCTAGGCCCTAGTAACCGTAGACGAACCGGAGAATGGGCTCCTTGAGGAAGTAGACCGCCACCAGGACCAAAAGCTGGAGGAGGATAAAGGGGATCCCCCCCAGGTAGATGTCGGCGGTCCGGACCTCCTTGGGGGCTACGTTCCTCAGGTAGAAGAGGGCAAAGCCAAAGGGGGGTGTGAGGAAGGAGGTCTGGAGGTTCACCCCCACCAGGAGGCCAAACCAGAGCTTATCTATATTCAGGGCCTCGGCCCCGATGGCCAGGAGGGGGAGGGCGATAAAGGCGATCTCAAAGAAGTCGATGAAAAAACCCAGGAGGAAGACCACCAGACTTACAAAGAGGATAAAGCCCACCTCCCCCCCAGGGAGGCGGGTGAGGAAACCTTCTACCCACAAGTCGCCCTCCACCCCACGGAAGGTGAGACTAAAAAGGGTAGAGCCTATGAGGATGAAGACCACAAAGGCCGTGAGACGGGCCGTGGATTCCATGGCCTGGTAGAGGACGGGGAAGGTGAGGCGGCGGTTGAGAAGGGCCAGAAGCAGGGCCCCCACCACCCCCATGGCCCCGGCCTCCGTGGGGGTGGCGAGGCCAATCAGGACCGTCCCCAGGACCAGGAAGATGAGGACCAAAGGCGGGACCATGGAAAGGAGGCTCCGCCTTAAGAGGAGGTTTCTCCGGATACGCGGGAGGAGGATGAGGGTCCAAAGCCCCAGGGCCAGGAGGACCTCGGCCCACTCGGCCCAGGCGGGCAGGCCCCGGCCCACGGCGTAGGCCCCCACCCCCACCAGGAGGTAGGAGAGGAGGGCGAAGGCCGCCTCTGCCTCCTTCCCCGCGTAGGGCCTGGCCTCGAGGGGAAGGGCGGGCAGGGCCTTGGGCCTCAGGATGGCCTGAAGGACGGTGTAGAGGAAGTAAAGCCCAATGGTGATCCCGGCCGGGATAAGGGCGGCCCGGTACATATCCCCCACGCTGACCCCCAGTTGGTCGGCCATCACGATGAGGACCAGGCTGGGGGGCACAATCTGGGCCAGGGTGGCCGAGGCCATGATGGCCCCGCTGGCGAACCTGGGGTTATACCCATACTTGAGCATCACGGGCAGGGAGATGATGCCCATGGCCATGACGCTAGCCGCCACCACCCCGGTGGTGGCAGCCAGGATGGCCCCCACAAAAAGGATGCTTAAGGCCAGACCCCCCCTGAGGGGCCCGAAAAGCTGGCCCATGGTCTCCAAAAGCTCCTCCGCTAGGCCGCTCCTTTGGAGGATGACCCCCATGAAGGTGAAAAAGGGAATGGCCAGGAGGAGCTGGTTGGACATGATGCCGAAGACCCGGTCGGGCATGGCCCGGAGGAGCTGGACCGGGAAAAGGTCCAAGGCGATGCCCAATAGGCCAAAGACCACCCCCGTGGCCCCCAGGGCGAAGGCCACGGGATAGCCGGAAAGGAGGAAGAGGATGAGCCCCAAAAACATCAAAGGGGGCATCAGGGTCTCCGGGTTCACTCCACCACCTCCTCTTCCTCACTGGGTAGGGTGTAAACGCCCATGAGATACCCCGCCCGCTTGATGGCCTCAGCCAGGCCCTGGAGGGCCAAAAGGGCAAAGGCAATGGGCACCACCAGCTTAAGGGGCCAGCGGGGTAGCCCCCCCACGTCCGGGGAGGCCTCCCGGACCATGAGGGCGTTCATGGCCCAGGGCCAGGCAAGCCAGATCATCCCCAGGGCCATGGGGAGGAGGAAGAGAAGGGTCCCCACCAGGTCAATCCAGGCCCGGACCCGGGGGGAGAAGCGGCCGTAGATGAGGTCAATCCGAACATGGGCGTTGTGCTTGAGGGCGTAGGCCCCCCCCAGGAGGAAGATGAGGGAGAACATGTACCACTGGGCCTCGAGGTAGGCGTTGGAGCTATAGCTAAAGGCGTAGCGCATGGTGGCGTTTCCCGCGGAAAGGAGGGCCACCAGTAGAACAAGCCAGGCGATGACCCGACCTAAGGCCTCGGAAAGCCCATCCATAAGCCGGACAAAGCCAAGGAGCGCGCGCATGGGTCCCCCTTAAACCAGGGCCTAGCCTACCCCCAAGCCCTCCCCCCTGTCAACGCGGGCTATAGTGAGGGGCGTGGAGCTTTTCCTAAGGGACCGGAGCCTTGCCTTGGAAAGGGTCCGGCTCATGGGGATCCTGAACCTGACCCCAGACTCCTTCTCGGATGGAGGGCTTTACCTGGACCCGGAAAGGGCCCTCAGGAGGGCCCAGGAGCTCGTCCGGGAGGGGGCGGACCTTTTGGACCTGGGGGCGGAGTCCACCCGGCCCGGGGCCGAGCCTGTCCCGGTGGAGGAGGAGAAGCGAAGGCTTCTCCCGGTGCTGGAGGCCGTCCTCCCTTTGGGGGTACCGGTGAGCGTGGACACCCGCAAGCCCGAGGTGGCGGAGGAGGCCCTAAAGATGGGGGCCCATCTTTTAAACGACGTCACGGGGCTTAGGGACGAACGGATGATCGCCCTCTGCGCCCGGTACGGGGTGGGGGCGGTGGTGATGCATATGCCCGTCCCTGACCCCAAAACGATGATGGAGCATGCCCAGTATGGGGACGTGGTGGAAGAGGTTTTAAGCTTCCTCGAGACCCAAGCAACCAAGGCCCTTAGGGCCGGGGTCCCCCAGGTGGTCCTGGACCCGGGGTTTGGGTTCGGGAAACGCCTGGAACATAACCTGGCCCTCCTTAAAAACCTTCGCCGCTTCGCCGAAACCGGCCACCCCCTTTTGGTGGGGCTTTCCCGCAAGCGCACCATCGGGGAGCTCACGGGGGTGGAGGACCCCAGGGAGAGGGTCTTCGGCACCCTGGCGGCCCACCTCTACGCCGTGGCCCAAGGGGCCCATATCCTCCGGGTCCACGACGTAAGGGCCCACCGGGAGGCCTTGAGGGTCTGGGAGGCCCTAAGTGACCCTGCCCTGGCCAAGCCGGAGCAGGGGACTCGGTAGGGGGAGGCAGGGTGGGCAGGATCGCCCTTTTGGGCCTGGAGTTCTACGGCCGGCACGGGGTCCGGCCCGAGGAAGGCCGGCTTGGGGCCCGGTTTGTGGTGGACGTGGAGCTCTGGGTCCCTTTTGAGGACCGGGGGGACCGGCTGGAGGAGACCGTGGACTACGCCCAGGTCTACGCCCTGGTGGAGGGGGTGGTCCAGGGGGAGAGGTTTTACCTGATTGAAGCTCTGGCGGACCACCTGGCCCAGAGGCTCCTCCAGGCCTTCCCCCGGCTGGAGCGGGTCCGGGTCCGGGTGCACAAGCCCCACGCCCCCATCCCCGGGGTCTTCCGGGATGTTTACGCCGAGACGGAACGGGCCAGATGAAAACCCCCTCACCCTGGTCTAACCCCCCCTTGTCAATCTGGGCCCACCGTGGTAAGATACCCCCGCCCCCAGGGGGCTAAACACGGTATCCGTTCCCCCACCGCTCTTAGCCTTTGAGCGGTGGGCTATAAAAACCCTCATCCTCGAGGTGTAGACTAAGGGGGCCCATGGAGGGGCCCGGTTATGGAAAAGGTGGCGATATTTATTGACGGCTCCAACCTCTATAAGGGGCTGGTGCAGCACCTGGGGGCGGATTACCGGCTGAACTTCATGGAGTTCATCGGCATACTTACCGCAGGGCGGAGGCTCCTCAGGGCCTATTACTATAACGCCCCCCTTCCCCCAGAAGACGCCGCGGCCAAGGCCCACCAGAGCTTCCTCAACTACCTTAAGCGGGTGCCCTATGTCTCCGTGCGCTTGGGCCGGTTGGAGCGCAGGCCCGAGGGGTTTGTGGAAAAGGGGGTGGATATCCAGATCGCCATAGACATGCTCCGCCTGGCCTACGCCAACGCCTACGATATCGCCATCCTGGTCTCGGGGGATGGGGACTTCGCCGAGGTGGTCCGGGTGGTCCAGGACCTGGGCAAACAGGTGGAGAATACCACCTTCCAGGCCCTTTCCTCCCACCGCCTGGCCCAGCAGGCCGACCGGTTCTACCCCCTGGACAACTTCCCCTGGGAAAGGCTCAGGGCCCAGGTCCTGCCCACGGACCCAGGCCCCGGGGAGGAAGGCTAGAGGAGTTCCTCCGGCCGGAAGAAGAGGCTTATCTCCCTTTGGGCGTCCTCAGGGCTTGCGGAGCCGTGGATGACGTTTTCGTCAATGGTGGTGGCGTAATCCCCCCGGATGGTGCCGGGTAGGGCGTCCTTGGGGTGGGTGGCCCCCATCATCTTCCGCACCTCGGCAATGGCGTTCGGGCCCTCCAGAACCATGGCCACCACAGGACCGGAGGTGATGAAGCTCACAAGCCCCGGGAAAAAGGGCTTGTCCTTATGCTCCGCGTAATGCCGCTCGGCCAGGGCCTGGTCCATCTGGAGCATCTTGAGCCCCACGATCCGGAAGCCCTTGTCCTCAAACCGGGCCAGAATCCGGCCCACCAGGCCCCGCCGCACCCCATCGGGTTTGACCATCACAAAGGTCCGCTCCATACCCCTTGGATTTTAAGGGTTCCGGAAGGTGGTGTAGAGGATATACCCAAGGAGGGTGAGCCAGAGGAGGAAAAGGAGGATGTCCCGGGTCTCTGCCCGCCTAGGCTTTTTCTCCGGCTCCAGGACCTGGGTGGGAAGCTCCTCGGGGATCTCCCCCAAGGGGACCCGCACCGGCTGGCCCCGGGCGGCCAGGAGAGGAAGGGCGTAGGTGGGGCTTTTCGCGGGCAGGGTCTCGGGCAGGGCCACCACCCCCAGGCTGATGTTATCGGGCCCTCCCCATTCGTTGGCCAGGGCCACCAGGCGGGCGGCCGCCTCCTTAGGGGGATAGGTTTTTAAAACCTCCGCGATGACCCGGTCCTCGAGGACGCTATAAAGCCCATCCGAGCAGAGGAGGAAGAGGTCCTTGGGCTCGGCCTTGAGGCCCAAAAGGTCCACCCGGGCCCGGGGAAAGGAGCCCAGGGCGTTGGTGATCACGTTCCGCCAGCGGTGGGTCCGGGCCTCCTCCTGGGTTAAAAGCCCCTGCCGGACCCTTTCCGCCACCCAGGAATGGTCCTCGGTGAGCTGCAAGAGTTCCCCTCCCCGGTAGAGGTAGGCCCTGGAGTCCCCCACATGGGCGATTAAGGCGTAGGGCAGGTCCAGGAGAAGGACGGTGGCCGTGGTCCCCATGCCGCGGTTTTCCGGACGCTGGGCCTCCTGGTAAATCTTGGCGTTGGCCTCCTCCACCGCCTGGAGGAGGGCCTTGGGGGAAGGCTCCGCCCTTTCCAAAAGGGCCAGGATGGTCTCCACTGCCCGCCTCGAGGCCACCTCCCCCGTGCGGTGCCCCCCCATCCCGTCGGCCACCACAAAGACCCCGCCCCAGGGGGTGAAGCGGTAGCCGATGGCGTCCTCGTTCTTGGGGCGTTTCAGGCCCGGATGGGTGAGGAAGGCCACCTCGAGGTCCGGCACGAGGGGATTTTACCCCAGTAGGCCCCCGGGGGTGGGGGCTAAAGGATGAAACGCCTTGACGCATACCGCATATCGGGGTATCCTTAGAACTAGGAAACCGGGCCACCCCCAAGGGGCCCGGCGGTTTTACTTTGGGAGGCAGGTATGCCCCTCTTTGAACCCATAGGCCCCTACACCTACCGCATCCCCCGTCAGGGAAAGATGCGGGTGGATGCGGTCTTCTTCGCCTCGGAGGAGATCCTAAAAGACCTCGAGGCCGAGGACTACGCTTCCCTGAAGCAACTCATGAACGTGGCCACCCTCCCCGGGATTGTGGAGCCGGCCCTGGCCATGCCGGATATCCACTGGGGGTACGGCTTCCCCATTGGGGGGGTAGCGGCCTTTGACCCCGAGGCGGGCGGGGTGGTAAGCCCGGGCGGGGTTGGATTTGATATAAATTGTGGGGTACGTTTAATGATCTCCAACCTCACCCTCCAGGACCTCCTCCCCCATCAGGCCCGCCTGGCCGACGCCCTCTACCGGCTCGTCCCCTCGGGGGTGGGGAGTGAAAGGCGGGATATCCGCTTCTCCAAGCGGGAGCTCAAGGAAATCCTCAAGGAAGGGGCGGGCTGGCTGGTCCGACATGGGTTTGGGGAGGCGGAGGACCTGGGGCGCATCGAGTCAGGGGGGCGCCTCCCCTGGGCCAACCCGGACAAGGTCTCCGACCGGGCCTTTGAGCGGGGGGCCCCCCAGATCGGGACCTTAGGAAGCGGGAACCACTTCCTCGAGGTCCAGTACGTGGATGAGGTCTACGACCTCGAGGCCGCGGAGGCCTTCGGCCTCTTCAGGGGCCAGGTCACCGTCCTCATCCACACCGGAAGCCGGGGTCTGGGCCACCAGGTCTGCCAGGACTATGTGGAGCGCTTCCTTAAGGTAGCCCCCCGGTATGGGATAGAGCTCGTGGACAAGCAGCTCGCCGCGGCCCCCATTAAAAGCCCCGAGGGCCAGGACTACCTTCAGGCCATGGCCGCTGCGGCCAACTTCGCCTTTGCCAACCGCCAGCTCATCGCCCACTTCGTACGGGAGGCCTTCGAGGCCGTGGGGTTTAGCCCCAGGGCGCATGGCCTCAAGGTCCTCTACGACCTAGCCCATAACAACGCCAAGTTTGAAGAGCATGGGGGGCGGAGGGTCTTAGTCCACCGCAAGGGGGCCACCCGGGCCTTTGGCCCGGGGCACCCGGAGCTGCCCCCGGAGTACCGGCCCATTGGCCAGCCCGTCCTGGTCCCCGGGGACATGGGCCGGTATAGCTACGTCCTGGTGGGTACGGAAAAGGCCATGCAGGTCTCCTTCGGTTCCAGCTGCCACGGGGCCGGGCGGAAGATGAGCCGGCATCAGGCCAAGCGGGTGGCCCGGGAGCGGAACCTGGTCAAGGAGCTCGCGGAAAGGGGAATCCTGGTCCGGGCCGCCACCCGGGCCACGGTGGACGAGGAGATGCCTGAGGCCTATAAGGACGTCTCCCTGGTGGTGGAGGCCGTCCAGGGGGCGGGGATTGGGCGGAAAGTGGCCCGGCTTAGGCCCCTCATCGTGGTCAAAGGGTGAGACGGGGCTGGCCTGGTCCAGGCCCTGGGCCTTATCCTGGGCCCCGATGCGGGCCCTGGCCTTGACCCTTTTTTGGGCCTGGTCCTTGGCCCAGGTCCTGCCTCCCGAAAAGTACGGCCTCGTCTTCCAGGAGGCAGAAGGGGCTTGGGTCTACCAGGCCCCGGGGGTGCGGTATGTCTACCTGCCCGGGGTGGGGTGGGTGGAGCCGGACCGGCCCGACCTCCCCCCGCCGGGGGTGGAGGGCCTCGAGGTGGGGCTCCTGGAGGCCTTGGGCTACTTCCGGGTGCCCCGGGCCGGGGTGAGGCTTGGGGGGAGGCCGGGGGCGCGGCGGGTGGTCCTGGACCTCCTGGAACCCCACCCCGGCCCCGCCCGGACTGGGGAGGGGCCTATTCTCCTCCCCTACCTGGCCCCCGGGGCCTTGGCCCTGGAAGAGGAGGGGTTTAGGGTCCGCCTCCTCCCCGAGGGAACGGAGCTCACCCCCTTAAGGCCCCACCGGCACCGCCTCTTCCCCCTCCTGGACCCTCTGAGGCTCGTCCTGGACCTCTACGAGGAAAGGGCCGAGGCCCTGGCCCCCGGGGTGGTCTACCGGGAGACCGTCCTCTTCACCCCAGAGGCCCTGCGGGTCTACCTGGTGGAGGCCCGAGGGGGGAGGCTTCTCCCCGTGGGGAAGCCGGGCCAAAGGGCCCTGGGCCGGGACCTGGCCCCTGGGGCCTTGGCCCTTTTGAACGGCGGGTATTTTGACCCAAGGACCGCTACCCCCATTGGCCTCTGGGTCCGGGAAGGGGTGACCCTTTCCTACCCCTACGGCCGGTATGCCCTCCTCTGGAATCGCTGGGACTTTTTCCTGGCCCGGCCCCGGTACGAGGCCCTAGTCCGGGGGCCGGGGGGGGTTTTAAGGGTGGGGCTCAACCTCCTTCCCGCCCGGTACACGGCCTACACCCTGGGCCCCGCGGGCCGGCCGGGGGAGGAGGTGGCCCTGGTGGTGGGGGGCCGGGTGGAGGGGGTGGTCCCGGCTCCCGCGGAGCTTCCCCCAGGGGCCTGGGGCCTGGCCTTCCCCGAGGGCAGCCCCCCCTTTCCCTTGGAACCCGGCACCCCCTTAAGCCTTTATGGCCGGCTGGACCCCCCGGTGGACTTTGGCCTCGAGGCCGGGCCCCTTTTGGTCCTGGAGGGGCGGTACGCCCTGGACCCCGCCCAAGAGGGGTTCCGCGACCCCAGGCCCCTCCAGGCCCAGGCCCCCCAGGCCGCGGTGGCCCTCTTCCGGGACGGGAGGCTCTGGCTTCTGGTGAGCGAGGCCGCTACCCCGGACCGGCTGGCCCGGGGCCTCCTGGCCGAGGGGGTCTGGGGCGCCCTCAGGATGGACGGGGGGGGCTCGGCCCAGCTCTGGGTCCGGGGAAGCCTAAAGGGGCCAAACGGCCAAAACCCCAGGCCCCTGATGAACGGCCTCGCCCTCTACCCCCCCTAGGCCATGTAGCCTGGGGGTATGGAACCCGGGTTCCACTGGACCTACGCCGGGCGGCTGGCCTGGCGGTGGCGGCTGGGCTTGGCCTCGGGGCTTGCCCTTTTAGGCCTCCTCTGGCCGCCCTTCCTTCCCCTCTCCCCCCTTCCCCTCCTCCTCCCGGCCCGGCTTTGGGAAAGGGCGGCCCTAAGGGCCATCGCCCGCCACAGCCTCGCCTACCCCACGGCCTTGGCCTATGGGGAAGAGGCCCTATGGGCCGAGGCCCGGAAGGTCCGGGTGGACCTACCCCCCTTTCCCTGGCCCCTCCTTGCCCTCTACCTGACCCTCCTCCTCTTGGGGCTTTTGGGCCTTTCCTGGCGCACGGGCCAAGGGGTCCCCTGGTGGGCCCCAACCCCACCCCCCTGGACCCGGGAAGCCCCCCGGCCGGGGGAGGGGGGAGCCGCCCCAAGGCCCTCGGAGGCCTCGAGGACCGTCCCTGGGGAAACCCCAACCCCAGGGGAAGCCCCCGGACCCAGGGGCAAAGGGGAGGAGGTCTCCCCCCAAGGCACCCCAGGGGATGTCCCCCCCCAGGCCAAGGGAGCGGAAACCCCAGACCCAGGGGAGAGGGCTCCAGGAACGCCCGAAAGCGGGATAGGGAGGGAGGCCCAAGCCCCTTCCGGCCCCAGGGAAGGGGGTTTTGGCCCTGGCCCTGGAGGGGAGGCCCCTGCCCTGGGAAACCCGGAGGTGCCCCCTCCCGGGGCCCAGGGGCCGGAGGCAGGCCTCCTCCCTCCCGGGCCAGGGGAAGGGGGGGAGGCCCCTCCCCTCCCCCCCTGGCCCCAGGGCCGGCCCCCAGAGCGGGTGCAAAGGGGGGCGGAGGTCTACCTAGAACGCACCCCCCTGCCCCCGGAGGTGCGGGACCTCCTAAGGCGGTACTTTGGCCTAGAGTAGAGGTATGGCAGTTCTCGAGGCCACCTGCCCCCTGGACTGCCCGGACGCCTGCCGCCTCCGCCTCCATTTCCAGGGGGGGGAGCTCCTTAAGGTGGAGGGGAGTCCCGACCACCCCATCACCCGGGGCTTTGCCTGTGCCAAGACCTACCGCTACCCTGACCGGGCCAAGGGCCGTCTCCTCTACCCCTTGCGCCGGGTGGGGCGGAAGGGGGAGGGGCGGTTTGAGCGGGTGAGCTGGGCAGAGGCCCTGGATGAGATCGCGGACCGCCTCAAGGAGGTCCTGGACCAGGAGGGGGGGGAGGCCGTCCTCCCCTACCACTACGCCGGGACCATGGGCCTGGTGGAGGGGCAGCACGCCCTGGCCTTTTTCCGGGCCATCGGGGCAAGCGAGCTTTTGGAGACCATCTGTAGCGCCGCCGGAACAGAGGCCTGGGCCATAACCTACGGGCCCCGCTTAGGCCCCGACCCCGAGGAGGTCCCCGAGGCCCGGTACATCCTCCTCTGGGGGATCAATAGCCTTTCCACGAATAGCCACCTCACCCCCTTCCTCAAGGAGGCCCGCCAAAGGGGGGCCAGGGTGGTCCACATAGACCCCTACGCCAACGCCACTAGCCGGTTCGCCGACCGGCATATCCGGATCCGGCCGGGGACGGACGCCGCTTTGGCCTACGCCCTGGCCCACGTCCTCTTCGCGGAGGACCTGGTGGACTGGGCTTACCTGGCGGAGAACGCCCTGGGCCTCGAGGCCTTCCAGAGGGAGGCCGAGGCCTGGACCCCGGCCCGGGCCGCAAGCCTCACCGGGGTACCCGAGGAGGAAATCCTCCGCCTAGCCCGGGAGATGGGGGAGGCCAAACGGGTTTTCTTGCGGGTGGGGTACGGGATGACCCGGCACCCCGGGGGCGGGAACGCCCTAAGGGCGGTCATCCTCCTCCCCGCCCTCCTTGGGGCCTGGCGCTACCCAGGGTGCGGGGCCCTCCTTTCCACCAGCGGGGCCTTTGCCTTCAACCGCCGCCACCTGGGGGGGCGGCACCTCCTGGAGGGGGCATACCCCCACGAGGGGTATTTCCGCCCCAACCCCAGGGCGCGCCGGGTGAACATGAACGAGCTGGGCCGGGCCCTCACGGAGCTTTACCCCCCCATCCGGGCCCTCTTCGTCTTTAACTCCAACCCCCTGGTGGTGGCCCCGGATACCAACCGGGTGGAGGAGGGGCTTAGGCGGGAGGACCTCTTCACCGTGGTCCTGGAGCAGGTCCTCACCGAGACCGCCCTTTACGCCGACTTCGTCCTCCCCGCCACCCTTTTCTATGAGCACCCCGATCTCTACCTGAGCTACGGCCATTACTATCTCTCCTGGAACGAGGCCCTAAGACCCCCTAAGGGGGAGGCCCGGCCCAACACCTGGGTCTTCCAGGAGCTTAGCCGGAGGCTTGGGCTTAAAGAGCCCACCCTCTACTGGGGCGCGGAGGAGGTAGCCCGGGACCTCCTGGACACGGACCATCCCTACCTAAAGGGCATCACCCTAGAAAAGCTTAGGGCCAAAGGCTTCCTTAAGCTCAACCTCCCCAAGCCCTTCCTCCCCTTTGCCAAGGCCCAGATCCGGTTTAGCCCACCCCCGGAGGTCATCCCCACCGAGGCCTTGCCGGACTACCCCTTAATCCTCATCACCCCCCCGGCCCACCGCTTCCTGAACACCACCTACGGGAACGTCCAGGCCCTCCTCGAGGCCGAGGGCGGGGAGCCCCGCCTCCTCATCCACCCCAAAGACGCCGAGGCCCGGGGCATCCGGGACGGGGATTATGTCCGGATCCGCTCCCCTCGGGGCCGGGTCCACCGCCGGGCCGCGGTGAGCGAGGCCCCTATCCCGGGGACCGTGGTCCTGGAGGGGACCTGGTGGGAAGGGGCGGCTCCAGATGGCCTAGGGGTGAACCGCCTCACCGCCCAAAGGCTCACGGACCTAGGGGGCGGGAGCACCTTCCACTCCACCCCGGTGGAGGTAGAGCCCCTCCACCGCCTTCCGGGAGGGGAGAAAGCCTGGGTCTAGCTACCCTCGCCCCAAGAACACCCTCCCCACCCCCATCCCTCAGTCGGAATGTACCACCTGTAGCCTGGGCTACACTAAGGAGGACTGGCCCCAGGGCCAGTCCCCTATGCCTAGGATCCTGGTCCAGCTTTTCCACGAACTTAGCCTTAAAGGGCAGAACCGGCCCCTCTTCCTCAAGAGGGCCCGGGCCCATGTGCTCAGGGCCCTTAAGGGCCTCGGGGTGGAGGGACCGGCCCCCACGCCCATGAGCCTCCTCCTCGAGGTCCCCGGGGAAGCCTTGGAGGAGGCCAAGGCCCGCCTCCTCCGTACCCTTGGGGTGGAGCGCTTCGCCCTGGTGGAGGTCCTTCCCCGGAGCATGGAGGCCCTGGAGGAGGCCCTTTTGCGCCTCCTCCCGGGGCTAACCTTCCGGGATTTCCGGATCACGGTCAAGCGGCAGGACAAGACCTTCCCCCTCACCTCCCCCGAGATGGAGCGGCGGCTTGGGGCCCTGGTCCAGGCCCAGACCGGGGCCCGGGTCCGGCTCAAGGGGGCGGAGCGGGAGTTTAGGGTCCTGGTCCTCCCCCAGGCCATCCTCCTGGAGCGGGAGGCTTGGCGGGGGCCCGGGGGGCTTCCCCCCGGCACCTCGGGCCGGGTGACCCTCCTCCTCTCCGGGGGGATAGACTCCCCCGTGGCCGCCTACCGGCTCATGCGCCGGGGGGCGGAGGTGATCTTAGTCCACTTCCACCCCTTCCCCCTCCTCTCCGGGGCCAGCCGGGACAAGGCCAAGGCCCTGGCCGAGGTCCTGGTCCGGTACCAGCACCGCCTAAGGCTCTACCTCGTCCCCTTCGCCGAGGTGCAGCAAAGACTCCTCCTTTCCGTCCCCAGGGCCTACCGCGTGGTCTTCTACCGGCGGTACATGCTTAAACTGGCCCGCCTCCTGGCCCAAGGGGAAGGGGCTTTGGCCCTGGCCACCGGGGATAGCCTGGGCCAGGTGGCCTCCCAGACCCTGGAGAACCTGAGGGCGGTGGAGCACGGCCTGGACCTCCCTCTCTTCCGCCCTCTTTTGGCCTGGGACAAGGCCGAGATCATGGAGGAGGCCCGAAGGATTGGGACCTACGAAATCTCCATCCTTCCCGACGAGGAGTGCTGCACCCTTTTTACCCCAGCCCACCCCATAACCAAAGCCTGCCTCGAGGAGGTCCTCCGGGCCGAAAGGGGCCTGGAGGAGAAGGCCCTCCTGGAGCTCGCCCTAAAGGGCGTGGAGGTCCTGGACTACGCCTGGCCGGGGCCGGGAGGAAAGCCCCTGGCCAAACCCGTCCCTTGGGTTTTTAAAATGGAGCATGACCCTGCTCGAGGCGAGAGCGCGCCTGCTTAGAGGCGAGACCACCCCCCTGGACCTCCTGGAAGAGGCTCTGGAGCGGGCCCAGGCCTACGAGGACTGGAACGCCCTGGCCTACCTGGACGAGGACTGGGCCCGGGCCGAGGCCAAGAGGCTTACAGAGGAGCTCAAGGCGGGCCACCTCCGCGGCCCCCTCCACGGCCTCCCCATCACGGTCAAGGACCTCTTCCCCGTCCCGGGCATGCCCACCCGGGCCGGAACCCAAGCTCCCCTCCCTCCCTTGCCCGAGGAGGCCCGGGCCGTGAGGCGGCTTAGGGAGGCTGGGGCCCTCATCTTCGCCAAGACCAACATGCACGAGATCGCCCTGGGGATCACCGGGGAGAACCCCTGGACCGGTCCGGTACGAAACGCCCTGGACCCAGCCCGCCAGGCTGGGGGGTCCAGCGGGGGAAGCGCCGTGGCCGTGGCCTTAGGGATAGGCCTCGCCTCTTTGGGCTCGGATACCGGGGGGTCCATAAGGATCCCCGCGGCCTTCAACGGGGTGGTGGGGTTTAAGCCTAGCTACGGCCTCATCCCCCTGGAAGGGGCTCTGCCCCTTTCCCGGAGCACGGACCACGCGGGGCCCATCGCCCGCTCGGTCCGGGATGCCCATTTCCTCACCGAGATCCTGGCCGGGGAGGCCATCCCACTGGAGGCCCCCTTGAACCCGGTCTTCGGGGTGCCCTGGCCCTTCCTCGAGGGCCGGCTCGGGGTAGGGGTTAGGAAGGCCTTCCTGGACCTCCTCGAGGCCCTCCCAGGCCATCGGGCCGAGGTCCGGCCCGTGGAGCTCAGGCTCGGGGGGGTCTACGAGGTCTACACCCGCCTGGTGCGGTACGAGGCCGCCCGGATCCACGAAAGGGCCCTTAAGGAGGCCCCGGAGGGGTTTAGCCCCCAGGTCCGGGCCGCCCTGGAGGAGGGGCTCAGGCTCACGGAAAAGGATTACCGGGACGCCGTGGCCGAGCGGGAGGTCCTAAGGCTTGAGCTCCACCGGGCCTTACGCGGGGCGGATGCCCTTCTCCTCCCCACCCAGCCTCTCCCCGCTCCCCCCCTGGGCACGGAGACCGTGGAGCTGGAGTCTGGACCCAAGTCCCACCGGGAGGCCTTCATCACCCTAACCCTGCCCTTTAGCCTCCTAGGGGTCCCCACCTTGAGCCTGCCCTTTGCCTGGCTGGAGGGGATGCCCCTTGGGCTCCAGGTGGTGGGCCACCCTGGGGCGGACGGCCGGGTTTTGGGCCTAGGGGGATGGCTGGAAGAAAGGCTCGCCCTGTAGCCCAGGTATGGACAAACCCCCTGGAGTTAGCCTATAATCCTTAAGGCTTGGGCCGTTAGCTCAGCTGGCAGAGCAACCGACTTTTAATCGGTAGGTCGCAGGTTCGAATCCTGCACGGCCCACCAAGCGGGGCCCCATCGTCTAGCGGTTAGGACGCGGCCCTCTCAAGGCCGAAGCGGGGGTTCGACTCCCCCTGGGGTCACCAGGGCGGCTAGCTCAGCTGGTCAGAGCGCCCGCCTTACAAGCGGGAGGTCAGAGGTTCAAATCCTCTGCCGCCCACCACGAAGGGCTAAGCTTTACCCCCCGGCGATGCGCCGGGGGGTAGCCCAGTCTAGGCGCTAGACTACCCCTGAAAAGGAGCCGGCATAGCCTCCATGCTCCCCATCTTTTGGAGTAAAATCTAGGCCATGGCAACCTATGAAAAGGCGCTTAGGGAGCTCGGGGAGGCGGTCTTAACCCAGCTCCAAGGTCCAGGCGGTCTTTTGGTCATTACCGAGACCCGTCTGGTCCTGATCCAGGAGGCACAGGTCCAGGCCCTTCCCCTCAAGGGGATCCGCCGGGTAGGCCGGGGGGAGGGGGGGGTGGTGGTCCAGGCCGAGGAGGGAAGCCTCACCATCCCCCTCAAGGCCTTTCCCCTGGAGGAGCTTAAAGGGTTCCTGGAGGGCTTGAAACCCCATGTGGCCCGGGCGCGGAAGGCCGCACAGGTCCCTCCCCCACCCCCGAAACCCGTTTGGGAAGAGGAGACACCCCCGCCCCAGAGAACCCCCTCAGTAGAACTAGCCCCAGAACCCCCCTCTCCAGCCCCAGAGCCCGCCCCCAAAGCCCGACCCACCTGGGAGGAGGAAGCCCCTTCCCCCAAAGAGCCCCTAGCCCCTCCCATAAGGAGGCGGAACCCTTTGGCCCTACCTTTGCGCCTCCTCGCCCTCCTCACCCTGGCCTACACCGGGGCCTTCCTGGCCCTGAACCCGGGGGCCGACCTCTGGACCCAGCTCGGCACCGCCCTCTTCGGCCTCACCCTGGCCTTGACGGCCTGGTCCTCGGCTACCTCCTTCTCGTCCTCCTCCTAGGCCTCCTCACCCTCTGGCCCAAGGTCAGCCCTAGCCTGGTTCCGGTCCAGATAGAGACCCTGGGCCGAGTGGAGTTTACTCCCCCACCCCCACCCGTGGTCAGCCTGAACCAGGGGAGCCTCGAGGACCTCATGGACCTCCCGGGGATCGGACCAACCTTAGCCCAAAGGATCATAGAGAACCGCCCTTACCAGAGGGTAGAAGACCTCCTCCGGGTCAAGGGCATTGGTCCCGAAACCCTGGAAAGGATCCGGCCCTATGTCCGGCCCTGAGGCCCTCTGGCGCCCCCTCCCGGCCCCCGGGGTGGGGCTCGGCCTAGGGGGGCTTACGGGGGCCCTGGCCCTCCTCCACCCCTTTGGGGCCCTGGGCCTCCTCCTCCTGCCCCTCTACCGCCTTCCCCTTCTCCTGGGGTTTAGCCTCGTCCTCCTCCGGGGCCTTCTCCTCCCCGTTCCAGAACCCCCCTATGGGGTGCGGGTAGAAGGGGCATTCGCCGTGCGGGGCGGGTTTACCCAATGGGAGGGGCACCGCCTCTTTGTCCAGGCCTACCCGCCCCTCCCCGACGGCCGTTACCGCCTAAGGGGGTATATTGCCCCACCCGAAGGCCCAAGGAACCCCGGGGATTTTGACCAGGCTCGCTGGTTGAAAAGCCAAGGAAGCCTGGGGGTCCTCCGGGTGGAGCGGGTCCAGGCCTTAGGCCCCCTGCCGGATCCCCGGCGGCCATTGAAGGAGAACCTGGCCCAGGGCCTCTCCCCCGGGGCCAAGGAGGTGATGGAAGGGATCGCCCTGGGGGAGAAGCGGGGCCTAGGGGACCTCTACCCCCTTTTCCAGCGGGCAGGGCTCGCCCATCTCCTCGCGGTCTCTGGGCTCCACGTGGGGTTTCTCGTGGGAAGCTTTCTCCTCCTATACCCCTTGGGCCAGGCCCGATACCCCTTGGCCCTTGGGGTCCTGGTCCTTTACCTCTTCCTGGTGGGGCCCACCCCCTCGGCGGTCCGGGCAGGGCTGATGGCCGGCTTTACCCTTCTTGGCCTCTGGCTAGGCCTGGGCCGGGCTGCCCTCCTTTCGGGGCTTGGCCTAGCCCTCTTCCTCCACCTCCTCCTCTGGCCCTGGGCCCTTTTGGGCCTGGGGTTTCAGCTTTCCTACCTCGCCGTTCTAGGTATCGCCCTGACCCTTCCTGCCCTGAGGCTTCCCCCGGGGCTTTTAGGCCTCCTTTGGGGAAGCCTCGCTGTGGGCCTCTTGGCCCAGGCCTTCCTCCTCCCCCTTCTCCTCCATGCTTTCGGGTTTTTCCCCCTTCTAAGCCCCCTTTTTAACCTCCTGGCCCTGCCCCTGGTGGCCCTCCTCACCCCCTTGGGCTTCCTGAAGCTTTTCCTTGGGGGGGTTCTTGCCCCCCTGGTGGAGCCTTTGGCCCAGGGCCTCCTCCTTCTGGCCCGGCTGGGAAGCCAGGGCCCCCTCCTCACCTGGGGGGAGGTCCCGCCTTTGGGGTTTGCCCTCTACTACCTGGGCCTCCTCCCCCTGCTTTTCCTCCTCTACGGGGTCTGGCCCCCCAGGCGGGCTCTGGCTCTGGCGGGCCTCCCGGTCCTGGTGGGGGTCCTAGGGGCCCAGGCCCGACCCGTGGACCTCTGGTTCCTGGATGTAGGCCAGGGGGAGGCCTCTTTGGCCCGGTTGGGCGGGGCCTATCTCCTGGTGGACGGGGGCCGGCAGGAGCAAGGGGAAAGGGTCCTAAGGGCCTTACGGGCCCTAGGGGTGAACCGGGTGGACCTCCTGGTGGCCACCCATCCGGACGCGGACCACGCGGGGGGCCTGGTCCGGGTGGCCGAGGCCCTGCCCGTGGGCCTGGCCCTCCTGGGGCCGGGATTTTCCCCGGAGGACCCCCTGGTCCAAACCCTAAACGCCAAAGGGGTTCAGATTCTCCGCCCTGGGGCCGGGACAGAGGTGCGGCTTGGGGTGGGCTGGGTCCGGGTCCTCTGGCCCAGATTCCAAAGCGGGGAGGACAACCTGGACAGCCTGGTCCTCCTCCTGGAAACCCCCCGCCTCCAGGCCCTTCTCCTGGCCGACCTCCCGGCCCAGGGGGAGAGGGCCCTGGCCCCGGCCCTAAGGCCCCGGGCCGGCGCCTTAAGGGTCCTCAAGATAAGCCATCACGGCTCAGATACGGGCACCGCTCCGGAGCTCCTCGAGGCCTTCCGGCCCCAGGTGGCCCTCATTGGAGTGGGGCGGGGTAACCCCTACGGCCATCCCCATCCTGAGGTCCTGGGGCGCCTCGAGGCCCAGGGGGTCCGGGTCTACCGCACGGACCGGGACGGGGCGGTCCGGATCCGGCTGGGCTACGCCTGGTAGCCAAGTTTCTCTAAAAGATATTGAAGTTCTTCCTCGGAGTTAAACCGGATGACTACCCGGCCCCGCTTCTCCCCCTGGACCTCCACGGGCAGGCCTAGGTGGCGGGAAAGCTCCAGGCTCAAGGGAGAAGGCTCCCTGGGCCTCGGCCTAGCCTCGGCCAGGCGTTCCCGCAAGGCCTCGGCCTGGCGGACGGAAAGCCCCTTTTTCAGGACTTCCTTAAGCCCCCAGAGCCGGTCCTCGGGCTCCAGCATCAAAAGGGCCCGGGCATGCCCCGCGGTAATCTCCCCTCGGTCCAGGGCCTCCAGGACCTCTTGAGGGAGCTGGAGGAGCCTTAAAGCGTTGGTTACGGTGCTCCGGGCCTTCCCCACCCGGCGGGCGATCTCCTCCTGGGTCAGGCCCATCTCCACCAGGGCCTGGTACCCCCGGGCCTCCTCCACAGGGGAGAGGTCCTCCCGCTGAAGGTTTTCAATCAGGGCGAGCTCCAGAGCCTCCCCATCCGAAAGGTCCTTGATGAGGACCGGGACCTCCTCGAGGCCCGCCATCAGGGCCGCCCGGTACCGCCTCTCCCCCGCCACCAACTCATACCCCTCCCCCAGGGGCCTCACAATAAGGGGCTGGAGGAGGCCCTTTTCCCGGATGGACTGGGCCAGCTCCGCCAAGGACTCCTCAGAAAACCGCTTCCTGGGCTGCCTGGGGTTAGGCCGGATGCTCCCAATGGGCACCCGGACCATGCCCCCGGGAAGCTTGGGCAAAAGGGCATCCAGCCCCCGACCCAGGCCGCTAGGCTTCCTGGACACGGGCCATCACCTCCTCGGCCAGTCTACGGTAGGCGTGGGCCCCCGGGGAGGTGGGGGCGTGTAGGGCGATGCTCCGGCCAAACCCCGGGGCTTCGGCCAGGCGGATATTCCGGGGGATAACGGACCAAAAAACCTTCTCCCCAAAATGCCCCCTAAGCTGGGCCTCCACCTCTTGGGCCAGGAGGGTCCTGCCGTCGTACATAGTGAGGAGGATGCCCAGGAGGCGGAGCCTAGGGTTGAGACGGGCCCTTACCTCCTCCAAGGTGCCGAGCAGGCCCGCCACCCCCTCCAGGGCGTAATATTCGGCCTGGACTGGGGCAATCACCCCCTCCGCCACCCCCAGGGCCAGGAGGCTCTGGGGGGTGAGGCTAGGGGGCGGGTCCAGGAGGATGAGGTCGTAAGGGGCGGCCTCGAGGACCTCTCGGAGCTGGGGGATAGCCTGGGGCAGCTCCTCCCCGTCCAGGCCCAAGAGGTCGGGGGAGGCCGGGAGGAGATGGAACCCCTCCACCCCCTGGACCAAACCGCCCAACTCCTCCCCCTGGAGGAGGCGGGTAAGACCCGGGACCGGCTTTACCCCAAGGCCGCTGGTGGCGTTGGCCTGGGGGTCCAGGTCCACCAGAAGAACCTTCCGCCCCATCCGGGCCAGGTAGGCGGAAAGGTTCACTGCGGTGGTAGTCTTCCCTACCCCCCCCTTCTGGTTGAAGACTGCGATCCGCTTCACCTTTCCCTAGAATAACGGACGCTTGGCCGGTAGGCCCGCCCGTCGGGGATAGGCCTTGGGGGTGGGGGCGAGTTTAGGCACCAGGACCAGGCTCCGGGCCTCCTCCAAAAAAGGGAGGTCCAGAGGGAGAACCTGGGCTTCACCGCCCCCCAGAATCCCCAAGGCCCGCTTGGCCCCCTCCGCCTCCTCCCAAGCCCTGGGGCCCTTCCAGGCGATGAGCCACCCCCCAGGCCTTAAGAAAGGGAGGGCCAGCTCCAGGAGAACGGGCAAAGGGGCCACGGCCCGGCTCACCACCCGGTCGTAAGCCTCCCGTTCCCCTGCGTCATGGGCCAGCTCTTCAGCCCGGCCCCAAAGGGCGCGAACCCCTTTAAGCCCCAAGGCCTCCGCCACCTCACCCACAAACTCCACCTTCTTCCGGGTGGCGTCCAGGAGGGTCATATCCAGCTCGGGGCGCAGGATTTTGAGGGGAATCCCGGGAAAACCCGGCCCCGTCCCCAGGTCCAGGACCCGAAGTTGCCCATCCAAAAGCCCCGTGCCCAAGGGGGCCAGGGAATCCAGAAAGTGCTTACGGACCACGCCCTCCTCGTCCCGGATGGCCGTGAGGTTATGGCGGCGGTTTCCCTCCAAGAGGAGGTCGTAAAGCCGGTGCAAAAGAGGGAGATGGGGGGAAAGGTCCAGGCCCAAGGCCTTCCCCCCCTCCAAAAGAAGCTGGACCCCTCGCTCGCTAAGGGGCATCCTTACCCCCTAGGCCATACCGGACCTTCATGGCCTGATACCGGGCCAAGGCATGGGGGTCGGGCCAAGGCTGGGCATCCAAAAAGGGGACTAAAGCCTTGAGAGCCTCGCCCCGCAACATCCACTGGTAGTAGTTCCTCCCCCCATGGAGGTAAGGCCCGTAAAGGCGGGAGCCAGGAACACGCTCCATAAGCCAACGCAAAAGGGGATAATGACGGACATGCATCCTTAGGGTAATTTGGGGCTTTTGACCATCCCCTCCGAAATGCCCTTCCCCCACCAGGAGCCCCAAGATGAACCCTTTTTCCCACTCTGTGAGGTTCAGGTCTGGTTCCACGTTAAACCTCCCGGTGAAACACTCTACCCTGTTTCACCGAGAAGTTCAACGTGAAACTTCCCGGGCCCTTCCCCGGGCCAAGTAGACCAAAAGGGCGGTGAGGTCCGAGTCCCGCACCCCAGGGATCCGGCTGGCCTCGGCCAGGTTTTGGGGCCGGTGGCGGGTGAGCTTTTCCACTGCCTCCCGGGAAAGGCCGGGCACCTGGGCATAGTCCAGGTCCTGGGGGAGACGGGTTTCCTCTAGGGCCCGCAGCCGGGCCCGGAACCGCTCCTGGCGCTCTATATACCCCGCGTACTTGGCCCGGATCTCCACCTCCCGGGCCTCCTCAAGGGTCAAGGGCTCAGGAGGGGGGGAGCGGCGAAGGACCTCTTCGTAGGTGTTCTCCGGCCGTCTGAGCCACTGGAGGCCGTCCACCCCCTCTAGGCGGAGCCCCTTAAGGCGCTCGAGCTCCCGTTGCACCCGGGCGTACTTGGCCCGGACCCGCTCCAGGTCTTCCCGGGGCCTAAGCCCCCATTCCACGGCCAGGGGTACAAGGCGCTCATCCGCGTTATCCGCCCGGCAGAGGAGGCGGAGCTCCACCCTCGAGGTCATCATCCGGTAAGGCTCATCCGTCCCCCGGCCCGTGAGGTCATCCACCATCACCCCGATGTACCCCGTCTCCCGGGGAAGGTGGACCTCGGGGAGGCCCAGGGCGTACCGGGCGGCGTTCAGGCCGGCCAGGACCCCTTGGGCCGCAGCCTCTTCGTAGCCTGAGGTCCCGTTAACCTGGCCGGCGCTGAAAAGCCCGGGAAGGAAGCGGGACTGGAGGCCTGGGGTGAGCTCCCTGGGATCCAGGCTGTCGTACTCCACGGCATAGGCGTAGCGCTGGATCACCGCCCGCTCAAACCCAGGAAGGGAGCGGACCATCTCTTCCTGAAGCTCCGGAGGAAGGCTGGTGGAGAAGCCCTGGAGGTAGACCTCGCTGGTGGAAAGCCCGTCGGGCTCCACAAAGAGGAGGTGGCTCTCCTTATCCCGGAAGCGCACCAGCTTGTCTTCAATGGAGGGGCAGTACCGGGGACCGATGCCCTCTATGTCTCCCGCGTACAGAGGGGAAAGGTGGAGGTGGCCCAGGATAAGGGCATGGGTCCTGGGGGTGGTCCGGGTCTGCCAGGTGGGAAGGCGGTGGGCGTGGGGACCGGGATGTCCGGTGAAGCTCCCCGGGGGGATTTCGGGGGGGACGACCTCGAGGCGGTCAAAATCCACGCTATCCCAGCGGATCCTGGGCGGGGTCCCGGTTTTAAACCGCCTCAAAGTGTGCCCCAGGGCCCTGAGGCTCTCCGAGAGAAACCGGGCCGGGGGCTCCCCCTGACGGCCCGCGGGCCGGGTCTTCCGGCCGTACCAGACCTGGCCCCTAAGGAAGGTCCCCCCCGCCACCACCACGGCCCGGGCGGGAAGGGCGCGGCCATCCACAGTCAAGACCCCTTTAAGCTTCCCTCCCTCAGTCCAGACCGCAGCCACCTCCCCGCGTAGGACCTCAATGGGTCGTTCGGCCAGGGCCTCCTGGGCCTTTAGGGCGTAAAGGTCCCGGTCCACCTGGACCCTAAGGCTTTGGACCGCGGGCCCCTTGGAGCGGTTCAAGACCCGGGTGTGGATGGCCGCGGCGTCGGCGAGCCGCCCCATCAGCCCTCCCAAGGCCACCACCTCGGCGACGAGCTGGCTCTTCCCCGGCCCCCCTACCGCGGGGTTACACGGCATGGCCCCGATGCGGTCAGGGTTTACGGTGATAAGCCCCACCCTCACACCCAAGGCGGCCGCGGCCCAGGCCGCCTCGAGGCCGGCATGCCCTCCGCCCACCACCAGGACGTCGTACCCCCTCATCCCCCTCTACTTTAGGGGGAAGCTAGGGGGTTAAAATAGGAGCCTGGGACTGAGGAGGGGGGCTTTGACCCACGAAGCTATCTGGCAACACATTCTGGAGTATATCCGCCGGAACATCACCGAGGTGGAGTACACCACTTGGTTTGAGAGGATCCGGCCCCTGGGCCTGGAGGGGGGGGTTTTGGTCCTGGCCGTGCCCACCAGCTTCGCCATGGAATGGATCCGGCGCCACTACGCTGGCCTCGTTCAAGAAGCCCTGGCCCTACTGGGGGCCCAGGCCCCTCGATTTGAGCTTCGGGTCGTCCCCACCCCCGCGGTCCAGGAGGACATCTTCCAAGCCAACCCCACCACCACCCCCCAACCCAAGCTCAACCCTAAGTACACCTTTGAGAACTTCGTGGTGGGCCCCAACAACTCCTTGGCCCATGCCGCGGCGGTGGCCGTGGCCGAGTCCCCCGGCCGGGCCTACAACCCCCTTTTCATCTACGGGGGGGTGGGGTTGGGGAAGACCCACCTCATGCACGCCGTGGGGCATTCCGTGGCCAAGCGCTTCCCCCATCTCCGGATTGAGTACGTCTCCACCGAGACTTTTACCAACGAGCTCATCAATGCCATTCGGGAAGACCGAATGGCGGAGTTCAGGGAAAGGTACCGCTCCGTGGACCTCCTCTTGGTGGACGATGTCCAGTTTATCGCGGGCAAGGAAAGGACCCAGGAGGAGTTCTTCCATACCTTTAACGCCCTCTACGAGGCCCATAAGCAAATCATCCTCTCCTCGGACCGCCCCCCCAAGGAGATCCTGACCCTGGAGGAGCGGCTCCGGAGCCGGTTTGAGTGGGGCCTGATCACGGATATCCAGCCCCCGGACCTGGAAACCCGGATCGCCATCCTCAAGATGAACGCGGAGCAAAGGGGGCTTAGGATTAGCGAAGAGGTCCTGGAGTACATCGCCCGGCAGGTCACCTCCAACATCCGGGAACTGGAGGGAGCCTTGATGCGGGTCATCGCCTACGCCTCTTTGAACGGGTTGGAGCTCACCAAGGCCGTGGCCGCCCGGGCCCTTTCCGAGATCTTCGCCCCCCGGGAGGCCCAGGTGGAGCCCCAGGAGGTCATCCAAAAGGTGGCGGAACGGTTTGGCCTTCGCCCTGAGGATCTGGTGGGAGGCGGGCGGAAAAAGGAGGTGGTCCTGCCTCGGCAGGTGGCCATGTACCTGGTGCGGGAGCTTACCCGGGCCTCCCTCCCGGAGATCGGCCAGCTCTTTGGAGGGCGGGACCACACCACGGTGCTTTACGCCATCCAGAAGATCCAAGAGCTGGTGGAAAACGACCGGGAGGTCCAAAGGCTCATCCAAAGCCTCAAGGAGGCATTGGGGTAGGCTGTGGATAACCTGTGGATAACCTTGTGGATAACCCGGGTTTTCCTGTGGATAACCTTGTGGATAACCTGTGGAAAACCCGGGGGGGCTCGAGGCCTGTGGATAACTGGCCAGTTTTCCACAGGTTATCCACAGGGAGAGGTTGGTTATCCACAGGAGTTATCCACAGGCGGTTTCCCGTCTGGGACGGAATTTTCCCCCACTTATCCACATATCCACAGGCCCTACTACTACGACTACTATCTTTTAAGATTCTTTAAAAGAAACCGTAGTAGTAATAGTAGGAGAGGAGGGCAGCCAAAATGACTGTAGTTTTTCCAAGAAAACTCCTAGTGGACCGGGCTAACCTTTTGGAGCGGGTGGTGCCTAGCAAAAACCCCAACCCCCTTCTGACCCATGTGGGGCTTCGCTGGAATCCGCCCTGGCTTACCCTTTATGGGACCAACACTGAGGCCGACCTCGAGGCCCACTTCCCCGCCTTAGAGGGCGGGGCCAGGGCCTTTGAGGTCCTCCTTCCTGGCGGTCCCTTTTTTGCGGTTCTTAAGAGCCTGCCTGGTGAGACGGTGGGCCTGGAGGTGGGGGGTGAGGGCCTGACCCTGGAAAGCGGAAGCTTCAAGACCCGGTTGGGCACCGCCGACCCCACGGGCTACCCTAAGCTTGGCTTTTCAGAGGAGGAAGCCTTGGAAAAGACCGAGCTCAAGGCCGAGGCCTTGGCCCGGGCCCTAAGCCGGGTGCGGTACGCCGTCTCCGGGGAGGAGTACCGGGGGGTTTTCCGAGGGGTCCAGCTGGAGTTTGGGCCAGAGGGCTTCCGGGCTGTGGCCTCGGACGGGTACCGTCTGGCCCTCCAGGACCTTCCCGAGGCCCAGCCCTTTGCCCGCAAGGTGGTCCTCCCAGGCCGGGGGGTGGACGAGGTCCTTCGTCTCCTTAAGGCTTTACCCGGGGAGGATCCCATCCGGCTGGCCCTGGGACCCTTTGGCCTGGGGCTTTCCTGGAGTGGGGAGGAAGGGGGGGTGCGCCTGGTCCTTAGGCTCATGGAGGGCAGTTTCCCGGACTACGAACGGGTTATTCCCAAGGGGTTTGTCCTTAAGGTCGAGGTGGAGGCCCCAAGGCTTAGGGAGGCCATCCGCCGGGTAAGCATCCTGGCCGACGCCAAGAGCCACCGCCTGGACCTGGCCCTGGAGGGGGGCCGGATCCTCCTTTCCGCCGAGGGGGATTACGGCCGGGGGCAGGAGGAGGTGGAGGCTAGGCTGGAAGGGAGTCCTTTGAGCCTTTCCTTTAATGCCCGGTACCTCCTCGAGGCCCTGGGCCCCATCGAGGAGGAGGCGGTTCTAGAGTTCTCCGGTCCTACCGCCCCCACCCTGGTCCGTCCCCTGGAGGCCTCGGACGGGTACCGGGCTGTGGTTGTCCCCCTTAGGGTATAGACTGGAGGAAGGGGGAGCGGGAACCGCTTCCAAATGGAGGCCAGCATGACCACGATTGTGCGCGTTCACGCCCGGGAGGTCCTGGACTCCCGGGGTTACCCCACGGTGGAGGCGGAGGTGGAGCTGGAGTCTGGGGCCCGGGGCCGGGCCATGGTCCCCTCGGGGGCCTCCACGGGCACCCATGAGGCCCTGGAGCTTAGGGACGGGGACCGGCGGTACGGGGGCAAGGGGGTCTTGAGGGCTGTTTCTCATGTGAACGAGCGCATCGCCCCTGAGCTCATCGGGATGGACGCCCTGGACCAGGAGGCCGTGGACCGGGCCATGCTGGAGCTGGACGGGACCCCCAATAAGTCCAACCTAGGGGCCAACGCCATTCTTGCTGTTTCCCTGGCCACGGCCCGGGCCGCGGCCGAGGCCTTGGGCCTTTCCCTTTACCGGTATCTAGGTGGGGTCCAGGGGGTGGTTCTGCCCGTGCCCATGATGAACGTCCTGAACGGGGGTAAGCACGCGGACAACCGGGTGGATTTCCAGGAGTTCATGATTGTGCCCTTGGGGTTTAGCCGCTTTTCCGAGGCCTTGAGGGCGGGGGCGGAGGTCTTCCATACCCTTAAGGGGGTGTTGAAGGCCAAGGGGTACAGCACCAACGTGGGGGATGAGGGAGGGTTTGCCCCGGACCTTAAGGGTAACCAGGAAGCGGTGGAGCTCCTCCTCGAGGCCATTGAGCGGGCGGGGTACACCCCGGGCCAGGAGGTGGCCCTGGCCCTGGACCTGGCGGCCACGGAGTTTTACCGGGAGGGCCGGTACCACCTGGAAGGGGAGGGCCGCGCCTTGACCTCGGAGGAGATGGTGGAGTTCCTGGCGGACTGGGTGGAGCGCTACCCCATCCGCTCCATCGAGGACCCCCTGGCCGAGGACGACTGGGAGGGTTGGAGGCGGATTACGGAAAGGCTAGGGGGTAAGGTCCAGCTCGTGGGGGACGACCTTTTTGTCACCAACCCCAAACGGCTGGAGCGGGGGATTGGGGAAGGGGTGGCCAACGCCATCCTGGTCAAGGTGAACCAGATCGGCACCCTTTCCGAGACCCTGGAGACGGTCCGGCTGGCCCACCGCTCGGGGTATAGGGCAGTGATCAGCCACCGTTCGGGGGAGACGGAGGACGCTTTCATCGCCGATCTGGCTGTGGCCCTGAACACGGGTCAGATAAAAACGGGTTCCCTTGCCCGATCGGACCGCCTGGCCAAGTACAACCAGCTCCTTCGGATTGAGGAGGAGTTAGGGCCCGCGGCCCGTTACCTAGGCCATGCCGCATTCTAGGAAGACCAAGATCGTGGCCACCTTGGGGCCGGCCTCGAGCAGCCGGGAGGTCATCCGGGCCCTAGCCGAGGCCGGGGCCAACGTCTTCCGCCTAAACTTCAGCCACGGCACCCCAGAGGACCACGCCCAGCGGGTGGCCCTGGTCCGGGAGGTGGCTGAGGAGCTGGGCCGGCCCCTGGGCATCCTCCAGGACCTCCAGGGCCCCAAGATCCGGGTGGGCCGGTTCCAGGGGGGGAGGGTGGAGCTTAGGCCCGGCCGGGCCTTCCGCCTCCTCATGGAGCCCGTGGAGGGGGATGAGAACAAGGCCTCGGTGAGCTACCCCGGCCTGGCCGAGGACCTGACCCCGGGGCAGGTCCTCCTTCTGGATGACGGCCGGATCCGCCTAAGGGTAGAGGAGGTCCTCCCGGGGGAGGTCCGGACCCAGGTGGAGGTGGGGGGGGTTCTTTCCGACCATAAGGGCATTAATGTACCCGGGGCCGACCTTTCCCTCCCGGCCCTTTCCGATAAGGACATCCAGGACCTGGCCCTGGGGGCGGAGCTTGGGGTGGACTGGGTGGCGGTCTCCTTTGTGCGGAGCCGGGACGACCTCCTCCTAGCCCGGCACTACCTGGCCCGGTACGGCTCCCGGGCCCGGCTCATGGCTAAGATTGAGAAGCCCTCGGCTGTGGCCCGGTTTGAGGAGATCCTGGAGGAGGCGGACGGGGTTATGGTGGCCCGGGGGGACCTGGGGGTGGAGATGCCCTTGGAGGAGGTGCCCATTGTGCAAAAGCGCCTCATCCTCCGAGCCATTGCCGCCGGGAAGCCGGTGATCACCGCCACCCAGATGCTGGAGTCCATGGTCCAGAACCCGAGCCCTACCCGGGCCGAGGCCTCGGATGTGGCCAACGCCATTTTTGATGGCACGGATGCGGTGATGCTCTCTGCGGAGACCGCCACTGGGGCCTACCCGGTGGAGGCCGTGGCCACCATGGACCGGATCGCCCGGGCGGTGGAGGCCTCCCCGGAGTACCTTCAGAAGCTTAACCTTCTCCGCCCCAGGCCCACCCCCACCACCCAGGACGCCATCGCCCAGGCCGCGGACGATATCGTGGAGGCTGTGGAGGCCCGGGCCATTGTGGTCTTTACCGCTACCGGGAGTTCGGCCCGGCGTATGGCCCGGATGCGGCCCCAGGTGCCCATCCTGGCCTTGACCCCGAGCCCAGAGGTCCGGAACCAGCTCACCTTGGTCTGGGGGGTCTATCCTCACCTGGCCCCCGACCCCATGGATACAGACGATATGGTCCGGATTGCCCTCCGGGAGGTCAAGGCCCTGGGCCTGGCCCGGATCGGGGAACGGGTGGTCCTGGCTGCAGGCGTCCCCTTTGGGGTCCGGGGTACGACCAACCTGATCCGCGTGGAGCGGGTGTCCTAAACGCCTCAGGGGCCCCGTACGGGACCCCTGGGGTGGGAGGGAAGCCTAACGAGGTCTGGAGCGGGCGACCTCCTGGGGGCTAAAGGCCTTGGCCCTTTGGGCCTTGACCTCAGCCGGGGTAAAGGGTTTGGCCTGGGAGGGGGCGAGGGTCTTGAGGATGTGGTTAAGGATGGCCGCCACCTCCTCGTCCTTGAGTTGCCGGAAGGGCGGCATCACCCCGTTATAGGTTTTTCCCTCTACCTGGATGGGGCCCTGGAGACCATAGAGCACCGTGCGGATGAGGTAGGCCCGCCCCGGTTCCTTTTCCGCTAGCCGTCCCACCTCCTTCAGGGGGGAAAGGCCCCGGGGAGGCCCTGGCCTTGGGGCTGGTGACAGGATTGGCAGTGGGCGGCGTAGAGCTTAGGCCCGCTGACCTGGGCCCAGGCACCTCCCATAAGCCCTAAAGCGAGGAGGAGGACTCCTACTTGCTTCATGCCCTTACCCTAACCTTAGGGCCGGGTGGGGGTCTAGGGATATTTGTCCCGGCTGGTAGGGGCACCGGGGATCGGGGGCTAGGTGGTCCCCGGTTTCGGCCCAGGCCCTGGCCCGGCTGCCCCCGCAGATCCAGCGGTATTCGCAGACCCCGCACTTGCCCTTAAGGAGGTCCTTGTTGCGGAGTTCCTGGAACAATAGGCTATTCCGGTATATTTCTAGAAGGGATTGTTTCCGAATATTCCCTGCAGGGATGGGCAGGAAGCCGGAGGGGTAGACCTCTCCGGTGGCTGAGACAAAGACGAAGCCGTTGCCGTCCGTGGCGTGGGGCCGGTGGGCCTCGGGGCCGGGGGGAAGGCCTAAGGCTTGACGGCGCTGGACCAAGACCCGCCGAAAATGGGGCGCCTCCACGGTGCGCAGGTGAAAGGGGGCGTTTTGGGCGAGGTCATAGAGGAGGTTGAGGGTTTCCTCGTATTCCTCAGGGGAGAGCTGGGCCAAGAGGGCGCCCCGGCCTATGGGAACCAGGAAGAAGACCTCCCAGGTTAAGACTCCCTTGGCCTTGAGGATTTGTGCGATCCCCGGGAGTTCATCTTTGGTAAGCCGGGTAACGGTGGTGTTGACCTGGGTGGGAAGGCCCACCTCCCGGGCCCAGTCCAGGGCCTCGAGGGCCCGGGCGAAGGTGCCGGGTACCCCGCGAAACCCGTCGTGGACCTCGGGACTAGCCCCATCTAGGCTGATGGCCATCTGATGCACCCCCAGTTCCTTGAACCGGTGCACCGTCTCCCGGGTCAGCCGGGGGGTGACGGCGGGGGTGATCCCTACCTTAAGGCCAAGCCTCCGGGCCTCCTCCAGGAGGAGCCAGAGGTCCGGCCGGCTTAAGGGGTCCCCCCCGGTGGGGAGGAGGATGGGCTTAGGGGTGTATGTGGCGAGTTCCCGCAGAAGGGCCAGGGCCTCTTGTGTGGAGAGCTCCCCGGGTAGGGGCTCGGGGATGGCGCTGGCCCGGCAGTGCCGGCAAGCCAGGGGGCAGGCCCTTGTCATCTCCCAGGCCACCAGGAAGGGAAAGCGGGCGAAGTCCGGTCGCATGCCCCCATTCTCCGAAGGGGCGGTGGGGACAGGTGTCCTTACCGGGGTAGGAGGACCCGGTAGACCAGGCTCCAGGCCTCCCCTGGGGCGAGGCGCCGGGCCAAACGGTATCCCCCAGGGAGGACCTCGGCCCCCGGAAGGTCCAGCCCAAAGGGCCGGGGGAAGGTCTCCTCCAGGAGGAGTTCCACGGGGTGGGGGTAGGGGTTTTGAAAGAGGGTCTCCACCTGGTAAACCGCCTCCTTTTCCCGGAGCTCAAGGAGTTTCACTGAGCGGCGGCCTTGGGCCTCGAGGTCCTGGCCTAGGAAAAGCCGGACCTCTCCCCCCTTGGGGGTCAGGGGTAGACCCGTCCGGCCTAGGAAGAGGCTCTGGTCCCAGACCCAGATGGGGCCTGGGGCCAGGGGAAAGGGGGCCTGGAACCCATACCCCCTTTCCAGGGGAAGAAGGGCCGCTTGGCTAAAGGGGCCCTGGTAGCGCAGGAACCGGGTGGGTTCCACCTGGGCCTGGGCGAAGGCTATCTCCGTAGCCGGGGCCTGGGGGAGGATGGGGGGGAGGGTGTAGCGGAAGACCCCAGGGGCCAGGGTGGGGGCTTCCGCGGCTTCCGGGGCTAGGGCCTTGGCCCGGGCCAGGGGGGTCCCTTCCAGCTCCACCTCCCCGGCCACCAGGTGGAGGGCTTGAAGCCCCATCCCGGGGGGAAGGCCCAGACTCCCCTCCACCCGGGCCCAGGCCGTGAGCCTGCCCTCCTCGAGGACGTAAAAGACCTGGCTCCTCACCCCTTGGGTGAGGTAGCGGAGCCAGGCCCTGCCCCCGCCTTTATACCTGAGGGTTACGCCGTTTCCCATGTAGAAACGGCCCTCCTCCTCCACCCCTGTAAGGCCCAGGCTCCCCGGGACCAGGCCCTCGGGGAGGGGGAGGGCGTAGACCCCGTTTTGGGGAAGCTCTAGGGGAAGCCGGACCTCGGCGAACCCCATATACAAGGTGACCACGGCCTGGGCCCAGGCCCAGGGAGCGAAGAGGGCTAAGGCTAGGGCTTTTTGCATGCCCCTATGCTACACCAAGCCTTCGGGCCAGGGCTTGGATCTCATCTAAGGCGTAGGGCCCCCCGTGGCCCACATAGACCCGCCTAGGGGCCAGGCGGAGGATTTTAGCCAGGGTACGCCGGGCTTCCTTTGGGTCTTCGCTCACGAAGCCTGGGGGCAGGCCTGGCCTCCTTCCCCGGAGCGCATCCCCAGCGATGAGGAAATCCGGACCCAAAAGCCCCGCCTGCCCTGGGGTGTGCCCGGGAAGGTGGACCACCTTGAGCCCAAAGACCTCCGCCCCCTCCTCCACCGGGGTGAGGGCCTCCGGGGGGAGGGAGGGGGCGGCGTTGGCTAGGCGGTGGCCCAGGAAGGGTATGGGCAAGGGAGGCCTGGGCCTTTCCCCGGTGAGGTAGGGGAGGTCCAGGGGATGGGCGTAGATAGGGAGGCGGAACCTTTCCCATAGGGCCCGGGCCCCCCCGGCGTGGTCCAGGTGGTGGTGGGTGAGGAAAAGGGCCTTAGGGGGTTCTGGGAGGAGGCCTAGAAGCCTTGGAGCCTCCCAGGGAAGCCCGGCGTCCACCAGAAGCCCCCCTTCCAGGAGGTAGAGGTTGGCCCGGAAGCGGAGGACCCTAAGCACGGGCCTCTTGGACCTCTATGCCGAACCGGGCCAGGGCCCGCCGGATTCCTCCTGCGTCAATCCCGGCCTTGGCGTGGAGGGAAGGGATGCTCCCGTGCTCCGTGAACCGGTCGGGGAGGCCCAGGACCTGGACCTCGGTTTTGAGTCCAAGCTCGTTTAGGGCCTCCAGAACAGCGCTTCCAAATCCTCCCATCTTCTGGTGGTCCTCCACGGTGATGAGGCGGTACCGGGCGAGGCGCTTTAAAGCCTCGAGGTCTAAGGGCTTGAGGAAGCGGGCGTTCACCACCCCCACCCGGGAGTCCTCCCCGGCGGCCTCGAGGGCATAGGCCAGGGTCTTTCCGAAAGCCAGGATGTAAACCTCCGTCCCCTCTTTAAGGACCTCCCAGCGGCCCCAGGCGATCTCGGGCCAGGTCCCCTCGGGCACCCTTTCCACGTTGTCCCGGGGGTAGCGGATGAAAACGGGGTTGGGCCGATTAAGGGCGGCCCTTAACATGGCCCGAAGCTCTAGGGCGTCCTTGGGGGCGGCGATCTCCACGTTGGGGATGGTCCTTAGGTAGGCGATGTCAAAAACCCCGTGGTGGGTGGGGCCGTCCGCCCCTACAAGCCCCGCCCGGTCCACGGCGAAGACCACGGGGAGGCTCTCTAGGGCCACATCGTGGACCACCTGGTCGTAGGCCCGCTGCAGAAAGGTGGAGTAGATGGCCACGATGGGCTTAAGCCCCCTGAGGGCCATCCCCGCGGCGGTGGTCACGGCCACGTCCTCGCAGATCCCCACGTCCAGGTACTGCTCGGGGTGCTCCTCGGCGTAGCGCACCAGGCCCGAGCCCTCGCGCATGGCCGGGGTGATGACAAAAAGCCGCTTTTCCTCCCGGGCCAGCTCCGTGACCGCGTCGCCAAAGGCCTGGCTCCAGGAATACCCCTTGGAGACCTTCTCCGGTTTTTCCGGATTAAACCCAGGGGGGCCGTGCCAGTAGATGGGGTCGGCCTCGGCCACCTTGTACCCCTTGCCCTTCTTGGTCACCACGTGGAGCATGGTGGGGCCATCCAGCGCCTTAAGGTGCTCCAGGATATGGATCAGGCCCTTTAGGTCGTGCCCGTCCACCGGGCCCACGTACCGGATGCCCCAGGCGTAAAAGGGGTTCTCCTGGTGCAGGAGGAGTTTGGCCGCCTCCTTGGCCCGGTCGGCCAGCTCAAAGAGCCGGGGGGAGATGCCTTCCAGGATCCGCCGGCCCAGCCGTTCAGCGTCTTGGACCCATTTGCGGATCTGGAGCTCCTTAAAGTATTTATTCAGGGCCCCCACGTTCTCGGAGATGCTCATCTCGTTGTCGTTCAGGATGATGAGCATCCGCTTCTGGAGCTCCCCAATCTTGTTCAGGGCCGCGAGGGCCATCCCCCCCGTGAGGGCCCCGTCCCCGATCACCGCCACCACGTGGTAATCCTCCCCCAGCCGGTCCCGGGCGATGGCCATGCCTAGGGCGTTTGCCAGGGAGGTGGAGGCGTGGCCTACGGTGATGGCGTCGTGAGGGGATTCCGAGACCTTGGTGAAGCCGGAAAGCCCCCCCTCCTTGCGCAGGGTATGGAAGAGGTGCTTCCGGCCGGTAATGAGCTTGTGGGCGTAGGCCTGGTGCCCCACGTCAAAGAGGATCCGGTCCTTGGGGGAGTCAAAGACCCGGTGAAGGGCCAAAATGAGCTCCACCGCGCCTAAAGAGCTCGCAAGATGCCCGCCGTTTTGCGCCGTGACCCGGATAATCTCGCTCCGGATCTCCTCGGCTAGGGCCAGGAGCTCGTCCAGGCTTAGGGTCTTGAGGTCTTGGGGGGTGTTCACCCGATCTAGGATCATCACGCCTCCTTAGCGGAAGTTGCGCTCCACCAAAAGCCACCCCTCCCGGGTCCGGACCTCCCCCACCCGGGGGGCGAACCAGACCTCGTAGAGGGTCTCCCCCCGCTCGTCCCGGTAGGTCTGGCGGATCCGGTAGACCCTGAAGCCCCCGGCCGGGACCCGGACCTCCCGCGCCTCCAGGACCTCCATCCCGTACTCCAGCCGGCCGGAGGTAAGGCGCTCCTCCCGCCCGGGGGCGAGGAGGTCCACCTGGACCGCAACCGTCCCCCCCCAGCGGTACCCCGGGGCCAGGAGGCCCTCCGGGGGGTATTCCAGGATGGGGGGGTTGAAGACCACCCGGGCCGAGGGGTCGCGGAAGCCCAGAAGCTCCACCCCTTGGCCGCCCACGCTGCGGTAGTAAACCCGGTCCTGCCCACGGCCAAAGCTATGGAAGCGCAGGGCCTCCCGTCCGGCGAAGGCCTCGAGGCCCTCCACCCGCACCCGGTAGGGCGGAGCCCCCAGGGCCTCCCCCTCGGGGAGGTAGGTCCATTCCAGGCCCACCAGGGCCGGAAAAAACCCTACCCCCTCTAGGACAGGCCGGACCGGCCCCGGAGCCACCTGGGGGGCGCAGGCCGCGAGGAGGAAGAGGAGGGGCATAAGGCCAAGCCTCATGGTACTAGAGTTTACCCTCTGGGGTTTGTAGCCTGGCCAACGCCTCCCTTAAGGCTTTGAGCTTTTCTTTAAGCCCCGTGTTCTCCTCCCCCTGGGCCAGGAGGCGTTCCGCGGCCAGGGAGTCCAAAAGGCCCAGGAGTTCCTCCCTCTCCTCTTGGACCCGGAGGAGGGCCTCCCGGAGCCCCCTTTGGGTCTCGGGAAGAAGCCTGGGGGAGGCTAGGGCCCTTTGGAGCCGGGCCTCCCGCTCCTTGAGGGCCCTTAGGGTCTCGTCCACCTCCTTTGGGTCCACCAGGCCTTTAAGCTCCTCCCGGGGCCAAGGGGTGGGGGTAAACCTCCTCCCTAGGAAGCGCGCCAGGAGGAGGATGGGGAGGAGGACCAGGAGGGCCAGGATAACCAGGAGAAGGAGAAGGGTAAGAAGAAGACCGATCCAAGCCATAGGAAAGGCTTAGACCTGGCCCAGTTCCCGCTTTAGGCGCTCAAGCTCTTCCTCGAGGCTTTTGTCCTCGTTCAGACGCCTGAGTTCCTCTTCTAGGCCCGGGGTGTCCATCTCCTTGAGGGCCTGGTGCCGGTCCTCCATGGCTAGAATCCGGGCCTCCATCTCCTCAAAGGCCTCGAGGGCGGGGTGGGCGTCCACCTTGGACTCCAGCCTTCGCACCCTTTCTGCGGCCTCCACCCCTTTTTTGCGGGCCAGGAGGATCTTCTTGCGGGCCTCGGCCTCGTCAATCTTGGCCTCGAGGGCCCTAAGCTGGGTCATGAGCCGGTCGGTCACCGCTTTTTGCTCCCCTATCTGCTGGGCAAAGCCCTCGGCTAGGGCTAGGGCCCTGGCCTTGCGGCGCAGGGCCTCCCGGGCCAGGTCCTCCCGGCCCAGCTTTAGGGCTTCCTTGGCCTTCTCCTCCCAAAGCCCGGCTTCCCTTTCGTGGCTCTCCTTTTCCCGCTCCAGACGCTTGAGCTCAGCCAGGGCCTGGGCAAGTTCCTCCCGGGCCTCCTTAAGGGCGGCCTTCATATCCTGAAGGGCCTGCTCTAGGATCTTGGCCGGGTCCTCGGCCTTTTTAAGGAGCTCGTTGAGGTTGGCGCGGATGAGCCGGCTTAGACGGTCTAGAAAGCTCATGGGGACCTCCTCCTTGAGTATAGCCCAATAATGAAGCCTAGGATGGGGACGAAGCGGTTAGGGTGGGTTGGCCTGATCCTGGCCTTTTCCTGGGCCCAGGCGGGGAATCTGGAGGCAGGGGTTTACCTTTGGAAGGAAAGGCCCGGGGTGGGCCTGGTCCTCGAGGTGGAGGAGCCCTACCGCCTGGGCCTGAGCCTAGCCCCCTGGCGCCTAGGGGTCCACTGGGCCGGGGGCCTGGCCTTAGGCCCCTTGGGGGACCTGGGCCTGGGCCTCCAGGGGGAGGTGGGGGAAGGGGGCCTCGGGGGGGTAGAGTGGGCCCGGGGGGTG
>FWWM01004096.1_pt1 | contig 34700 bp, 35 predicted proteins | sample 2228351 | NCBI WGS metagenome assembly FWWM01 (sample SAMEA103939774, study PRJEB20133) | metagenome
GATCGTCCCACAGGCACAGGCGATCGGTTTCCGCGGCCTGGGCATCTCGTTCTATCAAAAGGTCTGAGATGACGCTTGAACACAAGAATGTGGACGAACTGATCCGGCGTGTGGGCGAGTTGCCGCCCATGCCCAAAGTCGCGGAAAAGGGCCTGGCCCTGATCCAGGACCCGAAATCCAGCATGGCGGAGCTGGCCGATGTACTCGCCCTGGACGAGGCCCTGGCCAGCCTGGTCCTGCGCTGGGTCAACTCACCTTACTATGGCCTGATCCATCCTGTCTCATCCGTGCGGCAGGCGGTGGTGTATCTGGGGCATAACACTATCCGCAGTTTGATCCTGGCCGCTTCCATCGCGGCGTATATGGACCGCGCCCTGCCGGGCTATGCGCTTGATCGCGGCGAGCTATGGAAACATGCCGTAGGTGTGGCTGCCGGGGCGCGATTGACCGTGGTCCGATTTGGCCCGCAGGTGGCCGAGGAAGCCTACCACGCCGGGCTGCTGTGTGACATCGGCAAGCTGGCCTTTGAAATCCTGTTGCGCGGCGTGGATACCAGCCGGCCGGAGTGGCGGGGCCGCCCCTTCTCGGAGTTGGAGACGGAGGTCTTCGGTGTGGATCACGCCACGTTGGGCGCGGAGATGGCCCGCCGCTGGCACCTGCCCGAACCTCTGATTGAGGCCATCGCCTGCCACCATCGTCCCTCGCAAGGCAGGCTCTCGGAACGAGGCGCCCTGCTGGCGGCAGCCGTTCACGTCGCCGATGCTGCTGTGATGATGATGGGGATCGGCCTGGGGCGCGATGGGTTGCAGTACGCCCTGGACCCGCTTGCCTGTGAGCGGCTGGGCTGGACGGAGGCGAATTTTCATGATCTGGTCATCCGCGTCGGCCCGCTGATCGCCGAGGCGGAAGCATTCATTCAACTCAGGAGGAGTAAGCAGGCATGAATGTGAGGTTTATGACCCCCTTTGTTGAAGCTGCCAACGAGGTCCTGCAGGCCGAGGTTGGCATGCCTGTGAGGCGGGGTAAGCTGGCCTTACACAAGTCATCGCTGACGGCAGACGATGTGACGGTGCTGCTCAGCCTGGTGGGGCAGGTGCAGGGGGTGGTGTTGTATGGAATGTCCCTGCCCACCAGCCTGGCCCTGGTATCGCGCATGATGGGACAGGAGTTCAATGAATTTGACACCCTGGCGCAAAGCGGCATCGCCGAGCTGGGCAATGTCATCACCGGGCGGGCCACCATCAAGCTGGCTGAGGCGGGCTATATAGCCAATATCTCCCCACCAACCCTGGTCCAGGGCAAAGGTGTGACCATCTCCACGCTAGATTTCCCGCGCATTGTGGTCCCGCTCATCTGTGATCTGGGTGAGATCACGGTTCATCTCGCCCTGCGAGATGGAAATGCCTGAACCTCGTCGTCGCACATTTTACGTAACGTTTACCTCAGTTTCACATCTCCTTTACTGACGTTCGCTCGCGCCTGGGCTATAGTCAGTACAAGCTACAGCGTTTACGCTGTAGCTTGTACTGACTACTGACTACTGACTACTGGACAATGACCGTATCTGTCGCTTATGTGGAGAGCTTCTTTCTGGCTCTGACGCGCATTCTGGCGATTTTCATGACCGCGCCGATCCTGAGCAACCGCCTGATCCCTACGCAGGTCAAGATCGGGTTGGGTGTGCTGCTCACGGCTATCCTGATGCCGTTTCAGACCCAGGTTGAGCCAGCGGATCCGCTGGGCGTCTTCCTGCTGAACATTGGGCGCGAGCTGATCACAGGGATGCTGGTGGGCTTTGCGGGCCAGCTTGTCTTCGCCGCCTTCCAGATCATGGGCGATATGATCGGCCTCACTGCCGGATTGCAGGCAGCCTATCTGCTCAACCCGACATTAGGCGCGTCCGGCACAGCGCTGGAGAGCTTTTATGCGCTATTGGCGGCGCTGCTGTTCCTGACGATAGACGGGCATCACCAGGTCATCCTGGCGCTCCAGCGCACCTTTGAGATCGTGCCCTTGCGCACGCTGGACCTGACCATGCTGCAACCGGATCGCCTGATCGCGCTCTCGGCGCACATGCTGGCGGCAGCGCTGCAGATGGCGCTGCCGGTCATAGGGGCAGTATTGGTCGCCGATGTGGCCATGGCGCTCATGGCGCGGGTCGTGCCGCAGATGAACGTGTTCTTTGTGGGGGCGCCGCTCAAGCTGGGGCTGGCCCTGGCCGCGCTCGTGCTGGGCTTCCCCCTGGTCTTGCCGCTCATGCGCACGGTCATGGCCCAGATCGGCCCGGAGATGATCAGAGTAGTCAGTCATCAGTAGTCTGACGACTACAGCGTAAACGCTGTAGCTTGTACTGATTACCGACGACTGACGACTGGACGATGGCTGAGAAAACTGAAGCCCCAACGCCCAGGCGCCTGGCCGAGGCCCGGCAACACGGCCAGGTGGCCAAAAGCGCCGAGCTGACCTCAGCGCTGGTGCTGCTCGCGGCTGTCTGGCTGCTGGGGGGGCAGGGGGCGCAGATGATCGCGGCGTTGGCCGCGATCATGCGCCGGGCATTTACCCGCCTGCCTGAGGCCAGCCCGGCCCTTCATGGCGGGGAGTGGAGCGTGGGGGCGATGGGGGCTTCTGCACTGGGGATCATGTGGGAACTGGGTGCCGTGGTTGGGCCGTTCTTGTTGTCGCTCCTGGCCGTCGGCGTGGTCGTCAATGTCGCCCAGGTCGGCCTGCTGTTTACGACCTATACGCTTCAGCCCAGCCTGGCGCGGCTGAACCCGCTGGCGGGCCTGCAGCGCTTCTTCTCAACGTATGGCCTGATTGAGCTGGTCAAGGCACTGGCGAAACTCCTCCTGATCGGCCTGGTCATCACTCTCTCGCTGCAGGGGGAGGCCGGGACGCTCCTGGGGCTTGGCCAGATGGCCTTGCCGGAGGCGCTGGGGACATTGGCGCGGCTGCTGAGCGATCTGGCTTTGCGCGCCGCAGCCACCTACCTGCTCCTGGGGGTCGTGGACTATCTCTACCAGCGGCGGCGGTTCATGCAATCCATGCGTATGACGCGCCAGGAGGTCATTGACGATATGAAGCGCAGCGAGGGCGATCCCTTCCTGCGCGGGCGCATCCGACAGAAGCAGCGCCAGTTGGCCCGCCTACGCATGATGCAGGCCGTGCCCAGCGCGGATGTGGTGATCACCAACCCGACGCACCTGGCGGTGGCGCTGCGCTACGACCCGCTGGCCATGAACGCGCCCCAGGTCGTGGCGAAAGGCGCCTATGAGATCGCCGAGCGCATTGTGGAGATCGCCCGCGAGCATGACGTGCCTGTGATTCAAAATATCCCCCTGGCCCAGGCGCTTTACAACCTGGTTGAGATCGGGCGCGAGATCCCGGCAGAACTCTACGTGGCTGTGGCCGAGGTATTGGCCTTTGTGTTCAACCTGCGGCGCGAACGGAAGCTCGGCAGGCGCTGGCCTCAGGCCGAGGCTCAGTAGGTGATGGCCATAACGTGCCAGCGCATCGGGTGAAGTGAGATGTGCGATGAGTGTAAGGTTGAGCCGTGGACGCATGTATATACCGACAGAAACGGGCGCAGGCGCTACCTGTGCAGCGACTGCTATGTGCAGGTCGCGGCGCCCTTGCCGCCGAGGGCCAACCCTGGCGACATGAGCGCACCGCGCCCGCCCACGCCGTTGAAGGGCGACCACGGCTGGACGTTTTAAGGGATGACTGCTTCGGAGAAGAGCCTGGCAGCGGGTAAGGGGCTGAGCGCGCTGTTGCGTTCCAGCGACGCCTTCCTGGCGCTGGCGGTGATGGTCATCATCGGCCTGATGATCGTCCCGCTGCCCGCCTTCACGCTGGACCTGTTGATCGCGCTCAACCTGGCCCTGTCTGTAGGCATCCTGCTGATCGCCATGTACATCCAGGAGCCGCTGGATTTCTCCGTGTTCCCCTCCCTGTTGCTCCTGGTGACGTTGTTCCGGCTGGGCCTGAACATCTCCGCCAGCCGCCTGATCCTGCTCCAGGCCGACGCGGGCAAGGTGATCACCACCTTCGGCAACTTCGTCGTGGGCGGCAACTACGTCGTCGGCGTGGTCGTGTTCCTCACGCTGATGATCATCCAGTTCGTGGTCATCACCAACGGCGCCGGGCGCGTGGCCGAGGTGGCCGCCCGCTTCACCCTGGACGCCATGCCCGGCAAGCAGCTCTCCATTGACGCCGACCTGAACGCGGGCATCATCACCGAGGCCGAGGCCCGCCAGCGGCGGCGGCTGATTGAGGCCGAGGCCGACTTCTATGGCGCCATGGACGGTGCCAGCAAGTTCGTGAAAGGTGACGCAGTGGCCGGGGTGGCGATTGTGCTTGTCAACATCCTGGGCGGCTTCATTATCGGCATGTGGCAACTCAAGATGTCCCTGCTGGAAGCGCTGCAGACGTACACGCTCCTGACCGTAGGCGCGGGCCTGGTCATCCAGATCCCGGCGCTGCTCGTCAGCACCGCTTCCGGCCTGATCGTCACGCGCACGGCCTCGGAATCCTCGTTGGGCGGCGACGTCGTCCACCAGTTTGCCAACCCGCGCGCTTTAGCGGTGGCGGCAGGCATGGTCTTGCTCCTGGCGCTTGTGCCGGGCCTGCCCAAGCTGCCCTTCCTCCTGGTGGGCGCCCTCATCGGTGGGATCACGCTGGCGGTGCGACGGCGGCAGGCTCAGCCACCCCCGCTGCCCACAGCGCCAACGCCCGCTGAACTGGAGGGGCCTCAGGCCGTCGCCAGCCTGCTCCAGGTGGACCCCCTGGAGCTGGAGATCGGCTATGGCCTGATCCCCCTGGCGGGTGAGGAGCAGGCGGAGAACCTGCTGCGGCGCGTCTCGGCCATTCGCCGCCAGATCGCCCTGGAGTTGGGCATCATCCTGCCCAAGGTGCGCATCCGCGATAACCTGCACCTGCCCCCCAATACCTACCGCATCAAGCTGCGCGGCGAGGAGGTCGCCCGCGGTGAACTCATGCTGGATCGCTATCTGGCCATCGCGGCCACGGAGATAGAAGAGGATTTGCCCGGCATCCCCACCCGCGAGCCGGCCTTTGGCCTGCCAGCGCGCTGGATCAGCGAGGGTCAACGCGCCCGTGCGGAGCTATTGGGCTATACCGTTGTGGACCCGCTCTCCGTCGTGACCACCCATCTGACCGAGGTGATCCGCAATTACGCGCCCCACTTGCTGGGACGGCAGGAGGTGCGCGACCTGCTCAACGCGATTAAGGAGCAGGCGCCGGCGGTGGTTGAGGATGTCGTGCCCGATCTGCTCAGCCTGGGTGAGGTCCAGGACGTGCTGCACAACCTGCTGCGCGAGCGCGTCTCCATCCGCGACCTGCCCACCATCCTGGAGGCGCTGGCCAACCAGGCGCGGCTGACCCGCGACACGGATGTGTTGAGCGAGGCCGCGCGCCAGGCGCTGGCCCGCTCATTGACCAACCAGTACAAGGCCGAGGACGGACGGCTGCATGTGTTCACGCTCAGCCCGGCGCTGGAAACGCGGCTCAAAGCAGCGCTGACGCCGACTGAGCGCGGCCTGGGCTTCCAGATCGATCCGGGCCTGGCCCAGGAATTGTTGCTTAAGATCAGCCAGGAGATGGAGAAGATGGCGCAACAGGGCTACCAGCCGGTGTTGCTGTGTTCCCGCGAGATCCGCCTGGCGCTCAAACGCCTGACTGAACGCGCCCTGCCCAACCTGGCGATCCTGGCCTTCTCCGAGGTCTGGCCGCGCGTGGACGTCCAGGCGCACGGGATGGTGGAGATCGGGACAGGGGACTCCTCCGATCTAGTGGAAGGTGGAGGGAAGACGTGAAGATCAAGACTGTGCAGGCTGCGCGTGTGGAAGAGGCGCTGAACCAGATTATGGCCGAGTTGGGGCCAGAAGCCATCGTGGTGAGCGCTCGCCGCGTCTTGCCCGCGCCGGCCTGGCAGGTGTGGCAGCAGCCCCTGGTGGAGCTGGTTGCCGTGCTGCCGGAGGGCCAATCTCACCCCCTCTCTATCCCTCCCCTATCCAGTACTGGCCCCACCCAGTACCCAACCAGGCTGAAGCCTGGTACTGGGTCAGCCCGGTTGGGGGATGGCTCAGGGGGGGTGGGCCTGGACGTGGCGGAGAAGCCAGCCGATTACGCTGCCCTCCGCCGGGAACTGATCCGCTCCCTGGCCCAGGCCGCGGCGCGTTCCGCGCCCAGGCGAGATTGGGCAGTGCATCACCTGCGGCACCTCCTGGCCCAGGGGCTGGATGAGCATCTGGCGCGCCGCGCTGTGATGTCGGCCTGGATAGAAGCCCTGACCGGCGAAGATCAGGACAGGGAGGACAGGCTGGATGAGCGGCTGGCTGCCCATCTGCAGAGGCTGGTGCGCGTCCAGCCACCCTTGCCGACGGCGCACGTGCTGCAGCTTGCGGTCTTTGTCGGCCCGCCTGGGGCTGGCAAGAGCACGGCCCTGGCCCGGCTGGCATTGCGCCTGCGCGGAGCCGGGCTGCGCGTTGGTGTGATCGCCATAGATGGGGGGCGGAAACCAGCGGCAGCCATCGTCAGCCGCGTGGCGCAGCAGTTGGGGCTTCCTCTGGCCATAGCAACCTCTCCTGAGCAATTCCAGCGGACACTCACGGAGATGCAGGCCGCCGATCCAGCGCGGGCTCTCCTGGTGGACACGCCGGGCTGCGCCCCAGATGATGGCATGGGCCTGAAGCGACTGGCCAGCTTCCTGGCCGCACTCCCCATCCTTCCCCCTTCCATGATAGGGGAGGGAAGTGAGGGGAAAGGTGGGGAGAGGCGAGTGAGGGTCGCTGTCCAGCTTGTCTTGAGCGCGGCTGTCCCGATGGAGGCGCTCAGCGCAACGGCGCTGGCCTTTGCCCTGCTCAGGCCCGCCGCACTGGTCTGGACGCACCTGGATCAGGCACAAGGGATCGGCCCGCTGTTTAACATCAGCCACGCCACCGGCCTGCCGCTCACCTACCTGGCCAGCGGGCCGCGTGGCGTAACCGACTTTGTCCCGGCTCAGCCTTCGCTGCTGACGAGCCGGTTGCTCTCAAGAAGGAAGCGGCAGGATGAGTGAGGAAAGGAAGCGCCAAAAGCGGCAGAAAGCGCCCCTGACCTGGCCGGAGCTGATCATCACCATGACCTGGCAGGTGATCCTGCTCATCACCGTCGGCCTGGCGCTGGTCTGGCTGGCTTCTGGCGCCTCGCTGATGACCACGTTGCTGCGTGTGGCCCTGGCGCTGGTTTCCCTGGGCCTGATCGGCTGGCTGGGCAACTGGCTGCTGATCATGGCGCTGGCCCATGCGCAGGCCCGGCAAGCGCAAGAGGCCGCCCGGCCCGGCGATGATGAACCGGGCTGACCCAGTACCAGGCTTCAGCCTGGTTGGGTACTGGGCGCTACGCTGAAGGCTACTGGCTCTTATGACGGACGAGGAACTCTGGCAACGCTACAGCACCACCCGCGACCCGGCCCTGCGCGAGGAGATCATCCTGCGCTTCGCCCCACTGACCCATTACGTCCTGGCGCGGCTGGGCTACACGCCGCCGTCTAAAGCCGACTACGACGACCTCATCAGCCAGGGGCTGTTGGGCCTGATTGATGCGGTGGACCACTATGACCCGGCGCGGGGCGTGCGCTTCTCCACCTATGCCACCATCCGCATCCGCAGCCGCATCCTGGACAGCCTGCGCGCTATGGACTGGCTCTCCCGCAACGTGCGGCGGCGCGCCCGCCAGGTGCAATCCGCCATCTTTAACCTTCAGTCCATATTGGGTCGCCCGCCTGAAGAGGAGGAGATCGCCGCCCATTTGGGGATCAGCCTGGCCGAACTGCGCGAGGCGCTGATGCAGGCCAACCAGGTGATCCTCTCGCTGGAGACGGAGAACCATGAGGGCGAACCCGGCCTGAGCCTGGGCGACATCCTGCCGGATGACCACGCCGTGGATCCCCTGGAGGAGGTCAGCGAGGCTGAATTATTGGAACGCCTGAAGCAGGCCCTGACCCAACTGCCTGAGCGCGAGCGCCTGTTGATCTCGCTCTATTACCATAACGAATTGACCATGAAAGAGATCGGCGCCCTGCTGAACGTCTCGGAGTCGCGTGTCTGCCAGATGCACGCCAAAGCCATTCTCTCCCTGCGCGCCGGTCTGCTGAGTTATGCCAAAGCGGAGGTCGTATGAGGTTACGCACGCACTCACCCGGCTCAAAGAAGCTCCCAGGAACGCCTGGGGTCCCTCGCCTTGTCGCGCTTCTCGTCGCCCTGGCGCTGTTCGCCGCCCTGCCCGCGTGGGCCAACGGCAACGGCGTCACCGTCTATCTCGGTCCCCTGCCGAATGTGACGAACTGGGGGCCGGAGAGTGCCAGAGGCGAGGCTTACGTGAATATCGGCGAAGGTCTAGTCAGGCTAGGGGTCAGCGGCATGAAGCCGCTCACGGGCGAGCGCTATCAGGCCTGGCTGGCGACGCCCAACCTGGCTGAGATGGTGCCGCTGTTCCTGTTTGGTGTGGATGATACCGGTGCCACCTATGTGGAGAAAACCGACCTGGACTTGAAGGTCGCCGAATATCGCTATTTCGTCATCACCGTTGAACCCGATCCCGATCCCGACCCCGCGCCCGATGCCCGGCGGGCACTTGCGGGGGTCCTGCCCAATACCCAGGTGGTCGCGCCAGGCTCGCCTTCCGGCCCGACGCCCATCCCCGGGGCCACGCCGCCCGCCAACCTGCCTGAAACCGGTGCGCCCATCGCCGACCGCTACGTCCAGAGCGGCATCGCCCTGGGGGTGCTGGTCATCGCCGGAGCTATCGCCAGTGCCTGGCTGATGAGGATTCACCGCAGAGAACGCAGCGAGCGCAAAAACTGAAAGCTGATGGCTGAGAGCTAATGCTGTGGTGTCTTCTAAGGATACAGGAGGGTAGAGCATGATTCGGGGGTTATATTCAGCCGCTTCGGCCCTGGTTGCGGGGCTGTTCCGACAGGAATTGATCGCGCAGGACCTGGCGAACATCAACACGCCTGGCTATAAAGCCGCCAGCACGCGCCTGAGCGACTTCGCCACCGCGCTCCTGGCCCGCCTGCCCGGAGGCATGGGCCCGGCCACGCCGCTGGGGCGCCTGACCCATGGCGTGCAGACGAGTGAGGCGATCACCGATTTCAGCCCCGGTCCGATCCAGGCGACCGGCCAGCCGCTGGACCTGGCGATCCAGGGCGAGGGCTTCTTCCGGCTGCGCACCCCAGACGGCGAACGCTTCACACGCGACGGTCGCTTCGGCCTGGATGCCAATGGTCAGCTCGTCAACGTCAACGGCTACCCGGTCCTGGGCGCGAACGGCCAGCCGATCCGCCTGGGCTTCGGCCAGGTCCGCGTGGACCCCGATGGCAGCATCTTTCTGAACGATCAGCCTGCCGGTCAGATCGGCCTGGCCGTGTTCGCCGACCCTGCGGCCAGCCTGCAGCGCAGCGAGAACGGCCTGTTCGCCGCCGTTGGTGGCGCGGCAGCGCCGGGCGGCGCCGGGGGCACGATCCAGCAGGGCTATGTGGAGATGGCCAATGTGGACCCGGCCACAACTATGACCCATATGCTGGCCATCGCCCGCGCATACCAGGCCGCCCAGCGCATCATTCAGATTGAGGATGAGATGCTGGGCCGGGCCGTCAACGACGTCGGGCGCGTCCCATAAAAGGAGGTTGAACATGGCCTGGTCATCACCACACGCTGTCCTGAACATCGCTGCCGGGGGCCTGCTGGCCGGTCAGGCCTATGTGGACGTGATCAGCGCGAATATCGCCAACGTCAACACGAACGGCTATAAGCGGGCGCGGCTTGATTTTCAGGAGCTTCTCACGCGCCTGAGCGAGGGAGATATGGCCCGTACGGGCGTATGGCCGGCGCAGGTCACCCACTTGTTTGAACAGGGGGTGTTGCGCTCCAGCCCGAACCCGCTGGACCTGGCCATTGAGGGCGAGGGCTTTTTCATGCTGCGCCTGCCCGATGGCCGCACCGCCTACACCCGCGACGGCAGCTTTCATCGCGACGCCGCCGGGACCATCGTCAACGCCGATGGCTTCCCGCTGATCTACGAGGGCGGGATCCCGGAGGGGGCGCTGGAACTCCATGTGAACCCGGACGGCAGCCTGATGGCCCGCGTGCAGACGGCCAATGGGCAGGAATGGCAGCAGGTCGGGACGATCCGGCTGGCCCGCTTCATCAACCCGGCGGGGTTGCTCACCGAGGCACACAATCTGTTCCTGCCCACCGCTGCCTCAGGCGCCGCCCAGGTGGGTACGCCGGGCCAGGAGGGCCTGGGGGAGATCATTGGCGGCGCCCTGGAAGCATCCAACACCGACCTGAGCCAGGCGATGACCGAGTTGATCATCGCGCAGCGCAGTTACGCCCTCTCCCTGCGAGCGCTCCAGCAGGCAGATGAGATGCTGGCACTGGCCGTGCAACTGAGGAGATAAAGTTTCGCCGCCATCTGCCGATAATAGTAATAGACGACGGACAGCCTGCCCTGAGCGAAGCGAAGGGATGGACAACTGACCCATGACCGTTGTCCGTCGTCAGAAGGGAGATGGCGATGGCAGAGTCTGAGGAAATTGAGATGAGAGTAAACGATCTGGCCCAATCCCCCATTGGCCCGACACCCGCCTCTGGGATGCGCGGCGTGGGCGGCAGCCGGCCAGGGGGCAGCGCAGAAAACGCCTCCAGCGGAGGCGACGAGGTCAGCCTGTCCGAACGTGCCCGCCTGCTGCATAAGGCCAAGGCCGCGCTCTCGGCCCGGCAGGAAGAGGTGCGCGCCGCCGTGTTGGAGGCGGTGCGCCGTCAGCTTGACGAGGGCAGCTACGAGATACCGCTGGACGAACTGGCTGCCCGGCTGCTGAAGCTGCTGAAATAGGGCGGGGGACGAATGGCTGATTTAGAGGAGATTCTCAGCGCCCAGTTGGAGACGTGCCAGCTTCTCCTGGAGTTGACCGCCCAGGAGCGCCTGGCGATCCTGGCCGGGAACATCCAGACGTTAGAAGAGATCGTGGCACAAAAGGAAGCGCAGGTGGCGGCCCTGGCCGTGTTGGAGGCCAGGCGTGCCGAAGCGGTCCATGCCTGGGCAGGGCAACTGGGAGCGCCTCAAGGGGCCTCCCCTATGGCACTGACCGATCTCCTACCGTATCTGGACGCGACCACAGCAGCCCGCCTGCGCCATCTGCGCGATGGCATTCTGGCCTCGGTCATTGAACTCCAGCGGCAAAGCCAGGGGGTGCGCCTGCTGGTTGAGACCGCGCTGGACCGCGCCCAGGCCGTGCGCGCCTTTCTGATCGGTCTGGCCTGTGAACAGCCCGGCTACACGGCGGCGGGGAAGCCAGCCGAGGCCGTTGTAGATGGACTGATGCTGGACGGTAAGCTATGACCCTCTTTTCTGGGATTGAACTCAGCCTGCGGGCGCTGCTGGCGCAGCAATACGCCATTGACGTCACCAACCACAACGTGGCCAACGCCAACACGCCCGGCTACAGCCGTCAGGGGGTGATCATGGTGCCTGCGCCGCCCTGGCCGCCTATCAGCCTGCACGCGCCGGGCGTTCGGGGGCAGTTCGGCAGCGGCGTCCTCATCCTCGGCGTCCGCCGCTTCAGCGATGCTTTCCTGCTGGGCCGGCTGCGCGCCGCCCAGTCCCAACTCAGCCAGAGCACGATAGAACGCGATGCGCTGCGCGAAATCCAGGGGGTGCTGAATGAGCCGGGCGAAAACGGCATCGCCGCGGCCATGGAGGCCTTCTGGGACGCCTGGCAGGGGCTGACCACCGACCCGGCCAGCCTGGCGTTGCGCTCCACTGTGCGTGAAGCCGGGGAACGGCTGGCCGCGCTGTTCAACACCCGCGCCAGCCAGTTGAACCAGCTTCGCCGTGACCTGGATGGACAGATCAGCGCCAATGTAGAGCGTATCAATGCCCTCGCCAGCCAGGTCGCCGACCTCAATCGCCAGATCGTGGCGCAACTCGGCCTGGGCAATCACCCCAATGACCTGATGGACCAGCGCGACCAGGCGATCAATGAGATCACCAAACTGACCGGTGCCTTTGTCGCCGTGCAAAGCGACGGCTCGGTGACGCTCTCCATCGGCGGGCACACGCTGGTGGCGGGCTACACCGCCTTTACGCTCCAGGCCCAGCCCGACCCCACCAACAGCAACCTGGCCCGCGTCACCTGGACGGACAACGGGTCGGCGGTGAGCTTCGCTGAGGGCGAAATGCGCGGCCTGTTTGAGAGCCGCGACACGACTATCCCGGCGCAACTGGCCGAACTGGACACCCTGGCGGCAGAGCTGATCGCCCGCGTCAACGCCCAGCACCGCCTGGGCTATGGCCTGAACAACGCTACCGGCCTGGATTTCTTCTCCGGCACCTCCGCCGCCACGATGTCACTCTCCGCTGCCATGTCCGATCTGAACAACATCGCGGCGGCCTCGGCGCCGGATTCACCTGGCGATGGCTCCAATGCCCTGGCTCTGGCCCAGTTGCGCACGGCCCAGGTGATGAACGGCGGCACGGCCACGTTCAGTGAGTTCTATGGCGCCTTTGTGGCCACAATTGGCAACCTGGTGAATGACGCCGACGCCCAGGTGAATGACTATCAACTCCTGACGGATTATCTCATCAGCCAGCAGCAAAGCGTTAGCGGCGTCTCGCTGGACGAGGAGGCTGCCAACCTGGTCAAATACCAGCGCGCCTACGAGGCCGCCGCCCGCGTGCTCACTGCCCTGGATGAGATGGCGGACACGATCATCAATCGCATGGGCTTGGTTGGCAGGTAAACATAAGCACGCCATATATCTGACTACGGACTACGGACGACTGACTACTGAGATGTGGGGGAGGTCATGATGCGTATTTCCATGCAATGGATGGTGGACCGGACCATCGCGAACATCGCGATGAATCTGGAAAAGCTGGTGGCGCTTCAGGAGCAGGCCGCCAGCGGCAAACGGTTGCTTCGGCCAGAGGATGATCCCGCTGGTGTGCGGCGGGCGATCAGCCTGCGGGCAGGTCTGGCCGCCACCCAACGCTATCTGGATAACATTCAGGACAGCGACGACTGGATGAGCGCGACCGATGCCGCCCTGGGGCATATTGCCGACCTGATGACCAAGGCGCTCACCCTGGCCGAAAAGGGCGCCAGCGACACGGTCTCCGCCGATGAGCGCCGGGCCATGGCCGCCGAGGTGGACCAACTCCTCCAGGAGGCGATCTCCACCGGCAACACCCGCCTGACCGACCGCTATATCTTCGCCGGATTCCGGACGACAACCCAGCCGTTCACACTTGTGCCGGGGCCGCCCGACCAGGTGATCTACAATGGCGATAGCGGCCAGATTCGCCGCGAGATTGAGCCGGGCGAGACGGTCACGGTCAATGTCACCGGCGACACGGCCTTCCCCGCCGTCTTCCAGCAGTTGATCGGCCTGCGCGATGACCTCCTGGCCAACGACCGGGCGGCGGTCCAGGCGCGCATCTCCCAACTCCAGGCCGCCCAGCAGGGCGTGCTGGATGTGCAGGCGACGGTGGGAGCGCGCCAGAGCCACCTGAGCGGCGCGTCGGAGCGGCTGGAAGGCATGAAATTGATGCTCACCGACTTGCTCTCGCGGGTGGAGGACGCCGATATGGCCGAGACAATTGTGCGCCTGACCGAGCAGGAGACAGTGTACCAGGCAGTGCTCCAGGCCAGCGCCAGCGCCATCCCGCCTTCGTTATGGAGCTTTCTCAAATGATGGAGGACGGAAGCCCAGTACCGGGCTTTACCCCGGTTCGGTCGTCCGTCACCGGGCTTTACCCCGGTTCGGTCGTCCGTCATGGAGGGTACGGCTTGGACATTCTCTTCCCTGAAGGGCTGATCGGATGTGAGGAGTGGCGGCGCTTTGTGCTGGAAGCCGACCCCGCCACCGCGCCGGTGCTGGTCCTGCGTTCCCTGGATGAGCCAGCGGTCTCCTTTCTCGTCACCGATCCGTATCTGATCTGCCCGGATTACCGTTTTGAGCTGGCCGAGGCCGATGCTGCCGCACTGGAGGCGGCCAGCCCAGATGATGTCGCCGTGCTTTGCATTCTGAACGTCAGGCTCTCGCCTCCACCTTCAGCCCCCATACCACAGGCGGGGGCGGAGGGCGCTGGTGTCTTAATCACCGCGAATCTGCTGGGTCCGCTCGTCATTCACAAAGCCACAGGGCGCGCCCGCCAGGTCGTCCTGGCGAACTCCAATTACTCTGCCCATCACGTCGTGGTCGGGGACCGGGGCACTGAGCCGCAGCCTGCAACCCTGCCTGGCCCCGCCCCTCTTTCTGCTCCTGTTGAGGGGAAGGGAGAAATAGAGGGGGAGTCATGCTGATCCTGGCGCGGCGCGAGGGCGAGGCCATCTGTATCGGCGGCGAGGTCGTCGTCACCGTGTTGGAGGTGGATGGCGACCGCGTCAAGCTGGGCGTCACCGCCCCGCGCCACATCAGCGTGCTGCGCCAGGAGCTCTGTGAGGCTATCAGGCAAGAGAACCGGGCAGCAGCGGACCTGGCCGAGGCCGAACGCGCTCAGGCGCTGGCGCTGGCGCAACAGGCCCTGACTGCTGCAAGGGGGGCGTTTCCTGATCCTGACAGTAGATAGGGAGGGTTCAGATGTCAGCCGGGCGCACGCTTCCACAGGGAATAGCGGTCATGGTTTTCGCGCTGACCGTGATTGGCTGTATGCCTCCCCCGCCCCCACCTGGCCCCCAATTTTCCGTAGGCAGCCGCGTCATGATCGTCTCCCAAGCCAACGTCATTTTGCGCCGCGAGTGCGGGCAACTCATGTCCGCTGTCGTTGGCCTGGCTGAGAACGGCGACGAAGTCCTCATCCGTGACCGCCGTTACTGCGCCAGTGAATGGTGGTATCTGATTGAGGTGCCCGCTCTGCATGACCACCCCGCTATGGATGACACCGGCTGGGTGCAGGAGAGCACTCTGAAAAACCGGTAGGCCGCCCCCACCCCAACCCTCCCCCACCCAGTACCAACCTGGCTAAAGCCAGGTACTGGGTCAGCCCGGTTGGGAGGGGGGCTTCCCACAATATTAACGCCCGCTTTACGCCCCTTTCACGCCCCATTTACAGACGAAACGACCAGCCTCTGCTATACAGTATGTCAGGCGTGGTGACGTTTTACGCCTGACGTTTTGCGTCTGAGGCATCCCAATCAGGAGGCACGTTCATGCAAGAGACAATTTTGGTCACGGGGGGCGCGGGCTTCATCGGCTCGCACCTGTGCGAGGCCTTGCTTGCACGCGGCGCCTCGGTCCGCGTCTTTGATAACCTGGACCCGCAGGTGCACGGCCCATTGGCCGGCAACGGGCACTCCCCCACCCCGCCGGCTTACCTCTCACCGGAGGTGGAATTCATCTACGGCGACGTCCGCGACCGGGACGCCTTGCGCCGGGCGCTGAAGGGGGTGGATGTCGTCTTTCACCAGGCTGCCGCCGTCGGCGTGGGCCAGTCCATGTATCAGGTCCACCGCTACGTGGACGTCAACACGCGCGGCACCGCTGTGTTACTTGATCTGCTGATCAGCGAGCGCAACCGCGTGCGCAAGCTGATCGTGGCTTCGTCCATGTCCATCTACGGTGAGGGCGCTTACACCTGCCCGAATTGCGGCCCGGTCTATCCTGAGGTTCGGCCAGAAATGCAACTGGCGGCGGGCGATTGGGAGATGCATTGCGAATTCTGCGGCGCTGTGGCCGAGCCGTGCCCTACGAACGAGGACAAGCCACTCAAGTCCACTTCGGTCTACGCCGTGAGCAAGAAGGACCAGGAGGAACTGTGCCTGATCATCGGGCGGGCCTATGGTATCCCTACGGTGGCCCTGCGCTATTTCAATGTGTATGGCCCGCGCCAGGCACTCTCCAACCCCTACACGGGCGTCGCCGCCATCTTCTCCAGCCGCCTCCTCAACGGCCAGCCCCCGCTCATCTTTGAGGACGGTCAGCAAACGCGCGACTTCGTCCATGTCCGCGACATTGTCCAGGCCAACCTGCTCGCCCTGGATAGCGACGCCGCCAACTACCAGGCGATCAATGTCGGCACAGGCTGCCGCACCTCCGTCGCCGAGATCGCCGCCCTGTTGACTGCGCGGCTGGGCCTGAACATCGCCCCGCGCGTCGTCCACGAGTTCCGCAAAGGGGACATCCGCCACTGCTACGCCGACATCCGCAAAGCCCGGCGTCTCCTCGGCTATGCCCCCACTGTCCCCTTTGAGCAGGGCATAGATGACCTGATCGCCTGGGTGAGCCAGCAGACGGCCCAGGACCGCGTGGAGGGCGCGTATGTGGAACTGGTGGCGCGGGGACTGACCTTTTCGGCGACCCGGACTTTCCCCTCCCCCCACGCCAGCCCTTCCCCGCAAGGGGAACGAGGGAAGCTGCCCATCCCCACCTTCTCCCCAGGAGGCAAGGGGGAAAGGCAGAGGAAGCGGAGGGGACAAGTGCTCTCCTCTCCCACAGCGCGGGAGAGGAGATAGGGGGAGGGCCATGATGCGCGTCATCGGCTTTGACGGCCTGGAGCCTACGCTTCTCTATCTTCATCTAGACCGCTTCCCTAACTTCCGGGCTGCAGTTGAACGCGGTCTGTCGGGTCGGCTGGCGACAACGCAACCACCCATTACCCCGGTCGCCATTGCCACCTTCGCCACCGGCCTCTCCCCCCACGAGCACGGCATCCTGAGCGCCTTTAAAACCCCCACCGGCGGCTTCGTCAACTACGACATGATCCGGGGGCGGACGTTTTGGGATGCCCTGAATCGCGCCGGGATCAGCGTGTCGGTCATTGCGCTGCCACTGACCTACCGGCCTTTCATTGAGAAGGGCTACATGATCAGCGGCTTCCTCACCCCACCCGGTGCTCTGGCCTATTACTATCCCGGCTGGGTGCGGGCTTATGCCAGGCCCTTCGGCGACTTCAGCCACGATCTCAAACACCACACCCGTGAAGAGCACGAGGCCCTGCTCAAGAAGGAATTTGACCCGGCTTACTGGTGGGCAGCTGCCCGCGCCCAGGCCGAGGCGATGCTCCGCCTCCAGCAGGAGCACCCCACCGACGTGCAGGTCTGGTATTTCTCCTTCACTGACTTCATCAGCCACCATTGCTGGCATGACCGCGCCATCATGTTGCAAACCTACGCTGTTGTGGATGAGATCCTGGGACGCATCCAGGGCGATGTCAACCTGGTCTTCAGCGATCATGGCTTCGGGGACATCCTGGGGCCGGAGTGTGAACATTACCGTCAGGCAGAGGACGCTGTCTTTCTCTCCCAATACCTCAGCGGCGGCCACTCTGACTATGGCATCTTCCTGGCCTATGGGCAGGGTATCGCACGCGGAACATGTGATGCGTATATTGGACAGATCGGCGCGACGGTGTGCCATTGGTTAGGGGTCGCCTTCCCCGGTGAGCCGCTGGACATCGCCGAGTTGTACACGCCAGCCGAGCAGCAGGCGATTGAAGACCAACTGACCAGCCTGGGCTATATTGCCTGAGCTGGACGTGAGCGAGCGAAGGGCAGGGAACTGGACATGAACCGTGAAGACATCTACACGCCAGGACGACCCGCAGAACAACCCCACAGACCCATCCTGGACTTCCTGCTCCAGAAAGCCGGGCACAAGGTCCTGGAGGTGAGCGCCGGGAAGGGGGTTTATGCGGCGGCCCTGACCGCACAGGGCTTTCAGGTGACGGTCAGCGACATCAACCCGGATTATGTCGCCGCCTGCGCCGCCCGCGGCCTGCCCGCGCTCATCTGCGATGCCCGCCATCTGCCTTTCGCCGACGGCAGCTTTGACACGCTGACCCTGGTGGAGGTCATTGAGCATATCCCCGATCCGGATACCGTGCTCGCTGAGGCCGCGCGCGTTGCCCGTATGAACGCCCTGATCACCGTGCCCAATTGTGAGCGGCTGGACGACCTGGCCGATCTACAATTAACCTTCTATCACCTGCGTAGTTCCGATCACGTCAACTTCTTTACCCGCGCCGACCTGGAGGCTCTGCTGAAACGGCATTTCGCCCATGTCGCCATCAGCGAAGAAGAGCCGGTGCACATTAACGGACGGCCCTTTTATTCTCGTCTGTACGCTGTCGCCAGCGCGCAGGCTGAGGAAGCCTGGCTCGATCTGGCCACTTCTGGCCCTACTATAACTGCCCGCTCGCGCCTGCGCATCCTGGCCTACACGCACGATCGCGGTGCGGTGCCGCAATTGCGGCTGATCGGCCCGCTCAGCCTGTTGGAACGCGCCGGACTAGCTGAGGTAAACATTATCGCCTTGAATGAGGTCAGCTACCTGGAGACCGGGCCGATTGACTGGGCCGATGTGGTCATCTTCCAGCGCATCGCTGGCCCGCCCACGATGCTCCAGGTGCTTGAGCGCGCTCAGCGCCGGGGCGCCTTAACTATTTATGAGATTGACGATAACCTGCTGGAGACGCCGCCGCTCAACCCCAATTACGCCTATTACCATGATTCAGCCACGCGCGGCGTGATGATCCCCTTGATGGCGCGGGTGGACGCGCTCACCGTGAGCACGACACCGCTGATGGAGCAGTTGCGCCAGGTTCATGAGAATATCCGCGTCATCCCCAATTGCGTGGATTTGGAGCTGTTCCCGCAGCGCGTGTCGCCCAATCCACCTGGATCGCCCACCGTTGTGGGCTTCGCCGGGACGAAGACCCATGCCGAGGACTTTAAAGTGGCGATCCCGGCGATCAGGCGCGTCTTGCGCGAGTTCCCCGGCCAGGTCATCTTCCGCTTCCTGGCTTTCGTCCCGCAGGAATTGGAGGGCCTGCCGGGCGTGGAATTTTGGGAGGGCACGCCCGATCTGCGCGCCTTCGCCCAATTAATGCAACGCAGCGGCTTTGACTTCGCCCTGGCGCCGTTGAAGGACAACGATTTTAACCGCGCCAAAAGCGACCTTAAGTTCCTGGAATACAGCGCGCTGGGTATCCCCTGCCTGTTCTCCAATGTCCATCCCTACGCGGACAGCGTCGTTCATGGGCACAACGGCTTCATCGTCTCGCCGGACACCTCGGACGCCTGGTATGAGGCTATCGTGTACATGCTGACGCACCCGCATGACCGGCGGCGTATGGCCGAGCATGCCTTTGCCGAAGTGCGCCAGCGGCGCAGCCTGCAGGGCAACTACCTGCGCTGGTATCATACCTATATAGAGCTATGGGAGCAGAAACAGAGAGCGCAAGCGGTAAGTCCCACCGTTTACGCTGGGGCAGGCGCCACTCCCGACATTCAGCCGCAGAGCGCGGTCCGTGCACAAGAGCGCGAGATCAAGGTCAAGGAGTATGTCCGCCATGCGGATACCTGCCTGGCCGCAGGCGATCTGAGCGGGGCGTTGCAGTACCTGGAGCAGGCCCTGGCCGCCGCGCCCGATGACCCTGCAGTGCACCAGGCCATAGGCACAGTGCTGCTCCGCCTGGGTCGGCACGATGACGCGCTCAAGCACTTTAGCGAAGCCGCCGCCGCCCGGCCCGATGACGCCGACGCGCTCAATAACCTGGGTGTGGCCCGGCTGGTCACCGGGGACGTTGCCGGGGCCGAGGCGGCCTTCCGCAAGCTCCTGGAGCGCAACCCGCATCACCTGCAGGCGCGCAAGAACCTGGCCCTGGCCTGCCTGCGCCAGGAGAAATTTACAGAGGGTGTGACGCTCATCCGCGATGTATTGCGCGATGCCCCCCAGGATATTGAGGCCCTGCTGATCATGGGCGACTGTTATCGCGATGCCGGTGACGCGGCCTCCGCCCGGCTGTTCTATCAACGTGTCCTGGCGCTCCAGCCGGATAACACCGAGGCCGCAGCGCAACTTGAGGCGCTGAAGACGGCCAACAGACCACAGACGAGGGAGGATAGACCGTCGCCTATTGCCGCCGACGATGTTCCCGAATTGGTGCGACAGCTCACAGGCCGCAGCGCCCCGCCCACCCCGGCTGAATTGGAAGCCGCAGCCACCAGGCTGGGCGACATCCTGAATGCGCCGGACGTGGCTGCGGCTGTCCAGGCCCGGCGCGGCGAGTTGGATGAGGTCTTCCTGGCCCTGGTGGAGATCAACGCACGCCAGGCGGAAGCCGATGGCCATCCCGACCTGGCGACAGGCCTGCGTGCACTGGCAACCTACATCCGTTCCGGTGATGACGAAAGACGAAAGCCGAAGGACAGAGGGCGAACACCGTCCCGAAATGGGCATAAGCCTCGCCTGGCCTTCTATGGCCCGCAGGATGTCTCCACGCCCATTCGCCTGGGCGTGCCCGCCGGGGCGCTGCGCCAGCTTGGCTACAAGGTCCATCTGTTTCACGGCTTCGCCCAGACCCACCTGAAAGACCACGACCTGGCGGTCTTCTGCCGCCCCTTTGATCGAGATGCGGCCCGCGCCATCGCCGCTTACGTCCGCGCCGGGATACCGGTCATCGTGGATATTGATGACCTGTTCCACGCCATTCCCCCTCACTCGCCCGCGTATGAGCGCGTGGGGCCGGGCAACCCTGCTGCGCTGAAGCTGCTGGAGCAGTCTATCGCTGCTGCCGATAGGGTCACGGTGGCGACGCCCGGCCTGGCGGAAGCTTACCGCCCGCTGGCCCGGAGCATCGCCGTCCTGCCCAGCGCCTGGTCACGCGCCCAGTGGGAGCAGGGGGGAATATCCCTCACCCCAGCCCTCCCCCATGGTGAGGGAGGAAGTAGGGGCGCAATTCATTGCGCTCCATCCCCTGCTCCTCACCCTCCCGCGGTGGTCCTGGGCTGGGCGGGGACTCCCACCCATCGCGTTGATGTGCAAGAGATGCGGGCAGGGGTGCTTCGGGCCCTGGAGCAACGGCCCCAGGCGCGGCTGGTTATCATCGGCGACCCGGGCGTGTACCAGGTCTTTAAGACGCTCCCCGCCGCCCAATGCACCTACCGGCCAGGTGTCCCCTTCGGGCAATACCCGAAGCTGCTGGCCGAGTTTGATGTTCTGCTGGCCCCCCTGGAGGACAACACCTTCAATCGGGCGAAAAGCGACCTGAAGCTGCTGGAGGCCGGTATCTGTGGTATCCCCTGGGTGGCCTCGCCCCTGCCGGCCTACCGCGATTGGGGGGTTGGGGGGGTGTTCGCCGCCACGCCTGAAGAGTGGGAGCAGGCCCTGCTGTGCCTGATTGACGACGCGGAACTGCGCCGCCGCCTGGGGGCAGAGGGCCGCGCTCAGGCCGAGACGCGCGAGATCAGCCATATCGTCCGGCTGTGGGAAGCGCTAATTGAAGAGGTGATCGGAGAAAGACATACCTGTTCCTCTGAACCCCGATGAACATTGTTTACGTCTATGCCGACACGCCCGCCGAATGGAATTGCAGCGAATGGCGCTGCGCTATCCCGGCGCGGGCGATCAACAAGGTCGCCGGGCATAGCGCCCGCCTGATATGGATTGAGGACTTCTCGCTCAACCGGCCTGTAGCGCGTGAGGCCTGCGCCGCCGCCGACCTGATCGTGGTGCAGCGCAACCTGTTCGGTCGCGTGCTTCAGGCCATCGCCTACTGGCAGGGGCAGGGGAAGGCCGTCATCGCCGATTTTGACGATGCCTATAATCTCCTGCCGGAGTCGGTCGGGGCCTATCACTTCTGGCGGCGCGGCCTGGTTCCGCAGCCCAAGGGCGATGGTCAGATCGTCTGGCGCAAGCTGCCTTTTGACCCGCTGGTGGAGTTCAAGCGTGGTCTGCGCCTGGTCCACGCCGCCACCGTGCCCTCCAAACAGTTGGCTGCCGACTGGCAGGAGTACACGGATGTGCGCCTCCTGCCCAACTATCTTGACCTGGAGAAGTACGTGTTTGTCCCGCCGCGCCCCCATGAGGGCATCATTCTGGGTTGGGGGGGCAGCGTCTCTCACCTGGATAGCTTCGCCGGCAGCGGCATCTTCCAGGCGCTGGCGCGGGTGGCCGCAGCCCGCCCCAATGTGCGCGTGATGATCTGCGGCAATGATACGCGCATCTTTGAACGCCTGCCTCTGCCGCCGGAGCGCAAGATTCACCAGCCCTTTGTGCCTTTCGCCCGCTGGCCCCACGTCCTGGCCACCTTTGACATCGGCCTGGCGCCTTTACACGGCCCCTACGATCAGCGCCGGAGCTGGATCAAGGCGCTGGAGTACATGGTCATGAAGATCCCCTGGGTGGGTACGGAGGGCGCGCCCTATCACGACCTGGCCACCTATGGCTGGCTGGTGCCCAACGACCCTACGGCCTGGGAGCACGCCCTGCTCACGCTGATTGACCATCTGGATGAGTACAAGGCACAGGCCGCCCGCCAGCCTTATCTGCAAGGGCTGATGCTCAGCGTAGACGTCAACGTGGATCATATCCTGGCGACCTACGAGGACATCATCCGCGCGGCCCGGCACCGCCCCCGTCGCAGCCGACAGCCCGCTTCCGCCAAACGCCCGGCCTGACGCCCCAATTTCACACAACTTTTACGCTGCTTTTACGCCCCAGCGCTAAGGTCTCCCTCACACCTGCCGATAATGACAGGCGAGAGGAGGTGATTGTAGAGCGTAGCGCCAGACCCTGAACCACTCCGGGGTGCCCGGCTGTCGCCCCGGCCTGCCCGGACCAGCCACGACATCAGCCGACCAACCAACAAGCACACACAATTTCACAGTGACGGGGGAAGGAGCCCCCGGCAACCTAAGATTACACGGAGGTAATCACAATGGCTACACCTGATCTCACCCGCATTGCGGGCAACATTTCGGCGTTGAACGCCCTTAACGCCTTGATGGACGTGAACAACCGCCTGGCCATCGCCCAGACCCGGCTGGCGACGGGCCGCCGCATCAACAGCGCCGCCGAGGACCCGGCCGGCCTGACGATTGCCACCAAGCTTGACGCGCGCTCGCAGGGCCTCAAGGTCGCCCTGGACGCCCTGGGCGATGCCAAGAACGTCCTCTCCGTCGCCGAAGGCGGCCTGCGCAAGATCAATGACATCCTGGTGAAGATCCGCAACAAGGCCGAGGCCGCCGTCAGCGATGTCATGGGCAACGAGGAGCGCAACGCCATCTACAACGACATCGCCGGCTTCGTCGCCGAAATTGACGACATCGTCGGCGATACCACCTTTAACGGCACACCGTTGATCGGCAGCGGCTCCGCGGCATCTACGGCGCTGGAATTCCTGGCCGATGCTGATGGCAACACCATCACGTTCTCGCTGGGCACCAGCCACACAGCGGCGGCCCTGGGCATCACCATCAGCGGCAGCGCCCAGGTTGGCTCCAGCGGCAGCGCCGCCGCCTACCTGGCCCTGGTGGAGGCGGCCATCACCACCGTGTCGCGCAGCCTGGGCACCGTCGGTTCTCTCTCCGCCCGCCTGGACTTCAAGATGGAGAACCTGACCATCGCCCATGCTAACACCGAGGCCACGTTCAACCGCATCATGAACGCGAACATGGCCGAGGAGCAGGTCACGGCCACCAAGTACGCCATCTTGCAGCAGACGGCGACGGCGATGCTGGCGCAGGCCAACGCCCAGCCGCAGTTCGTCCTCTCGCTGTTCCGGTAACCTCTCAGCCGGCAGGTGTCAGTAGTCCGTAGCCCCATGGCCGGCTGCTGACTACTGACACCTGCGCCGGGGAGCGACTGAATCACTATGGTCACCAACACGCGTGGGCTTCAAGAATATCGCTATCAGGATATTATGAGCGCCAGCCCCTTGCGGCTGATCCTCATCACCTACGATGTGGCCATCGCCGCCTGTGCCCAGCGCGACCTGATCAAGACCACCCGCGCCCTGGCGGTGCTGCGCGATGCCCTCAACTTTGACTACGCCGAGATCGCCGGCCGCCTGTTCAGTCTGTATGAGTGGTGCGCCGACCTGGCCCGCAAGGGGCAATATGACGAAGCGGCTCGCATCCTGCGCGAATTACGCGACGCCTGGGCCGCCTGCCTGCCCCCAGCCAGCGACGGTCAGCGCGTAGCGGATAGCCTGTCCCGGCTGGGGCCGCCTGCTCTGCTGCTCGCCGGGCGCTGAAAGAAATAAGGGAGTCCTATGTTTGCGCCTATCAGCACCAGCTATATGAGTGACATCGGCAGCTATTTCGCCCTGCTGATTGAGGACATCCTGGCTGTTGAGCGCCAGCCTATCACCCGGCTTGAACAACAGCGAGATGCTCTTGAGGTCAGGGTAGGTGTTTACCGTGATACCCAAACGCTGCTCACTGACCTGCAAACGCTGGCCAAAGACTTCCTCACGTCAGGCACAATCTTCGGCCTGAGGAAAGCTATACTGAGCAACGTCCCCAGTGGCGCGACCGTGCTCACCGCCAGCGCCAGTAGCAGCGCGGCCAGCGGCACGTATGAGATCGCTGTCACCGCCCTGGCTCTGGCCCACCGTGTCCGCTCCGACCAGCAACTTTACGACGATCAGGCGCTGGGGCTGAGCGGCACGTTCGTTCTCGGCGGCGCGGCAACGCGCAGCGCGGCCACCGTCACCACCATCAGCAACACGGTGACCGGCTTTGACACGGCGGCCCCGGCCAGCGGCCAGCGCGAGCTGGGCACAGGGGATTACTACGTTGAGGTGCGCGAGAACGGCGCGGGTAGCGGCGATTGGGAATTCCGTATCGTGGACGCCGAGGGCAAAGCCGTCAGCGTCACCAATGCCGGGGCGAGCGGCACGACCAGCGACTGGCAGGACATCGCCGATGTCACGGGCGGTGTCTTTGACACCGGGCGCGGCCTGGTCATTCACTTCGGCACGGACCCGGCCCAATATCAGCGCGGGACAAAGGGGGACCCCACCTACCCCGCTGCCCGCGTCAGCTATACCGCCCAGGGCGCGACGATCACCGTTGAGGCCGATGATACGCTCCGCGACATCGCCAGCGCCATCAACAGCGCCACCTATGCCGAGGGCAATGCTGTCACGGCCAGCGTCGTGGACCGGCAACTGGTGCTTACCGCTGCCTCCACCGGCGCGGCCCATACCATCGCGGCTTCGGACAGCAGCGGCACGGTGTTGCAATCTTTAGGCGTCCTCACCGGCGCGGGCGCGTTTAAGAACGTCCAGCAGAGCGCACGCGACGCAACCTTCACCGTCAATGGCCTGACTGTGACGCGCTCGCGCAACACCGGCCTGGACGATGTGATCAGCGGGGTGACGCTCAACCTGGCCGCCGACGCTGAGGGCAAAAGCGCCACCCTAACTGTGACTGCCGATACCGCTGCCATCCGCGCCAAGATTGACGCTTTCCTGGCGAAGTTCAACGAGGTCCAGAGCTATCTCCAGACGAAGACCGGCGTCACCCAGGATGGCAGTGGAGAAAGCGCGACCTACACGCGCGGCCCGCTGGCCGACGACTCGCTTTTGCGCCGCCTGCGCACGGACCTGTTCAGTGCATTCACGGCCTCCGTCTCCGGCCTGCCCGCCGGCGCCGCCTCGGCGCTGCGCCAGATCGGTATTGAGCTGGACAGCAACCTGAGCGCCAGCGTCACCGATAGCGCCAAACTTGACACCGCGCTGAACGGCGATTTCAACAATGTGGCCGCGCTGTTTAACGGCGTCATGGATCGCATTGTGAACCTTCTCAACCCGTTCACCGACACGACAACGGGGTCGCTTGATGTGGAGATTGAGAGCCTGGACGAGGAGATCAGCGACCTGGAGGATGAGATCGCGCGCCAGGAGGAGCGGCTGGAAGATCGGCGCGTCGCACTGACAGCCCAGTATGCCCAGCTCCAGGCGCAGTTGGTGGAGATGATGTATCAGCAACAGCAAATGTCGGCATTTGGAAGCTCGCTGATCAACTACAGCTTCTAAGCAGCCTCACTAGATCACAAAGGTGTCACCCTGAGCGAAGCGAAGGGTCCCCTGAACATACATTGGAGATGCTTCGCTGCGCTCAGCATGACAAACCTGTGATCTACTGAGCCTCCAGGTCTGGAGTCGGGGGTCAAGATTGGTCTATGGATGAGATCACACCGATCCGGGGTATCGGCCCTACACACGCCGCAGAGAGCCAGCCGGTGGCCCCTGCGGGGACGGCCCGTCCGTTGCCTGGCTTTACGCCGCCACGCCTGCCAGCGGAGCGCCAGACAGAGCCACCGGCGGCTGAGATTGAGACGACCTCGCCAGCGATACGCCGTGTGCGCCTGCAATATCAGGTGGAGCTGGCCACGCGGAAGGTGACCGTCCTGATCATGGACGCCGATACCGGCGAGATCCTGCGCACTATCCCGCCGGAGGAATTGGCCCGCGAACTGGCCCGTCTGCGGCTTCAGGGCCACCATCGGTGATCCGCTTCATGGTGTCAACCCATGAAGCTGAACGCTGGGAGCTGATAGGTGGAGGCTCTCCATGGCGACCGCTGTGTCTGTAAGCCAGCCGAACTGCATTGAAAGCGGACAGAGGAACAGTGCGGATGAGGGTCGCCTCAGCGCTTCACCCGTGTCTCCCGCCCGCTGGCGCCGGGCCTGCCACGTGCGCTGGCAGCGCCGGCCCGATGCCGAGACCGGGCGGGAGCAGATTTGCATCCTGGACGTTGAGACCGGTGAGATCATCGCGATCGTTTGCAGCCTGTTTGATGTCTGGTTCTCGTAGCACTGGGATGAAGAAGCCTATGGCCAGAGGCCATCGGGTTGGCCCCCGTCATCTGATTTACTGGCTGTTTTCCGCCGTGCTGTTGGCCGGGTGTAACCCTATCCACGTCGTCCTGGTGGGAGGGCCAACGCAGGGGGCGGTAGAGGCCGGCGTCAGCCCGACTGTGGCACCGACGGTCGTCCCCACGGCGACAGCGGCAGCGACTGCTTCTCCCACGCCTTACGTGCGGCCCAAACCGGCCCATTCGGCTCCCACCCGTATCGTCGCGCCAGCCATTGAGCTGGATGCGCCAGTTGTCCCCGTCGGCTGGGAAGTGGACCAGCAGAGCGTCAGTCGCTGGCAGACCGTCGGCCATGCCGCCGGCTGGCACATCAACTCTGCTTACCCCGGCCAGCCTGGGAACGTGGTCATCTCCGGCCACAACAACACCCAGGGCGAGGTCTTCCGCGACCTGACACGCTTCAAGCCGGGTGATGAGATCATCCTATACGCCGAGAGCCAGGCTTACCTTTACCGCGTCCAGGAGTGGTTCATCTTGCCGGAGCGCGAGGCCACGCCTGAGCAACAACAGCAGAACGCACGCTGGGCCGCGCCCACGCGGGATGAGCGCCTGACGCTGGTCTCGTGCTGGCCGTTCCGCACCAACACGCATCGTATCATCGTCATTGCCCGCCCGGTCCTTTCCACCGCACAGGGCCATCGTGTTGGGCACGGGCCGAAGTAGCGCTCATCCTTCACGCCACTTTAATCCACTTTTCACGCGTTCTTAACTGACAGCGCCCCCTAACCGTGCTATGATGGGCTCAGCTTGTTGGTGGTCGGCCACACCTGCCCGTGGCTGTCCTGGCTATTGGTGTGCTTTTCAGGGGAGGTCGCCTCGTGGCGCAAGGCAACATCACCCCGATCAACTATTATGGGATGCCGACCCTCTCCCGACCGGTGGGGGGCGGCAGGCTCGCGGCCTCTTTCGCCTGGCCTGCCGCAGGCAATGGGTTTGCCCAGGTACTCGCGGCGCAATTGGCCTCGCTCACGCGCTTCTCCCTGCCCCCGCCCGTGTTTGCGCCGATGGGGAGCGCCAGCGGTGTGCCTTCATATGCCAGCCTGGCCCTCTCCCCCTGGAACATCCCCGGCTTTCTCAACCTGACGTTCCAGGCGCGCACCCCGCAACCCACCTGGGTCCGCCCCGGCGCTGTGGGGCCCGACGCGACGCCTCTCCAGGCATCGGGGAACGACAGCGCGCGCCTGGGCGGGCCGGGGGCAGGGGATGATGAACAGAAGATTGATGCCGGCCCCCTCATCCCTGTCTCCTACCTCCCCCCTCCGCTCTCGGAGGAGGAGAAGGGGGGGAGAGAGAGCAACCCGTTGCCGCTGGAGGCCTTCCCACGTCCACCCGCTGACAACGGGCGCGGGATGCACTGGATTCCCACCGTGCGCTCATCGCCAGACGTGGTGGACCGCTTCGTCCGCGAGCTGGTGGACATGAACATCAAGTGGGTGGTCTTCCTCAACGAGGGCGCCAACATCGGGGACAACGATTACCTGGTCAGGCAACTCGTCGCGCACGGTATTGAGCCGGTCATGCGCGTGTACACCAATGGCCTGGAACCCATTTCCGGCGACCTAGGTGCGATGGTGCGCCATTACACCGGCCTGGGCGTGCACTATTTCCAGCTTTACAACGAGCCTAACGTGGCCGCCGAGAACGGCGGTGCCGCCCCCGACGTGAACCGCTACCTTGACCTCTGGCTGCCCGCAGCCAGGGTCGTCGTGGCCAACGGCGGCCTGCCCGGTTTCGGCGCGCTCAGCCCCGGCGGCGAGGTGGATGACCGCACCTTCCTGCGGGATGCGCTTCTCGGCATCCGCGCCCGTGGCGAGACGGCGGTGCTTGACCGCGCCTGGCTCTCCAGCCATAACTACGCTGGCGAACGCCCCCTGTCCGATCCCGATGGCTTCCTCCGCTTCCGTCAGTATGATGCCATCATCCGAAGCATTCTGGGTCGCCCCATGCCCATCATCGGCACCGAGGGGGGGAGTTATACCGTCGGCCCGCTGGACGAGGCCGGGCAGATTGAGCAGGTCCTCGGCGCCTACCGCTACATGCTCCAGCGCGAACCCTATAACTTCGCTTATACCTATTGGGTCATCGCCAATCGCGCTGGCGGCGGGCATGACCCCGCCTGGGAGTGGCAGGCGCTGTTTCGCCCGGATTGGACCAGCCCGCTGGTGGAGGCATTGAAACAGTTCGCCTAATGGGTGAAGCCCAACCGGGCTGAAGCCCGGTACTGGGCTTGCCGGTACTGGGGTTGAAGGAGGGAATGACATGGGCTTTCTCACCTCACTGCACATCACGGCATCGGCGTTGACCGCGCAGCGATTGCGCATGGACGTGATCGCCAACAACGTCGCCAACGCGGAGACGACGCGCACCGCTGCGGGCGGGCCTTATCGGCGCGAGCAGGTGGTGTTCATGCCGATTGAGGCCCGCCCGCCCTTCCGCCTGCCCGCCCTGGTGGCTGCCCGGCGCGGCCAGACCTCCCCGGGCGCCGGGGGCGTCCAGGTGGTCCAGGTGATTGAGGATCCTACCCCCGGCCCAAGGCTTTACCAGCCCGATCACCCCGACGCGGATGAGAACGGCTTTGTCACCTATCCCAACGTCAATCTGGTGACCGAAATGACCGACCTGCTCTCGGCGACGCGCTCGTATGAGGCCAATGTGACGGTCGCCAACGCTGCCAAGAGCATGGCCCTGCGCGCCCTGGATATTGGGCGGGTCTAAAACGTGACGTTTGAGACAATGGAGTGATCCTATGGACATTCAAGCCATCACCGCAGCCCCTTCAAGCCCCAGACCCCAGGCTGCAGTCGCTGGACAGGCGACCGGCCTGGATGCCTTCGGGAAGACGCTTGAGCAGGCTATCCAGGCGCTGAACAACCAGCAGCTTGAGGCCGACCAGTGGGCCGCACGTCTGGCCGCCGGCGAAGATGTGGACCTGCACCAGGTGTTGATTGCGCTGGAGCAGGCCGAGATCGGCTTCCGCCTGGCCCTCCAGGTGCGCAGCAAGCTGGTGGAGGCCTACCAGGAGATTATGCGCATGCAGGTCTAGGGGCGCAATGAATTGCGCCCACACCCTCTCCCCATTTACGGGCGGAGGAGGGAGGACTGAGGACGGAACCGGCCTATGGAATCGTTGCTCCCATCCCTGAGCGCTCAACTTGCCACACTCTGGGGGCGCCTGAGTCGCCTGCAGCGCATCGCCCTGTCCGCGCTGCTCCTGACCGGCGTCGGCCTGATCGTGGCCTTCATACTCTGGGCGCGCACACCGGATTACGCCGTCGCCTTCAGCGGGCTGAGCGAAGAGGACGCCGGGCGCATTGTGGAGAAGCTCCAGGCATCCAATATCCCTTACCAGTTATCCGCTGGGGGAACCATCTTGGTGCCGCGCAGCCACGTCTATGAGGTGCGTCTGGCCATGGCCCGCCAGGGCCTGCCCCAGGGGGGCAGCGTGGGCTTTGAACTGTTTAGCGCTCCAACGCTGGGGATGACCGAATTCAGCCAGCAGGTGAATTACCAGCGGGCGCTGGAGGGCGAACTGGCCCGCACCATCCGCAGCCTGGACACTGTCCAGGATGTGCGGGTGCATATTGTCCTCCCCCAGCCCTCACTTTACACTCAGCAGAAGCAGCAGCCCACCGCCTCTATCACCCTGAAGCTCAAGCCGGGCCGCCAGATGGAGCCGGAGCAGATAGCCGCCATCCGCCACCTGGTGGCCTCCAGTGTGGAGGGCCTCAGGCCGGAGGACATCACCATTGTGGACACACAGGGGACGTTGCTCTCAGCCCCGATTGAGGATGAGACGGGCATCATGGCGGCTACCACCTTGAGCACCAACCAGATCCAGGCGCAACGCGCTTATGAGGCCGCCATTGAGCACAAGGTCCAGGCCATGCTGGACCGTGTGTTGGGGCCGAACAAGTCGGTCGTGCGCGTGGCCGCCCAATTGAATTGGGACCAGGTGGAGACCACCAGCCAGGTATACACGCCCACCGGTTCCATCCGCAGCAGCCAGACGATCTCTGAAACCTACGCGGGCGCACCGGGGCTGGTCGGCGGCATCCCGGGGAGCAGCAGCAACCTGCCCGGCGCGCCCTCTTACCAGACGGTGATCTCCGGCACGCAGGGCGTCTTCTATAACCGTAACGAGAACACCATCAACTACGAGTTGGGCCAGACCGAGACCCATCAGATTAAAGCGCCCGGCCAGGTGGCCCGGCTCTCCCTGTCCGTGCTCGTGGACGGTGTGACGGATACGCAGCAACTCGCCGCGCTCAGCCAGGCTGTGGCGGCGGCAGCGGGCATTGATCCCGCGCGCGGCGACCAGATCAGCGTAGATACGCTGGCCTTTGACCGCAGTTACGTTGAGCAACAACAGGCCGAGTTGAGCGATGCGGCGCGCCAGCAAGACATCTTCCAGTATGCGCAGTGGGGCGCGCTTGGCCTGGTCTTACTGGGGTTGCTGTGGTACGTGTGGCGGCTGTTCCGCAACCTGCGCTTGCAGGCCGCGCCTTTGGCGCTGCCCGTGCCCCTGCCCGCGCCGCTGCCCAGCCTGAAGCTGGCCGGGGCAGCGGGGGCTGAGGCCTTGCTCAGCGCCTCTCAGGAGACCCCGGCGGCCTTGCGTGAGGCTCTCCCTCCCCCCTCTGCGGGGGAAGGCCGGCGTGGGGGGGATGTCATGCTGAGCGATAGCGAAGCATCTCAGGCGGGTGAGGCCGGGCAACTCACCGAACTCCAGCAAACAGAGCATTATCTGCTGAAACTGGCCCAACGGCAGCCTGAATCCATCGCCCAGATCATTCGCACATGGCTGAACGAACATGATTGAACGCAAGCTGCCCTCCAAACTCCGCGGCGAGGACAAGGCCGCCGCGCTGCTGATCGCTTTAGGCATAGATCTCTCCGCAGAGGTGCTCAAGCACTTTGATAAGGACGAGATCGTCCGGCTGATGCTGGCGGTGTCCCGCATTGGAGCGATGGGGCCTGAGGCCAGGCGCCAGGTCATGACCGACGCCTACCGCCTCTTGCAGGCGCATGACGCTATCCTGATCGGCGGCCTGGAATATGCCCGCAAGGTCCTGGCCCGCACGCTGGGTGAAACACAAAGTGAGGAGCTGATTGAGCGTATCTCCTCGCAAAAGAACTCTTCCTTTGAATTTCTGCGCAAGGCCGATCCGCAGCAGGTGGCTACCTTCCTGCGCGATGAACACCCCCAGACGATTGCTGTGGTTCTCTCCAATCTGGATACCAGGCAGGCGGCCCAGATCCTGGCTGCGCTGGATGCGGACCTTCGGGCAGAGGTGGCGGCGCGCATCGCCAGCATGGAGCGCGTCTCGCCTCAGGTGATCGCCCAACTGGAGTATGGCCTGGAGCGTAAACTGGCCGGTATCCTGGATCAGGAGGACCTGGCAGCCTCAGGGGGGATCAACGCCCTGGTCAGGATGCTCAACCAGGTGGACCGGGGGACAGAGAAGAGCATCCTGGACCACCTGAGCGAGGCCGATCCGCAACTGGCCGAAGAGCTTCGCGCCCGGCTGTTCACCTTTGATGACATTATCAAGCTGGATGACCGTTCCCTCCAGCGCGTGCTGCGCGATGTCAATAAACAGGACCTGGCGCTGGCGCTTAAGGGCACAACCGATGAGGTGCGCAACGCTATCTTCCGCAATATGTCCACCCGCGCCGCTGAGATGATCAAAGAGGAAATGGAGGTCGCCGGCCCGACACGGATGAAAGCCGTGTATGAAGCCCAGCGCCGCATTGTGGACGTGATCCGGGCGCTGGAGGCGGCTGAGGAGATTGTGGTGATGCGTGGAGGTCAGGATGAGTTCGTCTAGCCTGATCAAAGCCAGCCAGGTGCGTGTGGCCCCCTTCGTGTTTGTCGTGCCTGTCCCAGAGAGCGCTGGCCCGACCGCACCTTTCTCGGCGTTGCCCGGCGACCTGGCCGATCCCAGCATCGCCCTGGCCTCCCATGAAGCGGCCACGCGCCTGCTGCAGGAGGCACGGCAGAAGGCCGACCAGATCGTGCGCGAGGCCGAAGGGCGGGCACAGGCCCTATTGGCGCAGGCGCGTGAGCGGGGCTATGCCGAGGGCCACCGCGAGGGACTGGAGCAGGGCCGCCAGGAAGGTCGCGCGGCGGGTCAGGCAGAATGGACAGAGGCCCTGGCGGTGGCGCAACGCCTGATTGAAGCCGCCCATACCTATCGCGAGCAGACCGTGCGCGCGACCGAGGCCCAGATTGTGGCGCTGGCTTTGCAGATCGCCGGGAAGGTCATTGGCGATGCCCTGGTCAGTCAGCCTGAACTTGTGCAGCGTATCGTGGCCAACGCCCTGGAGCATGTCCTGCCCAACGAAGACCTGCGCATCCGCCTGCACCCGCGTGATGCCGGGGTCATTCAGGCTGCCTGGGCGGTGGCGCCGCCGCCCGCCGTGGCCGGACGCCGTTGGGAGATCCTGGCCGACGCCGACCTTCAACCCGGCGATGTCGTGATTGAGTTGCCCAACGGCAGTGTGGATGCGCGCCTGCGGACACAACTGGAGCACATCCAGGCCGCGCTGGAGGCCGTCAGCGGCCCGGCAATGGAACGGGAAGGGTGATCGCCTGTGGCCGATGTCGCCCTGGACCTGAGCCGCTATCAGATCGCCGTGCGCCATTGCGTCCCGGTGGTGCGCAGTGGCCGGGTGTCCCAGGTGATCGGCCTGACCGTTGAGGCCAGGGGGCTGGATTGCCAGATCGGTGAAATCTGCCACATCCAGGCCGGGCCGCAGGGCACGATCACGGCTGAAGTGGTCGGTTTCAGGGACGACCGGGCCCTGCTCATGCCCCTGGGCGAGATGCAGGGTCTGCAACCGGGGAGCGCAATTACCGCCACGCGCTCGCACCTGCGCGTGCCTGTGGGGCGCGGGCTGCTGGGGCGCGTGCTGGATGGGCTGGGCCGGCCGATAGACGGCAAGGGGCCACTCGCCGTGGAGAGTTTTGCGCCTATCCTCAATTCCGCCCCGCATCCCCTGCGGCGCACGCCCATCACTGAACCGCTGGTGACAGGGGTGCGCGCCATTGATGGCCTGTTGACGGTGGGCAAGGGGCAACGCATGGGCATCTTCGCAGGCAGCGGCGTGGGCAAGAGCACACTCTTGGGCACTATCGCCCGCAACGCCCGCTCCGATGTCAGCGTGGTGGGGCTGATCGGCGAACGCGGACGCGAGGTGCAGGAATTCATTGAGCGTGACCTGGGTGCGGAGGGCCTGGCCCGTTCGGTGGTGGTGGTGTCCACCTCGGATCAGCCTGCGCTGCTGCGCATCAAAGGGGCCTGGACAGCCACGGCGGTCGCCGAGTACTTCCGTGACCAGGGGCTGGATGTCACCTTCCTGATGGACTCGGTGACGCGCTTCGCTATGGCCCAGCGCGAGGTGGGGCTGGCCATCGGCGAGCCACCCGCAAGCAAGGGCTATACGCCCTCGGTGTTTGCGCTGTTGCCCAAGTTAATGGAACGGGCGGGCACCTCCGAACGGGGCACAATCACCGGCTTCTACACCGTCCTGGTGGAGGGCGACGACTTTAATGAGCCCATCACCGATGCGGCCCGCAGCATCCTGGATGGGCACATTATGCTCACGCGTGAGCTGGCCGCCCGCCATCACTACCCGGCCATTGACGTGTTGCAGTCCGTCAGCCGGGTCATGCCGGCGATCACCTCCCGCAGCCACCAGAACCTGGCGGGCCGCCTTAAGAAAATGCTGGCGACGTATGAGAAGGCCAAGGACCTGATTCACATCGGCGCTTATGTGCCGGGGAGCGACCCCGACATTGACCAGGCCCTGGCTGTCCTGCCCGCAGCCCTGGCCTTCTTGCAACAGGACGATCAACCCACCTCCTTTGAGGAGACGCTGACGCGGCTGGCGGCGATCTTTGACGATGGACCGCAGACAAGGCAGTAGTCCAGGCTACACCGTTTACGCTGTAGTCGTCAGACTCAGTAGATCGCAGAAGGGTCACTCTGAGCCAAAGCCCTGAGCCGAAGCCCTGACCCTGAGCGCAGCGAAGGGG
>FWWM01004098.1_pt1 | contig 34668 bp, 30 predicted proteins | sample 2228351 | NCBI WGS metagenome assembly FWWM01 (sample SAMEA103939774, study PRJEB20133) | metagenome
AGCTGGGCCTTCAGCTGTAACAACCCCTCATGCCTGCCTTTCAAAAACAATAGCTCCCCATGGCCAGTTATGTTAAAACCCCCTGCCAGGTCCCGCACATGAAGTGCAATCTGGGAGATCTTCAAAAAATGGCCTTGCCTTTCCCTTTTGGGCCCCCACTGAAGATTAGCCTTTAATCCTTCTAAGATTACGCCCTTTCCTTCCAGCTCAACCATGTATAGGTTTGCCATTATGGTGGGGTCCCAAACAGGACCTGATAAGGTGCCATCCATTTCCACAGGACCTTTTAGTCTTCCAAATACACCGGAGGGCTCAGCTCCTTTAATTTCAAGGCGAAAACCTGTTTTATGAAAATAGGCAAGGTCATAGACCTCCCCCGTTGCCCTTAAAGAAACCTCAGGGGACTCCACTACAAGGCCAAAGGGTATCTTGCTTAGGTCCTTTAAGGGTATGTGCAGGGAAACAAGATAGCTGCAATGGCCCAAAAACCTTTGCAGTTCCCCGGAATGGTCCTGAAGGACACCTGTTAAATCCATATAAGGCCATGGCCTTCTAACTATGCTTCCCCTTCCATGAAACTGGGCAATACCTCTTAACTCCAACTCCAATGCGGCCTCAAACCCCTCTTCCCCTTCCCCATTGAACTTAAGGCACATCCTCTCAGGGATACCCAGAAGCCTCCCCAAGAGGCCCTCCCTCTCCAAGAAGGCATTTAACCTCAAATACTTAACACCCTTATCAGAGATACGCCCCTCCACATGAAAGGACTCAAGACCCAGCTCATCTCTTATCTCCAGAACCAATGCAGGTAATTTTGTATTTTCGTATTTTCCTTTTAGGAAGTAAACAAGAGGTACAGTGAGGCTGGTGGAATTATACTCTATTCTTTGAATTTCTATTTTTGTAACATCAACGAAACTGAGAAAAAAGTCTATAACCTTTGTATGTTCATGATTTTTTTCATGCTGGGCTGTAACTTTTTGATTAATTGTAACTTTTTTAGCTAATACTTCCTTGAATGAAATTTTTCTTTTGATCAAATTTTTTATTTCCATTTCCCATGTCAGGTCACTAATTATAAATTTTAGATATGGATCTTCATAGTCAAAGAGCTTTAATTTTCCCGAAATAGGAAGAAAGCCACCCCTGATGTCAATTTTAATAGAGCTACCATGTGCCCTTAACCTTTTGTTTATCTCCGAAAGCACATATTCTCTAGCAAAAGCAATATTTAGAATAACAATTGCTGAGGAAACAAAGATAACTAATGAAATTAAAATTATAAAACCTGTCATGGCAATGGATTTGACAATTTTTTTCTGTATTGCGTTCAATCCCATCCAGCACCAGATTATACAAGTCTTAAAATGCATGGCCTATATTAAAATAGATAGCAAAGGACCTGTCTATCCCTGGCCTCCTATTAATGGGAAATGCCACATCAAATCTGATGGGGCCCAAGGGGGTTGTATATCGGAATCCCAGGCCTGTGCCATATCTTAGAGCAGTGTCCCCTTGAAATGGGTATTTTTCATATACTGCCCCACTGTCTAAAAAGGCAACAAGGCCCAGGGTCTGGCCAAATCTCTTCCTTAACTCCAAATTTAGTTCCACCAGCCCCTTTCCACCCTTTGGCCTGTCATTATATCTAGGGCCCAGGCTTTGATAGCCATAGCCCCTCACTGACTGGTCTCCCCCGGCATAAAAGCGTTCATCTGCAGGTATTGTGTCCAACCCCAGGTTCCATATGTTACCCACCTGTACCCTGGCTGCACCTAATAATCCCTTTGTCTCCCACAGGGGAAAATAAAAATTTGCGCCGGTCCTGGTCTTTAAGAAACCCTGACCCTGATCCATTAGAAGGGAAGGCTTTATATGGAGAAAATACCTAAGCCCCCTTGATGGATCCAGGAGTTTGTCCACCATGTCCTTTCCCAGGCTCAAGGGCATGGCCAGGAGGTAATAGCGATAGGTGAGGTCCGGTTCCCCTACCAGGGACCTCTTGCCCGTTAAGCCCGTTTGCAGGTTCCAGCCCCTGAAATTGGGTATGGCAATGAGGGCCCTTGCACCCTGGGACCTGCTCTTATACACCTCTTCTTCTCTGCGGTTCTCCAGCCCCAGCATAAGGCTTTGTTGCCTTCCTAAAAAAAAGGGCTTTACCAACTCCAGCTCCTGAACCTTCACCAGGTTTGAGTACTCTGCATTAAATCTAAGCCTTTCACCCTTCCCCAGGAGGTTTCTGTTCTCCCAGAGGAAATTGGCAATAATACCGTCATGGGTCCTATAGCCAAGGCCCCCACCCACTGACCTGTGTTTTCTCTCTATTAGCTCCACATCTATGTCTATGGTGCCGTCATCGTTTATATCTTGGGCCTTGCTTATATTCACCATGGAAAATAGCCCAGTGGCATAAAGATCATCCCTAAACCTGTCCAAGAGTGAAGGCATATATGGCTCTTTTTCCTTCCAGGGGATTAATCTCCTTATATGCTCTTCCTGAACTTTATGTCCTCCCTTTATCCTCACTGCCCCCATATAGGCCTTCCTTCCAGGTACTATGTTAAGGGTTATTTCCATCTCTTGGGTGCGGTGGTCCACTATGTATTGTGTCTCTTTAATTATTGGGTACGGGAAACCCAGGGACTCAAGCCTCTTTGAGAGCCCTCCTTGGGCATCCAGGATCCTTTGAGCAACGGCAGGTGCACCAGGGTAGAGGCCTTCTGCCTCCAGGATTCTCAATAAGGAATCCTCTGTCACTTCATTGCCTTCCACAAGGATTAACAGCTTTCCAATTACATACCTCTTACCCAAAGAGATATTGAAGACTATCTTAATTACATCTCCTTCATCTTCCAATTCGGCCCTCACCTGGGCACCGTAGTATCCCAGGGCCCTCAGTTGCCTTTTCACTGCCTCCAGGTCTTGCTCCACAAAGGTCCTGAGTGTGGAGATGTGGGCTACATAATCCTTTGTCTCTTCATCCATTAACCTCATGTGTTTAAGTACTGTCTTTTCCAGATCCTTATCTTCAAGCCCCAATATCTCCACCATATAGTCCAGGGATACTTGGCAGTAACAGTACCCCTGGAAGATGAAAAAGACAACAGTGGCAATAAAAAAAGGATGTCTATGGGCTAACCAGATCTTCATCAGACTTCTCAAGGGAAAATTAACATAAAAATAGATATTGTGAAAGCTGGAAAACTTAGAACTGCCAAAAAAGGAAACTAAGAGGCTTTTGATGAAAGCTTCAATGACAGTTAAAAGCCATTTTTTAATGGGTCTTTGAATCCAAATTAAGGCATTTCTGGTTTTAGGTAACCTTGTAATACCATTTATACCATTGAATAAAATTCCTAATACCAGTTCTCAGGTCCGTGGAGGGTTCAAAACCAATGAGTTCTCTGGACCTTGTTATATCTGCCTTTGTCTCCAATACATCCCCTGGTTGCAAAGGAAGGAATTCCTTTTTTGCCTCTATCCCCAGCTCTTCCTCTATAATGGACACAAACTCCATCAGGTCAACGGAGTTGGAGTTCCCCAAATTCAGGACCTCAAATCCCATGGGCCTTTGGATACAGGCTATGGTACCTTTTACAATGTCGTCTATGTATGTAAAGTCTCTCTTCATCTTGCCGTAGTTGTAAATCTTTATGGGCCTGCCTCTTAGCATGGCCTCCACAAATAGAAACAACGCCATATCAGGCCTACCCCAGGGACCATATACAGTGAAATATCTAAGACCTATGCACGGTATGGAAAACAGATGATGGTATGCATGGGCCATGAGTTCATTTGCCTTTTTGGTAGCCCCATAAAGGGAAACAGGCTGATCAGACTTTTGCTCCACACTATATGGTATCTGGGAATTCTTGCCATAGACAGATGAAGAGCTGGCATATACCAGATTTTCCACCCCTATTTCCCTTGCCACCTCCAGTATACTCAAGAAACCATCTATATTGCTTTTTGTATAGCTGAAAGGATCCTTTAATGAGTACCTGACCCCTGCCTGGGCAGCCAAATGGCATATCCTGTTTATCCCTTCCCTTTGAGCTATTTTCAGCACCTCATAATAGTTGGAGCAATCCACCTTATAGAAACTAAACCCAGGATATCTTTTTAATATCTCTAACCTGGCTGCCTTTAGGTCTGGATCGTAATATGGGTTCAGATTGTCCACACCCACCACAGGATAGCCCATCTCCAAAAGGGCCCTGGAGACATGAAACCCTATAAATCCCGCTGCACCTGTCACCAATATGGCCATAAATCACCTCCAAAAAAATATCCCCCATGATCTGGGGGATATTATCCTTTTTTTTGGTGGGAACAATAAAAAAAGCCCTACATCATCCCGCCACCGTGGGGCATATGGGGCATCTCTTCCTTTTCCTTGGGTTTCTCCGCCACCATGGCCTCTGTGGTAAGGAGCAGACCTGCCACAGAAGCGGCGTTTTGTAAGGCAAACCTGGTCACCTTTGTGGGGTCTACTATCCCTGCCTTTATCATGTCCACATACTCGTGGGTCTCTGCATTGTAACCAAAGGCACCATCCCCTGCCTTTACCCTCTCCACCACCACTGAGCCCTCTGCCCCTGCGTTGGCAGCTATCTGCCTCAAAGGTTCCTCCAGGGCCTTGATTATAATGTTCAGGCCTGCCTTTTCATCACCCTGTAGCTCTGATTGGAGTCTTTCCAAGGCAGGCAGGCACCTGATAAAGGCAACTCCTCCACCAGGCACGATCCCCTCTTCCACAGCTGCCCTTGTGGCATTTAGGGCATCCTCCACCCTGGCCTTCTTCTCCTTCATCTCTGTCTCAGTGGCTGCTCCAACGCTAATTACAGCAACGCCACCCACTAACTTTGCAAGCCTTTCCTGGAGCTTTTCCCTGTCGTAGTCTGAGGTGGTCTCCTGGATCTGGGCGCGGATCTGCTTTACCCTTGCCTCAATGTCTTCCCTCTTCCCACCCCCGTCCACTATGGTGGTATTATCTTTATCTATCTTTATTGTCTTTGCTGTCCCCAGTTGGGAGAGACTCACATTTTCCAGCTTCATGCCCAGGTCTTCAGAGATTACCTTGCCACCGGTGAGGATGGCTATATCCTCCAACATGGCCTTTCTCCTGTCGCCAAAACCCGGGGCCTTTACCGCTGCCACCTGCAAGGTCCCCCTTATCTTATTCACCACCAGCGTTGCCAGGGCCTCTCCTTCCACATCCTCTGCTATTATCAAGAGGGGCCTTCCCATCCTGGCTATCTGTTCCAAAAGGGGAATCATGTCCTTCATGCTGCTGATCTTCTTTTCATACAGGAGTATCAGGGCATTATTTAGTGTCACTGTCATCTTCTCTGGGTCAGTGACAAAGTAGGGAGATATATAGCCCCTATCAAATTGCATCCCTTCCACTACCTCCAAGGTGGTGTCCATACCCTTTGCCTCTTCCACAGTTATCACACCTTCTTTACCAACCTTGGCCATGGCCTCTGCTATGATATTGCCAATGGTGGCATCGTTATTGGAGGAAATGGTACCCACCTGGGCTATCTCTTCCTGGTCCTTTGTGGGCTTGGAGAGTTTTTTTAGCTCTTCTACAGCCACCTCCACTGCCTTTTCTATACCCCTTTTTAAGGCCATGGGATTCATCCCAGCGGTCACAAGCTTGGAGCCCTCTCTAAAGATGGCCTGTGCCAATACAGTGGCAGTTGTTGTGCCATCCCCTGCCACATCACTGGTCTTGGAGGCCACCTCCTTTACCATCTGGGCACCCATGTTCTCAAACTTGTCCTCCAGCTCCAGTTCCTTTGCCACAGTAACCCCATCCTTGGTAATCAATGGGGAGCCAAATGCCCTATCCAGGACCACATTCCTGCCCTTGGGCCCTAAAGTCACCTTCACTACATCGGCTAGAGTGTTTACACCCTTAAGTATGGCCTCCCTCGCCTTTTCACTGTATTTCAATTCCTTTGGCATTAGTTCAGATCCTCCTTAACCTGCTATTCTATAATGGCCATTATCTCTTCTTCACGAAGGATAAGGTGTTCTTCTCCCTGAAGCTTTACCTCAGTGCCAGCCCACTTCCCAAAAAGGACCTTGTCACCCACCTTTACCTGCATGGGTTGCCTCGTGCCATCATCCTTTAGGAAGCCATTTCCCACTGCCACCACAATGCCCTGCATGGGCTTTTCCTTCGCCGTATCTGGTATCACAATACCTCCTGGAGTCTTCTCCTCCTCCTCGACCCTCTTAATGATTACCTTGTCCCCCAATGGCATCAGGCCCATATCAAACACCTCCTCTTTTCCTTAGATATGAAAATGACAAACCAAGCTAATTACTGGAAAGGTTATGTCAAGTTCCCCTTTGTATTTTGGCTCATAAGGCGCCACTCCCAGGTCTTTATTATCCCTTGTCTAAGGTCCACCTCAGGGCTCCAGCCCAAAGTAGCCCTTGCCTTTTCTATAACCAGGCAGCTCTTGGGTATATCACCTCCTCTGGCAGGCATGCACTGGGGCTCTTTTAGATGCCATGGTTCTTTGCCCACTAATTCCACATAGGAGCAAAATATGAGGTCATAGAGTTCCCTTGTCCTGGTACCAACCCCTGTGCCTATGTTGTATACCTCCCCATCTCCATTATACAGTGCCAGCACATTGGCCTTGCTCACATCCTTTACAAAGCAGTAATCCCTTGTCATGCCCATGGGTTCATCGGGGTAGTGAAACAAGAGTGACCTCTTGCCCAACAAGATATTATCCATGAATATGGCCACCACCCCTGCCTCTCCATGGGGGATCTGCCTTGGGCCATAGATATTGCTATACCTGAGCACTGTGTAGTCCAGCTGGTATTGGTGCCTGTAAAAATGTAGATAATATTCGCAGGTAAGCTTAGAGATGGCATAGGGAGAAAGAGGCCTGGGATTATAGGCCTCTGTGGTGGGATATTCCTCTGCATCCCCGTATATAGCCCCCCCAGAAGAGATAAAGATCACCTTTCTTACCTTTGCCTCCCGTGCCCCTTCCAGAAGATTAATGAATCCCTGTATATTTATGTCAGCATCGGTGAGAGGATCTCGCACAGACTCAGGTACACTTATCTGCGCGGCATGGTGGTTGATCACCTCCGGGGATACCTCCTTTATCAATCTCTTAAAGTCAGGGGACCGGACATCTATATTGTAGAATTGGGCCCTGCTGTTCACATTCTCCATCCTTCCAGAAGAAAGGTTGTCCACCACATGTACCTCGTGGCCCTCCTCCACATAGGCGTCCACCACATGGCTACCTATAAAGCCCGCTCCCCCTGTTACAATGATCTTCATCTCAACCCCCCTCTTGGAGCCTTTGGGATCTGGATGCCTCCAGTGCTTTTATGAGCAAGGTCATGGCCCTATTGTAAGGGGCATCCAGACCCAGGGCCTCTGCCTCCCTCACTATCGCGCCATTGATAAAATCCACCTCTGTCTCTCTCCCCTTCATTATGTCTTGGAGCATTGAGGAGATGTTCCCACTGGTGTGCTCACACACCTCCAAGACCTTTTTAACAGGATCAGGGTATGGCAGGCCTATCCCTTTTGCCTTTGCCACTTCCACCGCCTCCCTTAGGAGGTGGTTTATTAAATCCCTTGCCGGGTCTATGTCCCTTAGAACACCATTCTTGATCCAGAGGAGACCAGTGAGGGCATTGATCCCCACATTGACCATCAACTTACCCCAGATAAGGGGTGTTGCATCCCTCTCCCAGCGGGTATTCATACCGCAGGAGTTGAAAAGATGTACTATCTCCAAAACCCTTTCCTCAGTGAGGTCTCCTGCCCCTATCACTGTCTCTCCTTTCCCTGCGTGCCTTACATGGCCTTCTTGCAACAAGGTGGCACCCTCCGAGGTGATCCCTGCTATACAGGCCTCCTTCCCCAAAAACCCTTTCAAGATCTCTAAATTACCCAGGCCATTTTGAAGGGTAAGGACAATGCAGGATCTCCTGATGAGGCCTTTCAGCTCTGCTGCTGCCTCCCTTGTCTTGTAGGCCTTCACGCACATTATCACCAGATCAGGGTCAAAATGGAGGCTACGGCAACTCACAGGGACATGGGCCTTAAATTCCCCTGAAACCCCCTCCATGCTTATCCCCTTTTGATTGAGCCGCTCTGCCCTGTCTGGCCTGTAATCCAAAAGGGCCACATCAGCACCCCTCCTTGCCATCAAAAGGGCAAAGAGGCATCCCATTGCACCTGGGCCCACAATGAGGGTCTTCATCCCAACACCTATCTTTCATCCAAATCCAGGTCAGGGACTAGTTCAGGCCTCATGGTAAAGGTATGCTCAGGTCCTGGGAAGGCACCGGTCTCCACATCCTTTTTGTAATTGGCCAGGGCCTCCTGGACCTGGGTCCATAAGTTTGTGTATTGCTTTACAAATTTGGGCCTGAACCTGTCAAAAAGCCCCACCAGATCGTGGTAAACAAGGACCTGGCCATCACACATGGGGCCTGCTCCAATGCCTATGGTGGGTATGGAGATGGACTGGGTAATCTTTTCTGCCAATAGGTCAGGGATACATTCCAGTACAATCATAAATGCACCTGCCTCTTCCAGGTCCTTTGCTGACCTTAGCAATCTCATAGCCCCTTCCCTGTCCTTACCCTGGACCTTGAAGCCACCAAGTTTTGTTGCTGTCTGGGGAGTAAGGCCTATATGGCCACACACGGGTATCCCTGCATCCACCACTGCCTTTACAACCTCCTTTACCTCTGAGCCGCCCTCCAGTTTTACTGCATCACACCCCCCCTCCTTTATGAACCTGCCAGCATTCATTACAGCCTGCTCTGTACTAACCTGATAGGACATAAATGGCATGTCACCTATCACAAAGGCATATCTTACAGCCCTTACCACTGCCTTGGTATGGTGGAGCATCTCCTCCATGGTCACAGGTACTGTGGATGTGTAACCCAAGACCACCATACCCAGGGAATCCCCCACAAGTATACAGTCTATCCCGGCATCATCCACCAACCTTGCAGTGGGATAATCATAGGCCGTCAACATGGTAATTTTTTGCCCTGAGACCTTTTTTTGAAAAAGATCTGGTATTTGAATCTTTTTTCTCTCCATAGGGGAGCTCCTTTGGAAATAAGAATGGACAAGCATAGTTACTCTATATAATTGTCATATCATGGGCAACCCAAAATCCTAAAAGGTGTAAGCAGAAAACAAAAGATGTTGCCTCCTTTGATAAAATGGGTTTAAAAGACATATCCCTAACTTAAAGGACAAAAAGAGGAATGCCCTATGACCTTTCAAGATCTTATCATGAAGCTTTCTCAATACTGGGCTGATCAAGGGTGTTTATTGCTCCAGCCCTACGACCTAGAGGTAGGTGCAGGCACCTTTCACCCTGCCACACTTTTGAGGGTCTTGGGGCCAGAACCCTGGAAGGTGGCTTATGTTCAGCCTTCCAGGAGGCCCACAGATGGAAGGTATGGTGAAAACCCCAACAGGCTTGGCCACTATTACCAGTACCAGGTGATAATAAAGCCATCCCCAATGGATTCCCAGGACCTATATATAGGCTCTTTAATAAACCTTGGAATTGATCCCCACGAGCATGATATCAGGTTTGTGGAAGATGACTGGGAGTCCCCCACACTGGGTGCCAGCGGCCTTGGATGGGAGGTATGGCTGGATGGTATGGAGATCACCCAGTTCACATACTTTCAGCAGGCAGGTAGCATAAGGCTCTCCCCCATCTCTGTGGAGATCACCTATGGATTGGAAAGGATTGCCATGTTCTTGCAGGAAAAGGACAATGTGTTTGACCTCCTGTGGACACAGGATATCACCTACGGAGAGATACACAAAAAAACAGAATGGGAGCTTTCCACATATAACTTTGAACTGGCAGGGGTGGATATGCTCCTAAGGCTATTTGAGCTCTATGAAAAGGACTGCCTCAGGCTTGCCAAGGAAGGGCTTGTAATCCCTGCATACGAATATTGCCTTAAGTGCTCCCATACCTTTAATGTCCTAGATGCCAGAGGCGCCATTAGCGTAACAGAGAGGGCCCAGTACATTGAAAGGATAAGGGACCTGGCCAAGATCTGCGCAAAGAACTTTTTGATACAAAGGGAGAATCTGGGTTTTCCCCTGCTCAAAGATCAAGAAAAAGGAGTGATAAATTGAAGTGGGATCTACTATTTGAGATAGGCACAGAAGAGATACCCTCCACCTATATCCCCGATGCCCTTCTAAACTTAAAAGACATAACCCAAAAGGGGCTTTTGTCCCATAGGCTCTCCTATGACGAGATAAAGACCTTTGCCACACCAAGAAGGCTTGCGGTTATGGTGCTAGGCCTTGTAGAAAGACAACCTCAAAGGGAGCTTGAGATCCAGGGGCCACCCAAAAAAGTGGCCTTTGATGCTAAAGGAAACCCCACAAAGGCATTTGTCTCCTTTTTACAGAGATTCAACTTAAGAGAAGCAGATGTGGAAATCAAAGACACCCCCAAAGGTGAGTACCTGTTTGCAAAAAAGGTAGAAGAGGGCATTGAAACCAGGGAGATACTCAAGGAATTGCTACCAGAAATTGTATTGGAGATCCCATGGCCCAAGTCCATGAGATGGGGGGAGGTAAATATCCAATTTGTGAGGCCCATCCACTGGTTTCTGGCCTTATATGGCCATGAGGTAATAGACTTTGAGCTTGCAGGTATAAGGAGCAGTGCCTTTAGCCATGGTCATAGGTTTATGGGCCAGGGCAAAATCTTGATCCAATCCCCTTCCCATTATGTGGCCAGACTAAAAGAGGCATGGGTAATGGTAGACCCCCAAGAGAGGAGGTCTGTAATCGAGACAGAACTCGTAAGTTTAGCCAAAAAAGTGGGTGGTGAACCACACTGGGATGAGGATCTATTGGATGCCGTGACCAATTTAGTGGAGTGGCCTTTTCCCTTATTGGGCAGGTTTGAGCAGTCCTTCCTGGAGATGCCAGAGGAGGTCTTGACCACTGTAATGAAAAAACACCAAAGATACTTTCCCATTAAAGATATAAAGGGCAGGCTCTTACCTTACTTTGTCACTGTTAACAATACCAGGGTGAAGGATCCCGATGTGGCAATAAAGGGGAATGAAAGGGTGCTTAGGGCCAGGTTTTCCGATGCCAAATTCTTCTTTGAGGAGGACCAAAGACAGCCCTTGCTCTCAAGGCTTGAGGCCCTAAAAGAAGTAATTTTCCATGCCTCTTTGGGGACCAGCTATCAGAAGGTCCAGAGGTTCAAAGAAACAGCCACATATCTGGCCTCCATCTGCTGTCCAGGGGCCTTGGATGATCTTTCTTTGGCATGCGACCTTTCAAAGTGCGACCTTACCACCCACATGGTCTTTGAATTTCCAGAGCTGCAAGGGGTAATGGGTAAGAAGTATGCCCAGTTGGAGGGCTACAAGGAATCCATATGCCGGGCAATAGAAGAGCACTACTGGCCCTTAAAGGCAGGGGATAGGGTCTCAGACCTACCCTTGGCAAATATAATTGCCATTGCTGATAGGATAGATTCCATTGTGGGGTTTTTTGCCATTGGGCAGGAACCCTCAGGGAACACAGATCCCTTCGCCTTGAGACGCCATGCCCTTGCTATTATAAGGATAACCGAAGAGATGGACTGGAAGTTCTCCCTCACAGACCTAATTCAACACCATATCCAGATCCTCCAAAGGGAACTATCAGACATCTCCCCGGATACCTTTCACCGTGTATATGGGTTTTTCAAAGATCGCCTCAGGTTCAAATTGATAAGGGATGGCTTTGACCCTGAATTGGTGGATGGGGTCCTGGAAGGCAACATGGAGCCCTTTGTGGAGGTGAGGAAAAGGCTTCTGGCCTTGAAAAAGGCCATGGATGACAACATCCATCTACAAGATATAGCAGCAGCCTATAAGAGGATCGTAAACATACTGAAATCTGCCCAGAAAGAGCCTTATAACCCTGCCCTCCTTACCCTCCCCCCTGAAAAGGCCTTATTTAAGGCCTACATGGATGCAAAGGAGGAGTTGTCTAAACTCTATAAGGAACAAAAGTATCTGGAGGCATTGGGGGTCCTGGCCCAGCTCAGGCCATATGTGGATGACCTCTTTGATGGGGTAAAGGTCCTCTCCGATGACCCCGAAGAGAGAAAGGCAAGGATAGGCCTCCTGGAGGATGTCAAAGGCCTATACCTGGGGTTTGCAGATTTCTTAAGATTGGGGATTGACTAAAACCCCCTGCCCAAGAAGGACCCTGTTGAAATTTTTCCACAAAAACCGTTGTAAATCTGCAACACAGGGGCCTTTATCCTTGAGGGAGTAGGATCTAACATATTGAAAATAAAGCCAAAGACCCCTAGGAACAGATCTTGCTTGCTAAATTCTGGTTAAATTAAAGCATCGCAGGGGTGGAAGAGTGGGATATCTGCAAAGGACAGTGGGCTCGGTTATAGAAGTGGAAGGAGTGGGTTTACACTCAGGGGAGAAGGTCCAGGTAAAGATCAGGCCTGCCCTGGCAAATACTGGTATAAGATTCCTAAGGATGGATCATCCCCATAACCTACCTATCCCTGCCAACTTCAAACAAGTGAAGGCCACCAGCTTTGCCACCACCATTGGCAGTAATGGGACAAGGGTCTCCACAGTGGAACACCTTCTGGCAACCCTTTATGCATATGGTGTGGACAATGCAATAATAGAGGTATCAGGGCCTGAGGTGCCTATAATGGACGGAAGCTCAAGGACCTTTGTGGAACTTTTGGAGGAGGCAGGTACAAGGGAACAGGGCCTGGAGAAGTCCTATTTCACGATAAAGGAGCCCCATATATTAGAAGAGGGAGATGCCTATGTTATGGTAATGCCTTATAACGGGCTTTTGTTGAGGTATACCATTGACTTTCCCCATCCCCTCATTGGAAGGCAAGAGATTACCATAGAGCTCAATTTAGAGTCTTTTAAATGGGAGATTTCCCCTGCCAGGACCTTTGGATTCCTTAAAGATGTGGAGAAATTGAGGGCCCTTGGCCTTGCAAAGGGAGGCTCCCTGGAAAATGCCATCGTACTCACTGAATCTTCTCTGTTAAACCAGGATGGCCTTAGATTTAAGGACGAATTTGTTAGACACAAGTTGCTGGATTTTATTGGTGATCTCTCCCTCCTTGGAATGCCTGTCTTGGGAAGGTTTGAGGTCTATAAATCAGGCCACAACCTAAACCACAGGTTCTTAAATTCCCTTGTATCCCACCATGGGAAATGGGAAATCACCCCCAAAAAGAAGGCCATATCCATTAAAGGCTGCACAACAAGGGCCGCTGCCAACATATAAAGACCTCTCTTGCCTTAGGCACCTTTATAAAATAGCATTCCAAGAAAGGGAGGTGCCATAACATGCCAGAATCAAAACCCTTGCTGTCTCAAGGGCAAAAAAAAAGGCAAAGAGAGCTTTTTATCATCTCAGTCCTGCTCATAGCGATCCCAGTACTCCTCTATTATGCCTCAAGGTCTTTAAGGTGGAATATAGAGCTATCTATCAAGCACAAAATACTTGTCTTTTCGCTAATAAACCTAAACGTTATCTTGTTGTTGTTGTTATTGTACTTAATTGTTAGAAATCTGGTAAAATTGTTTTTACAACGAAAGAAAAACATCCTCGGAGCCAGGTTAAAGAGTAAATTAGTGGCAGCCTTTGTAATCTTGACTCTTTTTCCTACAGCAATATTGTTTGTTGTGTCAGTATTATATATATCAACATCCCTTGAATACTGGTTTTCTAAGCAAATTCAAACGATGCTAACAGAATCAACCCATGTGCAACAAGGTTTGATTGATTTGCTATCAGATGACCTTCTTGAAATAGGCAATAACTTAGCAGCACAATTGCCTGTCTATGGGGATCAGGAACAAGAAGTTAAAAATCTTTTAAGTAATCTTACATATTCCAATGAGTTTACTTTTTTGTTTTTCAAAGGTAGTCCAAATTTTGAGATAAGAAGTACTTATCCTATCAATATAACAATACCTGTGGAGGAAATATTAAAAGCTCTACACCTTGATCAAAAGAATCCTTCACAGGGTTATAAGAAGGGCTACCTGAATCTTAGCACATTTGAGGCCCTCTATGCTGTAATTACATTAAAAGCCCATGGTAGTGACCCTTATATGCTCCTTGTGATTAGGTCATTGCCCAAGGAGCTGATGAACAGGGCAAAGAGGCTTATATTCAGCAGGGATGAGTATGACCAGTTCTCAAATCTCAAATTTCCAATTAAGTCTGGTCATATCATTAGTCTGACCCTGGTCACTTTGCTCATATTGTTTTCTTCAATCTGGTTTGGGATTTACCTTTCTAACGAGATAACCATTCCCATTCAGGCCCTGGCAGAGGCCACGAGAAAGGTTGCCAACAGAGATTATGACATCCAGCTAAAGGTGGAATCCAGGGATGAGATAGGTATTTTAGTGGATTCGTTCAATAAGATGGCACAGGAATTAAAGGTCAGTAATGAGAGGCTGGAGGTCACCAATAGACAGCTTACAGAGACGAATCTGGATCTGGTGAAGCAAAAGTCATACATGGAATTTGTCTTGAACAATGTGGGAGCTGGGGTGATTTCAGTGGACCGTGAGGGGATCATAACTACCTTCAATCCCTCTGCTGAAAAGATCCTTGAAACGGAGAAAAACCAGGCATTGGGCAGGCATTATGAAGAGATAATACCACCGGAATTCCTGAATGTAGTTAATACATTAGTATCAAGCAGGCCCTTTAAAAGAACCGGTTTTGTTAAAAAGAATCAAAGGGTATATTTCCATAAAAAGGTCTATAACCTGCTTATATCCCTGAGCTCCATCAAGGATGTGAAGGGTGAGCCAATGGGTCTTGTGGCAGTCTTTGAGGACCTAAGTGACATTGAGAAGGCCCAGAGGATGGAGGCCTGGAATGAGGTGGCAAGAAGGGTTGCCCATGAGGTGAAGAATCCCCTCACCCCTATTCAGCTTTCCACTCAAAGGCTTGTCAAAAGGCTTGCTCCCAAGCTGGAAGGTAAGGACAAGGCCCTGTTGGAGGAGTGCTCCCACCTAATACTGGGGCAGGTGGAAGAGCTCAAGAAACTGGTAGATGAATTTGCCTTATTTGCCAGGATGCCCAGGAGTGTCAAAAGCAGGTGTGATATTGTGGCATTGGTGATGGAAGTAATAGAGGTCTTCAGGGAGAGATTCAAGGATATGAGGTTTTCTTTGGAGGTCTTGGGAGATGTGCCAGAGGTCTTAATGGATAGGGAACAGATCAGGAGGGTCTTGATGAACATAATGGACAATGGGGTCCAGGCCACGGGAGAAAAAGGGGAGATAAGGGTAAGCATACACACCCATGAGCCTGGAGTTGTTACCATCTCCATATCTGACAATGGCATAGGCATTTCCCCTAAACACATGGAAAGGGTCTTTGAACCATATTTTTCCACCAAGGAAGAAGGGGCTGGGCTGGGCCTTGCCATATCCCATATGATAGTAAAGGAACACCTGGGGGAAATAAGGCTCAGTTCCATAGAAGGCCAGGGTACCACTGTGACCATAGAGCTCCCGGGGGGGAAAGAGGATTGAACTATCCCCTTTTATTATATGTGGGCCTATGGGGCCTCATCTCCATCCTTGTTTTTCCCTATTTTTTGTTTAGGCCAAATAAGTGGCTCACAAAGAGATGGCTACAGCCAGATATATTCAAAGGCAAGGGGCAAAGGCCCATCTGGGTACATACCCTATCAGTGGGAGAATTCTTATCTGCAAGGGAGTTCCTAAAGGAGCTGCGCCTTGCCTTTGGCCAGACCCCCATAGTGGTCTCCACCTCCACCCAGAAGGCCCATGAGTATGCCTTGGTCAAAAAGGATCCACTTATAGATGCCATACTTTATGCCCCACTGGATTTTTATCCAGTTATTAAAAAATTCTTGTATTACCTTGACCCTATGGCTGCCATATTTGTGGAGACAGATCTCTGGCCATGTACCCTTTGGCTCCTGGGCAGGGCCAATATCCCAGTGTTTGTGGTAAATGGGAGGATCAGCCCCAGGACCTATAAGAGATATAGGTTATTTTCAGGCCTCCTTAGGAATTATTTTAAACCTGTTAAAAGGTGGATGGTCCAATCCCAGCTTGATGGAGAGAGGCTCAGGGAAGTAGGGATAATTGATAACAGAAACATAATAGTTACTGGAAACCTTAAGTTTGACACCTCCTTTGAGCCCCTTTCCCAGGCAGATGCCACCTACCTCCGTAATAACTTGGGCCTATCCCCTGAAGACAGGCTCATAGTGGCTGGCAGCACCCATCCTGGGGAAGAAGAGATCTTAGGCGATGTCATTCTTGGCCTGGCCAAGGCCCATTGGCCCATAAGGCTATTGATTGCACCAAGGGATATTAACAGGGCTCACAAGATAGAGGGGATCTTTCAGGAAAGGGGCCTAATTACCAGGCTCAGGTCATCCCTTGAAAGATCTTCCATGGGATCCTGGGATGTGATGGTGTTAGACACCATTGGTGAGTTAAAGGCCCTATATGGAATAGCCCAAATTGCCTTTGTGGGTGGGAGCCTTGTGCCCATAGGTGGGCACAATATCTTGGAGCCTGCATCCCATGGCGTACCTGTCCTCTTTGGCCCTTACATGCACAACTTTGCCGAGATATCACAGCTCATTTTAGAACAAGGTGGAGGGATCATGGTAAGGGACAAGGGGGAATTATATCAGGCCATAAATCACCTTTTAGGAAACCCTGATCTCGCAATGCATATGGGGCAAAGGGCAAGGACATTGTACCTTTCCCATAAAGGTGCAAGTGCAAGGGCCTTAAAAGAGATCCTGAAGGTATTGGAGGAAAACTTTGCAGGGAGAGATGTTATTTAAAAGACTCCTCAGGATAAAAAGAGGCCCTGTAGCCCTTTTTTTAAGGATCTTGTCAGGGTTGTATGGCCTGGGGGTGGATTTCAGGTACAAGGCATATGAAAGAGGGATAAAAGAGATAAGGGTATGTCCAGGGTTTGTCTTAAGCATTGGAAATATGGTCCTGGGAGGGACAGGGAAGACCCCCCTCACATTGAGGGTGGCTAAATGGGCATATCACAAGGGTTACAGGGTGGCAGTCATTAGCAGGGGTTATAAGGGCAGACTTTCCAAAAAAAGGCCCCTTTTGGTGAGGGACCAAACAAACATATACCTGGGGCCAAAAGAGGCTGGGGACGAGCCCTATATGATGGCAAAGGAGTTGGCTAAAACCCCTGTGCTCATAGGAAGGGATAGGCTAAAGGCAATGGAACTGGCCAATAGACTCTTTGGTTCAGACCTTTTTTTACTGGATGATGCCTTTCAAAACCTTTCCATAAAAAAGGACTTAGACATACTCATCTTAAGGGGAGATGAGGCCAAGCATTCCCTATTTCCAGCAGGGATTCTAAGGGAACCACTGGATGCCATATACAGGGCACACATGCTCCTATTTACAGGGGAACCAGAAGCTGACCTGAAGGGGTTTTTGCCCAAAGATGTCCCTACCTTTCATATGAACCAGGTGCCCAAGGCACTTTTGGACCCCATTAAGAAAAAGACACTCCCTTTGACTACATTGAACAAAAAACCAGTGCTGGCCTTTTGTGGGATTGGCAATCCCCTTGGATTCAAACATACCTTAGAGGACTTGGGTGCAGAGCTTTTGGGATTTTACCAATTCCCTGATCACTACCTATACAACAAGATGTCCTTGGAAAGGCTCAAGAAAAAGCCTCTCAGAGAGGAGGCCCTCTTTGTAACCACATACAAGGATTGGGTAAGATTGGAGCACCTTTACCCCTTCCCCAATTTAAACAATATCCTGGTGCTTTTAACAGAGATCTCCATCAAGGGAGAAAAAGAGTTCTTTTCAAGGATAGAGCAAGCCTTTAATCTCTATAAAAAGGGTCATGGAGCTGAATAACAGTAAAGATCCAGTATATCTATTCATAAAGTCTGCCATGGGGCTTATGGCAAAGTTCCCCTTAAGATACATAGATCCCATCACATCCATTCTCTCAGGCATCTTTGCACCCCTTGGCTGGTCCAGGAAAAGGGTTGCCACCACGAATTTGTCTCTCTCCTTTCCCCATCTGGGTCCCATGGAACTAAAAAGACTTTACAGGTCTGTGCTCAGGCATTTTTTAGCAGTGATGTTGGAGTTGCCCCATCTTGCCACCATGCCCCCAGAAGAGATGAGGGGCCTCTACACAATGGAGGGAAAGGAGCATGTCCTTGAGGCACTGGAAAGTCAAAGAGGGTTGCTGTTGCTCACTGCCCACTTTGGAAACTGGGAGCTCCTCAATCTGGCCTTTGCCCTGGAATTCCATCATGAACCCTTAATTATTGTAAGGCCCTTGGACAATAAGGCACTGGACAGGGCCATCTTGGAAATCAGGACTAGATTTGGTAGCAGGCCTGTGGACAAACACAATGCCAGCAAGGAGATCTTCAGGGCCCTCAAGAACAACACTGCCGTGGGGATACTCCTGGATCAGAACGTGGACTGGTACCAGGGCGTCTTTGTGAGGTTTTTTGGCAGATGGGCCTGTGCCAACAAAGGACTGGCCCTTATAAGCCTTAAGACCGGTTCCCCTGTAATACCTGCCTTTACCATAAGGGAAAAAGGCCCTAAATATACCATAGTCTTTGAAAGACCCCTCTCCCTCATAAGGACAGGGGACAAGACCATGGATGTGGAAGAAAACACAGCCCTTTTTACCAGGATTATAGAAGACTATGTGAGGAAATACCCGGAGCAATGGTTTTGGTTTCACAGGCGATGGAAGGCAAGGATTGCCTTGCCCCTTGAGATGGGACATGTTTAGGGAGCTCACCGAGGCAAAAAGGATAATGATAAGGATCCCCAACTGGATAGGGGATGTGGTAATGAGCCTCCCGGCCTTGGATTCCCTTATTACAAGCCTTACCCCCAGAGAATTTTTTGTGGTGGGTAGGCCACATACCCTGGAAATTGTCTTAGAAGGAAGGCCTGGCCTAAAACCAGTGCCATACCCATCCCAGGGCTCCATAAGGGACATTTTCTATAAGGCCACACTAATATCATCCTTAAGAAGGCTTAATATCCGTGTGGCAATACTCTTTCAAAACGCCTTTGATGCAGCAATGATAAGCCTTTTGGCAGGGATCCCCTACAGGATGGGCTTTGACACAGACTCAAGATCCTTCTTGCTCACCCATCCAGTGACACTTACCCCCTCCACACTGGAGCTCCACCATGTGGATTACTACCTGACCCTTATAAGAGAATTGGGTATTGAGGCCTTATCCCAGACCCCTACCCTACATTTGGACGAAAAAACAATAAATTTAGGCAAAGAGATACTCAATTTAGTTGGCATCAAAAAAGGATCCCTGGTCTTTGCCATTGCCCCTGGTGCTGCCTACGGGCCTGCCAAGACATGGCCCTTGGAAAACTTTAGGGAGATCTCCACCTGGCTTAATACTGAATTGGGTGCCCATGTCATTGTACTTGGTGGCCCCATGGAAACAGAATTGGGTAGAGCCATATCAGAAGGATCTAAAATGATCTTGAACCTGTGCGGAAAGACCAGCCTCAAAGAAGTAATGGGGCTTCTAAGCCTGTGTCGTGGCCTTATATGTAACGACTCTGGCCTCATGCACCTGGCCGCAGGCATTATGGTGCCATTGGTTGCCATCTTTGTCTCCACTGACCCAGCAAAGACAGGTCCCCTTTCACCGGCAAAGAGGGTTTTGACGGCAGAGATTAGTTGCAGCCCGTGCTTTAGAAAGACCTGTACCCATGGCACCTATCAATGCCAAAAAGAGATCACAACAGGGATGGTTAAGGCTGCCTTACTAGAACTGCTGGAGGAAACCCATGAAAAAGAAGGCCATATTTCTAGACAGAGATGGGACCATTAACGAGGAGATGGGTTATATAAACCACCTTTCCAGATTCAGGATCTTTCCCAATTCCTTTCATGCCATAAGGCTCATAAACAGGGCCAATTATCTGGCCTTGATAGTAACCAATCAATCAGGGGCAGCAAGGGGTTATACCCCTGTGGATTTTGTGGAAGAGGTCCATGCCTATCTCACTAAGGAGATGGCAAAGAATGGGGCAAGGATTGATGACATATTCGTATGCATGCACAGAAAGGACTCAAAGATACCTGAGTTAAGGGTGGACTGCAATTGTAGGAAGCCAAAGACAGGTCTAATTGAACAGGCCTTGGCCAAATACGATATTGACCTCAAAGGCTCCTATGTCATTGGAGACAGGCTTGTGGACATAGAAATGGGCAAGAAAATGGGCCTTAAGACAATCCTGGTAAAGACTGGTTATGGGCTGGGAGAGATCCAGTTCTTATTACCTGAATCAGAAATAAAACCTGACTTTATTGCCCAGGACATCCTTGAGGCAGTAAGATTTGCTATCTCCCATTAGATAATTCCCTTGAAGGTACTCATAATCAAACTAAGTGCCATAGGGGATGTGATTCATACCATCCCCTTCCTTGAGACCTTAAAACTCAATTTCCCGGATTGGATCATACACTGGGTGGTGGAAGAGGCATCCTTTCCCCTAATTGAAACACATCCCATGCTGGAGAAGGTTATGGTCCTTGAAAGGAGAAAATGGCAGAGGCTCAGGGAATTGAAAAGGATGAGGGAGTTTCTCCAGAACCTAAGAAAAGAGCCATATGACCTGGTAATAGACCTACAGGGACTGTTAAAAAGCGGGGTAATATGTGGCCTTGCCAGGGCGGAGAGGAAGATAGGCCCAAGCTTTGTTAGGGAGTGCGCCCACATATTTTACACAGAACCCCCAATACTCTTAGATATGGAGAAGCATGCCTTGGAAAGGACCCTGGATCTGGCCTATAAACTGGGGCTTAGTCCTGTTAAATGGTCGGGGAAAATATATGTCCCAGGATGTGAGAGGGACAGAGTGCTCCTTTTTCTCCAAGGCAATAAGATTAGACCAAAACAATATGTGTGCATAAATCCCATGGCCAAGGGAAGCTCCAAGCTCTGGATCTTGGAGAGGTTTAGCAAGGTAGCAGATAGGATAATAAAGGAGATGGGTTTGCCCGTTATATTTACCGGATCCCAAGAGGACAGGCCTTTTATAAGGGGCATTCTGGACCAGATGGAAACAAGGGCCTTGAACCTGGCAGGGAATACCACCTTAAGGGAACTGGCTATATTGTATGAATACTCCAGCCTTCTTTTGTGCACAGATACAGGACCAATGCACCTTGCAGCAGCCATGGGGTGCCCTGTGTGCGCCATATTTGGTCCCACATCCCCCCTTAGAACAGGCCCCTATGGCCAAGGCCATAAGATTATTACAGCCAATGTGCCCTGTAGGCCTTGCTTTAAAAGGGCATGTAATGATATGGTGTGCATGTCAAAGATTTCGGTGGACGATGTATATAATGGTATTGTTGAAATCTTGAACAGGAGGCTATCATGATAGACAAAAGGCTTCTGGATATCCTTGCATGCCCTCAATGCAAGGGGGATGTACTCTTGGATGAGTTAAACAAAGGATTAGTCTGCCTAAATTGCAAACTCCTCTATGAGATAAAAGACGGCATACCAGTGATGTTGATTAATGAGGCAAGGCACATTAATGATAAAGAGATAGAAGAAATAAGAAAAAGGACCTGTTCAAGCTGACCTTACTGTTAATATTTTAGCATTGTAAAATTACCTTAACCTTATCACCAATCCTGACCTTGCCACCTTTTAATACCCTTGCAAAAATGCCTTCCCTTGGCATTATACAGTCACCTGCCAGATAGAATATCTGGCATCTTTGGTGACATTCTTTCCCAATCTGGCTTACCTCACACAGTATCTCTCCAATCTGAATTCTGGTACCCAGTGGTAAAGATAATAAGTCAATCCCTTGTACTGTTATGTTCTCAGCAAAGTCTCCAGGATTTATTTGGAGTCCTTTCGCCCTCATTTTTTCTATACTTTCCAATGCAAGCAGGCTTATCTGCCTATGCCATGTGGGTGATGCATGGGCATCTCCCAAGATCCCATGGTTTTCCAATATAGAAACCTCCTCTACCGGTCTCTTTTTAACCCCCTTTTCTTTGGCTATGTTTAAAGAGACTACCTTTCCTTCCATAAACTACCTCCTTTTATCCACCAAAGTTATTAGGACAAAATAGCAAGCTCTTATTTGCATATACCCCATATTACCTCATTTAAGTGCCGTTATCTCTGCCGCTTTTCTTTTTATCACAATACCTATTTTACCCCCAATTTAATAGCTTTTGTAACAATAGAAAACAAATAAAAGATCACGTTTGGGCCTTCAAGACATATTTGATAATTGACAATAAAGCCTCACAGACCATATAAATTTAATAATTGCTGCCCATGGAGGATTTAGATGGATCCCAAATCAAACCTGGATCTCAAGGAACCTGCCCAAGGAGAAGCAAGGCCTTCAGTAACAGCCCGGCTCAAGGACTGGAAGATGGGCCTTGTGGGAATAGGGCTGTTTTTTTTCCTAGTGCTCCTGATAATGGTCCTTGAAAGTAGAAAACCTCCAATTATTGAGGCCATAGAATACAGAAAGGACATTAAAGGTAGTGCCTTTATCAATGCCAACCTTGCCCTCATTGAGAATATGAGGAAGGACTGGTTACCCAATGACAAGTTTTGGCCCACTGTGTTCTTGGACAATAAGCCCAATTTCCAGTTGGGCCAGCTGGAGGTGGTGAGATACAATCTAAGGGTGTTGAGGGACAGGCTCACCCGTATGAGGAGCACAGATAAGCTGGATCCCAATGCGGAAAAGGCCTTTAGTGCCATCTCCAATGATCCAAAAAAATGGTGGTTTCCCTCTGCTGAGAGCAAATGGAAAGAGGCTGGCTCTTACTTGAGGGCATACCTAAAGGGCTTAGAGGAGGGGACCTCTTACTTTTATCCCAGGGCAGATAATCTAGCAGAGCTCTTTCAGGACCTGAGCTCCCTCATGGGCGGAGTAAACACCAGGCTTCTCAATGCAATAAAGGAAGAAGAGCCCACTAAGACATTGGAAGAGGAAAATAAAGACACCGAGCCCAAGGAAGAGATAGATATCCCCTGGCACCAGGTGGATGACAATTTCTACTATGCCCAGGGCATTTCCCATGCCCTCTACGCCACAATGCTTGCCATCAAGATTGACTTCATGGATGTCCTTATAAAAAAGAACTGTATGAAGTTATTAGACGGGATCTTGGACGATCTTAGAAAATGTTACTTTGAGCCCCTTATAATATTCAATGGCAGCAGGGATAGCATATTTGCCAACCATTCTTTGAATCTTAGCAGTGTATTTTCTGATGCCAGGCAGAAAATGGAGCACATAGTAATAACCTTAACAAGGGGTTAATTCCTTGCACGAGATGAGCATAGCCCAGGGCCTTGTAGATATACTACAAGAAGAAATGCAAAAAGTAGGGGCTAAATCCCTTTTAAGTGTCAAACTGCAAATTGGAAAACTATCAATGATTGTTCCCCATGCATTGGAGTTTTGTTTTAATATACTTGTAGAGGACACAAACATGAAAGGTGCCCACCTTGAATTTGAGGAGATACCTCTTAAAGGTCTATGCAAAGATTGTGGCAATACTTTTGAATCCCAGGACCATGTCTTTGAATGCCCTTTCTGTAATGGCCCAAATATAGAGATAACTGATGGCCAAGGCATATATATACTGGAAATGGAAGTTCAATGAGCATGGAGATGCCCTTTTACAAAAACCAGTGTTTCCTTACATCATATCCACTGGTTTTTCTGGGCATTACAAAAAATCCCCCAATCTGAAAATTAACTTATCTTTACCAATGAAAGATAGGAGTGGACCATGAAGGTACCAGTTATAAGAAATGTAATGGAGGCAAATGAAAGGATTGCACAGGATAACAAGAGGTTATTTGACAGCCACAAGGTCTTTGTCCTCAATCTCATGAGTGCCCCTGGAGCTGGTAAGACAAGCCTCCTTGAGCGGACTATCCCCCTTTTAAGGCAAAGCCTCAAAATAGGGGTAATAGAGGGAGATATCCAGACCTCCAGGGACGCAGAGAGGATAGCTGCCCATGGGATCCCTGTGGTTCAGATCAATACCAATGGCGCATGTCACTTAGATGGCGCAATGATAAGGGAGACCCTCTCACATTTTGACCTCCCTTCCCTGGACCTCTTGGTGGTGGAGAATGTGGGCAACCTTGTATGCCCTGCAGAGTTTAATCTGGGTGAGGACATGAAGGTGATGTTGCTCTCTGTTACCGAAGGGGAGGACAAGCCCCAGAAGTATCCCCTCATGTTCAGGGAGAGTAAGGCCCTGATCCTGAACAAGATAGATCTAGTCCCCTACTTGGATATAGACATGAATCTGCTCAAAGAAGAGGCCATGAAGGTGAACCCCGGACTTTTATTATTTGAGGTCTCCTGTAAGACTGGTGAAGGGATCCAGAATTGGTGCCAATTCTTGGAACAAAAGGTGAGGGAAAAGAAAGGCAAATAGCAGGCAGGGTTTTTATTGTGAAGAGAATCAGGGCCACTATCAAAGGGATTGTACAGGGGGTGGGTTTCAGGCCCTTTGTATATAACCTGGCAGTCTCAAGGCAACTTAAGGGCTATGTAAAAAACACAGGGGAAGGAGTGCTCCTTGAGGTCCAGGGAGAAGATCCTGATGTGGAGGACTTTTTTTCGGCCATAAAGAGGTCCCACCCACCCCTTGCAATGATAACGGAGGTGATCTTAAAAGAGCTACCCATAGATCATTTAGAGTCCTTTGAGGTATTGGGTAGTCAAGAGACCCCCTTAAAAGAGGCCTTGATCTCCCCTGATGTATCCATATGTGATGATTGCAAAAGGGAGTTATTAGACCCTAAGGACAGAAGGTTTGGTTATGCCTTTATAAATTGCACCAATTGTGGGCCTAGATTCAGCATAATCATGGACATACCCTATGACAGGGCCAATACTACCATGGCCAGCTTTCAGATGTGCCCTGAGTGCTCATATGAATACCATAATCCCATGGACAGAAGGTTCCATGCCCAGCCCAATGCCTGTTTTACATGTGGTCCAAGGCTCTGGTTATTGGATAAAGATGGTATGGAAATTAAGACAGAGGACCCCATATCCCTTGCTGCAATATTCCTTTCCCAAGGCCTTGTGTTGGCTGTTAAGGGCATAGGAGGATTTCACCTGGCAGTGAATGCCATGGACCCTTTGGCAGTGAGGAGGCTTAGGGAAAGAAAGCGCAGGGAAGAAAAGCCCCTTGCAATAATGGTCAAAGATTTAGATACCTTGAGAAGGATGGCCTTATTTAGCAGAAAGGAAAGGTATCTGTTGCAATCAAAGGAGAGGCCCATTGTCCTGGTAAGAAAAAGGAAGGGAAGCAATGTGGCCGAGGAGGTTGCCCCAGGTCACAAGTTCCTGGGGGTGATGCTGCCCTATACCCCCATTCATGTTCTATTGATGAATGGACCCTTTGAGGCCTTGGTCATGACCAGTGGAAACCTGAGTGAAGAGCCCATTGTGAAGGACAATCTGGAGGCCTTAAAGAGGCTGAGGGGTATTGCAGATTATTTCCTTGTCCACAATAGGGACATCCATCAACGTTGTGATGACTCTGTGATAAAGGTGGTGAGGGGTAAGGCAAGGGCCATCAGAAGGTCCAGGGGCTTTGTGCCCATGGCCATATTCCTTGAGAATCACTTTAAGGATATGCCCTCTACTTTGGCAGTGGGCGCAGAGCTCAAAAATACTATTTGCCTTACTAAACAGAACATGGCCTTCCTAAGCCAGCACATTGGAGACCTTGAAAACTGGGAGACATACGAGCACTTCATAGCCACCATTGAGCACCTCAAAAAGATCCTGGATATAAATCCCAGGGTCCTGGCCCATGACCTCCATCCAGACTACATGTCCACCATGTATGCAATGGAGGCCCAAGGGATACAGAAGATCCCTGTTCAACACCATCACGCCCATATAGTGAGCTGCATGGCAGAGAATGGCGAAAGAGGCCCTGTAATAGGCCTTGCCATGGATGGTACAGGGTTTGGCCAGGATGGCACCATTTGGGGCGGTGAAGTACTTTTATCCTGGATTGATGGGTATGAAAGGCTTGGCCACTTGGAACCTTGCTGGATACCCGGGGGGGACGCAGGGGTTAAAAACCCCTGGCGTATGGCCCTTTCCCTCCTCCAGAGAAGTTATGGGGAAAAGGCCATGGAGGTGGCCTTGGAGTTGATGGGTGGTCTTGACCCAGGTGAGATAAGAATGGTCTTGGAGGCCATTTCCAAGAGGATAAATTCCCTATTGACCACAAGCCTTGGAAGGCTCTTTGACGGCGTGGCTTCCCTCCTGGGGATCAGGCATAAGAACTATTACGAGGGACAGGCTGCCATGGAGCTGGAAATGGCACAGGCACCTGTGAGGGTAAAACCCTATGACATCGACCTTGAAGAAGGTAGTGAATTAGTTTTGTTGACAAGGGGTATTGTGGAGGGAGTGGTCCGGGATATAAGGGAAGGCAGGGGTACAGGTTATATTGCAAAGAGGTTCCATATATCCATATCTGAGCTCTTAAAGGAGGCCACTTTAAAGGCATCCCAGATGACCTTGGTAAAGAAGGTAGCCCTAAGTGGAGGCTGTTTTCAGAACTCCACCCTGCTTTCCCATCTGGAAAGGTCCCTTAAGGCCATGGGATTCACTGTACTGACCCACTCCCAGGTGCCAGCCAATGATGGTGGAATTGCCTTGGGTCAGGCCCTGTGCGCAGGTACAAAGGCAATGGCAGAGATTTAAATGAAGTACATCGATGATTTTAGACAGAGAGAAATAGCCCAGGCCCTTGTAAGGGAGATCTTCAGGCTCTGTGATAGGCCCATAAGGCTCATGGAGATCTGCGGCACACACACCATGGCCATATTCAAACACGGGATAAGGTCCCTATTGCCACGGGAGATAGAGCTGATCTCAGGGCCTGGCTGCCCCGTGTGTGTTACAGCCACAAGGGACATAGACCTCCTATTGGCCATATCTGAGATCAAGGGCAATATTTTGACCACCTTTGGTGACATGATTCGGGTGCCAGGATCCAAAGGAACCCTTAGGGATTCCATGGCCCTTGGAGCAGATGTGAGGATAGTATATTCCAGTCTGGATGCCCTAAGGATAGCCCAAGAAGAAAAAAATAGGGATGTGATTTTTATAGGAATAGGTTTTGAGACCACGGCCCCCACAGTGGCTGCCACTGCATTGGTTGCCAGGGAAAAGGGTATAAAAAATCTTAGGATCCTCTCCCTCCACAAGCTCCTTCCCCCTGCCCTGGAGGCCTTATTTTTAGGAGATAATCTAAGGGTGGATGGCCTCATATGCCCAGGCCATGTGAGCACTATCATAGGAGCAGCCCCTTTTAGGCCCATTGCGAAGGAAAGGGCCTTGCCCTGTGTGATTACTGGTTTTGAACCAGTGGACATCCTGGAAGGCATATTAATGCTCCTCATCCAGATCAAAAAAGGCAGTGCAGAAGTGGAGATCCAATATAGGAGGGCAGTTAAGGAAGAAGGGAATCCAAAGGCCCTTGCCCTCATGGAGCAGGTCTTTGAGCCCTGTGACTCCCATTGGAGGGGCCTTGGTTTGATACCCAAAAGTGGCCTGGGCCTAAGGCCAGAGTTTGAAGACCTGGATGCCTTGAAATATTTTTCCATTGATGTGAAGGAGGCCAGTGAACCAAAGGGATGTAAGTGCGGCGAGGTCCTAAAAGGCCTAATTAGGCCAGATCATTGCCCCCTCTTCTTAAAGGTCTGTAATCCAGAGAATCCCATTGGCCCATGCATGGTCTCCAGTGAGGGTAGCTGCGCTGCCTATTATAGGTATAGTTCTTATGAGACCCCATGACAGAAAAAGGCCTAAATGCCACTATCTTGAAGGCCCCTAGCCCTATTTCAGCCCTAATATTTCATACTGTCCACAATGACAAATGTTATGTGGTAAAGGACTATAGGCCCACCCACAGGGTCTTCAGGGCCACCATAGGCAGGTTTCTCATATACAGGGAGGCCAAGGCCTTAATGAGGTTGTCACCTTTAAGGCAGGTGCCAAAGCTAATAGCCTGGGTGGGAAACCATACATTGGTGACCACCTATGTGAAAGGCAAACCCCTTGAGCTCTTCAGGGGTGAGAGGCCCGGTTTAAAGTTTTTTGAAAGGCTCGAACTCCTAATTCACCAATTCCATGGCCTAGGAGTAGTCCATTGTGACCTAACCAGGGCAGCCAATATCCTGGTGGGAGAAGAAGATACCCCATATATAGTGGATTGGGCCTCTGCCATCTTTGAAGAGGAGTTTAGAGGCCCCCTTAGACCCATCTATGAGGCCTTTAGGTATCATGATCAGCTGGCAGTTATAAAGTACAAGCTCCGTTATTATCCAGAGGCATTAACCCTGAAAGAGACCCAGATGTATACAAACAGGGGCAGTGGTGAAATACTTGTGAGGAGGATTAGGGATAAGGCAAGGGAGCTATTAAAGAGGGGCTTCAGCTAAACCAAGGCCCAAAACTTATAAAGGTGATGGTATAAAGAAACCATAGAGGAGTAAGAGATGGAACTAAACCCAAGGTATGTGGAAGAGATCAAGAGAGTGGTAAACTCATGCCCTTTTTTCCAACTGCTGGGGATGGAGCTTGTTGAACTTGGTTTGGGATGGTCCAAGGTGGTGATCCCTGTGCGAACGGATCACCTCCAGCCCTTTGGCATGGTACATGGAGGTGTGTGCGGGGCAATGGTAGATGCTGCCTGTTTTTGGGCTGCCTATTCCCAAATGCCAGAAGATATTGCCCTTACCACCGTGGACCTGAAATTAAATTATATTGCCCCTGTCTTTAAAGGGACCCTCATTGCAAAGGGGAGCTTGATCAAGATGGGAAAGACACTATCTTTGAGCCAGGCCCAAGTCACAGATGAAAATGGCAAGATCATTGCCCACGGCATGTCAACCCTCTTTGCTACCAGGTCCTTGAGGCTCTCTCACCATGAAAATCCACCTCCAAAGTTCCTATGAAAAGTTGACGAGCCCCGGCATTATGGCTACTCTATTGCCGGCAAAACACACACAACAAGAAGGGATAAACATTCCTTGACGGCTGAGCCCCAATGCTTTGGCGACCTGGAAAAGGTCTTCCCCCAAGGGGAGGACGGTCTTCGCCATGTGCCGGAAGACTGCCTTGCCTGCAGTGTAAAGGTCCAGTGCCTCAGGTCTGCCATGAACACTTACCAGGGACTAAAACTCCAAGAGGAAAAGGTCTTGAGCTCCCAAGGCTCTGGTTTTATGGACAGGGTCTATTTGTGGAGCAAGAAAAAAGAGCTGGAAAGAAGGGAGGATGAGAAAAGAAAAAAAGGGCAATCAGATAAAGAAAGGCCCTTGGCAGACCTGGCAGGGATCCTATTTCATCCGGTGAATTATTTTAAGCATATCTATAACAGGCCCATGCTGGAAAACTTTGCACTGGGTATGTTATGGGGAGGCATTGGCACAATGCTTGGCCTATTCTGGCAAGGGCTCCTGGAACAAAAGGGCCTGCTACAATACCCAATCCCCTTCGCCACTGGCACAAAAGAAGGTTCATTGATCATGCTCTTTGTTTTCGTGGTCCCCATTCTAATAGCAGCTGAGATATTGATCTCCACCATGATATGGTCTTTATCGTTGCTTTTAGTGGGAGGCCTTAAAAAGGAATGGGGTAGGGTCTTCCAGGTGGTCTGCCATACACAGGCAGCCCACCTAACTGGTATCATCCCTGTCATAGGGCCCTGGATAGGGATGTTCTGGAAGATAATAATCCAGGTGATAGGTATCAAAAACTCCATGGGGATATCCTATGGCAGAACCATACTTGCCATGATCCTTCCCTTTTTCCTCCTCTTGGGTATCCTTGTAGCCCTTGTGGCAATCACTTCAGGTCTCATACTTTCAGGCCTTGTATAAGGACAGGACTTGGACCTAAACCAATTAAACCCCCAGCAATTGGAGGCAGTCACCACAACCAAGGGCCCTGTCCTGGTGATAGCAGGAGCAGGTAGCGGCAAGACCAGGACCCTGGTGTACAGGGTGGCATACCTGGTGGAAAATGGCATACCCCCCGAATCCATTCTACTGCTCACCTTTACCAGGAGAGCAGCGGAAGAGATGCTCAGTAGGGCCTCCCAGTTGTCAGACAAGAGGTGTGGTTATGTCACTGGAGGGACATTTCATTCCTTTTGTTACAAGATGCTAAGGCAGTACCATAAGGTATTGTCTTTGCCCAATGGACTAACAGTCCTTGACAGGGGTGATACCGAGGACATCATCCAGTCCATCCTCACTGAACAAAAGGAAAAGGTTAAGTCCTCCCTTGTAAGGCTTCCCAAAAAGGGAACCATTGCAGAGATCTTTTCCAAGGCCACTAACCTAAACCTCTCTGTGGGACAGGTATTGAAAGAGCAATTCCCCCATTTCATGGAATGTCATGGGGTCTTAGAACTGATTAGGCGTGAGTACGAGTCATATAAAACTGCCCATGGACTCCTGGACTACGATGACCTCTTGGTGAGGTTCTTGGAGTTATTAGAGACAAATCAGACATTCAAGGAGATACTCCTTAACCAATTTACCCACATCATGGTGGATGAATATCAGGACACCAACAAGATACAGGCAAAGATTATAGTGCTATTGGGCCAAAGGACCAGAAATGTCATGGTAGTGGGTGATGATAGCCAGGCCATATATGCCTTTAGGGGTGCTGATTACAAAAACATGTTCCAGTTTTCCCAGCACTTTCCCGAGGCAAAGGTGATAAAATTGGAGGAGAATTACAGGTCCACCCAGCCCATCCTTGATCTCACCAACTCCATAATGGAAAGGGCAAGGAGGTCCTATACAAAGTGCCTGTTTACAAGGAGGCCTGGTGGACGACCCCCCAGATTGGTGGACACCAGGACCGAGGTGGAACAGGCCATCTTTGTCTGTGACACCATACAAGAACTTCAAGGTAAAGGCCTTCCCCTATCTGAGATTGCAGTGCTCTTTAGGGCTACCTATCACTCCTTTGAGCTTGAGGCAGAGCTTACAAGGAGGAGGATCTCTTATGTGAAATACGGTGGCTTTAAGTTCCTGGAGGCTGCCCACATAAAGGACCTTTTAAGTTTTTTGAGGGCCCTGTTGAACCCTGAGGAACCCATGGCCCTGGCAAGGGTCCTGCTCATGGCCAAAAACATAGGCCCCACCAGGGTAAAGAGGTTACAAAAATGGCTAAAAGAGTCCGGCCTCCCCCTCTCCCACCTCTCCCAATGGCCAGAGGCTGGCAAAAGAGGCCAGACCCTGGAATCCCTTTTACAGCTGAGCCACCTCTTCCAAAAATTAGAGGGGCTCATTGCCTCCCCAGGGGAGGCAGTGGAGATGATTCTCCAGTATTATCTGCCTATCCTAAAAGAGAGATACGACGACTACCCCAGAAGACAAAGGGAACTCCAAGAACTCATAACCATGGCAAAAAGATACCACGACATCCCCTCTTTTGTGGCTGACCTTATCCTGGATCCTCCCAACAGCACTCTATTGGGAGAAGATGTGAAGGAGGCCCTTACTTTAAGCACAGTACATTCAGCAAAGGGCTTGGAGTGGGCCGTAGTATTTATCATCTGGGTCTCAGAGGGCCGATTCCCCAGTCAAAGGGCATACAGCAACCATGAGGAACTGGAAGAAGAAAGGAGGCTCTTCTATGTGGCCTCCACAAGGGCAAAGGATGATCTAATACTATGCTACCCAAGCCAGGATGCCAGATATCAGTGGGGACTGGAACAGGGATTTACCTCCTCAAGGCAGGACCCTGTCTCTTCATTTTTGCTGGGCATTCCCCCACATACCCTTCGTAGGGTGGAATTCATCAAGGGATTAAGCATATTAACGGGCGATTATTCCAGTAAAAAATCCCTGGGAACTACCCCAGCCACCCCCAAGATTCCCACGGCCACAAAAAAAGATACCAACCTGGAGGCCATAAGACCTGGGGCCAAGGTGAGCCATCCAGCCTTTGGCATGGGGATAGTGAGCAAGGTATTGGACAGGGATAAGGTGGAAGTACTCTTTGCATCCAATGGTAAGAAGATACTACACCTGGGCTATTCCAAATTGGAGGTAGTGGGATGATCAGGCCCTGGACCGTACTCTCCAATACCCTGGATAGATCTTACAAGATCCTTAAGGTGCGAAAGGAACTGGCCATCTCCCCTAGAAACAACAACATCTATGAGTTTCTGATCCTGGACTCCTCACCCTGGGTAAATGTCATACCCATCACCCAGGATCAAAGGGTTGTCATGATAAGACAATACAGGCATGGGATTAAACAGGTAACACTGGAGATACCAGGTGGCCTGGTGGAAGATAGGGATACCCCAGAGTCTGCTGCCCTGCGGGAATTAAGAGAAGAGACAGGTTATGGAGCAAATCATATTGAACCACTGGGCTTTGTCCACCCCAACCCAGCCATTCAAAGCAATCTATGTTATACATTTCTAGCAACAGATCTCTATCTGGATGGCCCCCAGGAACAAGATGAAAAGGAAGATATACAGGTCCTCTTGGTACCCCTAAGGGACATACCAGGACTCATAAGAGATGGCATAATCACCCATTCCCTAGTAATAGTGGCCTTCTACAGACTCTTTGTGGAAAAGGGATACCTCACCTCTTTGCCAAGACCCAATGACTTCTAATCAGTTCTGACCTGTTTATGTGGTGGGGAAGGATCCATTCTATATAACCTTCCTTTTCTATGGACACGGGTGGGGAAAAAACCCCTTTTTCACCCCCCATTAGTGCCTTTAGATTATCCAAACCCCTGCCCTTAAATCTACCCCTCAACCTTCCACCAAGCCAGTTCCTTTTTGGAGTAAAACCTTCATCCCAGGAAAAAGGATCAGCAATCAACAGGTTAGCTTCCTTTTTGGCCATCACCCTATCAATCTCCATTAATACCTTATAAGGGGACCTTACCCTGTCTAGGAGATTGATGGCGCATAACTCCTTAAAAACCCCAAGGGGAAACGGAAGGAACTGGGCATCGGCCACGAGGGGAAATAGTCTCAGTCCTCCATAGCTGGAATCCAACTCTATGGTGTGGTTTTCATAAATATCCCCCTCTATCCGCCTCCTCACCTTCAGACGACCCTCGGACACAAGCCTACACAGGGCCTTTAGAAAAACCCCTGACAGATCCACGGCAAGCACCGGGCCTCCCCCTTTTGCCAGCTCCAAGGCCAGCCTGCCAGGCCCTGATCCCAGGTCTAAGAATGGATATGTGTGGGATAATAACTCTGTGTACCTTAAAAAAGGATTGGGGATCTTTAGCCCCAACAGATCAGAGAAATGAACACATAGATACCTGTCCCTTACCTCCTCCCCCACATAAGAAAAAGGCTGAGCCTTTATAAAATAGGGAACGGAATCTAAAATGGGATATCTCCTCTTACATGAATTGCATTCCAGATATCCGTAATCTACCTCTAGCCCTTCCTTAAAAACAGTGAGGCTGAGCCGAACTTCTCTGGGCAGACATCTGGGACAGCATATATAGTCTAAGACCTCTTTTCTCAATGGAAGGGATAAGGGGAGTAAAACCCCCCCTCTTTCCTATGGGTTAGTTAGATGGCGCATGGCAACTGGGCGCATGGCAACTAGGAGCATGGCAACTAGGAGCATGACAACTAGGAGCATGACAACTGGGAGCATGACAGCTAGGTGCATGGCAACTGGGTGAATGGCAGCCAGCGCTGTAGGTAAGCCTCTTCTCCAGCTTCTTTACCTTTAACATCTAATCCACCTCCTCTTTTCTTAATTTGGGCACCCCACGGATAAACCCAATCCTGTGCAGTTCTGAGGCAGCCTGCAACACTGCCTCCAGAAAACCTTTCTCATTTTTTCCCTTGGCGTATTTATGAGATAAGATATCAGAAATAGCCTTTAAGTCAAGCTGGCCATTTGAATTCTTTATAAGATCATAGCCAAACTCGTTTATCTCATAGACACTAAGTTCCCTGTTCTGGTGTCTAAAGGCCATGTATGTCTCACAACTTATATAATCTGACCTTAGGAGCCCATCATTTAGGTCAGAGAAGATACTGCTCAGGTCATATTTGAACCTCTGGACCAACAATCCCTTATTTTTGATAACAACATCAGTGGAAACCGGTTCCCACTTTTCGTTATTTTCTAACACATAGCCCCTAAGGCTGGCTATATACCCCGTTAGCTCATAAAGCATTACATCCCTTAGCCACGGAAACCTCTGTAAAACCTGTTTTGATATAAAAGATTTCATGTATGTAAAAATATCTTTCCTGGTGATAAAGGATCTGTTAGCTTTTTTTCTTTCTAAAATATAATCGATGAAGTGAAGTGTCAAAAGAGTAATTGATGATTCTTTTATCATGGAAAGTGCAAGGAAGGTTTTTGGAAAGTCCATAACAATTATTGAAAAGTACTTGGCTATTGTGTCAAGTTCTTTTAAGCCTAATCCCTTACATGGTATATTATAGAAACAGGAGAAAAG
>FWWM01004100.1_pt1 | contig 34653 bp, 28 predicted proteins | sample 2228351 | NCBI WGS metagenome assembly FWWM01 (sample SAMEA103939774, study PRJEB20133) | metagenome
ATGATATGGAGACCGGGCTGCTGCCCGTGATGACCTTCGTCGCGGTCATCGTGGGCTTTGTCTTCGTGACCCTGTTCGTGGGCCGGTTCTTCCGGCCCACGGTCGAACACACCCCCCTAAAGGACGCGCCCTACGAGTGCGGCGAGGAACCGGTCCGCGGGGCGTGGTTCAACTTCAACCCGCGCTTCTACCTGATCGCGCTGGTCTTCGTGGTCTTCGATGTCGAGGTCGCCCTGATCTTCCCCGTGGCCGCGGTCCTGCGCGACTGGACCGGGGCCGGGCGCGGGGTGGTGGCCCTGGCGGAGATTGCGCTGTTCGTGCTCATCCTGCTCGGGGCGCTCGTCTATGTGTGGCTGCGCGGGGATCTGCGCTGGGTCAAGGACCTGCGGAGGTGGTGATGGAGGCTGCCCAGGTCGTCGCGAGGGTGCGGGAGGCGTACCCCGACGCGGTCGCGGCTGCGGATGCGGGGGCGCGTGACCCATACGTCCAGGTGGTCCCGGGCGCGGTCCCGGATGTCCTGAAGTTCTTGCGGGATGACGCGGACCTACGCTTCGATTTCCTGATGGCCGTGACCGGGGTGGACCTCCTGGGACTTGTGGACCCGCCGGTCATCCGGGTCCTGTACCACCTGTTTTCGTACGCGCACCGGCACACCCTGGTCGTGCGAGCGGACGTCCCGCGCGACCAGCCGGTCATCCCCAGCGTGGCCTCGCTGTATCCGACCGCGACCTGGCACGAGCGCGAGACCTACGACCTGATCGGGGTCCGGTTCGAGGGGCACCCGGACCTGCGGCGCATCCTCTTGCCCGACGAATGGGAGGGCCACCCCCTGCGCAAGGACTTCGTGGAGGGCGAGACAGCGCTCGGCTACTCGACGAGGCGCGAGACCCTGATGGACCTGTTGCGCGCGGCCGCGAGGCCGGCGAAGGGCGAATGACGCACATGGACGAGACGGTCCCCTCCACGCTGATCCGGCCGGCTGAAGAAGACGGGGAGATGGTCCTCAACATGGGGCCGCACCACCCGTCCACGCATGGGGTCATCCGCCTGATCCTGCGCATGGACGGCGAGGTCATCCGAGAGGCCGTGCCGGACATCGGCTACCTGCACCGGGGCATCGAGAAGGTCGCCGAGAAGGTGGGCTGGGCCGGGTTCATGCCCTACACGGACCGGGTGGACTACCTGGGGGCGATGTTTGTGAACCACGCCTACGCGCGGGTCGTCGAGCGCCTGTTGGGCATCGAGGTCCCGCCTCGCGCCGAGTACCTGCGGGTCCTCGCAGACGAACTGAACCGCATCGCGAGCCACCTGATCTGCCTCGGGTCCATCGCCATGGACCTCGGGGCCTACACGCCCTTTCTGCACGGCCTCCGGGAGCGCGAGAAGATCAACGACATCTTCGAGGAGTGGTGCGGGGCGCGGCTGACCTACAACTACATGCGCATCGGGGGTGTGTCGTTCGATCTTCCGGGTGGGCTGCGGTCGAAGATCCTGGACTTCCTGGACGGCTTCGAGGTCTTCGTCGCCGAGTTCAACCGCCTGATCACGTGGAACGAGATTTTCGTGAGGCGCTGCGCTGGGGTCGGGGTGATCCCGCCGGAGATGGCCGTGGGGTACGGGCTGGTCGGGCCCAACCTGCGCGCGAGCGGCGTGGACTTCGATTTGCGCCGGGACCTGCCGTACGGCGCGTATCCAGACCTCGAGTTCGAGGTCCCCGTGGGGAAGGGATGGGCGGGCCGGGTCGGGGACACCTTCGACAGATTCTACATCAGAATATTGGAGATGCAACAGTCCGCGCGGATCATCCGGCAGGTCCTGAGGAGATTGCCCTTGGGGCCCATCCTGGGGAAGGTGCCCAAGAAGATCAAGCCGGAGAAGGGGGCCGAGGCGCACGCCCGCGTCGAGAGCGCCCGCGGGGACCTCCTGATGTACGCCATGGCGGACGGGACCGAGAACCCCTGGCGCCTGCGGATCCGGACCGGGTCCTTCAACGCCCTGTCCATCGTGGGGGCGCTCGCCCCGGGGATGATGGTCGCGGACCTGGTGGCCTTCTTCGCGAGCCTGGACGTGATCGCGCCCGAGACGGATCGGTGACGCAAGGGGAGGAGGGGCGGAAGGTGCGGCAAAACGTGGGTGACCTGCCTGGACAATCGAGACGCGTCTCGAGCCGCGTGCCCATACCTGTGGCTAGGTCCGCGTGCCCCTGCCCGCGGCACGCGCGTCCGAGTCTTGGCGGGCTCATGGAGTGACAGATGGACGCGCTGACGTTGAAGGACGCGTTCTTCTGGGCCTTCGCGCTGCTGACCCTCGGGTTTGCGGCCATGGTGACGTTCCACCAGAGCCTGGTCCACGCGGCACTTGGGCTGATGGGGACGTTGGTCAGCGTGGGCTGCCTGTACGGGCTCCTCGACGCGGACTTTGTCGCGGTGACGCAGGTGGTCGTGTACGTCGGCGGGGTCGTGATCCTGTTCCTGTTCGGCGTGTTCCTGACCCGGCGCATCGAGGAGGTGCGTGTCACCAACCGCACGGTGAACTGGGCAGTGGCGGTGCCGGCGGGGCTCGTGCTGTTCGCGGTGATCCTGTACGCCCTGCTGTCGTCGCCCATCCCGGAGGCCCCAGTCCCGGCTACTGGACCAACCACGGCTGGGATCGGAGACGCGTTGTTGTCGCGCTACCTGCTACCGTTCGAGGTGATCTCGGTGGTCCTGCTCGCGGTGCTGCTCGGGGCCCTGCTGATGGCCCGGCGCGAGGTAAAACCAGAGGAAAGGGGCTGATGCACGTCACGCTGACCCACTTCCTGGTGCTGGCCGCGGCCCTGTTCGTCCTGGGCCTGATCAACCTGGCCACGCGCCGCAACGCCATCGGCGTGCTGCTTGGGGTGGAACTGATCCTGAACGCCGCGAACATCAACCTGGTCGCGTTCTCGCGGTACGGCATCGGAGGGATCGAGGGGCACGCCTTCGCGGTGACCGCGGCCGAGACCGTGGTGGCGCTCGCCATCGTGCTCGCGATCTTCCACCACTACCGGACCGTGGACGTGGACGAGGTGTCGAGGATGAAGGAGTAGGGGATGGAGGGGGCAGTCCACGCGGCGCGCGAGGTTCAGGCGGGCTACCTGTTCCTGATCCCGCTGTTCCCCCTGATCGGCGCCGCACTGAACGCCACCCTCGGGGCCACGCTCCAGAAGCGGTTCGGCAAGGGGCCGGTGCACGGGGTCGCGCTCGGAGCCGTCTTCCTGTCGCTCGGGGTCGCGGCGCGCGCCATCTGGGAGGTCGCGACGCAAGACCACGTGGTCTTGACCCAGACCCTGTGGCCGTGGATCGGCTTCCAGTGGAAGGGCCTGGCCCTGTCCCTCCCCTTCGCCTTCGCGGTGGACCGCCTGACCGCGGTCATGCTCTTCGTGGTCACCTTCGTCGGGGCCCTGATCCACGTCTTCTCGACCGGGTACATGCAGGACGAGAAGCCCTACTGGCGCTTCTTCGCCTGGATGAACCTCTTCATGTTCGCGATGCTCGTCCTGGTCATGGGAGATTCCTTCCTGATGATGTTCGTGGGGTGGGAGGGAGTCGGCCTTTGTTCATACCTTCTGATTTCATACTACTACGAGGAGCCTGACAAGGCCGCGGCCGGGATGAAGGCCTTCGTGGTCAACCGCATCGGGGACTTCGCCTTCATCGCGGGCATGGCCCTCCTCTTGTGGGCCCTGGTCGGGACCTGGCAGGACGGACGATTCGTGGCCGACGCGGGCGCCCAGGCTCCCACGCTGGTCTTCCGCGAGATCGAGTCCCGCCTGCACGACGACGCCTTCCGCGAGGCCTTCCTTGCGAAGACGGCCTGGGGCGTCCCGGTCGTGACCCTGTGCTGCATCCTGTTCTTCTTCGGGGCGTGCGGCAAGTCCGCGCAGATCCCCCTGTATGTGTGGCTTCCGGATGCCATGGCCGGCCCCACGCCCGTGTCCGCCCTGATCCACGCTGCGACCATGGTCACCGCGGGCGTGTACATGGTCGCGAGGCTCAACTTCCTGTACGTCTTTTCGCCCATGGCCATGACCGTGGTCGCCGTGGTCGGGGTCCTGACCGCCCTGTTCGCCGCGACCATCGGCTTCTTCCAGACCGACATCAAGAAGGTCCTCGCGTACTCGACGGTCAGCCAGTTGGGGTACATGTTCGTCGGGGTCGGGGTGGGGGCCTTCTCGGCAGGCATCTTCCACCTGATGACCCACGCCTTCTTCAAGGCGTGCCTGTTCCTCGGGTCGGGGTCCATCATCTACGCCCTGCACCACCGGCAGGACCTCCGGGACATGGGGGGGCTGCGCAAGGTCCTGCCAGCGACGTACTGGACGTTCATGGCGGCGACCATCGCCATCGCGGGCATCCCGGGCACGTCCGGCTTCTTCAGCAAGGACGAGATCCTGTGGCGGGCCTTCGACAACGGCCAGACCCTGGTCGCGGGCGAGGCCATCTGGCTCGTGGGCGCCGTGGCCGCTGGCTTCACGGCGTTCTACATGACACGGCTCGCGGCCCTGACCTTCTTCGGGACCCCGCGGGCGGACGAGCACACCCTGCACCACGCCAAGGAATACAAGCGGATGACCGTGCCCCTGTGGGTACTTGGGGGTTTGGCCCTGGTCGGAGGTTTCGTGGGTGTGCCCCAAGCCCTGGGCGGCTCGAATCATTTCGAGCACTTCCTAGAACCTGTCTTCGCCTGGAGCGGCGAGCGGCTGGTCTGGCTGTCAGAGGAGGGTGGAGGACACGGGGTGGGGCTCCATTCGCATGCGGGCGAGTACGCGCTCATGGCCGTGGCCGTGGCCCTGGCCCTGGCCGGGATCGGGGTTGCGGCGCGCATCTACCGGGCCTACCGCTCGCCCGAGGACGAGGCTCGTCTGTACGGCGCGGGCCTGCACCGGGTGGTGTTCAACAAATATTTTGTTGACGAAGTATATTGGGCGGCCATCGTCCGGCCCTTCCTGGCCCTGACGCGGGCGGCCGGGGCCTTCGACAAGTGGGTGATTGACGGGGTCGTGAACCTGTGCGGGCACGCGACCAAGGTCACGGCCTGGGTCAACGGCGGGATTGACCGCGTGTTCGTGGACGGGACCGTGAACCTCCTGGCGGATGCGGCCCTCGCCGCGGGCCAGCGGGTGCGGCGCTTGCAGACAGGCCGACTTCAGGCCTACGTGACCGGGGTCATCGTGGGGCTGTCGGGGCTCGCGGTCCTGGCCTATGTGCTCGGGCGCGGATGAGACGGAGTAGCCGATGGTGGACCATGTCCTGTCGTGGATGACCTTCTTCCCGCTCATCGCCGCGGCGGTCATCCTGGTACTGCCGCGCCGATTCGAGCCGGCATTCAAGTGGATCGCCCTCGTCGGCGCCGGGGTGCCCTTTCTCCTCGCCTTCCAGGTGTGGCTTGGCTTCGACACGCACCTGGCCGCGAACGCCCAGGCCCTGAAGGCCTCGGCCCCGACCCTCGATATGTCCGCCTACGGGCTCCAGTTCGTCGAGCGCGCAGTCTGGATCCGCGCCTTCAACATCGAGTACTTCGTCGGCGTGGACGGGGTCTCGGTCAGCATGGTCTTGCTGACCGCCCTGGTCTCGTTCATCGCGGTGATCGCATCCATCAAGGTTGCCAAACCGGTGGAACCGCACCACCACTCCATTGCGGGCATCCAGTTTAAGGAGCGCGCCTACTACGGCCTCATGATGCTGCTCGAGACCGGAATGATGGGAGTCTTCGTGGCCCTGGACTTCTTCCTGTTCTACGTGTTCTGGGAGGTCATGCTCCTGCCCATGTACTTCCTGATCGGGATCTGGGGCGGCCCCCGCAAAGAGTACGCGGCGATCAAGTTCTTCCTGTACACGCTGCTCGGCAGCGTCCTGATGCTCCTGGCCATCGTGTACATGTACATCTACGGGCAGCCGGCGCACGGGACGTACCTGCTCGCGGACGGCTCGCCGGCGCGACACACCTTCAATATGATGTACCTGTCCTACCACACGCAGTTCGAGTGGGTGTCTTTCATCACTGGGAAACTGCTGTGGGTCCTGTTCTTCATCGGGTTCGCGATCAAGATCCCGATGTTCCCGTTCCATACGTGGTTGCCGGACGCGCACGTGGAGGCGCCGACCGCGATCTCGGTCATCCTGGCCGGGGTCCTGCTGAAGATGGGGACTTACGGGATCCTGCGCATCAACTACCCGATGTTCCCGGCGGAGACCCTGTGGGCCTCGACCGCGATGGCCGTGTTCGGGACGATCAACATCGTCTATGGGGCCTTCTGCGCCATGTCCCAGAAGGACTTCAAGAGCCTGGTCGCGTATTCGTCCATCAGCCACATGGGCTTCGTGCTCTTGGGGATGTCGTCCTTCACGCAGGAGGGGATGAACGGGGCGGTCCTCCAGATGTTCAATCATGGGACCATCACGAGCATGATGTTTATTCTAGTTGGGGTCATCTACGACCGGGCGCACCATCGCGACCTGGAGGGGTTCGGGGGCCTGGCCAAGGCGATGCCGGTCTATACGGGGTTCGCGGGGCTCGCGTTCATGGCGGCCCTGGGCCTGCCGGGCCTGTCGGGGTTCATCAGCGAGGCGCTCGTGTTCCTGGGGGCCTTCCAGACGCATCGGGTGGCGACGATCATCTCGGCGAGCGGGGTGGTGCTGGCCGCGGCGTACGTGCTGTGGGCGATCCACCGGGTGTTCCTCGGGCCCCTGCGGAAAGAAGAGTACGGCCACTTCTCGGACCTGAACTGGCGCGAGTGGCTGTCGCTCGCACCGCTCGCCGTCATCGTCGTGGTCCTGGGCTTCTACCCGATGCCGGTCCTGGACCTGATGAGCGCGTCGCTGGGGGCGCTCAAGGACTTTGTGCTCGGGGCGACGTGAGGAGATGATGCTCGGTAACCGGGCGAGTGTGGGCCTCGTGGTCCCCGAGGCGATCCTGGGCGCGACCATCGCCGTGGTCATGGCCCTGGGGGTGTCGCGCCTCGCGCGCTCGCGCGGGGTCATCGCAATCGCGGGGAGCGTGGGCCTGGTCGCGGCGATGGGCGTGGCGGCGTGGCAGGCCACCGGGGCACAAGGGGCCGTCGTGGCCTTTCACGGCAACCTCGTCGTGGACGCGATGGTGTCGCTGTTTCGCCTGGTGTTCTTTGGGACGGCCCTTCTGACCCTGTGGTTCGCATACGCGTCCAGCGAGATTGACGCCCGGGACTTCGCGGACATGACGGCCCTGGTCTGCGCGAGCGTGATGGGGATGTCGTTCATGGCCGCGGCGTCGGACCTGTTGATGATGTACCTGGCCATGGAGTTCGTGGGGATCCTGTCGTACGTGCTCGCGGGCCTCAAGCGCGAGGACCAGCGCTCGTCCGAGGCGGCGCTGAAGTACGTGATCTACGGGGCCGGGGCCTCGGGCGTGGCCCTGTTCGGGATGTCGTTCTTGTACGGGATGGCCGGGGACACGGCCATCCAGGCGGTGCGCGAGGTCCTGGTCGGGGGCGCGGGAGGGGGGACGGGCCAGGCCGCAGGGTTCGCGCCGCTCGGCCTGCTCGCGGTCGTGATGGTGTTCGCCGGGCTCGCCTACAAGGTGGCGGCGGTGCCGTTCCACATGTGGTGCCCCGACGTGTATCAAGGCGCGCCCACGCCCATCACCGCCTTCTTCTCGGTCGCGCCCAAGGCGGCCGGGTTCGCGCTCATGATGCGGTTCCTGTCGCTCCTGCTGTCCGGGGTGTCGTCCCGCCTGCTCGCGGACGGGCTGATGGTCCTGCTCGGGGTCGTGTCCATCGCGACGATGACCCTGGGCAACCTCGCGGCCCTGAACCAGCGCAGCGTCAAGCGCCTCCTCGCGTATTCGAGTATCGCGCACGCGGGGTATCTCCTGATGGGCGTGGCGACCTTGCCCGCCCTGATGAGCGCATCGCCGGACCCCACGGGCTTCCGGGCCGTGTTCTTGTACCTGGTGGTCTATCTCTTCATGAACCTGGGTGCCTTCTTCGTGGCGAGCCACGTGGTCACGCGCCTGGGGTCCGACGACATCGGCGCCTTCCGGGCCCTGGGCCAGCGCTCGCCCTTCGTGGCCGGGGTCATGGCCGTGTTCCTGTTCTCGCTGACGGGCCTGCCGCCCACCGCCGGGTTCGTGGGGAAGTTCTACCTGTTCTGGGCCGTGCTCGACCAGGGCGGGGCGTTCTATTTCGTCCTCGCCCTCATCGGGGTCCTGAACTCCTTCATAAGCCTGTTCTACTACGCCCGCATCCTCAAGGCCATGTACCTCGAGGCCTCCGCGGACACGCGGCCCGTGGCCGCCGGTCCCCTGGCCGTCGCGGTCCTCGCGGCCCTGGGCGTGCCGACCCTCCTCTTCGGCGTCTGGTTCTCGCCGCTCATCGAGGCCGCGGGCAAGGTCTTCGGCTGATTTCAATTGTCGGGGTCGCAGTCCCACTCGTCGCGAAGGCAGGCCTTTTGGGTTAGATTCGGGCTCGTCCAGGCGTCGGCGAAGCCAGCCGCGCGCCGAACGCGAGCGAGACTCGCACCTCCAGGTCCTGCGGCCACGGCCTTCGCGACGGAGCGCAACCCATGACCATTCGTTCCGCGTGGTTCGACCGGCCTTGGTTCTTGTGGTCCGTCTCCTCCTCGCGGGGCCGCCATCGTCGGTGAAGCGCCCTGTTGCCTCACAAAAAAACTTTCCGAACGACGATTCGTTGCCTCATGAAAAAATCTTTTCGAAGGATGAGACATCCCAACCAGAGAGTTGAGAGTCGGTCGGCGGGGGTGCTGGCACCGGTCGGCTTGTCGGGAACCAGTGCGAACCGGTTCTCGAAGGGCGGTCTGGAACCTGTCGAAAACCCAAGGTTTTCGAAGCCGACTGTGGGTCGCTGGCAGGTTCTCGACCGACCGGCAAGCCGACCGGCGCTCCCCAGATCCTTCATCCTCGAACCCTCTGAATGTTGGACCGCTTCCATGGATGGCTTTCCGGATTGCTGCGAAAGCGACTGGTCCGACGAACGCGCGCGGCGTGCTCGCCCAGCACGGCCTGGTATCGCACAATCTCCCGGTCAAGCGCCGCCGGGTTCAGGGTCCGGTATTTCGCCTCCAGGCGCTGCTTCACAGCGCCATCCACTCACTTATCGTCAGCCTCATCTTCACCTCCCTGGCCCATCGCCAGGACGGTACTATCCACCATGGGTCCGCCCCCCTCTCAGAAAGATTTTTTTGAGGCAACGATGCACCTTTGACGAGATTTTTGATGAGGCAACTCGCTCTTGACAACGCTCCAGTCGCCTTCCTACACTCCCCTTGTCCCCGATGAGGGGGTGAACGGTTACCGTGAGCCTGTTCAATCATGTTCGACGCGGCCGACCGTCGGTGTGTGAGAACCAGGCTCAGTGTCCTTGAGGGAGGTGTGTCATGCTAGGACGAGACAAGATGGGGGCCTGCGGCTCGCTGTTTTGGATAGCGCTCATCCTAGTCGGCTGTCGGGGCTCGGCGTGTGGGGGGAGTCAGGCGGCGGAGGACGCTTACGTGGCGGACGTGGAGCCGGACTGGTCGCACACAGACGAGCCAGCACCCTCCGACGACGCGGACGCCCAGTGGCCCGGTTCAACGAAGGACCGAGGCCCTCGATGGGCGAGGGACCTGGGCCCGACGCCTGACTGTCAATGGTGGCCCCAGGTGGACGACCCTTGTGGTCGCCTGGAGTTGCCGAAGCCAGGCATGCCTTGTGAAGAGGAAGGCCAGATCCGATGCACGAACGAGATGGCATGGGCCCGGGGACCGAAAGAGAGGAGGTACTGTTTTCGCCCGTACTTCGTCCTGTGCGAGAAGGACACGTCCGGAGCGCTTCGCTGGGTTCTTCACCATGCCGAGCCGGTCGAGGGATGGCTTATGGAGGGCTATGCAACACCCGTGTGCCAAGAGAATAGGCGAGGAGCGTATATCTGTCCAGAGGACCTACCTTTAATCGGTGGGGCTTATTTGTGTGAAGAGTGGCATGTAGGTCCTATCGCGTGCGATGGGGGCCCTGTCTACACCTGTGCCTTTGCCGATGAGTTGGCTGAAAAGGGCGCCGCAGAGCACCTGCTCAACTGGTACAAGGAGGTGATCCTTCCCCGCTGCCCTGGGTGCGCCAACTGTTTGTATGCGTGGCCCTTGCAGGTGTGTCCGGATGGCGTCATCTTGTGCCCAGAGGGCCATCAATGGATTAGCGTTCCGGGCAGATGCGGCGTGGATGAGGAGTGCAACGTGAGCTGCGTGGACCCAGAGAAACTGAGCCAAGAGCATTGGCGTTGTTTGATGCCTCCCTGACATCTCACCCCCCTGGTAACCGTTCACGCCTTTGGCCCGTTGCCTCCGAGAAGCCGCAGGCCCGGTCAGGGCGAACCCGGCTCCGGCGCCGCAACATCCGCTTTTGTAACCGCTCGACCAAGGGGCCTTGGCAACATCTCCCCCAAACCCGACCGGTATGCTCTGCCTTTGCTCCACCCGCCCGCCCGACCCTACCAGCCGATGCTCATGGTCCTTCGCCCGAGTTGGCCAGCGTAAGATTTGCGTGGTCCCCGGGCTCCAACCCGAGCCAGGCGAAGCCGAAGGACGCCGCATGTCCCAAGTCCCTGTGTTCCCGCCGTTGCCTCGCCTGGGATCCCCACGTCTCGCCCGCGGCCTGCATCCCTCATCTCCACGCGCCCCGCCCATCCACAGTTTGAACGCCCGCCACGCCCCTGGTCCAGAAGGCGATGGTCGAGCGGTTACGCACGCGCAGACGCTCTGGCGATTCTTGCTGGCCACGCGCTCGACGGCGAATCTGGCGCCTGACGCCCATCTGGCGGGGCTGGCCGTCGAGCACGGCCTGAGCCTGTGTTCAACCGATGGTGACTTCGCGCGCTTTCCGGGTCTTCGCTCGGAGAATCCGCTGGCCCTTCGGTCGGGGCGAGCCTGACCTGCCTCGTCCGCAGACTCCGCCTTGCCCGACCATCGAGCGGAGCGTCGTGGTCCTGACGGCAGCCCCGACAAGCACGCGATCTTCCTTGTCGAACGCCCACTTGGAGGGCTTGGCGGCGACCTCGATGTCTCCGGGCCGTATCCTAAAACCCGGCCAGGGGATTCCACCCGGCGCGGGGCTTCGCACCGAGGTTCTGGGAGACCTGGGCAGAGGAAGGGGGGCCAGACCGTGCGGCTCGGCGAACGCTGTTGCCTCTGCGGCGGAACCATGAGGCCTCGGTTTCGCCGCCATGGACACGCCATCGCGGAATGCAGGACTTGCGGCCACCGCTGCGCCGCGATGGACGTGCCAGAGGACCACGTACGCCGCGTGTACGGCCGCGAGTACTTCGAGGGGGGGAAGGCCGGCTACGCCGGCTACCTAGCGGAGGCAGAGGTCCTGGAGGAGCGCGGCCGGTTCTACGGCGAAGTCTTGCAGAGGTTCCTAGCGCCTGGGGCGCGTGTGCTCGACGTGGGCTGCGCGGCCGGTTTCGTCGCGCACGGCGTGCGGGCGTGTGGCTTCGAAGTGGAGGGGGTGGAACCCAATTCAGAGATGGCTGCCTACGCCCGAGGTCGCCTCGGGATTTTGGTTTACGTCGGCGCCTTCGAGGACTTGGTTGCAACGCAACCCTACGACGCGGTGCTCATGCTCCAGGTCCTGGCGCATTTCGTCCTGCCGAGCGCGGCGGTGGCTGCCGCTGCGGCGCTGCTTCGACCCGGAGGGGTCCTCGTCATCGAGACCTGGGACCGGTCGAGCCGCACGGCGCGACTGTTCGGTCGCCTCTGGCACGAGTACAGCCCCCCGAGCGTCCTGCACTGGTTCCGGCCGGAAGAGGTCCGCGCGCTGTGCTCGCGGTTCGGGTTCGCGCGGGTCGGGGGCGGAAGGCCCAGGCGCCGGGTTGCACTGAGTCACGGCCTATCCCTGTTGGGTCATACCTTGGGGGTCCCGGCGGCAGGGCTTGCCGCGGCGCGCTTCGTTGAGCGGCTTGGGGCCAGCTGGGCGATCCCCTACCCTGGCGATGACCTCTTCTACGAGGTCTTCGAGGGAAGGCGCAGCCTCGTGGACGCTTGAACGAGCGGGCATTCCGTTCGGGCCGGATTTCCGAGGGGCCGAGGAGCACGAGTCACGGAAGGCCCGCGTTGGGGAACGCGGTGGCACTTCCCTCTTGACATCCTCGGATTTCAGGCTAGACTGACATGTCGTTCTAGTCTCGGACTCGTGGAGTCCGATTTCTTTGGGAGGTGACGACGATGCGCATCGGGATCGATTGCGGGAGCCTAACGGTCAAGGGCGTGCTGCTCCACGACTCGGGGCAGGTGCTCGCGAGCGAGCATCAGGTCCATGAAGGGGAGGTCCTCGCGACGGTCAGGAAGGTGCTTTTCTCGCTCGTGGACGGACACGACCGAGGGGCGATCCGCGTGGCCTTGACCGGGCGTCATGCGACTCCGATTGCGGCCTTGGTGGGTGCGGAACTGGTTGACCCGGCAGCAGCGGAGGTCGCGGGCGCCCGCCACTTGTTCGGGCCGGTGGACCATGTCTTTCACCTTGGGGGTGGGTCGTTGATGCTGTTGTCCCTCGATGCGGACGGGAACCTCCTCGACTTGAGGACGAACTCCGTGTGCGCGGCCGGGACCGGCTCCTTCCTCGACGAGCAGGCGACCCGCATGGGCCTTGGCCACGACGAGGCGAACGCGATCAGACCCGTGGCGAACCCTCCGGCAGTGGCGACGCGGTGCGCGGTCTTTGCAAAGACAGACCTGATCCATCGCCAGCAGGAGGGGTTCAGCAAGGAAGAGATGTGGTGCGGACTGTGCCAGGGGATGTCGCGGACCGCGCTCCAGACCCTTCTGAAGGGCCGTGAGGTATCTGGCCGCATCGCCTTGACCGGCGGTGTGGCCTCGAACCAGGGGATGGTCCACTACCTGCGCGAGGCCTTGGGGCAGGACCTGCTCGTGTCGCCGCACTCCGCTGTCTGCGCCGCGGTCGGGGCCGCCCTGGAGGGTCCCTTGGTCCCCCTCGCGAAGGTCCTCGAGGTCCTGACCGACCTGAGCGCCCTCGACACCGGGGTGGGGGCGTCCTCGAAGACGAGGCGGCCCCCGCTCGAACTGCGCCGCTCGTCGTACCCCGACTTCTCGGTGGCGAGCGAGTCCGTGGACGACCTGGGCAACGAGGTCCGCATCCATGTGCCCCTCGATGCCTTCCCGAGCACGCTCCTGCTCGGGGTGGACGTGGGCTCGACCTCGACCAAGGCCGCGCTGTGCGACGAGCAGGGCCGCGTGGTCGTGGATGTGTATCGCCGCACCGAGGGGGACCCGGTCGGAGCAGGCCGCAAACTCCTGCGCGCGCTCTGCGACATCGAGGCCCGCCTCGGACGCCCCCTGGACATCCGCGCGGTCGGGACCACAGGCAGCGGGCGACGCATCATGGGCGCCATTTTGGGCGCGGACCTCGTGGTGAACGAGATCTCGGCGCACGTGCGAGGCGCCGTCTCCGTGGATCCCGAGGTGACCACGATCTTCGAGATCGGCGGCCAGGACTCGAAGTACATGCGCGTCCACCAGGGCCGCATCGTGGACTGCAACATGAACTACGTCTGCGCCGCGGGCACCGGGACCTTTGTCGAGGAACTCGGGCGGAAACTGGGGTTCTCGGTGGCAGAGATCGGGGACAACGCACTCGGTGCGACCCCGCCCCATACGAGCGACCGCTGCACGGTGTTCATGGAGCAGGACGCCTTCCAGTTGGGCCGCGAGGGCGCGGAACGCCGAGAGATCATGGCCGCCATCCTCTATTCCGTCATTGAAAATTACAAGTCAAAGGTCGTGGGCAACCGCCCGGTGGACCGCCGGCGGGTCATGTTCCAGGGTGCCACGGCCCGCAACAAGGGGCTCGTGGCCGCGGTCGAGAACGTGTTCGGGGTCGAGGTCGTGGTCTCGCCTTACTGCCACGTGATGGGGGCCATCGGCGCGGCCCTTCTGGCGCGAGAGCACCTTCTGGCCGAGGGGCGCGAGACCGCGTTCCGAGGGCTCGACCTGGCGGACCGCGAGGTGCGCGTGTCCTTGTCGCGCTGCGACCTGTGCTCGAACGACTGCGTGATCACGACCGCGCACATCGCGGGCGTCGAGGAAGAGCCATCTTTCGGGTACCTCTGTGGCCGCGAGCCAGGCGACAAGAAGATGCGCAAGAATGTCGAGTACGCGCCGTTCCGCTCGCACAAGGCCGCGCTGGGCCTCAAGGGACCCTCGACCTCCCGAGGGGATCGGCCCCGGATCGGGGTCCCTGCCGCGCTCGCCACTTACGGCTACGCGCCCTTGTTCCGTACGCTCGTCGAGGCGCTCGGCGCAGAGCCTGTGTTCTCGCGGGAGACAGACCGGGACATCGCACGCCTTGGGGCGGCCAAGGTGGGCTCGGACTTTTGCTTTCCGGTCAAAGTCCTGTACGGCCACGTGGCCTCGCTTCTGGACCGGGATGACCTGGACGGGGTTCTTGTCCCCCATATGATCGAGGAAGAGCGCCACCGGTACACGACGCGGCGCCGCTTCTGTCCCTACCTGAACGCGGCGCCGGCCATGGTGCGGCCCCTCGCGGACGCGCGCCCACTGGGGCCGCGGCTTGTCGACCCCATTGTGGACTTCAACTACCCGGCCCGCCGCATGGCCCACGAACTGATGAAGGGATTCGCTGGCGTCTTGGACTTGACCGAGGAGGCGGCTGCATCGGCCTGGCGCGAGGCGGTCGAGGCCCAGCGTCGGCACGAGCGCGCCCTCGTGGCCAAGGGCGAGAAGGTCCTTGGGGCCCTGCGACGCGAAGGCCGCAAGGGAATCGTGATCATCGGCAGGCCGTACAACACGCTCGACCCTGTGGTCAGCCAGAACCTCCCGCTGCGCGTCAGCGAGTTCGGGTACACGGTCATCCCCATGGAGCAACTGCCGTTCCGGCCGGACCTCCTGGACCCGGGCCTGCGCAACATGTACTGGTCGTACGGCCAGAAGATCCTCTCCGCTGTCAAGCAGGTCGCAAAGGACCCGAGCCTCTTCGCGATCTACCTGACGAGTTTCAACTGCGGGCCGGACTCCTTCATCCTGACGATGGCCGAGGAGCTGATGGGCGATAAGCCCTTCCTGATCCTCGAACTGGACGAGCACGGGGCGGACGGGGGGTACGTGACGCGCATCGAGGCGTTCCTAGACGTGATCCGCCATGCCAAAACCGCGATATCCCAGGCGCCGACCATCCTGCCGGCGTCGCGCACGCCCGAGGCCTTCCGCGGGCGCCGGCTGTGGATTCCGCGGATGCACCCGTACACCACGCGCCTGTTCGCTGCAGTCCTCCGGGCGCACGGTTTCGATGCTCAAGGCGTCCCCGAGAGCGACGCCGAGACGCACGCGCTCGGCAAAGCCGCGACACGCGGCTCCGAGTGTACGCCCATGGCCCTGACACTCGGGGCTTTCCTCAAGGCGGTGCGCGACTCGGGGCTGCCCCCGCAGCGGCACGCCCTGTTCATGCCGACCGCGACCGGCCCTTGCCGGTTCGGCTCATACGCCCAGACCCAGGCCATGGCGTTGAGGCGCATGGGTCTCGGGGACATCCCGATCTTCTCGCCCTCGTCCGAGAACGCCTATCTCGGGATCCCGAGCGCGGCCCGACGGACCATCTGGGACGCGATCTTGTGCGGGGACTATTTGTTCAAGGTGGCCACGCGGACAAGGCCCTACGAGATCGAGCGGGGCAGCGTGGACCGGACGATTGAGAAGTGGCTCGGGGTGCTCGAGGCGACCTTCGAGGCGCGCGAAGACCCGAGGCCGATGCTCGTGGCCGCGGCCCGCGAGGTCCTGTCGCTGCCGAGGCGCCAGGAGCAAAAGCCCCTGGCCGGCGTGGTCGGCGAGATCTACGTGCGCTGCGACCCCTTTGCCAATGCCTTCGTGGTGCGCGCGGTGGAAGAGGCCGGCGGCGAGGCCTGGCTCGCCCCGCTGTCCGAGTGGATCCTTTATACGGTCTGGGCCGAGCGAGAGCATGGCCGCATCCGCGGCGATTCCCTGTGGGAGCGCATTGTCGGGGAGTTCGGCAATCTGTTCATCGAGCGCAAGGAGCACGAGTACCACGACCTGATGAAGCCCCTGATCCCGGACCGCCTTGAACCCCCGTTCCAGGCGGTCATCGAGGCGGGGCTTCAGTACATCCCTGGCGAGTTCGAGGGCGAGTCCGTGCTCACCATCGGCCGCACGGTCCTGTTCTTCGAGCAGGGCGCGGACCTCGTGGTGAATGCAAGCCCCTTCGGGTGCATGCACGGCCACATCTCGGGTGCGGTCTTCGAGCAGATCGTGGGCCGCTATGGCCGGCCTGTCGTCACCTCGTTCTACGATGGGACCGTGGGCAACTCCGAGATCGGGTCGTTCATCCTGGCCGCGAGGAAGCGGCGCGAGGCCATGGCCAGCGTGGAACCGCTCTCCCAGCCTTGGGCGTGACCCTCCGCCCAGACGGGGGCTCAAGTCAGGCCGCGCTTTTGACACCCCCGCTCGACGCCCTCTACAATCCGGACCAGAGCGCAGGAGGACCTTGTGGCCCCCGGCGATGTCACGCCATACCTCCCGCTGGTGCGAGCCGTGGCCTCCAGGATGGCGGCCCGTCTGCCGCGCACCGTGGACCTCGACGACCTGATCAGCGCGGGTGTCCTGGGCCTGATCAATGCGGCCAGACAGTACGACGAGAGCCGGGGAGTCCCCTTTGACCGGTACGCGGAGATCCGGGTGAGGGGCGCGATCGTGGACGAACTGCGCAATCTGGACCAGACCACGCGCACGGCGCGGAAACGGGCGAGCGAGATCGCGGAGGTGGCGCGCTTGCTGGCCACGCAACTCGGGCGTCAACCCTCCCAGGAGGAGGTCGCGCTCGCGCTCGGGGTCTCGTTGAGCCAGTTTCATGCGATGACGACCCGGTCCGCCCCTGTGCTCGTGATGGGCTTCGATGACCTCGCAGCACCAGGCGATGACAGGCCGTTGGATTCGACCCTCGCCTTCCAGGACCACTCCGCCGTGGCCCCGGAAGTGGCCGTGGCGCGCCGGGAGACCACGGAGCAGGTGGCCCGGGCCGTGGAGGCCTTGACGGACCGACAGCGGCAGGTCGTCACCTTCTACTACTTCGAGGGCATGAACTATCGGGAGATCGCGGCCTTGCTCCAGGTGACCGAGGGCCGCGTGTCCCAGTTGCACACGGCAGCCATGGAGAGATTGAGGGGCCTGCTGGACTCCGAGTCCGTGGAGGGATGATGACGGGCCGACGGAGGTTTCCCATGAAACATGCGCTTGCGATGGGGATCTTGGCGTTCCTGCTGGGCGGGGCGTGTGGGGGCGGGAGGCCAACGGTCAGCCAAAGGCCGCTCACGCGCCTTGTGCCCGACCGCAACTACCTGCGAGACGGTCACGGCCGATACGTCTTCTTTCACGGGGTGAACGTGAGCGGGAGCACCAAGGTGCCCGCGAGCGTGGACGGAAAGCCCCTGACGCTAGACCAGATGGAAGAGACCCATGCGACGGGCCGGCCCTCGTACCTGGGACTTCCGTTTCCCGGCCACACCGGCAAGGTGGTGAAACTCGAGGAGATCGCGGCGGCGGCAGACGCGGAGTTTCGCAAACTGCGAGACGCGGGGTTCAACGCAGTGCGTCTCCTCTTGAACTGGGAGGGGATCGAGCCGGTGCGCAAGGGGGAATACGACCAAGAGTACCTGAAGTCCATCCGGACCGTGGTCGAGGCCGCGAATCGCTACGGCATCTATGTCCTGCTGGACATGCACCAGGATGCCTTCAGCCGCCATCTCGTCGTGCGCTACAACGAGACGCCGTTTTACGAGGACCCGCCCGGCTCCGGAAACCTCGTCTATCCCCCACCTGGAACCATCGAGAACACCCTCCTCGCGCTCCTTCCTCCCTACACGGACGCGGTTCGAGGCGAGGGCGCGCCCCGCTGGGCCGTCGAGGCATGTCTGCAAGAGAAGGACCTGGATTCGCCGTTCTGGGGGACGCCGAGGGTGCTTCGTGTGCTCAACCAGTTGACCTTCCAGGACCTCCAGAAACTTGGGGAGTTGTTGGGAGGGGTCCTCGGAGGCGCGGATGGCGGCCTGGAGGTCCCGGCATGGGTGGGAGCGCTGTTGCAGAGGAACCCTGGCCCCTTCGAGGTCTTCGAGACCACGGACGCGCTGCCGTTCACGAACTGGGGCATCATGTCCATGCTGTCGCTGGACGTGGCGCGCTGCTTCTTCTGCCTGCTGGCAGGGGATGCCGCCTTCCCTGGGCTCACGGTCCAGGATGGAGGAAAGGCACGAAGCGTGCAGGACTACCTCCAGGAGGCGTACGCGAATGCCTGGAAGCAGGTGGCCGAGCAGGTCAAGGACCTGCCGAACATCGCGGGCTACGACCTGATGAACGAGCCCAACACGAACGCGATCCCCTTGTCCGCCGTGGCAGCGCTGTTGCTGACGGGGACCCTGGACGGGGTGCGAAAGACCCTGTCGGACCTGCTCGGCAAGGAAAACGGGGAACTCGTCTATCGGCTGCTCACGGGCCTTTCCATCCTCCCACCCTTGCCCGAGAAGCCGGCCCCGCCCGAGCCTCCGTGCGAGCAGCGCGAGGACGCGGTGGCGAAGAAGTTGTGCCAGGACGCGTACGAAAAGGCCCTCGCTGCCTGGGAGGCCGAGCGCCAGAAGGTCTTGCGCGACTTTGGCCTCGACCGGCTTGACCCCTTGGCGATCCTCGGCTTCAACTATGGATTTGACCGGGCGTACCTGAAGCCGTTCTACGAGCGGGTGGGTCGCGCCATCCTCGATGTGGACCGGGACGCGGTCATCTTCATCGAGTCCTCGATGAATATCTCGATGCTCCTGTCCGGGTTCGCAGGGGGGATGTGGGACCTGAGCATGGACAAACTGGACCTGCCCCGCGTGGTCTATGCCCCCCACTACTACGCGGACATCTACCCGTTCCTCGGGATCAACCAGCCTGACCGCGAGTTCCAGGTCGAGGAGGTCCGCTACCGCGACTATGTCCCAGGACTTCAGCAAGCGGCAGCCCTGGCCTCGTACTCGCTCGGCAACATCCCCGTGGCCTTCGGCGAGTTCGGGACGTACTTCAAGTTCGGCGGGATCGAGAAATCCCATGCGCAGGGCTACGTGGTGTCGGCCCATATCCTCGACAACTACTACGAGGCGCTCGAGAAGATGTTCGTCAGTCGCTTCGTTTGGTGCTACACCCCGGACAACGACAAGCGGTATGGGGATTGGTGGAACAAAGAGGACTTCTCGATCCAGGGGTGGGACAGGCAGTTCCGGGCGAGGGAGGCGTGGGCAAGACCGTTCCCCAAGGCCCTGGCAGGCCGTCCGATTTCTTTGCATTACTATTCTCCGTTGCACTATTTTGACTTGAATACAAAGGTGGTCCCGCCTTTCCGGGAGTTCGAGGTGCGCTACGATTCGCGCGAGACGGATGCCCCGACCGAGATCATCATTCCGGACGGGGTCTATCCCGAGGGCTTCTACGTGTGGCTATCGGATGGCTACGCGTACTTCGATTCAGAGGCCCGGACCCTGTACCACTTCCCGGACCGAGACGAGCCGGGGGCCGAGCACTTCGTTCGCATCCGCCCGCCCCTGGAAGGCGAGGAGAACGTGGGGTGGCGGTACTTCTTCCGTGGGGACCAGGCGCTCCGAGCGTATTGACACAGGAAGGGGGGAGACCATGGCCTGGAGGGGGATTGGATTCCTTGGGGTGGTGGTGCTTGCGTTTGGCGCGCAGGCGCAACAGCCCGCGCCGTGCGGGTGCGAGACAGCCGACGCGGAGGAACCAGGCCCGCAGTGGCACGTCCGGCTGGACAACCTCTTCTTGTTCCGGAATGACTCGGACTTTGACCGGACTGCGCCCCGCTACAACGCGAGCGGCCAAACCGTCGGCGCGTTCGCCACGGTCCTGACCCCGCGGCTCACATGGCATCTCGCCGAGAACCTCCGGGCGACCTACGAGGTGGAGATCGGTCTCAACTACTGGAGCCGGAACAACCCCGACACGGAATCCGCGCTGTCGCCCGATGTGTTCATCTTGAAGCACCGGGAGGTCTTCGCGGCAGGGGAGTTCTTGCGGGGGCGACTCGGGTTCCAGGTGGGCTACCAACGGTTCGTGGACCCGACTGGGCTGTTTCTGAACCACTGGATCGGGGCCGCCCGGGTATGGTGGGGGGTTGGAGAGGGGCGCCGCGCGGGGGTGTTCGTCGGGGAGGTCCCGGACCAGACCTACGAGGGGCTGACCGTGCGAGACAACAACTTCCGGCGCGACATCCTTGTGTTCGGGGTCGAGGCGGACTGGGACTTCGGGGGCGGCCTGTCGGTCGCCGCTGCCGTGTCCAATCTCTATGACTCGCATGTCGTGGGCCGCACGCGGCTTGTCGTCGCCCCTTCTGCGAGGCTCTCCTTCCAGTCGGGCCCATGGACCATGGCCCTGGACGGGGTGCTTCAGACCGGGCGTTTCGAGAACGCGGCCCTGGACGGGAGCGATCAGACCGTGCTGGCCTGGGCCGCGCAGGGGCACGTGCGCCTGGACCTGCACCCGTGGAGCGCGGAGTTCAACCTCCTCGCCCTATCCCCGGACGACTCCTACGACGGGAACCGCCGCCAGGGTGCCTTCCTGTACTCGGCGAAGCCTCGTTCCCAGACGCGAATGCTGACCGAGGACGAGGTCCGCGATTGGTACGACAACTACGACGAGCGGATGTCCACCTTCGAGGGCGGGTTTTTCCTGAACCGCGCGGGTCTTTTCCTCGTGGACGCAAGCGCCGGTGTCGAGGTGACGGACTGGTTCCGGCCGGGCGTCATCGTCGGGGCGGCGATGGTGCTCGAGCCCCACAACGCCTTGGGCGGGCGCCTCGCGGGGGTCGAGGCCCTTTGCGACCTTGTGTGGTCGTGGCGCGAGAGGTTGTTCGCGCATGTGGTTGGCGGGGTCCTCGTCCCGGGCCGTGCCGCCGCGGCCCTGGTGAACCGGATGGACCGCGAAGCGACCGACCCGATTTGGATGACCGAGGTGTCCCTGACCGTGCGCTACTAGGGCTTCAGCACGGGGGCTAGAAGGTATGACCATCGAGATCCAGGCGGTTGACTGGCTGATCATCGCCCTCTACTTCGCCGCGATCCTGGGGATCGGGCTGTACCTGAAGCGCTACACCCGGACAGGGGACGACTTCTTCTTGGCCGGGCGGCGCAACTCCTCGTGGGTGGCGGGGCTCGCCTTCTTGAGCGCCAACCTGGGCGCCCTGGAGATCCTCGGCTGGACCGGCGGGACCATGAAGTACGGGATGTTCGTCTCGCACTTCTACTGGGTGGGAGCGATCCCGGCCATGCTGTTCCTGGGGCTCTACATGATGCCCTTTTACTATTCGAGTAAAATCCATTCGATCCCAGGATATTTGAGGCTTCGTTTCGACGAGCGGACACGCATCTTGAACGCGATCTCTTTTGCGGTCATGACGCTGCTGATGTCCGGGATCAACCTCTACCTGATGGCGCTCGTGTTCAAGGTCCTGTTGGGCTGGGACTGGCACGTCTCGATGTGGGTTTCGGCCGGGGCCATCGCGGTCTATATCACCTTGGGCGGCCTCATGAGCGCCATTTTCACCGAGATCGTTCAGTTCTTTCTGATTTGGGCGGGCTTATTCTTGGTGGCGATCCTGGGGATCGCGGACCTCGGGGGGCCGGTGGCCCTGCTGGAGGGTCTTCCCGAGCGCATGACCCATTTGTGGTCCACGGCGGGCAGCGCCTCGCACAACGAGATGGGTATCACTTGGGCCGGGATCGTGCTCGGGCTCGGTTTTGTTTTGTCGTTTGGCTACTGGACCACGGACTTCCTCGTGGTCCAGAGGGCGTTTTCGTCGCGGGATTTGCGCTCGGCCCGCCTGACCCCGATCACGGCCTCGTTCTTCAAGATGGCCTTGCCGGTCATTGTGGTCGGAGCCGGGCTCGTGGCCTATCGCTTGCACGGCCAGGGGCTTCTGGCCATCCCGGAAGACCCCACACGGCCAGGACAGACCTGGAACGACGCGGCCCTGCCGATGCTGATCGCGCGCTACTATCCGCCAGGGCTCGTGGGGTTGGGGATCACGGCCTTGCTCGCGGGGTTCATGGCGGGGCAGGCCGGGAACGTGAGCGCCTTCAACACGGTCTGGACCTACGACCTGTACCGGGTCCTCATCAAGCGCGATGCCTCGGACGCGCACCTGGTCTGGGTTGGCCGCGTGACCACAGTCGTCGGGATCCTCCTATCGGTTGCGACGGCCTATGTCGCCATGCGCTTCAACACGATCATGGATTACATCCAGGCGATCTTTTCGTGGGTGAACGCCCCCCTGTTCGCGACGATGCTGCTCGGGATGTTCTGGCGCGGCACCACGAGCGCGGGGGCGTTCTACGGCCTTGTCGCAGGGATGCTGACGTCCTTCTCGATCTTCCTCGGTTTCAAACTGGAACTGTTCGGCCCCGAGGTGGCCCGCGTGCTGTGCTTCTCGGACGCGCCAAGCGACATGGCGCGAAACCTCTGGCAGGCGTGGTGGGCATGGCTTGTGTGCGCGGCCGTGACTGTGGGCTTGAGCCTCGTGACGCCGCGAAAGTCCGACGACGAGTTGCGAGGACTGGTCAAAGGCCTCACGCCGTCGCCGGATGACACGAGGGTGTCGTGGCTTCGGCGACCTGCGACCTGGGCCGTGGTATCGCTTGCGACCTTGATTGCGCTCAACGTCTGGTTCTGGTGAGTCTTTCGTGAGGCAGAACCGCACGGATAGGGGGTGCAGGCGGGCCTTGTTGGGAGGCGGTGACAGTGGGCCGGGGGGGAGGGTGGGCGTTGACGTGGACGCGCATAACATGGAACATCACGATGTGATTCATCGCCGTCCGCGTGCGTGGGGCAGAGGCGGGCGCGACTAGGAGGATGCAATGGATGAGCCCACCCGAGGCGAGGGCGAAACAGGGTCCAAGGGCCCGCTGCCTATCTGGTTCTTTGTGGGGCTGATCCTCATGGCCTACGGCGCGATCCTGGTGGCGAGCGCCATGCTCGTGGATGCTCCGGCCCGGGTGGTCCAGGTGACCGCCCTGCCCCCTGGGGTCTGGTGGGGAGGGGGGATGGCGGTGCTGGGGCTCGTCTTCTTGTGGGTGGGGCTTCGGGGGAGGGAGTGATGGGTCGCTTCGCTCGGACCGCAAGCCCGTCGTTCCCTCAAGTGCCTCCTGACGTCCCGCTCGGACCGTTTCCGCCCGGACGGTGGCAGGTGCTGTGCGGCGATGGGGGCCACTGGCGCGTCGGGCTCTATTCGCCGGAGTTGTCGTCGCTCGAGGAGGTCCGCGAACTGGAGCGGCACGACTGTCCGGAGTTCTTCTGGCTGGTGTCGGGCCACGTCACGTTGGTCCTTTCGGATGGGGCGGGCGGGCTGCGAGAGGTGCCGCTCGAGCCGGGACGGCCGGTCCTGGTCGAGGCGCCCCACTCGGGCTACTGTCCGGACGGACCGCACACCGGGGTCGCGCTCGTGGTCGAGCGCGATGTGTTCTCGACCGAGTATCGGACGGGCGACGAATGGGGGAAGGGGTAAGCCAGGTGGTTGTGATGAGACGGCCCCGTCCGGCCTCGGCTCGGGTGGAGGGGTTTTTGCGGCCTCGCCAAAGCCGCTTGGGGTGACGCGGCCATGAGCGATTGCGCCTGGCTTGGCGAGGTCTTCCGCAGGCGGACGGGCCGCAAGCCCACCTGCCTCGCCCACGCGGGCGGCAGGGTCAACCTGATTGGGGAGCACACGGACTATCACGAGGGATTCGTGTTCCCCGCGGCCCTGGACCTCCGCACGGTGGCCCTCGGAGCCCCGCGGGAAGACGGGGTCATCCGCGTGTGGTCAGAAAACATATGTGAAGAATATTCAATCGCAATAAAAGACCTGCGCCCTGGATGCGTAACCGGCCATGCCCGCTACCTGCTCGGCCCATTTTGGGCAGCGCGCGAGGCCTTTGGAACCCAGGGCGGTGCGGATGTGGTTGTGCACGGAGAGGTCCCGCTGGGCAGTGGACTTTCCTCGTCGGCCTCGGTCGAGGTCGCCCTCGTGGCCCTCGCTGCGGCCCTTGCGGGGCACGCGCCGAGCCCAAAGGAGATCGCCTCGGCGGCCAGGCGGTGCGAGAACCTCTTCTGCGGGGTCCCCTGCGGGCCCATGGACCAGGTCGCCTCCGCCTGCGGAATGACCTCGCACGCCCTGCTGCTCGACTGTCGAGACCTCATGGTGGAGCCCGTGCCATTTCCCTCGAAGTGGGCCATCGTCGTGGCCGATTCCGGGGTCCGCCACTCGGTGGCCGGGCCGGAGTACCGCCGCCGTCAGGAGGAGTGCGCGGCCGGGCTCGCTGTGGCGCGGGAGGCCTTCCCAGAGGTCCGCTCGGCCCGGGACCTGACGCTTGCGCACCTCGAGGCCCTGCGCCCCCGCATGGACGATGTGTCCTTTCGCCGGCTGCGGCATGTCGTCACCGAGAACGACCGGACCCTTCGCGCGCGCGAGGCCCTTCTCGCCGAGGACGCGCGCACCTTTGGGGCCTTGCTTGCCGGGTCCCATGAGAGCCTCGCGAGCGACTACGAGGTCTCGTGCCCGGAACTCGACCTGTTGGTGGAGGTGGCGATGGGCATTCCGGGTATCCTCGGCGCCCGGTTGACCGGCGCAGGTTTCGGTGGGAACACGGTGAACGTGGTTGAGGAGGACCGCGCCCTTGCCTTCTGCGACACCTTGGGCGACGAGGTCCGGGCCCAGACAGGCCGGCGCATCTCGGTCCGGCTCGTCCGACCGGCGGATGGGGTGCATGTGGAACTCCTGTAAGGAAGGGTCTTGCGCGATGAGTGGGCCGACGCAACTTCCCCCGACCATCGAGAGGTTCCTCGCATCGGCGGACGGGGCGGTCCGTGCGCTCCATGAGCGCCTTGCGGCGATGGGGATGGCCGGGACCTACGCGAAGTACCTGGACGGCGCGGGGCCAGAGGTCCTTGCGACCTTCTTCGAGGAAGTCGCCAGGGTGGACCTGGAGCGGCTCGCCAGGCACCGGCAGTCCCTGCTCGCTGGCCCCCCCTGCCTCCGGCCCGAGGACCTCTCCCCCCTGCAACCCGACAAGGTCTCCGAGGAGGAGCGGGGCCGATACTTCGAGGTCGGGCAACGCTCCCTGGCGGCAGGCGAGTGGGCCACGCTCGTGCTCGCCGGAGGGGCCTCAACCCGCTTCTACGCCGAGGCGCACACGCACGAGAAGGCCAGGGAACTGGTGGCCCGCATGGGCTTCCACCCCCCAAAGGGCCTGTTCCCGGTCACGCCGGTGGCGGGGCGCTCGTTCATGGAGTTGTTCGTCAGCGAGACGCTCGCTTCGGGGGTCGAGACCGGACGGCTGCCCTATCTGCTCCTGTTGGCGAGCGATGTCACCGGCCCTGCGATCCGCGCGTGGCGCGCATCTGCGAACCTCTGGGGGTTTCCGAGGGAACTCGTCCTCGTCCTCGACCAGGCCGTTCACCCGCGCCTGGACTGCGAGGGCGACCTCGTGGTTGGGCCGGACGGACGTCTGTTGTGGACCGGAGACGGCCACGGCGGGGCGTTTCGGGCCTTGCTGAAGCCCGTGGGAAAAGAGGGGTCTCTCGCGGACCTCCTCCGGGAACACGGGGTGCGCGGGGTGGTCTTGCACAATGTGGACAACGCGGCGGCGAGGGCCCTGGAGCCCACGCGCATCGGGTTCCATGTGGCGAGAGGGGCCCGGATGACCTTGAGCGTGGTCCCACGGGCCCGGGTGGACGAGAAGGTCGGAGTCGTGGTCTTCAACCAAAGCGCTCGCCGCATCGAGGTTCTCGAGTATTCGGTGTGCCCGCGTACCCTTGCCGAGGCCGTGGGTCCAGACGGGCGCCCCCTGTTCTGGCTCGCCCACATCTGTACGAATCTCGTGTCCTTGGATGCGATTCGGGCGGACCTTCCGGCCACGCTCTACACGGGGAAGAAGGTCCAGGTCAGGGGCCGCATGGTCGAGACCAGCACCTTCGAGATGCTCAACCAGCACCTGGCGGGCCTACTCGACCCAAAAGATGTCCGCGTCCTCCTCCTCGCGCGGGACGAGTATTTCCTGCCGACCAAGACGCTCGTCGGACCCGATTCGCACGAGGCTACGGTCGCAGCGCTTGCGGCGTTGGGGAGACGTCGCTTGCGGGAGGCCGGAGCCAGGGTCCCAGAATCCGCCGTGGTGGAGCTCGCGCCTTGCTTATCGGACCTTGCGCGGGCGGGCGTGGGGCCCGGGTGGGTCGTCGGGCGCGAGGCCTCTGTTTTCCTGGGGGTCAGGCACGGACTAGGGGGTGCCCCGCCCTTCTCGGAAGGGCTCGTTGTCGGGGACAGGGCCTCTTTGCGGGTGGAGGCCGAGCGGCCATACGGCGTGCTTCGCGTGGACGGGCGGACCCGTTGTGTTCGCGAGGACCCGGAGAGCGCGGGACGGCTGCGGCTGGGGCGAGGGGTGCGGGTCGAGGCGGACGCGGCACTCGACGTGGTCCTGGTCGGCAACGGGTCGCTGGTGGTCGAGGACGGGGCGAGGGTTGCGGGGCCTGTCCGGGCGAGGATCCCGGAGGGAGAGTCGTGGACACTCGCTGTGGACGGCACCCTCCGGCGCGAATAAGGCATCGCGGCGGGCGTCCAATGAGGTGATGCGTGGAGGCGCTCGAACGCGACCTGGTAGCGAAGGCGACGCAGGGCGACCGTGAGGCCTTCCGGGTCCTGGCCGAGCGCTACTACAAGCGGGTGTATCGGATGCTTCTGGCCATCACGAGGGACCCGGATGCGGCGCTGGACCTGACCCAGGAGACCTTTGTCAAGGCCCTGCGCGCCATCGGGGAGTTCGAGATGACGGCCTCGTTTCACACCTGGCTTCACCGGATCGCTTACAACGCGGCGGTGGACCGGGCGCGACGTGCCAGGACCCGCGAAGCCGAGGTCCTCAAGGACGACACGAGGCCGCTCCCCCACGACGAGCAACCCTTCCCGGTGGGGCCCCGAGCGGCGCGCAACCCCGCGGGGGAGGTCGAGGTCCGCGAGGCGTTGCGGGCGGTGCGGGCCGCGCTCGATACCCTGAAGCCGGCCCACCGCGACATCTTGATCTTGAGGGAGGTTGAGGGTCTGACATACCCGGAGATCGCCCAGGTGCTGGGCGTGCGGCAGGGCACCGTGATGTCCCGGCTGTTCGCCGCGCGGATGGCCCTGCGCAAGGTCCTGCGCGAGCGGTTCGGCATCGTCGCAGGTGCGGGCGAGGAGTGATCGCGATGTGGTGGAATCGTCGGAGGCTCAAGAGGGCGATGATCGAGGCCGATGGCCTTGCGCCCTCCGACCCGGCGCGCTCGCCGGAGGTTCGGGCGTTTCAGCGCCTGTCCCGGCTGGTGCAGGAGGCGGCGGAGGGGAGGCCAGGGGAGGTCCCTCCATTCGAGCAGGTGTGGGCCGCGGTCGAGCAAAGGTTGCATGAGGCGGAGGGCGCATCCAAGGCCTCGGGACTCCACCGTTTGCTCGAGCGTCGTCCTGTCCTGGTCCTCGCGCCGGTGGGCGCCTTTGTCCTGGCCGCGCTCATCGGGGTTGTGTGGTGGGCTCGTCCCGATGTCCAGAGCAGCCAGTGCTTCGTGGACTCGTACGACTTCGAGTCAGGAACCGTGATCATTGACCAGGACCCAAAGCGGCCTGACCGTCCCACGGTCATCTGGCACGCGCGCGAGGAGGGCTAGAATGGGCGCGACTTTTCGACGCCGGTCACCGGATGGACGGCCCGCGCTGGGTGCGCTCGCTGCGGGCTGCATCCTGGCGCTGGCCATCACCGCGCAGGCTGACCCCATTGCCCGCATCGGCGTCACCGTGATCCATGCCAAGAAATCCCCGCCTTTCCTCCACGACAAGGTTCAGCCCCTCTGGGACACGCTTCGCAAGACGTTCGGGGACCGGTTTGCGCACTACGATCTGATGTCGGTTGTGGAGCGGGAAGTGGCAAAGGGCGGCCGTGTGGAGGTGCCGATGCCCGATGGAGGGCTCTTCATGGTCGAGTATCGAGGCCTCTCGAAGGACAGCCGCTTCCTGAAACTGAGCATCGTCCACGACGACCTGAAGAGCCGCGTCCGCCTACACGACGGGGGGCTGTTGTTTCAGGCGGGAAAGCGCTGGAAGGGGGGGGTCCTGATCATCGGTGTTCGGGCCTCCACCGGGTCGCTGTCACGTTAGTCGCAATGCAGGGCCATTGTCCGGTGCATGGGGGGGGGAAGGCGGTCGCCCTCTTCACGGAAGGGGCCTTGCTCCGCTCACCCTGAATCCCATTCTGTGCTACCATGCTCGCCGTTGGAGGCCCCGTGGGACAACGGGTCAACGGAAAATGAGCGCGGTGCTGGCGGGTTGGCGGTCGTCGGGGTTTCAGTTTCCGCTGGCCCTTGTTGCGTTCGTGCCGTGGAGTTCGGGTTGTTCCCCCGAACTTGAAGAGGCCGCGGGTCGTCTCCGTGCGAGCATCGAGGCATCGCAGGCGACATGGACCGACGAGATCGAGTCCGCGCTCACGCCCCGCTCCAGGTATCTCCTCCAGGAGGTCTCGGCGCGGGGTTGGCTACAAGAGGCCTTGGACTCGCTGCGAGAATCCCTTACGGTGGCCCGGCCCGTCTCGGAGGAGCCTGGCTTGCTCCGTGGTAACGAGCCCTCCCAGACGCTGTTCTTCGTACGCGACGGGTACGGGTTATACCTGGACTTGCCCCTCTCGGGGGCCTGGTTTTCGGAGTTGCACGCGCTTCAGTACCCAAAGCCATGGTGACCGTGTGAATCGTCAAGTGCCGACGCGGCGGCTGGTGGCCCGACTCGCAGCCACGCTGGGCGTGGCACTCGTCCTGGCGTGCACCGGATGCGCGAGGTCGCCCACCAAGGTGTACCAGGCCATGGAGGAGGCCGCGCGCGAGGGCAACGCCGCCGAGTTCGCTTCGTATTTTCTCAAGGATTCCAGGCCGTTTGCAGAGGCGCTGATCGCCCTTTACGCCACGGAGGGTCCTGCAGAGGGCCCGGCGCCAACTTCGCTGGCGCTTTTGAGCCGGGGAACGGTGGAATCCGAGGTCATCGAGGGGGACGTGGCCTATCTGAGCGTCCGAGCGGCAACCGAGGAGGGGGCTCAGGCCTACACGCTGGTCTTCAAGAAAGAGGAGGGCGACTGGAGACTCGACCTCAAGGCGACCGAGGCGAAGAACAGGGCGGGGATGGACTGACACGGACGCGACCAGGGGCCGCATGGACGAGCAGACCGCACGCGAACAGGTCGTCGAGTGCTGCCGCCGGATGCACGAGCGGGGGCTCATCTCGGGCGGCGAGGGGAACGTCAGCATCCGGGTGGGTCGCAGCCGCATCGTGGTCACCCCCTCGGGCGTGAACAAGGGGTTCCTCAAGCCAGCAGACCTCGTGGTCACCGACATGGATGGCCGCGTGGTCAAGGGGCGCGCGCGGCCGTCCTCCGAGGTCCGTGTTCATCTGGCCGCCTATCGGGTGCGCCCGGAGATTGGCGCCGTGGTCCACGCCCACCCGCCCACGGCGGTGGCCTTCACCATCGCCGGGGTCAGCCTGGCCCAGTGCGTGATCCCCGAGGCGATCATCACGCTCGGGGAGGTGGGCATGGCCCCCTACGTCACGCCCACCACGGACGCCCTGGCCGCGGAGGTCGAGCGGCTCCTCGTGGACCACGACGTGGTCATGATGGACCGCCACGGCTCGGTGACGCTCGGCAAGGACGTATTCGAGGCGTACGACCGCCTCGAGGCCCTGGAGCACACGGCCCGCATCACGTTCATGGCTCGCTCCCTGGGACCCTTGAAACCACTACCCGCAGAGGAAGTCGCGCGGCTACGCGCCCTGGGCCAGGCCATGGGGTGGCGCTCGCGCTTTGCATCCTGCGAGGGGTGCACTGTGTGCGGTCCGAGCGGCGCGGCGGCCGACGAGGCTCTGGTCTCCGCCGTGGTCGCAGCGGTCCTTGCACGTCTGAAGTAGAAATGCATCGCGGCGGTGATCTACGATCGGTCTGGCCTGGACGGGAGGCTGCCATGATTCGACCGGACGACAGGATTGGGGATAAGACGACCACGCCCCGGCCTGCGAGGGCGGTGCCTGCGGCACCGGGCCGTGCGCGAAGGGACCTCGCCTCGGTCGGCTACGCGGAGGGCGCGGCTCGGTTGAGCCCCACGCCAAAGCCTGCCCTTGAGCCCGAGGGCCCCGCAGCCGCGAAGACCCTGAACATGCAGCGCGCGGGGAGCGAGGAGTCGCGCCAGGACCTTCCCCCAGAGGTCCGCAAGAGGCTCGAGGCGAGGGGGTACATCCTGTACCCCGTGAACTCGCTCGATGTGCTGAACGCGAAGGCGAAGGAGAACCCGGACGCCCCCCTCTCCCGGCAAAAGGTCGGGTCGGGCGGCTATCGAGCGGTGACGAGCGGGACGTTTTACGCTGGCCAAGAGCCCGTGGGCGCCATCATGCGGGACGGGAAACTCGACACCCCCGGCGTGGACAAGGCCAAGAACCGGGGCGGGATCGCGGTCCTCCAGGACGGTAGCATCGTGGTCGGGCGAATGCATGGCAACACCCCGAAGGAGATCCAGGACGCCTTCGGCGAGAAGGACAACCCGGTCTGGGACTTTATGGGTGGCGGGGCCCTCCTGATCGAGGACGGGCGCAAGGTGACCTCGGAGGACCTGAAGAACCGCCAAAGGTTCGATCAGGGCGGCGGGGGACTCGATGCCCAGCAGATGCGCAAGACGGACCACATCGTGGCTGGAGTTCGCGAGGGGCGATTCTTTGTCATCGTGGCGAAGAACAAGACCGGACGGGAGATCCAGAACGACCTGGCCGGGGCCGGGTTCAGCGTGGTCGTAAAACTCGATGGGGGATCGGGCGCCTACGCGAGAGATTCGCGTGGGGTCCGCACCGGAGGCCAAAATCCCACGGGGCTCGGGATCCGGTAGAAGGCTTACGGCCCGTACACCGATACCGGACGCGCGCCGGCACGCGCACCGGGCTCGTCTTGAAATCCGGGAACCTGACGTCGTCTTTGTCCAGGATCCCGTCGTCGCCAGGCTTGTTCTTGGCTGCCTGGTCCACGTAAGGCGTACCAGTACGTGAACCCCTGCCCGTTCTCCTCCGGGTGGAAGATGCTGACCGGGGAGGACAGGAACTCATGTGGAAACCACCCCCAGACGGTCTGGAAGGAGACCTCGACCTGAGGCTGTTCGTTCAAGGTGGCGGCCTTGTTGCGGTCCGCCCAGCGCAGTTCCACGAGCATCTGCGCGTGCCTCACTATGTCGGCGTCAAACGTCCCGCTGCAATCGTAACTGCTCAGGACGAAGGTGGGTTGCTCCGTCAAGACCACGCCGACCTTCTGGATAGTGTTGTAGTCGGTGGTCACGGGGTCCCCGCAGTCGTGCTGGCCGGTCATCGCGACCCCCAAGGGCCATGCCGGCATCTCGATCTTGAGGATGCCCAGTGTGGGATGGAAGAAGACCTTTCCCGGAATGCTCTGGCCCTTGAACAGTTCGAGCCGGTCCCACCCCTCTCCCTCCAGGAGTGTCCCACTCCCCTCGAACACCTGGACCCCCGCCACGGTCCCGAACTCGCTCTCCAAGGTCGCGCTGTCCTCCGTCTTCGTGTAGGTGAATCGCGCCTTCCCCCGGATGGGCGGCCTCTGGTCCGCGAAGGCGATCTGGCCGCTCACAACCTGCTCCAGCTGGACGCTCTTGGGGATCGCGCTCGCGTCCACGGTGACGGGCTCGTCCAGTGTCGCGGTGAGGAGTTGTGCCAAGAGTGGTCCTGCCCTTGGGCTCACTTGCCTTCGCCGGCGCGGAGCCCCTAGAATCCACGCGCCTCTTGAAGCCTTCGGGGGGTGGCCATGCGCCTCGTGGTGAAGTTCGGCGGGACCTCGGTCCGCACCCCGGCGCGGGTGCGAATGGCCGCCCGGAACCTGATGGCCCTGCGGGCCCGGGGAGACGAGGTCCTGGTGGTCGTCTCGGCCATGGGCGACACCACCAACCGCCTGATGAAACTGGGCCGAAAGACCCACCCGGAGGCCACGATGGACCAGCACTTCCTACGGCTGCTGGCGACTGGCGAGACGGCCTCGGCCAACCTGCTGGCGATGGCCCTCCAGGCCGAGGGAGGCCGATCCGAGGCCTTTGGCTTCGATCACCCCGAGTTCCCGCTGGTCGCCGCCCCGGGGCAGGCGACCCACCAGCGGCTCTCCGCCGGCAAGGTCAACGACCCGGTGGAGGTCCGCCTAGACACCAAGGCCTGCCAGGACCGGTTCCGCCGCGTTGTGGAGCCCCTGATCCAGGACGGCGTGATCCCGGTCATTCCCGGCTTCTTCGTGCTGGACCGGGCCCGCAACCTGGTCACCCTGGGACGGGGGGGATCGGATGTCTCGGCCTTCCTGGTGGGCCGCTTCGCCCGGGCCGACGAGGTGATCATCGTGACTGACGTGAAGGGGGTCCTGACCGCCGACCCTCGGCTCATCGCCAACCCGACCCTGGTCCCGGAGATCGATGCGGCCTTGATGTCCGCAGTGGCCCAGCGCGGGGCCCAGGTGCTCCATCCGAACGCCCTGCGATACAAGCCCGAGACCGTCACCGCCCGGGTCGTCCACTACCGGGACCTCGGCCGGCTCGCCGAGGGCACCCGCATCACCGGGGTGGCCCGGACCAGCCTCACGGTGCATCCCGAACCCCTGACGCTGCTCCTCCTGTTCGGCAAGGGCATCTCGGCGCGCATGGGCCTGCTGGGACGCCTAGGACGCTTCGTCGAGTCACAGGGGATGGCCATCCACGCCTCGACGTCCTCGGACACCGTGGTGGGGCTCTACCTCCCCGAGGCAGCCGGGAAGACCCTGGCGGAGGCCCTCCACCGGGAGTTCATCGAGGAAGGCAAGGACTTCGATGAGATGGTCGTGGTCCCGGCTGTGGCCGAGGTCCGCCTATCGAACCCGGCCTTCGTGAACGCCCATGGGGTCATCCGGGTCATCGCGGACACGCTGTTTCGGGGGGGCATCAACATCGTCGAGATGGTCACCAGCCACGCCGACATCCTGGTCTATTGCCGCTGGGACGACGGGGAGAAGGTGCGAAAGGCCCTGGCCGAGCGCCTGGGCGTCGAGAGGGGAGGGGAGTGAAGGATGGATTACTTCCACCGGAGGGACGGGACGCTCTGGTGCGAGGAGATCCGAGTCGAGGACCTCGCGGCCCGCTTCGGGACACCGCTTTACATCTATTCGCAGCGGACCTTCACCGAACACTTCCGGAAGATCGATCAGGCATTTGCCGAGCAGCCGCACCTGATCTGTTACAGCCTGAAGGCGAACAGCAACCTGGCTATCCTCCGGGTGCTGGCCGGGATGGGTTCTGGCGCCGATGTCGTCTCTGGCGGGGAGCTCTGGAAAGCCCTCCGGGCGGGTATCCCGGCGGACCGCATCGTCTACTCCGGCGTCGGAAAGACCCTGCCGGAACTGGAACTGGCGGTCCGGGAGGGGATCCGGTGCGTCAACGTCGAGAACCTGGAGGAACTTCGGGTGCTCTCGGAGGTGGCCCATGGCATGGGCCGACGGCAGGGATGCGCCTTCCGGGTCAACCCGGATGTGGACCCCCACACCCACGCCTATCTCACCACCGGACGGAGGGAGAACAAGTTCGGCATTCCCATGGACCAGGTGCCGGAGGCCTGCGACCTGGCCGCTTCCCTGCCGGGCATCGAGGTCGTGGGACTGGACATGCACATCGGCAGCCAGATCCTCTCCCCCGAGCCCTACGCCCTGGCCCTGGAGCAGGCACGCAAGGTGGTGCACGACTTGCAGGCCCGGGGCTTTCCCATTCGCCACCTGGACATCGGCGGCGGGCTCGGGGTGCGCTATGACCGGGAAGAGCCAATGACCGCCGACGTCTTCCGCGATGGCATCATCCATCTGGTACGGGACCTGGGCCTGGAACTGATCCTGGAACCTGGCCGGTTCATCGTGGGGTCTGCGGGGATCCTGGTGGGCCGGGTGCAGTTCGTGAAGGAGGCCGGAGGGAAGCGGTTCGTCATCCTGGACGCCGGGATGAACGATTTGATCCGCCCGGCCCTGTACGAGGCCTGGCACCGCATCGAGCCCGTGACTGACCGACCGGGAGACCCGGTGATGACGGATGTGGTCGGGCCGGTCTGCGAGTCGGGGGACTTTTTGGGAAAGGACCGGGCCCTGCCTCCCCTGGCTCGGGGGGACCTCGTGGCTGTGTTCACCGCGGGGGCCTACGGCTTTGTGATGTCCTCCAACTACAACCAGCGACCCCGGGCCGCGGAGGTCCTGGTGAACGGGGCCTCGGTGTCCCTGGTCCGTCGCCGAGAGACGTGGGAGGACCTGGTGGCGCTGGAGGGGTGATTGTCGCGCCCAGAGGGTGCGTGACTGGCACTTGCTGCTAGTCACAACGCCCCACAGGGTTCCGTCCCCCTAGCAAGGAGGTGGCGCCCCAGCCACTCCCGCCCGCGGAAATCGGGCGGCCAGTGACCCCGATCCCTCTCCATACTCGTCGCATGTCCCTTGACACGCATGGTGCTTTCCTGGCAAGAGACAGATTGTGATTCCGGCACGCAGGTCGGGCGGCTCAGTTTGGGAGGCGGGGCCGCGGCGTTGGGAGG